>LNAP01005785.1_pt1 | contig 10870 bp, 8 predicted proteins | sample 602601 | NCBI WGS metagenome assembly LNAP01 (sample SAMN02440304, study PRJNA202911) | soil metagenome | biome: Subtropical and temperate rainforests or woodlands; isolation source: soil samples (1 kg each in a 20% v/v slurry with milli Q water) were... ...
TGCCGCGGAACAGCACGATGTCCTGGCTGACCACGGCGATGCGCCGGCGCAGCTCGAACAGGTCGAGCTGGCGCAGGTCGACGCCGTCCAGCAGCACCTGCCCGGACTGCGGGTCGTGGTGGCGTTGCAGCAGGTCGATCAGGGTCGACTTGCCGACCCCGGAGCCGCCGCCCAGGGCCACTTTCAGACCATAGGGAATGCGTGCCTCGATGCCGCGCAGGGTGCTGGGGCGCCCCGGGTGGCTGAAATGCACGTCGCGGAAATACAGCTCGCCGCCGCTGGGCATCGGCAGCGGTTGGGCCGGCGTGGTCACGCTCGGCTGTTCGCCGCGCAACTCCATGACCCGGCCCAGACTGACGGTCATGCGCTGGATCGCCACGTACAGCCCCAGCAAGCTCTGCACCGGCCCCACGGCCATGCCCAGGTAAGTGGAAAAGGCGATCAGCGCGCCCAGTTGCCAGGTGCCCTGCACCACCCAATAACCACCGATCAAAAACGCACAGGCCCGCGACAGCGAGGTCAGGGTGCCGGGCACCGCCTGAGTGAAAAACTCGCTGACCTGCAGGCGCAGCAACTGGCTCATGTAGCCCTGCCCCAGGCGCTCCAGGCGCTGCGCTTCGCGCTGCTGCTGGCCGGCGCTCTGGATGAATTTCATCACCGGCAGGGTCTCGACCATGAACGACGACATGTCCGCCGAACGCTCGCGCAGTTGCCGCACGTCGCGCTCGACCTTGCGCCGCATCCAGCGCAGCCAGAGCAGGTCCAGGGGAATCAGCAACAACGCCAGCAACGACAGCTGCCAGGACAGGGTCACCAGCATTGCCAAGGCCACCAGCAGGCCGATCACGCTGGACACCGCGGAGAACAGCGAGTCGACGGCAAACCGTTGGATCTCCGCCACGTCGCCATCGAGCCGCGACATCAGGTCGCCGATCCGCCGCTGCCCGTAGAAGCCCGGCGACAGGCGCTGCAAATGGCGGTACAGGTCGTCGCGCAGGGCGAACAGAATCCGCCCCGACAGGCGCGTGTGCAGGTAGCGGTTGATGCCCGACAGCGCGGTGCCCAGCAGCCCGGCGAGGATCATCAGCCCGGCGATCCACACCAGCATCGGGAAATTGCGCGCCAGCAGGCCGTCGTCGATCAGCAGCTTGGTCAGCCACGGCTGCACCAGCACCAGCAGCGAGGCGCACACCGACAGCGCCAGCAGCCCGGCGATGGCCAGGCGCTGCGGGCGGACAAACCCATACAGCCAGCGCAAGGCGGCTTGCAGGGCCGCGGGGTCGGGGCTGTCCACCAGCCGGCTGAGCAGGCGCGACATCAACTGCGCAACTGCTTGAGCTTGCGGTACAGGGTGGCGCGGCTGATGCCCAGGGCATCGGCGGCGGCGGAAACATTGCCCTGGTGACTGTCCAGCGCCTGGCGGATCAGCTCCAGCTGGTTCTCGCGGATGCTGCCGGTGGCCGGCCGCTCGCTGGCGTTGAGATCGTCGAGCATGCTGTCGGGCAGATGCTCCAGGCTCAGGGCCGCTTCGCCCTCCTCGCGCATCGCCAGGGCGGTGCGCAGGACCATCTCCAACTGGCGGATGTTGCCCGGCCAGTGATAACCGGCCAGCAGCTGGCGCAGGTCCTCGGCCAGGGCCACCCCGGGGCTGCCGAGCTTGGCCAGCAGGACCTCCAGCAGCGCGTCGAAGTCCTCGCGTTCGCGCAGCGCCGGGAGCATCACGCTGATGCCGTTGACCCGGTAGAACAGGTCCTCGCGAAACTGCTTGTCAGCCACCTGCTGCTTGAGGTCGCGGTGGGTGGCGCAGATCAGCGCGATGTCGATGTCCTGCTCTTCGCCGGCGCCCAGCGGCGCCACCTTGCGGTCCTGCAACACCCGCAGCAGGCGCGCCTGCAAGGCCAGCGGCATATCGCCGATTTCATCGAGGAACAGGGTGCCGCCGTGGGCCTGTTGCAGGCGGCCGATCATGCCGCCACGGCGCGAACCGGTGAAGGCGCCCTCGCGATAACCGAACAGCTCTGACTCGATCAGGCCCTCGGGAATCGCCGCGCAGTTCACCGCGATAAAGGGTTTGTCGGCGCGGCTGCCGGCCAGGTGCAGGGCGCGGGCAACGACTTCCTTGCCGGTGCCGGTTTCCCCCAGCAGCAATACCGGCAAGGCATTGGCCAGGCCCTGGCGGGCCATGCGCAGGGCGCGGGCATAACGGCTGTTGTTGCCGGCCAGATTGTCGAGTTGTGGGTCGAGTTGCGGATGGCTCGGGGCGTTTTTCGGCGTGCTGCGCGGCACGCTGCTGACAGTGATCGAGCGTTGCGGCGCGCGCAGGGTCTTGTAGAAAAACTCGCCCTTGGCGGTCTGCAGGCTGCCGATGCCGCCCTGTTGCAGGCGCGCCAGAAATTGCAGGCCGTCGACGCCGAGAAACTCCTCGCAGCGCCGGCCGACCAGCGCCGTGCGCGAGGCATTGAGCAACTGGCAGGCCTGGGTGCTGACCGCGAGGATCTGCCCGCCCAGGCTCAGGGCCAGCAGGCCTTGCCAGGGAGATTCCAGGTACTGCCGGCGGCTGTGGAAGGCCAGGACGATCTGCTCCGGATAGGAGGCGTTGAACACCCGGTTCTCGATCTGGCTGACCGCCATGGCCAGCAGCGCCGAGCTGTCCTGGAAGCGTCCCAGCGGACCTTCGCGGGTCAGGTCGAGCACGCCGAGGATCTCGCCCTGGGGGCAATGGATGGGCACCGAGGTGCAGGAAAAATGGCTCAGGCGATCCAGGTAATGTTCGCCGCAATCGATCAGGGTCGTGCGGGCTTCCACCAGCGCCGTGCCCAGGGCATTGGTGCCGCGGGTGGCTTCACTCCAGCAGGCACCGAGGGTGATGTCTTGCACGCCGCTGCCCTTGAGCCGGTCGGCGCGGCCTTCGATCGAGAGAATGGTGGCGTCGGCATTGGCCAGGATGATCAGGCCGTCCTGGCCCTGGCGCTCGGCCAGGTAGTCGATGGCGGGGATTGCAGCGTCGAGCAGCAGGCGATTGCTCGCCAGCAGCACCTCGAGGCTGGCGCCGGATTCCAGGGTCAGTTCCGGCTGGCCATTGAAGTGCACGCCATGGCTGAGGCTGCGCCGCCATGAAGCATCGATTTCCGCACGCAATACGCCGTCGGGGACTTCGCCTTCCAGATGGAGTTTTTTCCGGGCCAGTCCGGCCTTGTGCTGCAGCTCGCCCGTTGTTGTTCTTATAAGAGTCATCAAGCGCTCCGAATCGGTCCGCCCGGCCCTCCCCGGTCCATTCCCTTGGATTGCGAGGAGCACGCAAGCCAAGGCCAATGTCTACACCCGGTTCAGATGGCAGTAAAGGGAAGTTTGGCCCGTGGCCAGCCTTGCCTTTAAGAAGCAAAACCTGCGCCACGGAACAAACCGCGCCAGGGCATCTTGACGTTAACGTAAAGCGGATGGCAAGTGCCGTATGGCGCAAAGGAGACGCCTGCGTCATCGCCCATCGCGGGCCATCGAGCCTCGCCCGGCCGCTCCTACAGATGCCGGTGTCTCTGCAGGAGCGAGGCTTGCCCACGAAGCGATTTCACAACCACAGCAATCAGAACTTCCAGGCTGAGGCTACGGATGCATTCGCTGAGACAGGTGCACCTGTACAGGTCACTGCCACTTTGCTTTGCAGGCAGGCAGGCAGGCAGGCAGGCAGGCAGGCAGAAATACGCACGATTTATTTGTGCCAACCTACAACTTTGCCAATGACCCATAGGAGAAAAGCAAAGCCCAGAAGCCCGATTACGCTCCACTGCAGCCATGCCAACTTCCGTTTAAATGGCAGGGGAAAATGGTTTAAGTCCTCAGCGCTCAACGCCCCTCTTTTGAGATAAAAACCGGGAAACGTCACGATCCCGGAGATCCCCCCAATCAGTAAAAGTTTCCCCCAGGGGCCGCCGTGTCTTAACGGAGCGCGGGCCATGATGGCTGAACAGTTTTTCAGATGGTCCAGGAGTTCATCCAGCTTGGTATAAGCCATGTGCAACGCGACACCGATCCAGACAAATGCACCGAGAATCACGACTCCGCCCAGGTAGCCGAAAACGATCTCAGGGGTATTCATTGGCAGCTCTCGTAAATGACCTCAAACAACACCCAGCTTGACCACCGCCGCAAGCCCCGTCATTACCACTATCAGCCCTAGCGCACTCCACTGCAGCACGACCAACTTGCGCTTAAGCGCCGCAGGAAACCCAAGCAAATCCTCAGCACTGACCCAGCCACGCTTAAGGTAAAAATTGGGGAAAGTCACAAAACCGGAAATGCTCCCGACCAGAATCAATTTCCCCCACGGACCGCCGTGCCTGAGCGTGGTCAGTGTGCTAAGCACAGCACTGTTTTTCAGATGCTCCAACATCAAATCCATCTTGGTGTAGGCCATGTGCAAGCAGATACCAAGCACAATAAATATCCCCGCAAAATCGACGATTCCAACCACCAAAAAAATTTTGTCTGCCGTATTCAGGCTCATTTGACTGCCTTATTACTGCACTATCTTTTCCGACCCTGATATTTCTGGTAATGCTCATGGCGATGTATCGCGATTTTTTTAGGCGCCATGAGTCCCAAACGAACATATTTGCCCTGAATATCCATCACGCTGACCACTATCTCCTCACCGAGTTTGAACGTCTCGCCTGGCTTGCAACTAAGCAACAGCATTTTCATTCCTTATCTAGATCAAAAAAACACATGAAAAAATAATGTGATACGGCAACTGCGTGCTTAAATTAGGTCGTTCTTCATGTGGCGTATTTCATTAGATCGTCGCTACTGGAGTGAATGCAGTCATTCAAATTTCCGGTCTGCGATCCGGGTGCTCTGCGTCATAGCCTTGTTTGGGGTGGGCGGGTAGAGGGTGGTCTTTCATCAGATTAGGAAAGCGCAGATTACGGTTAGCCCGGAGCTGTTTCCATAGACCGGAATAAAACTCATGGAGTTTTTCATCTGGCTGATATCCAAAATTATCTATAGGTTCCGGTTGAGCCGAAAATGCTCCACTGAGAGAGCTTAACCCTGAGGAACTACCCAGCGATGCGGCACGCTGATAATAGAACAGCGCACGTGGTTTGTTTTTTCTAGCTGTATTATAAAAACTTGCAGTTTTCTCTATGGCATCAGGATTATCTTGAGCCCCCGCACATCGGTAGTAACGTTCAGCCATATCATCATCCTGCTTATCCCTCGGAAGAGCAAAGGCGAAGTATTGGCCAATTTGAACTTGTGCTAAAGGACTGCCCAATTGCGCCGCCTGAAACATATAGGAACTGGCCATCCGGTCCGACTTCAATACACCTCGTCCACTTTCGACAGTCACAGCCCAGTTGTAATAACCCAACGGTACTTTGAGTTTGACCATACGTTCATAAAGATCGAGCATCTTGCTGGTATCTTGCTCTACCCCTGGCTGTCCTGGCCATCCTGTACGATAGAGTCCCGCCAGGTTATGCATCGCCTTCCAATGATCTTTAGCAATGGCTTTTTCATAGAGTCCAACGATGGTTCGCCAGTCTTTCACTCCACGCACTTTCTCTAGAGCGCGAGCCTGTTGAAACCAACCATCTGCCTCGGCATCCAGCGGTGGGTTGTGGTCTTTTTCGTAGGCGCAGGTAAAGGTTGGATAGGCCATGGCTGGAGTGCCATTGAATACACCGCACATGCCGACAGCACAAAAAGCCATTGCTTTAATCAATTGCCCTGGTATGCACCGACGTTTTTCTTGGCAAATAAGATAACTCATATCTCTGGCCTGCGATCTGGGTGCTCTGCATCAAAGCCTTGCTTGGGATGGGGGGGTAGTGGGTGATCCTTCATCAAATTAGGGAAGCGCAAATTAGGATTGGCATCTAGTTGCTTCGACAAGTTGGCATATAACTCATGAAGCTTTGGGTCTGGTTGATATCCAAAGTTATATATCGGTCTTGGCGCAGCGTCGAAAGCCCCTTCTAAATTACTTAGCCCTGTGGAGCTACCCAACGATGCGGCACGTTGATAATAAAACAGCGCACGTGGTTTGTTTTTTCTAGCTGTATCATAAAAACTTGCGGTTTTCTCTATGGCGCCGGGATTGTCCTGAGCGCCCGCACATCGGTAATAGCGCTCAGCCATGTCATCGTCCTGCTTATCCCTGGGGAGAGCAAAGGCGAAGTATTGGCCAATTTGAACTTGTGCTAAAGGACTACCCAATTGCGCCGCCTGGAACATATACGAACTGGCCATTCGGTCTGACTTCAACACCCCTCGTCCATTTTCGACAACCACGGCCCAATTGTAATAACCCAACGGGACTTTGAGTTTCACCATACGTTCATAAAGATCGAGCATCTTGCTGGTGTCTTGTTCTACCCCAGGCTGTCCTGGCCATCCTGTACGATAGAGCCCCGCCAGGTTATGCATCGCCTTCCAGTGATCTTTGGCAATGGCTTTTTCGTAGAGCCCAACGATAGTTCGCCAGTCTTTGACGCCACGCACTTTCTCTAGAGCGCGAGCCTGTTGAAACCAACCATCTGCTTCGGCATCCAGTGGTGGGTTGTGGTCTTTTTCGTAAGCACAGGTAAAGGTTGGATAGGCCATGGCCGAAGCTCCGCTCAATAACAATAAAAAAGTAAGGACACAAAAAGAGAGGGCTTTAATCAATGGCTTTGGCATAAGGCGTCTCCACATCCCAGAAACGAGTCAAGTGGGCAATTAACGGTTCATTTTTGTTTTTATTTTCCCAATTTTTATCCATCACTTCATTCCATGCTTTGAAGTTTTTAGCCGCGTTACAGCGTCCTTGGTCATCATCAAATGACACACCAGCATGCAACGTCCACAACTCCTCCCGCCAATGCTTGGCCAGCTCGGCATCCGGCGCAGCGAGGCCTAATTCAGAGTCGGTATGCAGGCTGCGGGCGTTGATATTCGCGGAGCTGAGCAAGCTGAAGACGTCGTCCACCACCAACAATTTGGAGTGCACGTAGATATCCCGGAAGTAGGCCTGTTGCCCCTCGGATAAAGTGCTTCCGGGTTCCGGTGTGCAGGCAGTCAGGGTGGCGATGACGACTTTGAGACCGGGTATGTCCTTGAGGGTGTAGGGTTTGGGCTCTTCACCGTCATTCGATTTTGGCTTGCCGAGCTCAGGAATATCTTTTGCCTTGAGACCGCCCAGGCGCTGTTCGACCTCAGGGGTAACGCCCTTTTTTTCCAGCTCGGTGATCTCGCGTTTGAGTATCTCGGCTCGGTTGAACTGAGCGCGCTGCACATAGGGATCGGTGTGTGGGTTGGCCTCCAGATACGCCAACTGGCTGCGCTTTCGCAGCATATCTTCCGCCAGCGTACGCTGGGCCTGGGGCATCAGTTGCTCCTGCCCGAGTTCCTGCAAGGTGGCGTAGGTGGTGCTGGAAAAACCCCTTTTGTTTGGGTTGTTGGTGACCACGAACACGTACAAGTCCTTGTCTCTGCCTTTGGCGATATAAGCGGCTGCCAGCTCGCGTAACTGTTTGGCAAACGCCGGGTAGCGGAAGTACTGGTTTTCAAAATAGGCGTAGTTGCGCACGTTGCCTAACGCTTTGTGGTAGAGCTCCAGAATCGAGGTTTCCGCCCCTTCTTGCGGTTGGGTGCGGCAAATCTGTGCCATGGTCGAGCCAGCGGCTTTGAAATTGTCTGGCTTGATAGCCTCGCGCTGATCGCGCAGGCCATCGGTAAACCATTTCTTGATCCAAAAGGTTTCCCGATCCCAGGCAGTGCTGAAGTTGTGGTTCAGGTCATGCAGCACAGGCCCTTGCACTTTCATCGACAAGTCCTGCCATGGGCCGAAGCCCGGGCTGCGCCGGGCGGCTTTGTCGTCATACAGGTGCGCGCTGGTATCCCAGTAATTGCGATGCATGTTGTGCCCCATGACAAAGCCGACCGCGTTCGCGGTGTCTTCATAGTCCACCAGCACCATCTTCTGGTGGTGGCTGGCAAAGAACGTCAGCGCGAGCATGTGCGCAAAGTTGACGTCGGGCGCTTCGCCTTTTATCAGTCGATAGAGCGTCGCCAGACGCCCCTTTTCCTGGACCATTTGAGGTCCGCGCATGATCGCGTTGAGCGGAACTTCGGTGGAGAAATCGCGGGTGCGAAACTCGACGTTCTGCATCCGCCCATCGTGCAGGCGGTTAAACCACTCCCGGGTGTACTGCTCATCCTGAGGGGCATATTTGGGCCCACCCGAGCCTTTGAGCGTGTTGTAGCCGCCCTCCCCATTCAGCTGAGCTTCGATGTCAGCCAGCATGGCCTGCAACTCACGTTCACGCGCGGGATTGGGCGGCTGAGGGGGCTTGCCTGCACCGTCAACCTGCCGTTGAGCCGCATACAACTTGGCCAGTTCATCCTGATAATAAGTGCGCTGAAACTCCAACGTCTGACGGTACTTGAGGTCCTTATCGGAGGCTGCGCTTGCTCGGGCCACGCCCGATCCCATTGCGGTGCCTCCCGAACCCGCGAGGCCATCACCGATGATGGTGTTTTCAACAAAGTTGGCCAGCGGGTTTTTCCAGATCAACACACGCGTCTTGACGCCGTGTCGACCTTGAACATCCAGCAGTTCACCGATTCGATCACTGTCGGGCTTGAAACGCATCGCCGGGTCAAATCCCCAACTGATGATTTCGATGCTCTTTTGCGCGCCCCGAATGGCATCGTATACAGCGCCGAATGCGTGCTCACCGTTGATCAGCGGGGTGACCTGTATACCGGCTCGCGGCGGGTAGAGCGCTTTTCTGGCGAACCAGTCCATGGTCAAGGCCGTGGACTTGTGGGCTTTAGGCGTTAGCTGGATAACTTCCTTGCTGTAGTCCGTTGTCATTCGATGGCTTCCTGCACTCAATGGCTCTTCGGCTTGCTTGCCGGATTCAAGATAGCGGCGCGGTAATCATCTGTTGAACCCAAGGGTTCGAGCTGATCGGCCTGGGCGTGATAGTCGCGATAACCTTGGCGTGCCAGTTGCTGATTGGGTGAACCGGATTGGCTGCTGTCTTCTTTTGGCTCAATCTCGAAGCGATGACCATTCACCAGTTCTACCGCATAGGCTTGAGTGCCAGGGACGTGCTCGAATGTGATCACGCCATCGGCCCCGGTCAGGCCCTCCTGAATAGCCGCGCCATCGGCAAACAGGGTATACGGCTCATCCTCGTATCCTGGAAGTCCCGGTAACGGGCTCACGATCGCGCTCAGTTTGTGTATGACATCCGGGGCGGGTTGCGAGACCGCAGGTTCCAGAAGCTCGCCCGCGTTGTCCCTGTCAGCGGGTAGCGGAATGATGGGTAATAACGCTGCATTCTCGGTACCTTGGCCCGGCGCCCCTCCCGAATTGATCCTCACCTGTGGCCCCACCACGGTAACGCCACCAGCATCCAACTTGATAAAGCTGCCTCCCGCTTTCAGCGTGAGCTCTGCTCCGGCTTCGAGCACCATTTTTTGTCCAGCCTTGAGATGGATTTCCTGACCGGCCTGAATCAGTTGAGCCGTGCCGAGTTTGATGTGCTGGTCCTGACCAACAATTAAATGATCGTCGGCTTTGACTTCGACTTTGCGGTCGGCGTGGGTGGTGCGGTGTTCTTCGGCCTTGAGTTCGGTGTAGGTGTTCTTCTCCACCGTGTCGTGGCGTTCGTGGCCGATGCGGATTTTCTGGTCGTGTTCGATGTTCTCGTCCCAGTCGCGCTGGGCGTGGATAAAGATCTGCTCGGCGCCTTTTTTGTCTTCGATGCGCAGTTCGTTGTAACCACCGCCGCCTGGAGAACTGAGGGTCTTGAAGGTGCTGCGAGTCTTGTTGGCGGGCAAGTCATAGGGGACCTGGTTTTCCTTGTGATACAGGCAGCCGGTGATCAGCGGCTGGTCGGGGTCGCCCTCAAGAAAAGTCACCAGCACTTCCATGCCAACGCGAGGAATGGCAATGCCGCCGTAGTGAGCACCGGCCCAGCCGGAAGAGACGCGTAACCAACAGCTGGTCTTATCATCGCTCTGCCCCTCGCGGTCCCAATGGAATTGCACCTTCACGCGGCCGTACTGGTCGCAGTGGATTTCTTCGCCTTGGGGACCGGTGACTTTGGCCGTTTGGCTACCCAGCACGCGAGGCTTCGGATGCTTCAGGGGTGGACGGTAGAAAACATCCCACGGTGTGGCGAGGAAGCGATTGCGATAGCCCTGGTGGAAGTCGTCCTTGTTGTCGGTGGTGTCGCTGGTCACCGACTCTTCCAGCACCTGCGGCTGCTTGCCTTCATGGACGATGTGGGTCAGCAGCCAGAGGTCGTTCCACTCGCTGCGCGGGTGCTCGGACAGCTCCAGGAAGTGGCCGCTGACCAGCCGTGTCTGGTCGCCCCAGCCTTCGGCCTGCTGGTAGTCGGCGCGGTGGCGTTCGAGGGCGCGCTGGCTGAGGAACTTGCCGCGCGCACGGTCGGTGAAACGGCCCGGGTAGTCGTAGTCTTCCAGGTCCGGTTCTTCGCTTTCGGCCTCGGGTCTATAGGCCGCTTCCAGTTGCAGGCGCGGCTTCTCGAAGTCGTAGTCGCGGCGGGTGGTGCGGCGGGTGCGGGTTTCCAGGCGCAGGTTGAAGCCCTTGATCACCGGCTCGTCGGCGACCATGCCGCTGCCCTGGATATAGGCGGTGGGCTGGCCAAGTTTGGGGAACACCGTCTGGTCGTCGCCGAACACCAGCAGGTGGCCTTGCGGGCTGTGCTGGAAGTGATAATGCAGGCCTTCTTCTTCGCACAGGCGCTGGATGAAATGCAGGTCGGTTTCGTCGTACTGCACGCAGTAGTCGCGGTCCGGGCACGGGGTGCCGAGCTGGAACTGGTAGGCGTTGCCCTGGATGCCGTGCTCTTCG
>LNAP01005786.1_pt1 | contig 10869 bp, 9 predicted proteins | sample 602601 | NCBI WGS metagenome assembly LNAP01 (sample SAMN02440304, study PRJNA202911) | soil metagenome | biome: Subtropical and temperate rainforests or woodlands; isolation source: soil samples (1 kg each in a 20% v/v slurry with milli Q water) were... ...
TATTCCATGGCTACACAGTCAGTGGGACTCCCCAACTTTCTGCGGTGACAAGGTGGCCCTCTTCCAGTCTTACCTGGACGGCCACTGCATCGACACCCCCGGCCAGGCGGCATACAAGTACGACTTCCCCATCAAGCACACCTACGTTGGTATGTTTAGCGCTTTCTTTTTGTGTGTAGTTGCAAATGTCGCGTCAGTTGTGCAATGTAGAAAATCTGTTTTTTATTGTCAACTGAGTTGTCAATTTTTATTGTAGTTAACCTCACAAGTCTTCCTATCCATTGTTTGTCATTGTTTCCCACAGGCAGCACCTGCACGGGCCCTATCGCCAGCAACGTGACTGTGTCCACTAGCTGCGTGCCTGTCACCACTTACCCTTCCACTGGTGAGTATTATTATTTTACTATAATATTGCTGTATTTCCATATTTTTCGGGTGTGAATTTTGCCACATTCAATTGCGTAAATTATCTGATTTTACTAACACCACACTATTATCAAATTATTATTCTTGCAACAGTGGCCACCGCGCACCAGATGTTCTACGGTGATGTGAACTTCGGCGGTTCTTCCTCTGACGAGCTCTCCACTGGCGCCATCGTTGGTGAGTATTTGTGTTATTGTTTCTGTCTCTTTTGTGGTTTGGTTTCTGTATAGTTACTCTGCAGTTGTTGTGCATGTTTGTGTAGGCAAACATGCTTGACATGTGGCAGTGCATCACTTTCATTCTATTTGTACTGTCAATTTGCATAATCTCTTGTTTAATTATTCATATCCCAATTATTCATTCTCGACACAGGTATCGCTGTGGGTGGTGCTGCTGGTGTGGCCATCGTGGCCGCCGGTGCTTACTTCTTCATGGGCGCCGGAGCGTCTGCTGCGGCTGGTTCCTCTGCTACTGGAGCTGGCGCCTCTGCCGTCAACCCCATGGCCAGCGCCGTCTAAATCGCGCACAGTTTGCGAGGTGTTGAGTGCGTCACAGGCTGACTGTGATGTATTGTTGATGGTGTCCTAGTAGCTAGTTTAGTAAAAGTGTATCGAATGTGTGCTTTGTTCTTCAGCTGCAGCCGTTTAAGCTAGCTTGTCGGCTCTGCTGGTAGAACAAAGTAACTCACAATCGAATACAATTAAATTTGTCTTTTGTTAGCTCTCAATTGGCTCTTTATATGCGACGATGTGGACAGAGTATATCATGCATGGTTATTGCTTTATGTACACTGTTCTAAAGTTTGTTTTTTTCGCTGTAAGCAACGAAAGAATCGTCGAAAATACTTTGATAGTAATTCTTTATCTTTCATGTTTACACATTTGAACCTATTTTACATCACATCTGTACGTCATTAAAGCACACCAACATGAGTAAATTAACGCTCACCAGCGTAGGCTGCAAACACCTCAGTTGCTAGGGGGATAACTGCGACAAAGATCGTTACACTCACTAACACAGCTGCCCACGCGTCACACAAACTACTTTTGACTCCTGCAATTGAAAACGAACAGGCAATTTTTCGATGAAGTACAACATCATTGTGAGTGTACGACAATAAGTCCACACATACCTGTGGTGGTTGACACAATCGCAGCCAGAAAGATTGCCGCCGTTCGAAGCGTATCGCTACCAATGTGTGTAAAAGCAGAGAACATATTGATGTTAACATTACGCAGCACGGGACTCGCAGGGCTTTGCGGCACATGTTCGCTATCGGCGCTGAAGGATGGAAACCGATGGTACAAGATGTCATCCTTTCGAAAATAAAACATCGCGATGCATATTGCGTCGATTAGGATGTTGGTTGAAGCGAAGGCAAACATTATTTCCGGACTTGTGGCATCGTCGCCGCCGCTCGCAATTTCAAAACTCGCCACAACCAAAATGAAGATCGTCACTCCGACCAGAGCCACAACAGAGAGCACAGGTGCATATACTTCGTGTATCATGCGTGTTTGTCGGTCAATTCTAAACCGGGTGCCTTCAGTTGCGGTGTGGTTGGGGGCGGAGGAGGAGCCATCTTCAAGCAACACAGGTTCATCTGGTGTGGCCATCATCTCCGCATACCAGTTCATAAAATACTGCGAAATAAAAGCAATTATAAGATAACTTATAGAGTACCAAATATTTGTAGCGCAATGTATTACCGTGATAACGTCAACGCACGAAGCTGTTGCGTCACCGAAAAGAGCCAGCGATCTTGCCATCTGAATAATGAATTGAGGTAGGCTTTTATGATTTAGCTCATTGAATTCGTAACAAAGTAATCAAAGTATTTACCAGTGAACCTCCCATTTCCGCGCTTGCAAAAATTGCGAAGAGACAGCAGACAATGAACAGCACACTTTTGTTGGTCAAGTTCGCACTGCACTTCCACCTCAATCTCTTCGAGTGGCCTTGTTTAATATCTTTCAGATAAACGTAGTCAAACATTTCATCGCTCAACAGTCCTTCTTGCAAGCTAGTATTGTTGTCTGCATCCATTTCACCACGAATATTATCGCTCGCATGCAGAATGCGTTGCGTAACGAAGTTACCGATAAAGCGACTTTGATGTACCGGTCACAAAACATCTTAAAATTGTACGTACGGACTCACCTGCAGTAGCGTCAATGCAAATACAAGACCAGTTTGTCTCATTGAATATGCATATGTGATAGAAAATAAAGTATCGTTACGCACAATAACATGTACAAATCGTTACAGAGCTTCGTACCAAGTGGCTGAGCTGAAAGTGAGCTGGCGACCATCTTAAACCTTCAAGGTAGGGCACATCCCACTTATAATCACATCCAAAGAGCCCTTTTATACAAACCAAAACTATTTTACAGACCGCATCTGAAATGAGTGTCGAAGTTACCGATCTAAATGCGGTACAAAGTGCTCTGTCAGACTGCTGTGCGTCTACGTGTACTGTCACCAAACGTCAAGCAATGATGGCCCTGGAGCACTACCAAATGTGCGATGGTTACATCGAGTCACTTGTAAGAATCGTCGACGTTAATGATGTCGGTGCGACGATGACATTAGAATGCCGGCACCTGGCGGCCGTGCTTTTAAAGAACGTGATCAGCAAGCGAGGAGCATCGTTGGAGAAACAAAGCAAAGCCTGTGCTGGTATGCGTCCTCTTCTAATCACCGAGAAGAACGCCTTGAAAGCTTTTCTGGCCAAATATATGTACGAGCCAGAGTGTAAGGTGGCCCTTCAGTTGAGCTTGGCGGTGGCTAAGCTGGCACGCCTGGAAGGCGACTGTTGGGTGAAAGATTGGCCCGAGCTGATTACTTCGATCGTGTCCATTCTCCAGAGTTCTATGCAGGCTTCTCCGAACAGCCCTGGTGAGCTTAATGCAAAGCCAGTCATTCCTGTGGATGGTGCCAGCTACGGGTGCACCATCCGAGCCATCTGCACGTTACAAGAACTGCTCAGTGAACTCAGCGTCAAGGCGGCGAGTGGCTGCTCGTCCCCAGTCTTTGTGCAGGGCTATGCCTCGCTGTGTGCGCAGTTGTACTGCATTGTCAGCAAGAGTTGGGCGAGCAACATGAAGAAACTGCAACCCATCATGTCTGCGTTCAACAACCACGCCGCGGCTCACTATACCAATAAACACTTTCTCACAACGTCGTTGCCAGAGGTAGCGCACATCACCGGTTACACGGCGCAGGAGATCGAGTCTCTTTTCGCCCACACCATCCTGTTGAGCAAAGTGATGCGTATTGTGGTGGAATATGGATTTGAGAAAATAGGCACTGCCTATCCGACCTTCTATACGAACTTCTGGAAGAGTTACCTTGGTAAGTACACACTTCACTGTTTGTGTGTGTTTATATGCATTTTTGTTGTGTAATGTTGTTTCGTTTTGCTCTTTTCCTCCATGTTTGTACGGTAGGTGTGTTTGTTGCCATTCATTGTGGTGGCTTTCGTCTTATCGTTTGTTTTCTTTTCTCCTTCTCTTAATCTTGCTATACACAGGTTCCGTCAAGCTATTGGCAGACTTTGTGCGTGCTCATAGGTCCATGTGCGTCGAAATATTGAAACACCGCACTGCGAACAACACATCTGTTAACAATAATAAGAGGACCAGTCAGCACCATGTGTATATGAAAAATATTTTGATGACGGAGGATGACGCGGACGATCCTTGCGATGCGTATTTCCCTATGGGTAAGCCTTTGTTTTTGTTTATCTGATGTAATTGTTGTTTTTTACTGTATTGCTGTATCGCCTTTGATTGCTGATGTTCCGGGTTTTTAGTGAAACTGTTGCCAATTTCCCATGTGTCAGCGGCATTCTCTTCTACCATCAACATTCATTCCACCCTATTTATTTTCCCCTCTTTAGGCAACGAACAAGCACCTCTCAGCGACACTATTTCCATCCTCAACTTATCCCTAAAACTCCTCAAATGCTTGGTATGTGCGCCGGTGGTCTTGCAAATGAAGTATCCGACATTGGTGCTACCCAGTCTGGAAGGAATGGTGAACTTTGCGTATGCAATGATTACCGAGGAGTTCCCACATGCTATGCAGGTCAGATTTTTTCTTTTCTGTTCTATTGTTTGTTGATATTTTCTTGTGTTTTGGTTTTCAGTTGTTTCGATCGTCTGTACTCTGAAATTTTATCGAACGACATATCTTACATATATTGTTCAATTCGAATTCTACTGCTATTAGGAATACGAGTTGAGTGCTCAAAGTCCCTGCAACGATGTTAACACCAGCACCACTAGTTTTATCCAAGTGCTAACCTTCGAACAGGCCCATACGTTGCACACTATGGAGACACTACGTAACGCTCTGCCACTGTCTTATCTAGTCAAGGCGTGCAGTATGTTATTAAGCAATGTCCTCAAATGCAGCGCCTACTGCGAGTACAACATATACACTAATAACGCTACTACCACTACTATCGCTAATAATACAACTACTGCTACTGATACCATGGAGGAATGCGCGCATAAATCAAGTACGAGTGCTGGCTATGACTTGAAAACATCGTTTTTCAACACGAGTCGTGTGTCTACTCTGGTTCGTATGCTGCTCTATCCCTTACTCACCTTCACGAAAAAGGAACTGAATGAATGGATGCTGAATCCTGAAGAGTTTATAATATCGCAACAAGATTGTGAAGCGACGTTCAGTGTCAAGACAGCTGCGGAAAATCTGTTTTTCAATTTGGCTGAATATGCACCAGAAATTGTGTGCAGTATTTTAGCGCCGTTGTTGATGGACTGCGTAAGACAAGAGGCGATTTATAGTCCAAACAATATCCACACGAACAGCAACAACGAAATTTTGGCTGTCTACCGATGCAGTGTCGTGAGTCGGTATGTTCATAACCGGGAACTTTGTATTTGGGATGCGGTGTACATGTGCACCGGTTTGGGCATTGCGCATTTGTCGAGTTACTTCTGCAAACTCAAAGAGCAATACAATAATAATACTGCTGAGCTGCCGTGCAACAAGTGCCCTAGTTTTAGCAACTCAGAGCCACCGATATCGACGGTTGTGAAGAATGATTGTGGAGAGAACGGTGGAGCCTCCTATTGGGTGCAACACTATCTGGGGCCAATGGTAACACAGTTACTTAAGAATCCGTATAGTGGTTGTTTGGAACACAAACAACAGCTATTACGTAGTCGGTTGATCTGGCTATTGGGTATCTGGATGCACAAATTCGAACAAAGCGTATTGCCACACGTGTTGACAATATTAATCGATATTATCAGTCCTGGGGATAGCGATATTGTGGTGAGAATGTATGCGGTAGAGGCGCTACACAAGCTGGTGAATTTGAATGTGTTCGATGTGACCACGTTGGTGTATTATGTGGTGAAAGCAGTGGAGGCGTTGTGTTTGATGGTGCGGAACTTAGAGGAGTCGGAAAACAAGGTATGTATGTTTATTGTTGTCTTTTTATTAACACTTGTTTGGAATAAACTGCCATGTATACGTGTATTGTCAGTGCGTATTTACACATTTGTACGTGGTCAGCAAGTAAACATGGTTTAATTATGCACTTATTTATACGCTTCTATTTCTCCTTCTCTCTCCTGTAGATCGCGGTGCTGCATCTGTCCGGGGAATTAATCCAATTGCTCTCCATCCAGTTGACTAGCTTGCGCCCCCTCGTGGTGCCACTGGCCGGGTATTTGGAGAATCTATGGGTAGAAACCGGTCCAACGGACCCTACAAGAAGCACCATCTTAGAGGTATGTGTTGTGAATTATTGCGATTGTTGTGATTATTTCGATGAGTTTTTTTTTTGTGGATTGTGACGAAAGTTGTGTACTGTTTACTCTTCACTACACATTTCCCTGGCTTGTACTATTTTTGACGGAGTGCTGATTTACTAATCAACATATATTTTACATCCTTATCAGGTCATGACGCAGCTCGTACGTGCGTCGAAGCACTACAGCGCCACCATCCTCCCTATTACCACACCGCTCATTATGTTTGCACTCAGTACCGGTTCCAATAGTAACTCCGTCGGCCCAGCTAGAAATAATGATTGCGATCCTGAATCTAATAGTCGGAGTAAGAGTAGTTATGGATATCTCGTCAAGGACGGACTCGCACTGTGGCTGGCCGTGATGCAAAACTTAACCGAAGCTCAGTATAGTACCTATCACAAGGAACTTCAACATATGTTCTCGGTGTGCATGACGAGTCTTCATATTAGCAATACCACGGCTCCTGCTACGTATACTACTGATGCCTTCGTATATAATAGTTGGGATATCCTGGCTGAACCCGATAGTGCAGTGTTAATAACAGACACACTATTGTGTGTGGAGGCGTATTGTCTTCTAGGAGGAGAGGGCTATTCCTTATTGTCGGATCTGAACTGCCGTAGCGCACTGACTGCGTTGTACATGAAGTGTCTTGGAAAGGTAAAGCTATTGCTATTTATTTGTCACTTCTTTAGTTGTGTGCAAATCCCTCGATTTCATTCTTACGTAACTTCTTGTCTACAGTTTGTTATATTGTTTTTTTTTTTTAATTCTTATTTATGCATTTTTCTAGGTGGATGTGAAGCTGGTGCAGTATGTGGTACGTCCTTTACAGGCCCTGGTGGTGTCCTGCCCCTCTCTTGCAGGTATGTGCATGCTAGTATTGACATATATTTGTTGATATTCCTATGAGATGCATTTGACAAGAATAGCCTGCTAACTTCATCAGTTAACTTGCCTTCATCTATTTGTTCTATTACCACGCAGGCGCCTATCTTAACGAATGCGGCCTGCTGGCGCAGATTATTCGCATCATCATGGCATCCGCTCCCTGCGTCAACCTGCAAAATCTAGTCGCCTCTTACAAGACCACCGACACCGCGCTGGTCTCCTATCTCACCCTGGTCGCTTACATATTGTATGTCGATCCGAGTACCTTGTATAGTGCACTAACTGTGTTCGTAGCGGAGGTAGTCACCTATGTATCTCAGTGCACCGGCACCAAGTGTGACAAGGTACTCACGGAAGCGATTCTACTGCAGCAGATCGTTGGTGTAATGACTAATGTACATGGTAGTGCCAAGTCACAGACGGCTCCACTATACACCTATAAGCTATGGTCACTAGCCTTACTAACACTCATTCCTCCTACACTCATCAACAACGCACCGTTGTTGTCTCCCATGAGTGGAGTAAGTAATACTAACACCAACTCTAATAGTACGAAAGGATTAGCTTCCAAACCTGATTGCATATTCGGCCGTATCATGCTGAAGCTACTGAACACCGTGCAATGTACGTTTGGCAAGGAGTGCTTGGAGCAGTACCAGCGTGACTACTGCAATAGCCACTCTACTGCTCCTACTACTAACCTGGACTACTCAACCCTTTCCTTTTGGTATCCTTCTACCCTCTCCACCGAGCAGTTGTATGGTATGGTGGATTCAATCGTCACTATGTGCAAGTGTACCTTGAAGAATGAGCGCCGCAAGGGCCACAAGGACACTCTCTCGCGCCAATTGGACGAACTCCTCCAGGGTGGTAGCGGCGAAGGGTTATCTATGGAGACTAGTCAGATGGGTGCTATGAGTGAGATGTTCCTCCACTGTGATAGCTCCGATAGTAGTGATAGCAGTGTATGCGATGAGGATGGTAATGACAGTGACTCTGAAGATACCGAATGCATGAATTGCACCAGTACGAAAGAAATCACTACAGACAACACCGTCGAAGTGAATATGTCTGCGGGTATCACTGCGGCAGAAGGAGACGCACATCAGTTGGATGTATGCGAATTACCACTACGGACGGTGCTAAGAAGCAGACTAACGGAATCGTACATCCTGAATGCCAAGGTAGAGATTCACTTAAAAGAGAAGTGCACAAAACTGAGGCGCGTACTAGGCGAAGAACACTATGCAACTTTGAGATGCATTGCTGAATTAAGTTTATAGGAGCATGTTTATAGGATCATGTTGTGTATATTTTTTAGTGTAGGTAGGCGTACTGTTCTTTTTGTAAATATTGGCCTAATAATGAACAAATGGAAGCACAATCATTTATTTTGTTGTAGTGAACAGCCGGACGTTATAAACGATGTAACCATTAGCTGATCCCAGTCCTATTGTGAGAGAAATAAGAACTGACAACACGTAACTTAATCATATACGTGTTCACATTAGTATTACAGGTCAATTAGAATATTGTAATCCAAGTCACTGCTTTTGGTACTAAACTGCAATTTAGGATTCATTTCACCCCACATCAGTCGACCAAATTGGTCGACAGCCCCAGGTGAGTGGACAAATAACTCCAACTGAACACATGCTTTGGCAAGATGGAATAGCCCTTTGCCATTCAGTGTACGTGCCTGGTGCAGGCCTAGGTCGGTTAGCTTTGCACTACAATACTTGCAGAGGGCGTACAGAACGTCGTAGGAAGCATCGGGTATATTAATTACGAGCTTGAAAATGCCCCCACAGTGTTGCAACACCGATATTACGCTTTCCGGCGACAACGTAGAAGTGCCAAAGTATAGAGCACACATCTTGGGACACTGCTTGAGGATGTGTACGATGGATAGCGCGGGAATACGCGTGCAGTCCATACAATTCAAGACATCTAAATTGATACAGCGAATTGCGACATCGTCTACCCCCGAATACGTAAAGTTATTGTTGTGATGTATGTACAGTCGTTCCAATTTGGTCCTAGTGTGTGTTGCAATCGCAGATAGTGCAGAATCTGTGAGTAACGGACACTCACTGATGTCAATAAACGTCAGATTTCTGCATACCGAGACAAATCGAAGAATAGAAGCATCGGTGACCGTTTTCATTCCCCGAAGGCCGAGTACGGTTAGCTTTGTGCAGTGCTCAGTGAGTGGCTGAAGCGCTTCGTTCGAGAGCGCGCAGTGCGTTAAACTTAACTTGGTTAAATGACTGGACAGGAGCGGAGCTAGAACACACGCAGTCTTAGCGATTAGTACACATTTCTCCAACAACAATACCGTTAGTTTGAGAGAAGACAGTGCAGCAAATGTATCGGGTTGCAGTTCAGAAACAGACACGAGATGCAGCCGACTCAGATTGGTTTGCGTAAGAAGAATTCTATGTAAAGCACCGTTCCAATTTCCGCCAATGAGATACAGCTTTATTAGCTTGCAAGATGGCCTCTCTACAGCTTGGCAAACAGTGTCCGAAGTGTCGTGGTCGAAGTTGTGGCAGCTGAGCCAGGACAGGTGAGGCGCATTGCGATGCAAGATCCACTCAATCGTGGCGGAATCCATGCCAGCATGAATATCGCAAGCGCGAGTAAATATACCCCGATCGAGGGTCCACTTGAAGTAGCTATCACTTTGGCTCAACAAAGTGATGGGCATGCCCTCATAGATCATGGTACCAGAATGTACTATCCGTCGATAATCATTACGAAGTTTTTTGCTGCAAATTGCCGCATCGAAGCGACTAAACGACTTTAGTGATAACCACTCTATGAAGATGCTGCAAAAGATACCATCGGGCAGCTCCGTAATCAAAGAGAAGTAGCCACGCATGCCACTATGCGTTCAATCAAAGTAACTTATGATATCTGATTCGACACAATCCAAATCGACTCGTCCTAGGAGACTCTGTTTCTTATATCAAACGTTATATTGCTCTCAACTGGGCTCTACGACGCATATTTAATTACAATGCACAGATAACCCTTTCACAGGTTGTTGCCTTGCACTGCTGTGCTGAATCAGCATAACTTAAAAGGAGCAGTTTCTAGCAGGGGCAAGTGCTGATACAAAACTTTTTACAACGAGAGATATAACACACGAAAGTATTAAATTAGGCATAGCAGTATTAAACAAACATAGTCCATACTCATCAGTTAAAAATTCCAGGAAGAATGTCAGAATATTAGTAGAATGTTAGTAAGTTAAATCAGCGGTACCGTTGCCCTGCACTGTTGCAAGTGGGGTAACATCAGAAGACAGCGTAGGCGTTTGTGGACGCCACAGCCACATCACAGTCACTGCTAGAACCAACAGTGCCATGATCACGCCGATCACCAGCAGAGTAATCATTACCCCCGTGAGCTGACTGGAGGAGGCGCGCGGCACGGCCGAGTTGGTGACCTGCGGCACGGCCAGAGTCGCGTTGATTAGCACAGTAGCCCCAAATTGCGTGGCGAAAAAGTGAAGATCCCTGTCCATCTTGCCACTGCGCGTCGCCTCCATCAGACCAGCGCGCAGAATCTCTACGGTGAGAAGAGGATCTTTGACGATGATCTTGTACTTCAACAGGACAGAACTGGCTGCCAAAGCGCTGAAAACTCTGTCATTGCGGAAACTGCTTCTGTCTCCCTCTTCTTCCTCTTCTTCCTCCACCACGATATCAACCACTCTATTTGGTACAATGTTTAGATCTGTGTTGGCATT
>LNAP01005787.1_pt1 | contig 10866 bp, 12 predicted proteins | sample 602601 | NCBI WGS metagenome assembly LNAP01 (sample SAMN02440304, study PRJNA202911) | soil metagenome | biome: Subtropical and temperate rainforests or woodlands; isolation source: soil samples (1 kg each in a 20% v/v slurry with milli Q water) were... ...
CCTGGCATTAGCCGCCGGAAGCCATGGTGGAGGTCATGAGATGAAAGACGGCACCATGATGCAAGGTCATGATATGTCCAGCATGAACAAAGGTGACTCGGCTGTGGGACAACCTGGCGACGCCGCCAAGGTCACGCGTACGATCGAGCTCGTCATGGACGATACCATGCGTTTTTCTCCAAGCGAGTTCAACGTGAAGCCCGGCGAGACGGTCCGTTTTTTCATGAAGAACAACGGCAGGATCCCGCATGAAATGGTGATTGGCTCCGTTGCGGAACTCAAAGAGCATGCCGCCATGATGCAAAAAATGCCGGGTATGAAACATGCCGAGCCCAATATGATCACGGTCAATCCTGGCCAAAAAGGTGGCCTCGTCTGGCAGTTTCCTCAGACCGGAACCGTTGACTTTGCCTGCCTTCTTCCTGGGCACATGGAAGCGGGCATGATTGGTAAGGTAAAAGTCGGATAAGGCGCCATAAAGGCGGCCTCTAATGGCCTGATTACTCATCCACTTCGTGATGGATTACCGGGCACAGTAGCTACAATGCGTTTCCCCAGAGCGGCAGCACTGCGTATGCAGTGCTGCCAATACTTATTTAACGATTCTAATCAGAGCCGATCCGGCGGCAAAAGGCGAATCACGCGCTAGCACCAGCCAGCTATTTCCTATATGACATGCATACGATATTAAAAAGCCTGTTTCTCATCGTTGGCTACCTTGTGGCGAATACCGCCGTAGCATCGGAGGTCAGGCAGACCTCTATCATCGAAGGCCCCATTCACACGCTCGGCAAACACGCTCATAAGGCAACTCCTCGGCTTGAGAGCTTGCGCAAGATGTTTCTTAACACACCACTGAGCGAACGCGTGCGTATCAATTCAGCCTTTGGCTACCGGCTTCATCCCGTATCGGGTAAGTGGGCAGGCCATCAAGGTCTTGATTACCCTGCCCCAAAAGGTACTCCCATCCGCGCAACGGCTCAAGGGAAAATCTCTTTCATTGGCGTCCAAAATGGATATGGCAAAGTGATTTTCATAGAGCACGATAATGATTATTCCACTGTCTATGCACATCAAAGCCGTTTTAAGAAAGGTCTAAGAAAAGGTGTCAACATAGAAAAGGGACAAATCCTTGGCTATGTCGGTTCAACAGGAACATCCAGTGGCCCTCATTTGCATTACGAGCTGCGCGTCAACAATCAACCGGTAGACCCCATCCAAGAAAAACGGCAACTTGCCTCCTATGTCCAAAGATGAGGTTACCTTGTGTAGTCGAAATAGCGATAGCCCGCCAATTACATTGATTGATCGTGCAACAAACTGAGCGGGGATAATTCCAATGACAATAGCAGTGAAAAAAGCAGGCATGATTATCGGTGTGCTTGGTTTACTGGCGCTCGGCGCCGGATTGTTTATGCATGATCCCTCGATGGACTCAAGACCGGCATTTATTGATCCTGCTGATCAAGAACTCGTAGTCAAGGGCAAAGAAATCTACGCCAACAACTGTGCATCCTGTCATGGCGCAAACCTGGAAGGCCAACCTGACTGGCGAGTACGTCAGGCGAATGATCGTTTGCCTGCGCCGCCGCATGATGAGACCGGGCACACCTGGCATCATCCGGATGCTGTTTTAATTGACATCACTAAAAATGGTTTGGTGCCTGGCGTGACAGCCCCGCCCGGATATGTGAGCGACATGCCAGCCTATAACAAATTGCTGACCGATCACGACATTCGGGCTGTGCTCGCTTATATCAAGAGCTCTTGGTCCAAGCAGGCATTAGCTGCTCAAAAAGAAATCACGCAGCAACAGTCACAGTGACTCATTGGCGCATTAGCCTTTTATTTTGCTTTACGCAGCCGCAATGCATTGGTCACGACCGAAGCCGAGCTCAAGCTCATCGCCAACGCGGCAAACATGGGCGAGAGCAGCAGCCCTGTCCACGGATACAACACACCCGCCGCCAGCGGTACGCCCAACGCGTTATAAACGAAAGCAAACCCCAGGTTTTGTTTCATATTGGCGATGGTCGCGTCAGACAAATGGCGGGCAATCGAGATTCCTCGTAAATCACCTTTCACCAACGTTACTTGGGCGCTGTTCATGGCGACATCGGTGCCGGTGCCCATGGCTATACCGACGTTGGCTTTTGCCAACGCGGGCGCATCGTTAATCCCGTCGCCCGCCATCGCCACGATATGCCCTTGGTCTTGAAGCTTAGTGACAAGGTCGAGCTTATCGGCCGGCTTTACCTCACCATGGAATTCATCAATACCCAGGCGCTGCGCCACAGCCTTGGCTGTCGATACCCCATCACCCGTGGCCATGATGACCCGGATGCCGGCGGCTTTCAGTTCATTCACGGCTTCTTGCGTGCTGGTCTTAATGGGATCCGACACGGCAAGTAGACCCAGTAAGTCGCCGCTCACAGCAAGATACATGACGCTCGCGCCTTGCACTCGCAGGCTATCTGCCTTTTCGCTCAGTATCGCCACATCGACACCTTCTTGCTGCATTAGCGCGGTATTACCGAGCGCCAGGCGTTTGCCCTCGACTGTGCCGCGAACACCAATCCCGGAGCCCGACTCGAACTCATCTACCATAGCCAATGCAATACCCTGCTCCCTCGCGGCATTAACGATAGCGTCAGCCAGCGGGTGTTCGCTGCCTTGATCCAGGCTGGCGGCCAGACGCAACACCTCGTCGGCGGTACCGCCTTGGACGGGAACTGCTTGTTCAAACGTCGGTCGTCCTTCCGTCAAAGTTCCGGTCTTATCGACGATCAAGGTATCAACCTTGCGGAAATTCTCGATCGCAGCGGCATCTCGGAACAAGACGCCGTGCGTCGCACCACGGCCCGTCGCGACCATAATAGACATGGGAGTAGCCAGGCCTAGCGCGCACGGGCAAGCAATAATTAGAACGGCCACCGCATTGATAAGCCCATATACCCAGCTTGGCTGGGGCCCCCAGCATCCCCATACGAAAAACGTAATCACAGCGATAGCAACCACCGCCATGACAAAATAGCCCGCCACATGGTCGGCCATGCGTTGCATAGGGGCTCGGGAGCGCTGCGCTTGCGCAACAAGCTGCACGATTTGGGACAGCACGGTAGCAGCACCCACTTTCTCGGCGCGTATCACCAGCGCGCCCGATGTATTCATCGTGGCGCCAATCACTTTATCGCTCACACGTTTGCTGACGGGTAGTGGCTCACCGGTAAGCATGGATTCGTCAATTGAACTCGCGCCCTCCTCCACCGCCCCGTCCACCGGCACTTTTTCACCTGGACGCACGCGCAAGCGATCGCCTTCGTGCACGTGGGTAAGCGGCACATCTTCTTCAGTACCATCAGGCAGGATGCGCCGGGCGGTCTTGGGGGCTAATCCCATTAACGACTTGATCGCCGCCGAGGTCTGCGAGCGGGCTTTGAGTTCAAGGATTTGCCCGAAAAGCGTCAATGAAATGATGACCACGGCAGCTTCGAAATACACCGCGATGCGTCCCATGGACAAGAACGTGTCGGGAAACACTTCTGGTACAACGGTGGCTACCACGCTATAGATAAAGGCTGCCGCTGTTCCCAAGCCGATGAGTGTCCACATATTGGGGCTACGGTTAACAACCGACTGGACGCCGCGCACAAAAAACGGCCAGCCAGCCCAGAGCACCACCGGCAAGGAAAGCACCAGCTCGACCCAGCTTTGGGTGGTCATGCCAAACCAGCCCAACTGGTGGCCGAACATGGCCAGCGTGGTGACGATTACCGTTAAAGGCAAGGTCCACCAAAACCGGCGGCTAAAGTCAGCCAGTTCGGGATTATCATCATCGAGTGTGGGCATAAGCGGTTCCAGCGCCATGCCGCACTTAGGACAGTTTCCGGGGTGATCTTGACGAATCTCGGGATGCATCGGACAGGTGTAAATGGTACCCGGTGCGGCTACCTCAGTGTATTGTCCGTTTGGCTGTTTTTTAGAAAGATACTTGGCCGGGTCCGCGCTGAATTTGGTCTGGCAACTAGTGCTGCAGAAATAAAACGACTGGCCGTCATGTTCAAGATGGTGTGGTGATTGCTCAGTCACCGACATTCCGCACACCGGGTCCTTTAACCCCGAGGCCGGTTTAGTGTCGCGTCCGTCAACTCCCGTTGATCCGCTGCTTAAGTGAGCTGATTGGCCGTGTGGAGCGTGTTCGTGATCGTGTGGTGTCATGACGTAGCCGCTTTCCCAGTTAGTATTGGGCTACGCTGACCTCTCACCATCCCAATACAGCGTAGAGCCCGGGATTGCAATGGATGGTAGGCGTATCAATCATGCCATACTTTCGTGCTTGTGAAACTGACAGTTCGCTGTCAGCGCCATTACATCTTTATCATAATTAGCGACGATTTACGAAGCATTATGCGCCCGTATAAAAGCTCTCAATATACGCTTTTTCTTCAGCAGTCTGCGCTATTAACTCATTCTGAACCTGTGCTCGTGATTTCATTGGCTCAACGTTGATTTGAGGCCAAATACCTGTCGCCTCGCCCTGACGTGTAGCCCAAGTAGGGTCAGCTTTAGCTTCCTCAAGTTCCTGGAGCACCTGTGCTCGACTTTTCATGTTGGACCAATCCTGCACTTCGGTTCCGCCCTGCTCACTATTATCGGGGACCCAATATGCAAAACTGGTGGCTGGAACCGCTAATGCAGCGGCTAGTAAGGCGAAAAGCGTTTTTGAACGAAAAGACATAACAGGTTCCTTTGAGAGTCATTGTCCCGCGACGCCGTCATACTGAGCGATCACAGTGCCAGTTCTTTCTGGCTAGGACTCCACTTTAACGAGCAGCACCCAACAGTCCGATGACGCCGGCGTGACGAATACGTCATGTTTTGACCTAACTTTGTAATGTAGGCGGCATCGGAGTGAGGAACCAGTAACGGCACGGGAATTGCTGACAAACAAAGTTCGTGCAGTATGTGCAGACTGAAACGCGTCCCTCATTGCTTCAGGATTTCCATGATCGCCCAACCTATTGATTACCTTCTTATTATCTGGTTTGCTATCGCGGCTTTACGACCAACAACAATGTAGAACAAGATGGCGCTGGGGGCCTGACCATGATCCTGGATATCCAAACCTAACCAATTGTGTTTAAACCGAAGTGCCTGATAGGTAAAAAGTAGCTGTATCTTGGAAGTTCTTACGTTTTTTGGAGATTTTCATGAATGCTCAAACAGGAAAAACGGTTCGCGTGACCCGACGCGTCTTATTATCGCTGATGCTAGGCGCAAGCATGGGGGCTATTTCATTGTTGGCGTCCGCTCAGACGACTACCCCATCGAATCAAGCATCAACAAATTCGGAAGCAATGAAAGGCAACATGCCTATGGATATGCGCGGCTCTATGATGAATATGCGCAAAAGCATGGACGTCATGAAGCCCTCAGGTGATATCGATTATGATTTTGCCATCATGATGCGAGCTCACCATCAGGGTGCTATAGACATGGCCAAGCTAGAGCTGAAAAAGGGTCAAGATCCTGAGATGAAACAAATGGCCAAAGAAATCATCGCAGCCCAGAAAAAAGAAATCGTAACGTTCGATGAGTGGCTCGCAGCTCATCCAAAGCCATCGAAATAGCTTTCTTGACAGTTCGTCGGTCCGAACTCAAGTCTCGTTATTGGGGCGAGGACGGCATTTCAAATTTATCGGCATATTTAATCATGATGTCGCCCATGGCACGCATCATCTCGCCATGCATCTGCATCATCACTTTGCTATTGGTTCCGCTAGCTGCTCCCAGCATAGGGCAACTGCCCATCATGCCGCCGCCCATCATGCCGTGCTCTTTCATCTTACCTGGCTTCATATCACCCATCTGGGTCGCGGCACCATTCTGCATCATGCCTGATTCAGCTTTCATGCCTGTGGTGCCATCGCCGCTGGAAGTCGCTGCTATGCCTGCGCCGCCAACACCCAATAAGAGCGCCGTAATGGGCGCAATAAACAATGCTTTCATATTCATTTGTATCTCCTAAATTCAGAAAATTGACTTTTCACGAACCAGCTTGAGCTTAGGGTGCAAGAGAGATTTACGTATGGCGAGTGGAGATTGTCTTCCAGCGTCAGAACAGCGAAGGCATACTGATCATGGCGTACTTGGCCATACCGTTGCTTGTCTGTATATTTTAGTCCTTGGAAAACGGTTTGCCGTTAAAGTCCACAGTAACCAGATTGCCGTCCGGCTCGCCCATGCCTGGCGCATTCAACGGCATGCCAGGTGCCGACACGCCCTTTACCGACGAATCAGCGAGCAACTTGTTGACTACATTAGCCGGCACATGCCCTTCTATGATCTGTCCGGTGCCGTTTACCACCCCTGTATGGCACGATCCAAGCTTTGTTGGCACACCGAGCTTTTGCTTAACTGAAACCATGCCGGCTGTTTTGATCGCCGTAACATCAAAGCCAGCATCCCGCATATGCTCGACCCACCCGGTGCAGCAACCGCAATTGGGATCCTGATATACGGTAATGGCCGTGCCGGCAGCCTGAGCAAAGGATGCTACGACAGCCGAGGCAGCCGCTGCTAGCCATAATTTCATGAAACCTACTCGAGTGAAAATGTAAATCTTGAATCATTCATAGTATAGATAAAGACCTCGCTCGGGCAGCTTAGTTCTGTCGTTGCAATGTGACGCCCTTCTGTGCCTCCAGGACCTTTGGCGGCCAGCTGCTCTTGATGTAAGCCAGTACCGCAATGATCTCTTGATCGCTGAGGATGTTCCGATACGCGGGCATGTCGCTAACATAGCCTGGCGGCGCCGTCTTCCCAGGAACCAGGCCATTTTTCACCATATCGACCAACATCGCATCAGGATGGTGCCAGGTATGGCCGGTCTTGTCGTGCGGCGGTGCGGACAGCCTGCCATTGGGCATGCGTTCACGCCAGTTCAACTGCCCTTGCAGGGTCTCACCATGGCAAGCTGCGCAATTGTTCGCATAGATCGCCTTGCCCCGCATCACAAGAGCCTGATCCGCAGGGTCGATGAATGCCGGGCCGGATCCCCGAATGACGCTGTAAAAGATAGCTGCGCCGCCGATGATGACGGCGCCGACTACCCCAAAGACCAATTTCTTCCGTGCCATTTTAATGCGCTAGATCAGCTAACTTTTACCTTGCCGACCATCCCGGCCTCCATGTGGCCCGGTATCAGGCAGGCAAAATCCACGGTGCCGACCTGGTCGAACTGCCACACCAAGCCGCCGATCTTACCGGGATCCAATGTGATCATATTCGGTTCGACATGCTGCATGCCCGGCATTTTTTGCATTTCAGCCGCATGGGTCTTTAGATCCGCGAGAGATCCGATCACCATTTCATGGGGGATTTTGCCGGTGTTCTTGATAAAGAAACGGACAGTCTCTCCTGCACTGACTTGGATGTCACCTGGCGTAAACTGCATAGTGTCGTCCATCGTCAGCTCAATCGTACGCGTAACCTTAGCTGGATCGCCAGGCTGACCCGTTGGCGAAGGTGCATTCGACATGGTGGACATGTCGTGACCAGGCATGCCATGCCCAGGCGCACCATGCCCCCCGGCATGGTTGCCCGCGGCCAATGCGAGCGTCGGAAGCACGCTCAAAGCCAGAACTGAAAGGGTCTTTTTCATCATGAATACTCTCCTAGAGTCTGTTTAGGTAGGCAGCCATTTCAAGCCGCCCGCAAGAAAAGGCAATATCGAAACCGAAAACTCAAACCCGCCATAAAATGGATTTCTTGTTTCATTACCGCAAGTCGGTCACTTTAATGACACAGTACTGGGCGATCAATCGTACTTTACCGAAATATGACCGCCGATCCGCTGACTTGTAAATTACAATCTTGTAATGGAAGCATGCCTGCACCAATCGACAGGCTGATTTGAGTTACCACGAACTCTCTGGATGTTTGGCCTACGCCCGGGTTGTCACAGGATCTGCAAATAGCAAGCTCCATAAGAGCCTGCTCGAGGCTAACTCGATGAAAGCAGCGTCTCCGTGCCTTCAGCAGCCTTCTCGTTAGATAACCGTTCCAAAACATATATTGGTCATGCGACAGTTCAGACTGTTGGCGTTCAGTCAGGGCGCACAATCCAACTACTCTTCCTGGACGAAACTTTACCTCGTAGGTACACCTCTTGGGTAGACGAGACGAAAGAACCAATCGAGAACTCCTGAACAGCCTTCTGTCGTGCGCGTTGGCCCATGGAAATTAGATCTGTGGGGTTTTCCAACACCTTGGTTAGAACCGAAGCTATCGCTTGCGGTTCTCGGACTGGCACAATCCAGCCATCATGTCCATTATCGACGTTCTCTGGTAAGCCGCCCGCATCACTTACGATCACAGGAATGCCCATAGCCATCATTTCTCGGCATGCAAACGAAATGGTCTCTATTTCCGATGACACAACGAACCCGATGTCCACCGCTGCCAAGAATGAACGGACATCATCCAAAAGCCCTGTGAAAACCACACTATCGCGTAGGTTTAGTGCCTCGACTCTGGCGCGCTGAGCATCTAATGGAAGTACGCCAGCAATCAAGATGACGATTTGGCTTCGTAGCGCAGCAGGAAGAAGAGAGACGGCTTCGACCATATCCGGCCAATTCTTGTATTCCGCAGTCCCCGCATTGCTACCTACGACTAACCGCCCCGCCAAGTGAGTCGGAATCCAGCAACGTTTCGCAGCCAATCTCCCCTCTCGCAATGGAGGAACAAACCTGTCTAAGTCAACACCATTTCGGATTACGTGCAGGCGGCACCCGCTGAAGCATGATTGCACCAACTTACTGCGCGTGTGGTCGCAGACGCAAATGACATGGTCCGTAGCAAGCTTTGCACGAGCCAGTGCCCCGACGCTTCGAGACAGGCGATCACTATGTTGGGAATACACGAGCACTGGGCGCCAAGCGCCAGATCCCATCAATGCGAACATGCAGGCACGATGATCTGCCGCGCCGTTAACATGAATAATGTCAAATTGCTCACGTCGCAAGAACGCTCTCAGACGCCGAACGCTCAGCAGCGTTTTGAGCAGTCCTCCTTTGAACTCGTGCGGCATAGTCCGAACGCCGGGCAGAGCCGCAGCTGATTCGAAAAGGCGGCTCCCTCTGGGTGCTGCAATGGCGATTTCGTGCACACCGCTGAGCTCACGCGCAAGCGAGAGAATGTAAGTAGTGTGTCCTCCGCCGTCGCCCCGATGAAAATTGGTATAGAGAATCCTCATAATGGCAGCGGTGCGGTGAAACAAGATATCTTTTTCATATTCGAAATGGTCGCTATCTATCGCTTAGAAATGGCTCAGCACATCACGAGATGTCCACTAGAGCTTGAAATGCTTGTGGTCTATGCTTTGGAGAATCCGCCCAGCCTCCCTTTGCAGCCAGCTTTCTACTTCGACGCCTTCGCGCATTACACGTAGGACTGCCGACTCGATGTGTATCAACGCCAGAAAACAACCTAAGCCTTGACCAAGCTACGGTTGCTTAAGCGAAGCATCAATCCAAAGTGCTGAGGAGATCAAAGCCTATTTGCTTAACGAAACTTCGGCTATGAAGCATGGCTGGCCCTTCGTCTGCAAGCGCGAATGGTAAGCGTATAGACCTGACAAACGTCAAACTCTGGGATTACATTTTTGCAATGCACATTATTAGCGCACCCATCCAGAAAGGCAGCTTTGAAGACTGCAGATTTCCGATAGCACGATAGCGTCCTACTCGCATGAGCATGGTCCAACTCATGGCAATTGGCCACGCCGTACCGTCCTATTGATCGAATGACACTCAAGACTGCTACCGAGTGGCAGGACTGCCAAAGCACAAAGCCACAACGACAATTAAACGAACAGAGCGGCAAGGCGAATAAAGACCATGGCCATGGTGACTTTCTGGTGTCAGGGCCTCGACGAAGCGGCGTGGCCCAAACAAAAGGGCGTAGGCTCGCCGTTAACGGTGGACGGTAAAGTTTAAGGTCGCCATATCAATGAATTATGTAGACGCGAATTCCAGCGTTATTTTTTCCACCTGAATCTGCGCTTGAATTTGCTATCAACCGCTAACTCCGCTCTGAACGGCGACGTATTCGATATGATCACGGCCACTAAACTCCAGCGAATGTAGCTCCCTACCAGCTTTAATTACCGGAAGATGATTACGGGATTACATCTCCGTAAGAAAAGCCGAAACTCACTGTGTGTTAACAAAACACTGCTGAAATGCCGACAACTTCCATCCGGGAGTTGATCAGGTGAATCCTCAAGGGGCCTTGCATCTGATTAAGAGTAATTTCTGGAGCTTTCATGAAAAAGAGTTTGCTGGCTGCCGCCTTGTTAACTGGATTTGCAGGAGTGGTGCAAGCCAATACATCCGTAACGCTATATGGCCTTTTGGATGGTGGTGTGGGCTATACAAAATTCAAAAGCGACGCCGCCAATGCATCGAAAACAGGCGGCTGGGATGGCGCTCAGTCGAGCAATCGCTGGGGCTTGCGAGGTAGCGAAAATCTGGGTGATGGCTTGAAAGCTATCTTCACGCTGGAAAGCGGTTACAGCCTGATGAACGGCACCCAAGCCCAAGGCGGTCGTCTGTATGGCCGTGAAGCGCTGCTTGGTCTAAAATCCGATGCTTGGGGCACGATCACGCTGGGCCGCCAGGGCAACATAGCCTATCGGTGGCTGGCTGGTGTCGCCACGCCTTTCGGCAACAACTTCAAGAAACAGAAGAAATAACACATGAATTTGCCGGATATTCCTGAATTTAAAGAGCGACGCCAGGGCCTGATGCAGCGTATGCAGCATGGCATTGCCATTATCCCGACGGCTCCTGAAGCTATCCG
>LNAP01005788.1_pt1 | contig 10865 bp, 5 predicted proteins | sample 602601 | NCBI WGS metagenome assembly LNAP01 (sample SAMN02440304, study PRJNA202911) | soil metagenome | biome: Subtropical and temperate rainforests or woodlands; isolation source: soil samples (1 kg each in a 20% v/v slurry with milli Q water) were... ...
TGGCAGGCGCAGGTGCAGGCGCACGGCGAGCTGATGTCCAGCGCGCTCGGCGCGGCCTTCCTCAGCCACAGCGGCCTGCCCACGCAATGGCTGGACGCGCGCGACTGCCTGGCGGCGGTGGCGTTGCCGAACCAGAACGAGCGCACCCGGCTGCTCTCGGCGATGGTCGAGGCGAGGCCCGATCCGGCGCTGAACGCACGCCTGGCCGCGCTGGGCGACGTGTTCATCACCCAAGGCTTCATCGCGCGCGAAATGCATGGCCGCACCGTGCTGCTCGGCCGCGGCGGTTCGGATACCTCGGCGGCGTACTTCGGTGCGCAGCTGAAGGCGGCGCGGGTGGAGATCTGGACCGACGTGGCCGGCATGTTCAGCGCCAACCCGCGCCAGGTGCCGGGTGCGCGCCTGCTGCAGCGGCTGGATTACGAGGAGGCGCAGGAGATCGCCTCCACCGGTGCCAAGGTGCTGCATCCGCGCTGCCTGTCGCCACTGCGCGAACCGCGCGTGCCGTTGCTGATCAAGGACACCAACCGTCCCGAACTCGACGGCACCGTGATCGGCCCCGAAGTGCGCGCACACGCGCCCAGCGTCAAGGCGATCAGCGCGCGCAAGGGCATCACCCTGGTGTCGATGGAGTCGGTCGGCATGTGGCAGCAGGTCGGCTTCCTCGCCGACGTGTTCGCCCACTTCAAGCAGCACGGCCTGTCGGTGGATCTGATCGGTTCGGCCGAGACCAACGTCACGGTGTCGCTCGATCCCACCGAGAACCTGCTCGACTCCGACGCGATCGCCGCCTTGGCCAGCGACCTGGCCAAGGTGTGCCGGGTCAAGGTGATCGCGCCGTGCGCGGCGATCACCCTGGTCGGCCGCGGCATGCGCTCGTTGTTGCATACGTTGTCCGGCGTGCTGGCCGAGTTCGGCCAGTTGCGCGTGCACATGATTTCGCAGTCGTCGAACAACCTGAACCTCACCTTCGTGGTGGACGAGGAAGTGGTCGATGCGTTGCTGCCGCATCTGCACGATTTGCTGATCGCCGCTGGCGCGTTGCGCACCGACGACAGCGCCTTGTTCGGCCCCAGCTGGCAGGCCTTGTACGGTACCGGCGAGGTAGCCGGCGCGGTGTCGGCATGGTGGCGCGAGGCGCAGCGTCCGCGCCTGCTGGAACTGGCCGCCGAGGCCACGCCGCGCTACGTCTACCACCTGCCCACGGTGCGCCAGCAGGCGCGCGAGCTGAAGTCGCTGGGGGCGGTGGATCGGCTGCACTACGCGGTGAAGGCGAACACCCTTCCGGCGATCCTGCGCGCGCTGGCGGCGGAGGGTTTCGCGTTCGAATGCGTGTCGCCCGGTGAATTGAAAGCGGTCGCCGCGGTGGTGGCGGAATCGGTGCCGCTGTTGTTCACGCCGAACTTCGCGCCGCGCGAGGATTACGTCTACGCGCTGGGTACCCGCGCCACCATCACGCTCGACGCGCTGCATCCGCTGCAGCACTGGGGCGAACTGTTCCGCGGCCGCGAGATCGTGCTGCGGGTCGACCTGGGTCGCGGCCTGGGCCATCACGAGAAGGTGCGCACCGGTGGCAGCGGCAGCAAGTTCGGCCTGCCGCTGGATCAGCTTCCGCTGTTCCTGCAATTGGCCGAGACGCATGGCGTCAGCGTGCGCGGCCTGCATGCGCACCTGGGCTCGGGCGTGCTCGATGCCGCGCATTGGGGCGAGGTGTATGCGCAGCTGGCCAGCCTGGCCGAGCGCATCGGCAGCGTGGTGCTCCTCAATATCGGCGGCGGCCTCGGCGTGCCGGCGCACCCGGGCGAAGCGCCGCTGGACATCGCCGCGCTCGATCGTGCGCTGCGCGAGGTCAAGGCGGTCTATCCGCAGTACCAGCTGTGGATGGAGCCGGGCCGCTACCTGGTGGCCGACGCTGGCGTGCTGCTGACGCGGGTGACCCAGCAGAAGGACAAGGGCGGCTTCCGTTATCTCGGCGTGGACACCGGCATGAACAGCCTGATCCGTCCCGCGCTGTACGACGCCTGGCACAAGATCGTCAACCTCAGCCGGCTCGGCGAACCGGCCACCGCGCTGTACCAGGTGGTCGGCCCGATCTGCGAGAGCGGCGACGTGCTGGGCACCGACCGTCGCCTGCAGGAGGCGCAGGAGGGCGACGTGATCCTGATCGCGCAGGCCGGCGCCTATGGCAAGGTGATGTCCTCGCACTACAACCTGCGCGACGAGGCCGACGAGGTGGTGATCGACATCTGACTCCCTCTCCCCCAACGATGAAATCGTTGGGGGAGAGGGTTGGGGTGAGGGGGCGCTTTTCGCTTTTGGTTGTTCGTGAGGCAAGAGCTGCCCCCTCACCCATCCCTCTCTCCCGAGCGCGCTCGGAGGAGAGGGCTCGCGGCAGCTGTACCGCTCGAAGCTAGAATCAGCCTGTTCGCTCCCGTGATGCGGGCGATGGAGAAAGATGTGAGCAACACGATCCAACCGCGCCTGACCCAGGTATTCCGCTTCGTGCGTTGCAGCTACGTCGACGGCGTGGCCGAGCTGGCATACGCGTTCGACGATGGCGAGGAACTGGTCGAGCGGGTCCGTTTCCCGCATGCGCCGATGGTACCGGCCGCGCGTGCGGCGGCGTTCGATGCCGCCTTGAAACTGCTGCACCTGATCGCCGGCGTCAGCTACTACAAGGCTGGCGTACCGCCGCAAATCGAACTGGCCGATGGCCCGCTCGACGCCGCCACCGCCGAGCTGCTGGATCAGTTGTACCTGCATGGCCTGGCCGAGTTCGCCTATCGCAACGGGCTGGACCTGCGTGGGCGCATCGCGTTCCCGCGCCTTGGCACGGGAACAGGAACGGAAAGTTCGCGTGGCGGCAGCATGCCCGCGGTGGGCGCGCTGGATTTGCCGAAACGCACCCTGGTGCCGATCGGCGGCGGCAAGGATTCGCTGGTCGCGGTGGAGGCGATCAAGGCGATCGGCGGCGAGGCGACCGCGGTGTGGGTCGGCAATTCCGCCTTGATCGCCGCCTGTGCCGAACGCACCGGCCTGCCCACGCTGAATATCCAGCGCGAACTGGCACCGGCATTGTTCGAACTGAACCGGCTCGGTGCGTGGAACGGGCACATCCCGGTGACCGCGGTGAACTCGGCGATCCTCGCCGTGGCCGCGGTCCTGTACGGCTACGATTCGATCACGTTCGCCAACGAGCGTTCCGCCTCCGCCGCCACGCTGGAGTACGACGGCCAGCAGGTGAACCACCAGTGGAGCAAGAGCCTCGCGTTCGAGCGCCTGCTCGGCGACTGGTTGCACACGCACGTGGCTGCCGACCTCGACTACTGCTCGCTGCTGCGGCCGTATTCGGAACTGGCGATCACCCGCGCGTTTGCGAAGCTGACGCCGTACTTCGACGCGTTCTCCAGCTGCAACCGCAACTTCAAGCTGCTCGGCCCGAAGCCGGTCGACCGCTGGTGCGGGCAGTGCCCGAAATGCCACTTCGTGTTCCTCGCGCTGGCGCCGTTCCTGCCCAAGCCGCGGCTGCTGGCGATCTTCGGGCGCAACCTGCTGGACGACGAGACGCAGGCCGCCGGCTTCGACGCGCTGCTGGAATACCAGGACCACAAACCGTTCGAGTGCGTGGGCGAGGGCGCCGAGGCGCGCGCCGCGATGTACGCATTGAGCCAGCGGCCGGAGTGGCAGGAGGACGCGCTGGTCGAGCGCTTCCGCAACGAGATCCTGCCGCAGCTGGACGTTTCGCAGCTGGCGCTGGAGCCGTGGCTGGAGCCGTCGCCCGAACATCGCGTGCCGGTTCGGCTGCAGGCTGCGCTGGCGGCGATCGGCGGATGAAGAATTTCATCTCCCTTGTAGGAGCCCGCTTGCGGGCGATGCTCTTGATTTGGTCCGAAAGGGCATCGCCCGCAAGCGGGCTCCTACAGGATCGTGTGGTTGCTTATGCGCATCGCTGATCTGGTTGGCCGTCGCGCCGCGGTCTGGGGCTTCGGTCGCGAGGGACGGGCCGCCATTCGCGCGTTGTGCCAGCGCTGCGGCGAGCAGCCGCTCACCTTGTTCTGCAGCGCGGCCGAGGTCGACGCGGCACGCGCGTTCGATGCCGCGCTGGAAATCATCGCCGGCGAACCGGACGCCACGACGCTGGGCCGGTTCGACGTGGTGGTGAAATCGCCGGGTATCTCGGCGTACAAGCCGGCGTTGCTGGCAGCGCAGGCGCAGGGCACGCAGTTCACCTCCGGCACCGCGCTGTGGTTTGGCGAAAATCCCGATGCACGCGTGATCGCGGTTACTGGCACCAAGGGCAAGAGCACCACCAGCGCGCTGATCGCGCATCTGTCGCGCGCGCTGGGTGTACGCACCGCGCTGGCCGGCAATATCGGCCTGCCGCTGCCGGAACTGCTCGGCCAGCAGGCGGCCCTGTGGGTGATCGAGCTGTCCAGCTTCCAGACTGGCGAGGCCGGCCCGCTGGAGCTGGGCGTGATCACCAGCCTGTACGAAGAGCACCTGGACTGGCACGGTTCGCGCGAGCGCTATGTGGCCGACAAGCTGCGCCTGGCCGACGTTTCGCGCCGGCTGCTGGTCAACGCGTTGCAACCGGCATTGCTGGAACGCACGCAGGATCATCCGCAGCGGCTGCTGTTCGGCCAGCCGGAAGACTGGCATGTCAGTGACGGTTTCATCTGCCGCGGCACGCAGGCAGTTTTCCCGATCGCGCAACTGGCCGCACCCGGTCTGCACAACGCACTCAACGCCTGCGCCGCACTCGCTGCACTGGAAGCCGTCGGCATGGATGCGCTGGCGGCCGCGCCCGCGCTGGCGCGCTTCCGCCCGCTGCCGTATCGTTTGCAGCCGCTGGGCACGCACGATGGCTGGCACTGGGTCAACGATTCGATCAGCACCACGCCGCTGGCGACCCTGGCTGCGCTGGAAAGCCTGCACGGCCGAGCGGTCACGGTGCTGGTCGGCGGTCACGACCGCGGGCTGGACTGGACACCGTTCGTCGATGCCATGCGCAGCACGCCGCCGAACGCGATCGTGTGCATGGGCAGCAACGGCGCACGCATCGAAGCGGCCCTTCGCAGCGCGGAAATACCACCTTGCCCGATCGTGCGCGTCGACGACCTCGCCGGCGCCGTGGCCGAAGCGAAGACGCACACCCCGCGTGACGGCGTCATCCTGCTTTCTCCCGGCGCGCCCAGCTTCGATCAGTTCAAGGATTATGCCGAACGCGGCCGCCACTTCGCCGCGCTGGCCGGGTTAGACGCGGTAGCGATTACCGGCATCGAAGGCCTGGGCATCGGCTGATCTCGCATGAATGCACCGGGTAATACAGTGATCACCAGCGCATAGCGGACCGGCGCGGCGAAGGCCGACTTGTGATGCGTCGCCAGTTTTGGTATTCAGGCTGCTTCGATGTTCCATGGAAGCGGGCCACGGGGGTGGCGATGGCAGGGCAACGGAGTGAGCGGGACGCCGCGAGCGGGCGCAAGACGGCGGCGTTCTGGGGGAAGAAGTCTTTCTGGCGTTTTTCACGCATCGGGCAATGGCTATTGCCTGGGCTGCTTGCGTGTGCGCTGTTGTTGACGACTGCTGACGAGGCGAATGCCATGGGCAAGATGTGTCTTTTCTCGGCGGTACGCGGAGTGGTGCTCGATCACGGCAAGCCGGTCGAGGGAGCGCGAATCGAGCGCAGCTACAAATGGAGTTGGAAGAACGAGGGTGGGAGTGATCAGGCCACCACCGATGCGCAGGGGGCATTCGCGCTGCCTGCGATCTGGGGGCGCTCGCTGCTCGGGTCGCTGTTGCCGCACGAACCCTTCGTGGAACAGACGATCCTGATTCACCACGCCGGCAATACCTACAAGGCGTGGATGCTGGACAAGCGCAATTACAACGAAAACGGCGAACTCGGGGGGCGTCCGGTTTCCCTGGTCTGCCGATTGGAAGCAGAGGTCGTGCATCACGGCAAGGTTTACGGCATCTGTGAGCCGCAGTGACGCTGCGTTTACCCAACCAGGAGGGGTTTCATGAGCACACTTACACCTCATCAGGCTGCCCTGATCGCCAGTGGTGTCTATAGCCTGCGTGAACGGAGCGTCAGTCAGTCGGCGGATCGCGGCGTGAAGCTTGGCTGTGAGGACATGTTCACTGTGGACGGCAGCTCACGGTTCACCGGCCGCTCCGGCGGACTGATCTCGGTCAAACAGCTCAGTGGTTTCGGTTACATCGCGGAGGGCACCGGTTCGTACCAAAACGAGGTGCTGGTGGCCACGCGCGGCACCGAGACGATGTATGACTGGCTCAGCAATTTCAACATAGGCATGCAGCTGGGGCCCGGTGGGCAACTCGTCCATGCCGGCTTTCATGAAGTATGGAAATCGTTCTCCGTGGATGTGACCAACTTCCTGCGAGGGCGCAACCCCACGGTGATCCACTGCGTGGGCCACAGCCTGGGCGGTGCGCTGGCCACGCTCAATGCCGACTACTTCTCCAGTATCGGGGCGGCCGAGGTGAAGCTGTATACCTGCGGTTCGCCACGTGCCGGCGGAGCATTTTTCGCGCGCAGCCTGACTCGCCGGGTCGGCCGGCAGAACATGTATCGCGTGCATCATCGCTCCGATCCGGTGCCGAAGATTCCCCTGTTCCCGTTCATCCACGTGCCGACTGCGGAGCCGGGGTACCAGCTGACCGCGGGTCCGTCGGGGTTGATCAACACCGATGCGCATTCGATGGAGTTGAGCTACATCCCCGGTGTCGGCCAGGACAGCTGGCAGGCATTGGCACGCCGTGGCGTAAGCGGGGAAGACGACACGAATGCCCAGCTCTGGCTGGATCAGGTAAGCGCAGGCGGCGGCGGTATCCTGATGGGCGGTGCGTGGGGCCTGATGATGATCGGCAAGGCGCTGAACTGGCTGATGGGCAAGATCGGCACACTGGCGCTCAATGCACTCGGTCTGCACTTTACCATGGGGATGACGGTGCTCGATCAGCTGGCATGGCTGCTCGGCAAGGGGGCCGAGCTGTCCATCGAGGTCTCGACCTACGTCAGCACGATCATCACGGCGATCTTCCGTTTTCTCGGTCGTACCGCCGCGGCTGGTGCCTCGCTGACGGTGAGCTTCATCCGCTGGGTACTCGGCCTGTTGTTCAACGCTCTCATCGCAGTCGCCAATCGGGCATTCATGCTGGTGGGCTGAGCCACGGTCCGGCTGGCACCGCTGCGCCGCCACGAGACCGGAACAAAAAGGGCCGCGATCCACCAGGATCACGGCCCTGTCGTTTTTGCGCGGATACGCGACCTACCAGATCTTCACCCGATCCTTCGGTGCCAGATACAGCTTCTCGCCGGGCTTCACCTTGAACGCGGGGTACCACGGGTCGAGGTTGCGCACGGTCTGTGCGCGGAAGTCGGCGGGGGCGTGCACGTCGGTGGCGAGGCGCTGGCGCCGGGCGGCGTCGCGGATCTTCGAGCGCCAGGCCTGGCCGTAGGCGAGGAAGAAGCGCTGGTCGCCGCTGAGGCCGTCGATCACCGGCGCCGGCTTGCCGCCGAGCGACTTGTGATAGGCGAGGTAGGCGATGGTCAGGCCGGAGACGTCGGCGATGTTTTCGCCCAGCGTCTGTTCGCCGTTGACGTGCAGGCCGGGCAGCGCCTCGTACTGGTCGAACTGCTTCGCCAGCTGCTTGCCGGCGGCCTTGAAGTGGGCCAGGTCTTCCGGCGTCCACCAGTTCGCCAGGCGGCCTTCGGCATCGAATTCGGCGCCGGTGTTGTCGAAGCTGTGGCTGATCTCGTGGCCGATCACCGAGCCGATCGCGCCGTAGTTGGTGGCGGCGTCGGCGTTCGGGTCGAAGAACGGCGGCTGCAGGATGGCGGCGGGGAAGTTCAGCGCGTTCTGCAGCGGCAGGTTCACCGCGTTGACGGTCTGCGGGGTCATCCACCATTCGGCGCGATCGACCGGCTGGCCCAGCTTGGCGCGCTGGTGTTCGTATTCGAACTTTTCGGCGCGGCGCTGGTTGCCGAGCGCGTCGTCGGCGCGGATCTCCAGCGCGGCGTAGTCGCGCCAGGTATCCGGATAGCCCACGCCGACACGCACCGTGGCGAGCTTGGCCTTGGCCTTCGCGCGCGTGGCTGGAGTCATCCAGCTCAGCGTGTCGATGCGCTCGTTGAACGCGGCGAGCAGGTTCTGCACCAGTTGCTCCACTTCCGCCTTGGACGAGGCCGGGAAGTAATGTTTCACGTAGAGCTGGCCCACGGCGTCGCCGAGATCGTTGCTGGTGGCGCCCACCGCACGCTTCCAGCGCGGCCGCTGCTCGGGCGTGCCCTGCAGGGTGCGGCCGTGGAAGTCGAAGCCGAGGTCGGCGTAGGCCTTGGGCAACAGGCCGGCGCTCTGGTCCAGGGTGTGGAAGAGCAGCAGGTCCTTCCACGCCTGCAGCGGCTCGCTGGCAGTCAGCGCGGACAGTCCGGTGATCGCGCTCGGCTGCCAGACGTCGATCCGCGGCTGGCCGTCCAGGCCGGCGGCCTTGAAGTACGCGGCCCAGTCCAGCCCCGGCGCCTTCTGCGCGAAGTCGGCCATGCGCCACGGGTTGTTCGCCTTGTGCACGTCCTCGCTGTCGAGCAGGCTCGCCTGCGCCCTGGCGATCTTCGTTTCCAGGTCGAGGATGGTCGTTGCCTTTGTTTCCGCGTCGGCAATGCCGGCCTGCTTCAGCAGCGCGCCGATGTAGGTCCGGTACTTGGCGCGGGTCGCGACCATGTGCGCGTCGCCGGACAGGTAGTAGTCGCGGCTGGGCATGACCAGGCCGCCCTGCAGCAGGTAGGCGAGGTTGCGCGAGGGATCTTCCAGGCCCTGCGTCACGAACAGGCCGAACAGGTTTCCGGTGTGGTAGTTGGTGGCGTTGACCGGGTCGACGTCGGCGCGCAGGCGGCTGCCCAGCACGCGCGCCAGGTCGGTGCGCGAGGCGATCGCGTCGATCTGCGCCAGCTCCGGCTTGAGCGGCGCCAGGCCGTGCTGCTCGATCGCAGCGGTGTCCATCCAGGCGGCGTAGTAGTCGGCGATCTTGCGCGCGTTGCTGCCCGTGGCCGGGCGGCTGGCGCCCGCATTGCGGATCAGCTCGGCGGTGTTCTTCTCGGCTTGCTCGAACACCTTGAGGAAGGTGCCGGTGCTGGAGCGGTCGGCGGGAATCTGCGCCGTCTTCAGCCAGCCGCCGTTGGCGTAGCGGAAGAAGTCGTCGCCCGGTTTCACGCCATGGTCGATCCCGGCCAGGTCGATGCCGGAAGGCTGGCTCGCCGGCGTCGCCGCCCATGCCGCCGGACTGCACAGGATCGCCGCCGTCAGTACCCATCGCATGCGTTGCATGGTCGTTCCTCTGCGTTTGAAGCGCCCACGATAGTCCGCCATGCGGGCCTTGTGTGCATGACCTGTGGACTATCACCTGTGTTCGCCGTGCCGCGCAATTATTTCTCGATGCGGTAGTTGAAGCTGGCGCGGCTGAACTCGGTGGCCTGCTGCGCCTCGAAGTTCCAGCGCTTGCTGAGGCGGTAGCGCAGGGTGATCACCTCGCCCGGCTCGAACAGGCCCACGCCGTAGCTGAGGTACAGCCGCGGCGACAGGTACTTGCCCACGGTGAACGCCGAGCTGCCGCCGAGCGCCTCGTTGCTGGACACGCCGACGTCGTCCACGCCCAGCTTCGAGCCGATGCTCTTGGCCAGCAGGTCGCCGGCAGCCGAGCCGAGCGCCTGCGCGGCGGCGCCCACCATGTCGCCTTCGCCGCCCTTCACCTGCGACAACGGCTTGCCGGTGACCAGGTAGGACAACGCGTCGGACTGCTCCATCACCGGGTTGGAGAACACGGTGAGGATCGGCCGCTGCGCGGTGCCGGAAACCAGCAGGCCGACTTCCTGGCCTTCGTCGATGGTGGCGTTCGGATTGAGCTTGCGCACGGCGCGGATGTTCAGCCCCGGGTTGTCGATCGGCGTGCTGGCGAACAGCAGCTGGCCGCGCTGGATCTGCAGGTTCTGGCCGTAGGCGCGATAGGTGCCGTTCACCGCGATCTGGCCCTGGCCCGTGGTGGCGCGGCCGGGGCGCTCGACCACCGTGAGCACACCGCTGACGCGGCCGTCCAGGCCCATGCCGACGACATGCGTCTTGCGGCCGAGATCCACCTTGACCAGGGCACGGATCGGCAGCTTGCTGGCGGCTTGTTGCTGCTGGTTTTCATCGAGCACCACGACGTCGGGCGAGGCCTGGGTGGCGCCGGCACCAGGCAGCTTCTCCGCGTTCACGTCGGCGCTGTCGATGCTGAGCGCGCCGCCGATGTCGATGCCCTTGGCATCCTGCTTCACGGTCAGGTCGGGCGAGATCACCACCCTGGCGGCGGGGATATCGGCGGCGGTGAACTGGCTGCCCTTGAGCGTGAGGCTGGTCCGGGCGTCGGCGCCAAGGCCGGCGTCGCCGTCGATCGTCACGCTGCCCCTGCCCGATTGCACGCTGCCGCGGATCAGGAACTGCCGCGCGTCGGTGGTGCCGACCGTGAGCTGGCCCTCGCTCAGCTTGAGTCCCGCCGACGGCACCTCGGCGGCGAAGCCGCGCACGTTCGCCTGGCCGGTGACCGCGGGTTGCTTCAGCGTGCCGCCGAAGCGGAAGTTGCCGTCGACGCCACCCTTGACGTTGGCCACCTCGCTGCTGAACAGCTCGACGAAGGCGAGGTTGTTCAAGCGCAGGTCGAGCTGGCCACCCAGCACCTGCTGCGCGCCGCTCATCGTGACCTGGCCGTCGATGCGGCCGCCGGCGTCGAGCCCGCCATGCACGGCGATGCGCTGCCCGGCAGGCGCAAAGTCGGCGTCCACGCGCAACTGGTCGTAGCGCAGCAGCGGT
>LNAP01005789.1_pt1 | contig 10865 bp, 10 predicted proteins | sample 602601 | NCBI WGS metagenome assembly LNAP01 (sample SAMN02440304, study PRJNA202911) | soil metagenome | biome: Subtropical and temperate rainforests or woodlands; isolation source: soil samples (1 kg each in a 20% v/v slurry with milli Q water) were... ...
CGATGCGACAATCGGGTCATGAATTCCACGCCCATTTCCTCCTCTTTCGCCCCGCTCAAGAACGACACCTTTCTGCGTGCCTGTTTGCGCCAGGCCACTGACTACACGCCGATCTGGATGATGCGCCAGGCCGGTCGTTTCCTGCCAGAATACCGCGCCACCCGCGCCAAGGCAGGCAGCTTCATGGGGCTGGCCACCAACACCGACTTTGCCACCGAGGTCACGCTGCAACCCCTGAACCGCTTCCCGATCGATGCCGCCATCCTGTTCAGCGACATTCTGACCGTGCCCGATGCCATGGGCCTGGGACTGTCGTTTGCGCTGGGCGAGGGCCCCAAGTTCGCCTCCCCGGTGCGCGATGAAGCGGCGGTGGCCAAGCTGCAGGTGCCGGACATGGACAAGCTGCGCTATGTGTTTGATGCCGTCACATCCATCCGCAAGGCGCTCGACGGCCGCGTGCCGCTGATCGGTTTCAGCGGCAGCCCATGGACACTGGCTTGCTACATGGTCGAAGGCGCCGGTTCGGACGACTACCGCCTGGTCAAGACCATGCTGTACAGCCGCCCGGACCTGATGCACAAAATGCTGCAAATCAACGCCGATGCGGTGGCGCTTTACCTCAACACCCAGATCGAAGCCGGGGCCCAGGCGGTGATGATTTTTGACAGCTGGGGCGGCGTTCTGGCCGATGGCGCGTTCCAGGAATTCAGCCTGGCCTACACCCGCCGGGTACTCGCGCAGTTGCACAAGGAATACCAGGGCGCACGCATTCCCAGCATTGTCTTCACCAAGGGCGGGGGCCTGTGGCTGGACGACATGGCGCAGCTGGACTGCAACGTGCTGGGCCTCGACTGGACCGTCAACCTGGCCCGCGCCCGTGCCCAGGTCGGCGCCAGCAAAGCCTTGCAGGGCAACCTGGACCCCAACGTGCTGTTTGCACAACCAGCGCAAATCGAGGCCGAAGTGGTCAAGGTGCTCAACGCCTTCGGCAGCCCACACCGTGGCGAGGGCACCGGCCCCACGCACATCTTCAATCTGGGCCACGGCATCAGCCAGCACACCGAGCCTGAGCATGTGGCGGCCCTGGTGCAGGCGGTGCATCAGCACTCGCGCCAAATGCGGCTTGCCCGCTAACCGACCTGGCCCCGCAAAAAAGGGGCTGACGCCAGTCTGCTAGCACTTATTTGCCTGCCTTGAAGACCCGAACGGCAAAATAAATTTGTCACTTATGCACAAAAATGGATGAAAACTGAAATAAAAATATTTTCTTCTGCAGACGGGCTCTCAAAGCCACGACAACTACAAGTTATTGATTCATATAGGTTTAAAAATCTGCCTTTTTTCTAGGCAAGCCAAGCGAAGCCTTGAAAATCAAGGCTTCGGAGCGCTTGCAGGGGCTTTATCAACAAAGTTATCCACAGAAAATATGGATGACTTGCAAAAGCTCTCAAAATCAAGGACTTAACGCTTTTTCCGCAGCTTCACTTGAACAAAATGCCACCGCCACCCATCCCTGGACATTGCTTGACACAGGTGCTGGTTCAGACGCCGGCGCACAGCCAGATGGCAGGTGCACTGAGTTATTGGAGCCCGACCCCCGTGCAACCGGGCACCCTGGTGCGGGTGCCGCTGGGACAACGTGAACTGCTGGGCGTGGTCTGGCCCAGCGAGTCGCCCGCCGCACCCGAAGTGGCACTGAATCCGGCCAAACTGCGCCCGATCACAGCCGCGCTGGATGCCTTGCCCCCGTTAAACCACCACTGGCGCGCCTTGATCAACTTCGCCGCCAGCTACTACCAACGCACGGCGGGCGAAGTGGCGCTGGCGGCCTTGCCGCCGCAACTGCGCGACATGAGCAGCGTTCAACTGGCGCGTCGGCTCAAAAAGCGGGCCAAAGCGGCGGCAACGCCCGCCCGGCCGAGCACCCGCCCAACGCATGATGCGACCAGCACGCCAACACCCGATGCGGGCCCTGCCGCAGCCTCCGTGGTGCTGACCGCCGAGCAGCAGCAGGCCATCGATCAGTTTCACCAGCAGCCCGGACCCTTCCTGTTGTTTGGCGCTACCGGCAGCGGCAAAACCGAAGTCTTCATGCACTGCACTGCGGCGCTGCTGGCCGCATCGCCCGAGGCGCAGGCGCTGGTCATGGTGCCCGAGATCAACCTGACACCGCAACTCGAAGCGCGCTTCAAAGCCCGTTTTTGCGCCCGCTATGGCGACGCCGCCGTGGTCTCCCTGCACAGCGGCATGACCCCGGCGCAACGCCTGAATAGCTGGCTGGCCGCCCACAGTGGCGCCGCCCGCGTGGTGCTGGGGACCCGCATGGCGGTATTTGCGTCAATGCCGCACCTGCAGTTGATCGTGGTGGACGAAGAACATGACCCGAGTTACAAAAGCGGCGAAGGCGCGCGCTACTCGGCACGTGACCTGGCCATCTACCGGGCTCGCCTCGAGGGCGCCAAGGTGATGCTGGGTTCGGCCACGCCGTCACTGGAGAGTTGGCACCACAGCCGCCCGGCAGCCGAGGGCGGACGCTACCTGCGCCTGGAGATGCCAAGCCGGGTTGGCCGCGGCCAGTTGCCGCTGGTGCGCCGGGTCGACATGAACCACCAGCCCAAGTCCTGCATCATCGCTGCGCCCCTGCTGGCCGCCATCGCCCAACGCATCGCGCGGGGCGAGCAAAGCATGGTGTTTTTGAATCGGCGCGGCTACGCCCCGGTGCTGCAATGCAGCGACTGCGACTGGAAAAGCGAATGCCCCCATTGCAGCGCCTACCGGGTATTCCACAAGATAGACCGCACGCTGCGCTGCCACCACTGCGGCTTGAGCGAGCGCGTGCCGCGCGCCTGCCCCGCCTGCGGCAACTCCGACATCATGCCGCTGGGACGCGGTACCGAACGGCTGGAAGAACACCTGGCCGAATTGCTGGCAGACGTCCGGCGCCCGGACGGCCAGCCGGTGCGCATTGTGCGCATCGATGCCGACACCACGCGCCTCAAGGGCACGCTCGAATCGCAACTGGCGCAGGTGCACACGGGCGAGGTCGATGTGTTGGTGGGCACCCAGATGATTGCCAAAGGACATGACTTTCGCCGCATCACGCTGGTGGCCGCCGTGAACCCGGACAACGCCTTGTTTTCCAGCGATTTTCGCGCGCCCGAGCGTCTCTTCAGCCTGTTGATGCAGGCGGCCGGGCGGGCCGGGCGCGATGAAACGGTGGCCAATCAGAGTGAAATGTGGCTGCAGACTTTCCAGCCCGCACACCCCTTGTATGAGGCCCTCAAGCAACACGACTACCCGGCGTTTGCGGCGTCCCAATTGAAAGAGCGGCAACAAGCCGCCATGCCTCCGTTCAGCTTCCAGGCGCTGGTCCGGGCCGAAGCGCGCAGCCAGGAAGCCGCGCAAGGTTTCCTGAATCTGGCCAGCCAGGCCGCCGCCAGCGAAAGCGACATGGCGGCGCTGCTGGCGCAGCTCACGCTTTACCCGGCGGTGCCGATGAGCATGGCGCGCATTGCCAACGTTGAGCGTGCGCAAATGCTGGTGGAAAGCCCTTCGCGCACAGCCTTGCAGCGATTTTTAAGTGTCTGGCAAGCCGTGTTGCACCACACCCGCGCAGACCCCCGTTGCAAAGGGGTGATCCGCTGGGCCATCGATGTGGACCCGCTCAACATCTGAGCGGACGAACACACCTGACCGGGTTCAGGCGGCGGCCTTGGTCGCCACGACCACCTGGAAGTTGTCGAAAAACGCCGTGTGACGCTCACAACTGACACCGGGCATGGCCTGCAACTGCAGCACCGGGTCATGACTGTCCCACAGCGCCAACCCATAGGGTTCAAACACCTTGAAATAGGTCCAGCTCAAGGTGCGCAGCAACCAGGAGCGGGGGCGATGAAACTCGCCCAGGTACAACTTGCCGCCGGGGGCCAGCACCCGCATGGCTTCGTTCAGGGCCTCTATTTTCAGATCGTGCGGCAACTCATGCAGCAGAAAAAACATCACGTTGGCTTGCACCGAGGCATCGGGCCGCTGCAGGGCCACCGCGTTATCCCGCAAGTACACCGTGTGGGCGGCGTAATCTCCGAGCTTGGTTCGCGCGTGGTCCAGCTCATTCTGGATGATGTCGGCAATCAGCACCTTGCGGGCACCGGACTTCACCGCGGCTTCGACCACACGGGGAATCACGTTGCCAAACGCACACGAAGTGATCAGGATCTGCTTGTCCTGCAAATCGTCGTGGCGCAGTCCATGGGCAATGATGGAAACCAGGCGTCCGTACTGGAACAACAAAATGGCCGAAATGATGGGCTGCCAGTCCACCAGGCGAATCAGCCGCATGTTGGAATAAATGGGATAGACGTGCGCTGCGTCGTGTGTCAACTGCCCCATGGCGCCGCGCATGAGCAGCGCACCGCGGGTCAGCGTGAAGAAAAACAAGGCGGTGCTGGCCAGAACCACCACCACGGTGAAGACGGTATAAGAAAACCAGGGAGACATTGCGTTCCTTCAAAGGTCGGGAGGTTCGAACCACCCGCAGAGTCAAAAATTACAAAGACAAATTACACGCCCCCGGGAAAACCCTGCATTGATCAGGATCAAAGTACAAACAGGCTTTGGCAAAAAAGCCGTGCCAGTCCCCTAGACCATCAGGGCGACAGCCAGTGAGAAAGTGAAGAACGCGGCGGCGGTAGACAGCAAAATGATGCGCGCAATACGTCCGTTGTCGGCACCCAGGCGCTCGGCCAACAGCGACACATTGCTGGCACTTGGCAGGGCTGCCGTCAGCACCATCACCGCCAGGACGAAGCGTGACAGCGGCAGCCCCAGACTGATCAGTGCGGACCCCACCAGCCACACCAGCAGCGGGTGCACAAACAGCTTGAACAGCGCCAAGGGCAAATAATCACGCAGCGCTGGCGACCTGGCATGACCCGCGCTGGCGAGCATTTGGGCACGCGCCAGCACCGCGCCAATGGTGAACAGTGCCACCGGCGAGGCCGCATCGGCCAGCAGGCCAAGGGTCTGCGTCACCGGCCCGGGCGGCGCCCAACCCATGACGGACACCAGCGCACCCAACATAATGGCCCACGGCAAGGGGTTGGCCAGCACCCCCTTGATCGCGCTCTTGAAGGCCTTGGCGGCCCCATGCTCGTCAGCACCGCCCAGGCGTGACAGGGCAATGCACAGCGAGGTGGTCACCAGCATGTCAATCACCATGGTCAGGATCACCGGACCGGCCGACTGCGCGCCCAGCAAGGCCACCATCAGCGGCACCCCCATGAAACCTGAATTGGGAAACACCGCCACCAGTGCCCCAAAGGACGCGTCGTTCCAGCCAAGGCGTGCTTTCAGGCTGAATGCCACGGTGAAAGCGACCCCGATCAACGCAGAGATCATCCAGGTGACCAAAACGCCGATATCGAGCAGTTGCCCAATCGGCGTGCTTGCGCCAAACCGGTACAGCATGCACGGCAAGGCAAAAAACAGCACGAAGCCGTTCAGGCCGGGAATGGCTTCCAGTGGCAACATGCGCCAGCGCGCGGCCAGGTAGCCGCACAGCACCAGCGCGAAAAACGGGAAGGTAATGACAAAAATTTGCAGCACGAAGGCATTTTCTCAGAGCGGGGCGTCCGGTTCGGTCTGGCGCATGAACGGCGCCACCAGCACCCCTCAACCAGGCCCGATCGCCACCGGCACCGTGACCCCCAGCCGCGCGCCGTCGACGAACACGCTGAGGTCTCCTGCCGCCATGGCAACCCAGTCTTCATCAAGGGTCAGTGGCTCGGTGACCACAATCACCAGCCGATCCTCCGGGCTGTTGAGTTCGGCCAGATTGACGCTGACATCCTCGTCCGTGAGGTGCACCTCACGGAACGGATGGCCCCGCAGCACATAGTGCAGCTTGGTACTGGCATGGGCCCACAAGGCCTGGCCGTTGCTGAGTAAAAAATTGAAAGTGCCATGCCTGGCGATCTGCGGGACCAGCTCACGCAGGGTACAACTCAACTCGTCCACCGATGGCACATTGGCGTGCGATTTGGCAAGTTCCTGCATGAGCCAGCAAAATGCCAGTTCGCTGTCGGTGCTGCCCACCGGGTGAAAGCTGCCATGCAATCGGGGGGCATAATTTTTCAGGTCGCCGTTGTGGGCGAACACCCAGTTGCGACCCCACAGCTCGCGCACAAACGGGTGGCAGTTTTCCAGTGATACCGCCCCCACGGTGGCCTTGCGCACATGCGCCACCACGTTGTGGCTCTTGATGGGGTAGCTTTTGAGCATGCGGGCAATGGGCGAGGTGGCTGCACTGGACTTGTCCACAAAATGGCGGATGCCCTTGCCAGGGCTGGCACAGTCGCTCTCAAAAAACGCGATACCCCAGCCGTCGGCGTGGTGATCGGTACCGCCGCCACGCTGCGAGAAGCCGGTAAAGCTCAGCGTCAGGCTGGCCGGCAGGTGGCTGTTCATCCCCAAAAGTTGACACATAAATCCCGGGCCTTGTCAAAAGACATCGCAGGCAATGAAACCAAAAGCACTATTATTCCGCATAAAGATAATGACAAGGCGCTTTGTGTCGGTCGGTAACGACTTCATTCGGCTACGTTGCCAGCGGCATTTCAATGTCCAACTGCCTGAATTGGCCGATTACCAGCAGGAAGGCCGCGACCTGGCAGCCCATCCAGAGGTTCTGACCACCCTGCCCCGCCTATGGCCCGGTGAACAGGCACAAGCCTTCATGGACCGCTGCATTTTCCGCAAAGCTGCGCCCCAAACTCAAGCCGCCTTTGATCTGGCGGCTTGCCGCGACCTGCTGACCCTGCACGCGCTTGCAGAGGAGTTGGCCTTACCCATGACGGCACCCTGATCAACGGACCGTCAAGCCCGTTGAATCCATTGAACTTTTTCTTTGGCACTCGCTCTCAGAGAGTGCTAACATGACAACATCAAGCAAAACAAGGAGTTCTGGCATGTCTACTTACACTGGCGTTACTGGCAACCCCCTGTCCTTGGCAAACCCTTGGTCAGTGGTACCGGCCTTGGGCCATCTGGACGCCTACATCGCGGCCGTCAACCGCATGCCCATGCTGACCCTGGAGGAGGAGCAAAGCTACGCACGCAAACTGCGCCGGGACAATGACGTGGCGGCGGCGGGGCGCCTGGTGCTGTCCCACCTGCGGTTGGTGGTGTCGATTGCACGCCAGTACCTGGGCTATGGCTTGCCACACGGCGACCTGATCCAGGAGGGCAATGTCGGCCTGATGAAGGCCGTCAAACGCTTTGACCCGGACCAGGGCGTGCGCCTGGTGAGTTATGCCATGCACTGGATCAAGGCCGAAATTCACGAATACATCCTGAAAAACTGGCGCATGGTCAAGGTCGCCACCACCAAGGCGCAGCGCAAGCTGTTTTTCAACCTGCGCTCCATGAAGCAGCGTTACCAGAGTGACGATGCGGCAGCTGAGCTCGACACCCACCGCAACACCCTCAACGAGAGCCAGATTGATGCGATGGCCGCCGAGCTCCACGTCAAGCGCGAGGAAGTAATTGAAATGGAAGCGCGCCTGGCGGGCGGCGATGTCCTGCTTGACCCCAGCCCGTCAAAGGACGGCGAAGAGTCCTTCGGCCCGATTGCCTACCTCACCGATGCGGCACACGAACCCACCGCCATGCTGGAAGCACATCACCGCGACGTGCTGGCCAGCGACGGCATAGCCCAGGCGCTGGATGCGCTGGACGAGCGCAGTCGACATATTGTGGAAGAACGCTGGCTGAAAGTGAACGACGACAACAGCGGCGGCATGACGCTGCATGAACTGGCTGCGGTGTATGGCGTCAGCGCCGAGCGCATTCGCCAAATTGAAGTCGCCGCCATGAAAAAAATGAAAAAAACGCTGGTCGAATTTGCCTGAGCCGCGGCATCCGCCAACCGAGCCCTAATCTTGTCCAACTGCGCGAATTGTGTCGCGCCCGTGACGGTCCTTGGCACGGCCCACGTCGGTGTCCAGGGCACTGGACAACTTTTCGATGGCACTGATGAAGGCGCCCGCCATCTTGTCTGCCTCGGCGGTCACCGTGACCGGCTGGCGCCCCGCCAGACGGGCCTCAAGACGACAGCGCTTGTCGTTGACGGCAGATTTTCCAGCATCGATGTCGGTCAAGAAAACCTCCAGACGGGTGAGATAGTCCTTGAAACGGGACAGGCGGTCGACCGCTTCGTCACGCACCCACTGTGCCAGACCCTCTCCGCCCTGGATGTGATCGTCCGTATTAACCTGAATTTGCATGCTATTTCTCCTGTGTTGAGTCCGATAACGGGCCCTTGATGAGCCATGAATACGTATCACTTTACCCCAGGTCCGCCAGCCACCCCATGAGGATGCGCAGGGTTTGCACACAAGGCGCAAGGCATCAAGCGGACAGCCGGGACTTCAGGGCGCCGACGCGAGCAGTTGCCTGATGTCAGCCGCCGTCAGTTCAGGCTTGGTGCCGTAGCGGGTGAACAGCCGCAGCTTGCCCCGGGTGTCGTAGACATAACTGCCCGCCGTGTGGTCCATGGTGTAGCTGGTGGGGCTTGGGCCATCGACCTTTTTGTAATACACCTTGAAGTCTTTGGCCAGCGCGGTCAACTGTTCGGGGGTGGGCACCAGGGCCAAAAAAGTGGGGTCAAAAGCGGCCATGTATTCCTTGAGCATTTCCGGCTTGTCGCGCTCGGGGTCAATGGTGACAAACAGGCCCTGGATGCGCGCACCCTCCTTGCCCAGCACCTGCTTGATTTGCGCCATCTCAAGCATGGAGGTGGGGCAGACGTCCGGGCACTGGGTGTAGCCAAAGAACACCATGACAATTTTGCCCTCGAAGTCTTTGAGCGTTCGGGCCTGCCCGTTGTGGTCCGTGAGCGCGAAGCCCTTGGCGTAATCGGCACCGGTGATGTCGATGGCCGTGAATTGGGGAGCATTGGGCGAGCAGGCGGTGAAAAGACCGGCAGCTCCCAGCAGCAAAGCGCAAGCCGTGATGGATGTGATGGCGGTGCGTTTGTTCATGCAGTCGATGATAAACGAGGCCAGGCGGAAACCCGGGCCGTCACAGGTAATGGTCGACCAGCAGCGCGGCAAACAACAGACTCAGGTGGATCAGCGAAAAACGAAAGGTCTTGCGCGCCAGCAAGTCTGAATAGTCACGCCACAACCACCAGGCGTGCAAGATGAACCCGGCGTTCAGCACCACCGCGACCACCAGGTACAGCCAGGAACTCATGCCGTAGATGAAAGGCAGCAAACAGATCGCCAACAGAATGAAGGTGTAGAGCAGCACCATCAGCTGGGTGAATTCACTGCCGTGGGTCACAGGCAGCATCGGCAGGCCGGACTTGCGGTAGTCCTCCACCCGGTACAGGGCCAGCGCCCAGAAATGCGGCGGTGTCCACAGGAAAATGATCAAAAATAGAATGATGGCCTCGGGCCCCACGCTGCCTGCCATGGCAGCCCAACCCAGCACCGGCGGCATGGCCCCGGAGGCACCGCCAATCACAATGTTTTGCGGCGTCAGCGGCTTCAAAATGACCGTGTAAATCACCGCGTAGCCAATGAAGGTGGCAAACGTCAGCCACATGGTCAGCGGATTCACCGCAAAGTAGAGCAGCGCTGAACCCAGCGCGCACAGGGTGGCTGAAAAAAGCAGGGTTTGCCGGTCGCCAAGTTCCCCCTTGGCCGTGGGCCGCCAGGCGGTGCGCTTCATCTTGGCATCGATGTTTTTTTCGATGATGCAATTGAAAGCGGCCGCTGCCCCGGCGACCAGCCAGATGCCCAGACAGGCGACAGCCGCCACGCCGACCTCGCGCCAGGACGGCACGCCCGGCACCGCCAGCACCATGCCGATCAGGGCACAAAAGACGATCAGCTGGACCACCCGCGGCTTGGTCAGTGCGTAATATTGGGCAAAGGCCGACACGGCGGCGGGTGGCAGCAGGGTGCTCATGGCAGCCCGCTCACTCGCGAGAGCGCACCCGGTCTGAATGAGGCCGCGGCAGGCGTTGCGGACGTCGGGGCCGGCGACCAGCTCGCCCGCGGCAACAGCGCGGGCGTACTCGGTCGCGCGGTCAGAAGTACTTGTCGGCGATGGCTCTTTGCTCATTGGGGAACAGCTCACCTTGGGGCGCGGGCGCGGCCTTCAGGTTGCGCCGGGCAAGCGGCGAGAACCCGAACAGGGCGCCGGCCTGGTTGGCGCGCTTCTCGGCATCGTTGCGCAGTTGGCGCCACACGCTGATCTGCTTGGCGCCGGTGACGAAGGTCTGTACGTCACCGCGGCGACCTTGCTCGTTCATCTCGGCGATGAGCCGGGTGAAGGTTTCGTAGTCGGCCACCGCCTCGCAGTAGGCCGCCAACGGCATCATGTCCAGGGTGGAGATGAGGCCGAGCTTGATCAGGTCGGCCGACACGCGGTCCCACTCGGTGGCGGCACCGGCGCTCAGCCAGTCGGGCTTCGGCGGTGCTTCGACAGGGACGGTTGGGTGCTGCAGCTCGTCGAGCAGGTCGGCGGCGTTCTTCTTGCTGCGATTGCCGTGCAGCAGGTGGACGACGGCCGGCTTACCGGGTCGCCCGGAGTTAGAGTTTCCGGCCATGAATCACCTCAGATTTCACACAGGGACGGGCTAACTGTTGATACCCCCCCTCTCCATTTTTCCCGCTGTTGCACACGTGGGTCCCTACGTCGTTCTAGAGCATCGCGGCGGGAGCCCTTTTGGGGCCCCCTCCCCCCCCCAGCGGAACCACCCCCCTTCGCCACAAAAGCTTCTCTACTCAGCAGCTACAGAGGGCGCTATCCAAAACCTTGCGCAACTCCAGCGGATGATCGACCACCACATCCGCCCC
>LNAP01005556.1_pt1 | contig 10864 bp, 10 predicted proteins | sample 602601 | NCBI WGS metagenome assembly LNAP01 (sample SAMN02440304, study PRJNA202911) | soil metagenome | biome: Subtropical and temperate rainforests or woodlands; isolation source: soil samples (1 kg each in a 20% v/v slurry with milli Q water) were... ...
GGTGGCCGGCTATGCCGCGACCCGGGCATTTTCACCGCTGTCGCTTGGTATCTCCGTCAACCAGATCGGCGATGTCACCGGTCCTGATCTTGCGGTCGCCGCCCTGCTCGGCCTGGTGGCGGCGCTGTTCGGCATCGCCATCATGCGCGGCGTGGCGCTGTGCGAGACACTGCTGACGCGCAGCCGGCTATGGACGCCGCTGCGGCCGATGCTCGGCGGGCTGGTGGTCGGCCTGCTGGCGCTGGCGACGCCGGAGGTGCTGTCGTCGGGCCATGGCGCGCTGCATGTCAGCGGCGACGCCAGCGAGCCGCTCATGGTGATCGCCATGGTGTTCGCGCTGAAGACCGTCGCCTCGGTGGTGTCGCTCGGCTCGGGTTTCCGCGGCGGATTGTTCTTCGCCTCCCTGCTGCTTGGCGTGCTCGGCGGGCACCTGTTCGCCGCCGGCGCGTCGGCGCTGCTGCCACAGCTCGCACTGGACGCCAGCGTCTATGCGGTGATCGGCATGAGCGCGCTGTCGGCCGCCGTGATCGGCGGGCCGCTGACCATGACGTTCATCGCGCTGGAGGCCACCGGGAACCTGTGGCTGACCACCGCGGTGCTGATCGCGGTGATCGTCTCGACCCAGACCACGCGCGAGCTGTTCGGCTACTCGTTCGCGACCTGGCGATTGCACCTGCGCGGCGAGACCATCCGCAGCGCCGCAGACGTCGGCTGGATCCGCGACCTCACCGTGGCCAGCATGATGCGCGCCGACATGGTCACGGTGAATGCCGGCATCAGCCTCGCCGCATTCCGCGAACAGTTTCCGCTGGGATCTAAGACCCAGGTGATCGCCATCGACAACCACGGACGCTATGCCGGCATCGCGGTGGTGGCCGAGGCGCATGAGACCGAACGCAAGCCGGAGACCAGTCTCCAGGGCATTCTGCGCAACCGCAGCGCCACCCTCACGCCGGACATGAACGTGCAGCAGGCGGTGGCGGCCTTCGACGGCGCGGAATCGGAATCGCTGGCGGTGCTCGACAGCCACGACCGCGGTCGCGTCGTCGGCGTGCTCACCGAGGCCTTTGCCCTGCGCCGCTACGCCGAGGAATCGGAGAAACGGCGCCGCGCCGCGGTGGGGGAGCTCTGAGCGGACCATAAACGGCGTGCGGCCGGCGATGCTTACCAGGCAACCGTCAACGGATGCCTGCACCCCAGTACCACCTAACGTCCCCAACCGGACGTTGGCTTCAAGTTCCCCAATGAAATCGGGCGCTACTTCAACTTATTTACTACACATCATCGTGTCGAGCGTGGGCCTTGCAGGCCATTGTTAAACTATCCGGGCTAATTCTCCTATCCGATCGAACGTTTCGATGTCCAGGAAGGGCGCGATGCTCAGTCAGCTTCAGTCACTACACGTCTACGCCCGGGCGGTGCTGCATCTACCACGCGAGAACCCCAAGCTGATCCAGGCCAAGCTGGCCGCCTTCACGCGGCAGGTTCCGATCATGTACACACTCGTGATGGTTAACACCATCGCGCTCGCCGTAACGCATTACGACTCCGCGCCGCTGCTGCTGACCGTCGCAATTCCGTTGATCCTGAACTCGGTCTGCATGTTCCGCATGATCCTGTGGTGGCGCTCCCGCGGCAAGATTCTCGGTCTCGAGCGCGCCATCGCGCGGCTGCGCGGCACCATCGTCACCGCCGGGATTCTCGGCGCCGGCTTCAGCGCCTGGAGCCTCAGCCTGTTTGGCTACGGCGACGCCTATGCCCAGAGCCACGTCGCCTTCTTCATGGCGGCAACCACCATCGGTATCGCCTTCTGCCTGATGCATCTGCGCTCCGCCGCGCTGCTGGTCATGGCGCTGGTGGCGATCCCGTTCACAATATTCTTCGTGTCGACCGGTCACGCGGTGTTCATCGCCATCACCATCAACTTCGTGACCGTGATCGTTGCGGCCGGATATGTGCTGCTGGTGAACTATCGCGACTTCGAAAACAGCGTCAACTCGACCACGGCGCTGCTCGCCAAGCAGGAAGAGCTGCAGGCGCTCAATGATACCAACTTCAGGAACTCGAACATCGACAGCCTTACCGGCCTGCCGAACCGCCGCCATTTCTTCGCCGAACTGGATCGCCGCATGGCGCAGGCCGCAGCAGACGGCCGGAGCCTGACCATCGGCATCCTCGATCTCGACGGATTCAAACCGATCAACGACGTGCATGGCCATCGCACCGGCGATCGGCTTCTGGTCGACGCCAGCCTCCGGCTGCGCGCCGAACTCGATCCTTCCATCTACCTGGCGCGGCTGGGCGGCGACGAATTCGTCATCATCGACGAAAATGAGACCTGCCGCGACCGGATCATCGCAGCCGGCACGGACATCACCGACCTGCTGCAGGCGCCGTTCGAGATCGACGAACTCACCATCCGCATCGGCTGTTCGATCGGCTTCGCCACGTTCCCGTCGGTGGCGACCACCGCAGAAGACCTGTTCGAATGCGCCGACTACGCGCTGTATTTCGTCAAGCAGCACGACCGCGGCCGTGCGGTGATCTTCTCGGCCGAACATCAGGCCACCATCCGCGAGGCCAGCCTGATCGACCAGGCGCTGCTCAACGCCGACCTCGAAACCGAATTGTGGATCGCCTACCAGCCCATCATCGACACCGACAGCGGCCGCACGGTCTGCTTCGAGGCGCTGGCGCGGTGGCGTAGCCCAACGCTGGGCGACGTACCGCCGATGCGCTTCATCACCGCCGCCGAACGCTCTGGCTCGATCGGCCAGCTGACGTCGGTCCTGCTGCGCAAAGCACTGGACGGCGCCACGGCGTGGCCCGCTGACGTCCGGATCTCGTTCAACCTGTCGGCGCTCGACGTGGCGTCATCCCTGTCGGTGCTGAAGATCATCGGCATCGTGCAGCAGAGCGGCATCGACGCCGGCCGGATCGACTTCGAGGTCACCGAAACCGCGGTGATGCGCAACCGCGGCCAGGCCTCGGAAGCCCTGAAAGCCCTCAAGGCGCTCGGCGCACGCATCTCGCTCGACGACTTCGGCACCGGCTATTCGAGCCTCAGCTGCATCCGCGAACTGCCGCTGGACAAGATCAAGATCGACCGCAGCTTCGTCCAGAACATCGAGACCGACACCGCATCGCAGATGATCCTCAAGACCCTGGCCGGGCTGTGCAACAACCTGGAGCTCGACTGCATCGTCGAAGGCGTCGAGACGGCGCAGCAGATGCAGCTGCTGCGCGACGAAGGCTGCCGATTCATGCAGGGCTATCTGTTCGCCCGGCCGATGGCGGCCGGCGCGGTTCCGCGCTATCTCGCGGCGACCGCCAGCGCCGCGCCCGCCACGATGGCAGACGCCTGACGGCGCGTCACTTCTTCGCCTTGCTGGCGTCCATCTTGATGGCGGGGTCGAGCAGGCCGGTATTGAACACGGTCTCCACCGCGAACGGCTTCTCCATGCCGAGATAGGTCTGCACCAACTCGTAGTCCTTCTGCATGCGGGCGGCGTCGATCCAGCCCAGCGCCCTGGTCGTGGTGAATTCGTCGGTCATCAGGAACTTGATGCGTTCCCACTGCTTCTGCTGGTTGTCCCTGTCGAGGCCGGAGGCGGCGTCGAGCAGCGCCTTCAGGCAGGGATCGACATCGGCGACGCAGGCCGCGAAGGCCTTCTGGCTGATGCGGACGAACTCCTGGGAGAGCTTCGGGTTCTTCTGCAGGAAGGCGCCGTTGACGATCAGCGAATTGCCGTAGGGATTGAGGCCGATGTCCTTCCAGTTGACATAGCCGAGGTCGTCGCCGAACTCCTTCACCTTGAGATCGTGCTCGTTGTAGAAATCGCTGATGATGTCCACGGTGTGGCTCTTCAGCGCCGCGATCTTCGCGGTCGGGCCGATGTTCACGAAGCTCACCGAATCCGGCGCGATGCCGGCGGCCTTGGCGAAGGCCGGCCACATGACGCGGGAGGCATCGCCGGGCGGATTGCCGATCTTGTGGCCTGCGAACGTCTTGGCGCTATCGACGCCGTAGCTCTTCAGCCAGTAGAAGGTCTGCCCGGTATTGGCATAGATGCTCATCAGCGCCACCACGTCGGCGCCCTTGCTCTTCGCCACCAGCGTGGTGGCAAGATCGGCAATACCGAACGGCGAGCCGCCGGAGCCGACCTTCAGCGACGATACGCCGGACCCCTTGCCGACCTCGATGTTGAGATCGATGCCGGCCTTCTCATACCAGCCCTGCGCCTTCGCGTAGTAGAATGGCGAGTGGTCCGCCGTCGGCGTCCAGTTCAGGATCAGGTTGACCGGCTCGGCGGCGCTCGCCGGCACGGCCGGCGCCAACAGCGCGAGCGCCAGGCCCGCAATCCTCAGACGCTTCATGGCAGCTCTCCCGCTTGGCCCGGCACCGGGCCGTTGGACCCTCGACGCCACGACAGTGCTTGTCGCCGGACGCCCGCATGTTTACCAATGCAACAAGGGACTGCCCGAATTGTCAACTGTCTGGTTGGAAATGTCCGCACCACGATCAACTGCCCCCGTCACGCGCAAGCGCGATCCGGTCGCCACCCGCCAGAAGCTGCTGGTCGCGGCGCGCCAGGAATTTGCTCAAAGTGGCCTCGCCGGCGCCCGGGTCGACGAGATCGCCGCCCGCGCCGGCGTCAACAAGCAACTGGTCTATCACTACTTCGGCGACAAGGACGCGCTGTACCTGGCGGTGCTGGAGTGGGTTTATGAAGAGATCCGCGCCCAGGAGCGTCAGCTCAATCTGACCGGCCTGGCCCCGGACAAGGCGATCAAGAAGCTGATCGAGGCGTCGTTCGACCACCTCGCCGCGCATCCCGATTTCATCGTCCTGCTCAACGACGAAAACCGCAACGGCGCCCGCCACGTGCGCGGCTCGCGCAAGCTCGAGGCGATGCATTCGCCGCTGGTGAGCATGGTCTCGACCATCCTCGCCGAGGGCGTCAAAGCCGGCACCTTCCGCGCGGGCGTCAATCCGGTGCACCTCTACATCTCGATCGCCGGACTGAGCTATTTCTTCTTCTCCAACACGCCCACTTTGTCGGCGATCTTCGGCAAGGACCTCGCCAGCGCCGCCAGCAAGCGGGCGCGCCGCAAGCACGTCGTCGACCTGGTGATGCAGGCGCTGCGGCCGTGAGGCCTGCGCGAACGGCGCAGGGAGGACACCGGCGCCCTTGCGCGGTGCCCTCGCGTGTCACGCACGAAGAACGCGTGGACACGCTCCGCCGCGCTTCGCGCGTCGCAGCTTTGCCCACCCTACGACGATCTGCGGCCGTGATTATCAACCGAATGGTTGATTAACTGAAGGGATGGGGATAGGCTTTGCAGGTTCCGCCACGCCGCGGCCGGAATGTGCGCAACGAGGAGCAGATTTTGTCGGTCGACGAACTCCAGCCCAGCCGCAGTTTTGGAATGAGGCCCGGCCTCCGGTCCGCGGCGATCATCGTGGTCGCGCACCTCGCTGTGATCGTGCTGTGGCAGGTGCTGGTCGACGCCTTCCAGGTGCCGAAGTTCGTGCTGCCCTCGCCGCTCGCGACCATCAAGACGCTGGCCGCGCCGAACTACGCCTGGCTGTCCAATACCGCGGTCACCGCCGCGGAAATCCTCGGTGGCTTCGGACTCGGGGCGCTGGTCGGCGTCAGTCTGGCGGTGCTGTTCTGCTGGTCGCCTCTGCTGTCGCTTACGCTGCTGCCGCTGTTCGTCACGCTCAACATGATTCCGAAGGTCGCGCTGGGGCCGCTGTTCATCGTCTGGTTCAGCTACGGTATCGTGCCCAACATCCTGATCGCCTTCAGCATCTGCTTCTTCCCGATCCTGCTGACCACGGCGCGGGGCTTGAGCGAGGTCGAGCCCGACCTGCTGGATCTCGTCAAGTCGCTGCGCGGCTCGCGCTGGACGCTGTTCCGCAAGATCCAGCTGCCGGGCGCGCTGCCTTACGTGTTCTCCGGCATGAAGGTCGGAGCCATCCTCGCGGTCGCCGGCGCCATCGTCGGCGAGTTCATCGCTTCGGAACGCGGGCTCGGCTACCTGATGATCCAGGTGCAATCGTCGCTCGATACGCCGGCGATGGTGATGGCGGTGGTGCTGCTGACCCTGCTCGGCGTGGCGCTTTACGGATTGGTGCTCGGCCTCGAACGGCTGTTCGTTGTGCGCGACACCCGGCTGCAACAATAACAACTGGAACCAACGATGCTGCTCTCCCGCGATACCCTGCCTGACACCATTCCCGACGTCGACGCGCTCGACGATCTGCTCTGCCGGCCGAGCCAGGCACTGATCGACGACCTCAGCCGTGTCGAGGGCGACATCATGATCCTCGGCGTCGCCGGCAAGATGGGACCGACATTGGCCGGCCTCGCCAAGGCCGCACTGCCCGGCCGCCGCGTCATCGGCGTGGCGCGGTTCAGCGATCCCGCCGCCAAGGCCTGGCTGGAGTCGCGCGGCATAGAGACGCTCAGTTGCGATCTGCTGGATGAAGCGGCCATCGCCACATTGCCTAAGGCGCCTAACATCGTCTTCATGGCCGGCCGCAAATTCGGCGCCGAGGGCGACCTGTCGCTGACCTGGGCGATGAACGCCCATGTGCCGGCGCTGATCGCGCAGGCGTTTCCAACAAGCCGGATCGTCGCCTTCTCGACCGGTTGCGTCTATCCCTTCGTCGATGTGAACGGCAAGGGTGCAGCCGAGGACCTGCCGCCCGACCCACCCGGCGAGTATGCGCAGTCCTGCGTCGGCCGCGAGCGCATGTTCGAATACTTCTCGCGGAAATTCGCCACGCCGGGGCGGCTGTTCCGGCTCAACTACGCCATCGACATGCGCTACGGCGTGCTGCACGACATCGCCACGAAGATCATGCAAGGCAAGCCGATCGACGTCAACCTCGGCCATGTCAACTTCATCTGGCAGGGCGACGCGGCATCGCAGGCGCTGCGCTGCCTGGCGCATTGCGAGACGCCGACCTCGGCCATCAACGTCAGCGGCGCCGAGATTTTGGCGGTGCGCGACCTCGCCGCAAAAATCGGCGCGCGGCTCGGCCGCACGCCGATCCTGGTCGGTACGGAGCAGCCGACGGCATGGCTGACCGACACCGCGCTGGCTGTCCGACTGTTCGGGCTGCCGGTGGTCGACACCGATCAATTGATCGCCTGGACCGCGGACTGGGTGGCGCGGGCGATGCCGAGCTTGGGCAAGCCGACAAAATACGAGGTCCGCGATGGACGCTACTGATCACAGCGCGATCCTGCAGCTGCGCGTCGAGGACGCCGCCGGCGGAATGGTGCTGTCCACCGAGGCGCACTGGAACCAGACCGAGGACGACTGGCGGATGTTCCTCACCCACGGCACGGTGTTCGGTATTCGCGATACCGAAGGCGCGCTGGTGGCCACCGCCGCGGTGCTGCCCTACAGCGGCGGCAACGCCTGGATCAGCATGGTGCTGGTGGCGGCCGGCTGGCGCCGCCGCGGCTTCGCGACCAGGCTGCTCGATACCTGCCTCGACATGACCGCGCGGGAGCGCCTGACCACCTGGCTCGACGCCACAGCGGCGGGTGCGGCGATCTATGGCCCGCTTGGCTTCACGCCATCGATCCAGTTGCAGCGGCTGCGCTTCGAAGGCACCGCGCTTCCATCGCAGGGGCTGCGGCTGCTGTCGGTGGGCCACCTCGACGAGTTGATCTCCCGCGACCGTCGCGCCATGGGCTTCGACCGCAGCACTCTGCTCGGCGAATTGAGCCGCCGGCCGGGCTCGACTCTGGTCACGCGCGAGGGCGCGATCTGCCTGGTGCGCGAGGGCCGCACCGCCCGGCAGATCGGACCGCTCTACGCCGACCACACCTCCTCGGCGGCCGGGCTGATCGAAGACGTCATCCGCGCCGCGCCCGGGCCCTATCTGCTCGATATCGCCGGCGACCAGCACCGGCTGATGGAAAGCCTGCTCCGCGACGGCTGGGCGATCGAGCGCTCGTTCCAGCGCATGCGGTTCGGAAGGATCATGACCAGCGGCACCGAGCTGCCGTTCGCCGGCGCCGGGCCGGAATACGGATAGGACCATGCCATGCATCACAGCGCGATGAATTCCGACGTCCGGCGACTGATCGCCGAGGGTACGGTGATCCCCGCCCATCCGCTGGCGCTCGATGCCGGCCGCCAACTTGACACCACGCATCAGCGCGCGCTGACGCGCTATTATATCGACGCCGGCGCCGGCGGTCTCGCGGTCGGCGTGCACACCACGCAATTCGCGATCCGCGAGGTCGGCCTCTACAGGCCGGTGCTCGAACTCGCCGCCGAAACCGCCGCGGCCTGGACCACCCGCCCGCTGGCCCTGGTCGCCGGCCTTGCAGGCAAGACACAGCAGGCGGTGAGCGAGGCGCAGACCGCGCGCGGCATCGGCTATCACGCCGGTCTGCTCAGCCTCGCCGCGATGAAGTCCGCCTCCGAGGACGAGATCATCACCCATTGCGAGGCGGTGGCGCGCGAGATTCCGGTGGTCGGCTTCTATCTGCAGCCCGCGGTCGGCGGCGTCATCCTCAGCGCGGACTTCTGGCGCCGCTTTGCCGCCATCGATAACGTCATCGCCATCAAGATGGCGCCGTTCAACCGCTACCGGACGCTGGACGTGCTGCGCGGCGTCTGCGCCGCCGGGGCGCTCGACCGCGTCACGCTGTACACCGGCAACGACGACCACATCCTGCTCGATCTGATGCTGCCGTTCGACCTGTGCGACCGCGGCGTCACCACCCGCGTGCATATCCGCGGCGGCCTGCTCGGCCACTGGTCGGTATGGACTGCATGCGCAGTGAAGCAGTTCGCGGCGTGCAAGGCCGCGCGCGGCAAGGACGCCCTGCCCGCCGACCTGCTGGCACTCGACGCCCGCGTCACCGACTGCAACAGCGCGTTCTTCGACGTCGCCAACAATTTTCACGGCTGCATCGCCGGCTGCCACGAGATCCTGCGGCGGCAGGGACTGCTCGACGGCATCTGGTGCCTCGACCCCGCCGAGGGATTGAGCCCCGGCCAGATGGCGGAGATCGACCGGGTCTGCCGCGACCACGCCGACCTCAGCGACGACCCGTTCGTCGCTGCCAACCTCCCGCGATGGCTGGCATGACCGAGCCCTTCATCCGCCTGCGCAACGTGCGAAAAGTCTATCGCTCGCAGGGCACTGAATTTCTCGCGGTGTCCGACGTCACGATGGACGTGCAGGAGGGCGAACTTGTCTCTTTGGTCGGCCCGTCCGGCTGCGGCAAGACCACCGTGCTGAAGATCCTCGCCGGGCTGCACGACGCCGACGGCGGCACCGTCCAGATCGGCAATGCGACAACGCCGTTCAATCCCGGTCGCGACATCGGCATGGTGTTCCAGCAGGCGCTGCTGTTGAAGTGGCGTACCATCCTCGACAACGTGCTGCTGCCGGCGGAGATCGTCGGCCTGCCGATGAAGGCAGCGCGGGCGCGGGCGCGCGACCTGCTGGCCATGGTCGGGCTCAAGGGGTTTGAAGACAAGTATCCGCAACAACTGTCCGGCGGCATGCAGCAACGCACCGCCATCGCGCGCGCCTTCATCCACGATCCCAGGCTGATCCTGATGGACGAACCCTTTGGCGCGCTGGATGCGCTGACAAGGGAGCAAATGAACCTGGAAATGCTGCGGATCTGGCGCGAGAGCGGCAAGACCATCCTGTTCGTCACCCACAGCATCCAGGAAGCGGTGTTTCTGGCCTCGCACTGTGCCGTGCTGACCGCCGGTCCGGCGCGCATGGCCGAGTATTTCCCGATTCAATTGCCGGGCGAACGCACGCTGGACATCAAAACCACCGACGCTTTCGGGGTCTATGCTCGACGGATATACGCCAGCCTGGGCATGGCACCGCACGTATAGCCTTAGCAATTTTGGCAGGCTAGGTTCGCTCCCAACCACAACAAAAGGGAGAACGTCATGAGCGGCAGCACCAAGAAGATCGCCTGGGTCACCGGCGGCGGCACCGGCATCGGCAAGGCCGGCGCGGAAGCGCTGCTGGCGGATGGCTGGACAGTGATCATCTCCGGCCGCCGCGCCGAAATGCTGAAAACGGTGACCGACGAACTCGGCGCCGGCGGCAGACCGATCGAGGCGATGGCGCTCGACGTCAGCAAGTCCGCGGATGTGACGAAGGTCGCCGACGCGATCATGGCGAAGCACGGGCGCATCGATCTGCTGGTCAACAGCGCCGGCGTCAACGTGCCGAAGCGCAGCTGGGAGGACCTCTCGCTGGACGGCTGGGACCAGTTGGTGGACATCAACCTCAACGGCGTGATGTATTGCATGCGCGCGGTGCTGCCGGCGATGCGCGCGCAGAAGGACGGCTGCATCATCAACGTCGCCTCCTGGGCCGGCCGCCACGTCTCCAAGATGACCGGACCGGCCTACACCGCCACCAAGCACGCGGTGCTGGCGCTGACCCATTCCTTCAACATGGACGAATGCGTCAACGGCCTGCGCGCTTGCTGCCTGTCGCCCGGCGAGGTTGCCACGCCGATCATGCTGAAGCGCCCGGTGCCGCCGAGCGAGGAAGTGATGGCGCGGATGCTGCAGCCCGCCGATCTCGGCAAGACCATCGCCTTCATCGCCTGCATGCCCGCCCATGTCTGCATCAACGAGGTGCTGATCAGCCCGACCTGGAATCGCGGATTTATCGGCGGGATGTGAAAGCTACGATCTCGGCTTCGGCGTGAACGGTCCCGGCGGCGCGGCGCTCATCAGCGCGACGCAGATCAGCGCCGCGATGGCGAACCAGACCGTCAGCCAGAAGCCGTCGACATAGGCCAGCGTGTTCGCCTCGCGCTGCACCAGCGCGGCCAAGGTGCCG
>LNAP01005790.1_pt1 | contig 10864 bp, 12 predicted proteins | sample 602601 | NCBI WGS metagenome assembly LNAP01 (sample SAMN02440304, study PRJNA202911) | soil metagenome | biome: Subtropical and temperate rainforests or woodlands; isolation source: soil samples (1 kg each in a 20% v/v slurry with milli Q water) were... ...
GGGCGCGGCCGCGCTGGTGCTCTGCGAGGCGGGCGGCGGCTATGTGACCCGCCACATCCCCTGGGCCCAGGCCGTGGCCTCCGGCTTCCGCGATGGCGTAGTCCGCCTTGACCTCTCCGACGTCTCCATTCCCGAAGTGCGCCTGGCCTTGCAGGGCTGGCCGCCAACCCGGAAAGAGGCGGCCTGACGCCTGGTCAGACCTGAACCCACAGCGCCTCCATGCCGCGGAAGAAGGGAAGGGCGCGCCAGGTCGGCGGCTCTTCCTTGGCCAGCTTCAACGCCGGAAACCGCTCGAACAGCCGCACCAGGGCTTGCTTTGCCTCGATCCGCGCCAGCGGCGCGCCGATGCAGATGTGCGAACCCCCGCCGAAGGCGACATGCGGGGCGTGCTTGCGGGTGATGTCGAAGCGGTCGGGGTCCTCGAAGACGTCGGGGTCCCGATTGGCGGCGTGCAGCGACGTGATGATCGACTGGTGTGGCTGTATCGGACATCCGCCCACTTCGCGCGGTTCGGACATGATCCGGCTGGTGATGGCCACCGGCGACTCGTAGCGGAGGATCTCCTCCACGGCGGCGCTGGCGAGCGCCGGATCGGCTTCGAGCGCGGCCAGTTGTTCCGGATGGTTCAGGAGCAGCCAGACCCCATTGCCGATGAGGTCGGTGGTGGTGAGGTTGCCGCCGATGAGCAAGGCCGAAAGATTGACCCGCAGTTCCTCGTCGTCCAGCGGCGCGCCGTCGGCCTGCAGCTTCACCATGTCGGAGATCAGGTCGTCGGCGGGCTCGGCCCTACGGCGGGCCATGAGCTGGGTGAAGTACTCGGTCAGCTTCTCCGAGCCCCAGGTCATGCGCTCGGTCTCCTCCGGCGTGCGGAGCGGGTTCAGGCCCAGGATCGAGGCTTCCGACCAGGCGCGGAACTCCCGAAACCGGTCGCGTTCGACGCCGAGTATGCTCGCAATGACCAGAATCGGAATCGGAATGGCGACGTCGGCGATCAGATCGAAGGGGCGATCGTCCGGCGGCGAGTCGATCACTTCGTCGATGATCGCGGCGATCTGCGGTTTCATGGCGTTGATGCGCGCGTAGAAGGTCTTGGCCAGGGGCGTGCGCACCCTCGAATGGTCAGGCTCGTCCATCGACAGGATGCTGTTGACCCGCGGCGGGGTTTCGTCGCCGTCCATTCGGCGGAGGAGGGCGCCCTTTTCCGAGAGGCCCCAGTAGCGCCAGAGGCTGCGGTCGTTGACCGTCTCGCGCACGTCGCCATAGCGGGTCAGGAGCCAGGTCTTGGCCGGCTCGTCCCGCATCACCGGGCATTGTTCGCGAAGCTCCTTGAGGCGTGCGTGCGGATCGACCCTGGCGACCGGATCGAACGCCGAGGTTTCCACGATGCTCCACGGTCCAGCCATGAGCATTCCTCCCCATTTTCTATCTTTGGGAGAAATGTGGCCCCTTTTCCCGCCAGTTCAAAGGGTGGAAGCGCTATTCCCGCAGCAAGGGCAGGGCCAGGCCCAGGGCAGGTCGGGCGCTCAGCGCCTCGCGCCGGAACCGGAAAAGCTCGGCGGGGCGACCCCCTGTTTCGGAATCCAGACGTCCCAGGCCCTCGACGAGGTCGGCGCGCTCGAGTGCGCGCCGGAAGTTCTGCTTGTGCAGCGCCACCCCGGCGATGGCTTCCACCGTCCGCTGGAGCGCCGAAAGGGTGAAGGCGTCCGGCATCAGCTCGAACACCACCGGCCGGTACTTCAGCTTGCCCCGCAGGCGCGAAAGCGCGGTCGCCAGAATGCGGCGGTGATCCGAGATCATCGGCTCCCCGAGCGCCGCAGCCAGCGCTCCTGCAGGCGCGCAATAGCCCTCGCCACGGTCGCGGGCGGCCTCTGGCGCAAGGCCGGCCTCATAGAGCAGCTCGTAGCGTTCCAGCACCCGCTCCTCGTTCCAGGTCGTATCGTCCAGGGCGAAGAGCAGGCGGGCGCGACTGAGCCGCTCGGGATGGCTGGACGCCCAGCGGCGCAGCGCTGGCTCGATTTCGTCGAGGGCGGCCGGCCGGCCCTGCCGCCAGTCCTCGTAGGGGAAGAAACGCGACCAGGCGCCCCATCCGGTGTCCGGCGCGGTCGTGTCGACCGGCGAAGGAGTGAGGGCGAGATAGCCGACCGAGATCACCCGCTCGCCGCCAGACCCATCGCCCATGGCCGCAAGCGGCGCGTCGCGCCCCTTGTCGCCGAAGGTGTAGAGCTGCTCGACATAACCAAGGTCGAACCGCGTCTGGGCTGTCACGAAGGCGCGAAGGGCGAGCTCGAAGGTGCGGTCTCCATCCGGGTCGAACGGCCCGAACGGCAGGCTCGCCAACTGGCCGGCGGGGCGGACGGTCAGGACCACCGCATCGCCGTCGCGAACCGCGACCACCACCGCCGACAGCCCGATGACGACGGTCGTCGCGGCCATCAGTAGCTGGCCGCCAGGTCGAACGGAGCGCCGACCCCGGAATACTCGTAGTCGCCCATGGCCTCGACGGCGTCGACCATCCTGCCGCGGCGGCCGAGCACGTCGTCGGCGATCGCGACGATGCGGCGGTTCGGATAGGCGTGCTTGGCGGCCCGGCGCATGCCCATGGCGATGGTCATCTCGTCGGCGTGCGGATTGCGGTCGCAGGCCAGGACGAAGGCGCTGGCGCTCGATCGGCTGATGCCCGCCCAGCAATGGACGATCATCGGGGCGCTGGCGTCCCAGCCGCGGCCGAAGGCGATGAGGCGCTCGACCATCGCCTCGCTGGGCAGGACTAGGCCGTCGGTCGGCTCGGCGATGTCGTTCACCGATATGCGCAGGTGGCGGTCGGCGGCGAAGTTCCTGGGCGTTTCGATCATGCTGGCGGCGTCCAGCAGGGTGATCATGTGCGATGGCGCACGCGAGGCGATCAGCGCAGGTACCTCGGCCAAGCCGCAGACGATAAGGGTCATGGTGCTACTCAGTGTCGAAAGCCGCGTCGGACGACGTCGCGGCGAATCCCGCAGCCTCCGAGAGAACATTGTACCGCTGAATGTAACGAGATTGCGCCTGCGCCGGCGAAAGAGGCTCGATCGACAGCGCATAGCCGGCCGGCGGCTGGCCGAAGAACTCCAGCGCCTCGGTGTGGTTGAAGCCGGCCAATTGGGTGGCCTCGAAGAAGGCGCAGGCCCGGTCGGCCTGCTTGATCAGCTTCTTGATGTTGGCCGGCGTCTTGGCGGGAATCCCGAAGCGGATGTGGATGGCCGTCTCCAGCCGCTCTTCGAACTTCTTGTAGTCGAAGCCGAGCGCCGTCTTGAACGGGCTGATCATGTCGCCGATCACGTATTCGGACGCATCGTGCAGCAGCGCGGCCAACCGCCATTTCGGTCCCAGGTCGGGGCGGATGTGGGCGCATATCTCCTCGACCACGATCGAGTGCTGGGCCACCGAGAAGGCGTGCTCGCCGACCGTCTGGCCGTTCCAGCGCGCCACGCGCGCCAGGCCATGGGCGATGTCCTCGATCTCGATATCCATCGGCGAGGGGTCGAGCAGATCCAACCTGCGGCCCGACAGCATCCGCTGCCATGCTCGCGGTTCCTTGCGCGCTGAACGCAGCCCTTTTGTCACCGATGCGTTCCCTTCACAGCCAAGGTCGTGAACTGTACCAGGACTTGCCAAAGATCAATGCGCGGCATGCGTCTCGGGCTCCAGGTTTGGCTTGGCTTGAGAAAGGACGGGCTATGAGTTGGGCTAGGATCATGGCGCCTCTGAGCGGCAGTGATAGCGATGCGACGGTGCTCGCCGCCGCGGCCAAGCTGGCCGAGCCGTTCGGGGCCGAACTGGCCGGTGTCTACACGCCGGCCGACGTCGCCGATGTCATGCCATGGATGGGCGAAGGCTTCCTGGGCGGCGTCCAGACCACGGCGCTGGAATCCCTGAAGGAAGCGGCCGCCGCCGGTGAGCGCAAGGCCAGCGCCGCCATGCAGGCGGTTCGCTACCACAAGGGGCAGTTCATTTCCTTGCAGAGTCCGGTATGGGCCGGTCTGTCCGCGGAGAGCCGCCTCTCGGACGTGATCGTCTTCGGTCACGATTCCGCGCGTGGACGCGGGCCCCTCGCCGAGGCCTTCCAGCAGATGGTCGCCGACGAGCAGCGGCCAGTGGTGGTGGTCCGCGAGGGCTTCGTGGTCGGCGGCCCCGTCGCGGTCGCCTGGGACGGCGGCAAGGAGGCCTCGCGCGCTGCGCGCTTGGCCATGCCGCTGCTCGAAAAGGCGTCGCGCGTGGTCATCCTGGCCGCCCCCAAGGCTACGTCCCGGAGCTTCGATCCGCACCGGTTGCAGGCCTACTACGCGGCTCGCGGCGTGCGGGCGGAGGTCGACATTCTGCCCGACAGCGGGGACGCCGCGCCGCTTCTGCTCTACGCGGCCAGCAAGGCCGGCGCGGGCATTCTCGTCGCCGGCGCTTTCGGCCACCCGCGGCTGCAGGAGTTTATTTTTGGGGGCACGACGCGGACATTCCTGTCGGCCGAGCAGCCTTCACTATTTCTTTCCCACTGAGCTCTGGAGATGCAGGTCATGAACCTATCGCGCGTCGTCATGCGGCTTGCCCGCAATCCGGGAACCGAGTTTTCCGGCGGTGATGATCGCCGGGGCTATGCTCTGACCGCGCCTCTGACTCCGGATGGGATGCTGGACGCGGAAGCCTACGCCAAGGCGCGGAGCGAGTGCGTTGTCCGTCGTTTTGCGCCGGACGAGGACGCGGCCGATGGCCGCCTGGCCCGGCGGGGCAATCGCTGGTTCTTCGACTATGACGACGGGGACACTGCCGACGACGAACCAGTCCACCGCCTGGGCGAGCATCGCTTCGCGGTCGGCGAGTACGTCACCGTGACCGACGAGGATGGCCGGCCCCTGACCTACAAGGTCGTCGAGGTGCAGCCGCAGGATTAGACGCCGCCGTTGCGGCGCACGAGCTCCTGAACGTCGTGGTAGATCTTGTCGCCGGACTCGGCATCGACCTTGGAGCGGACCTTGGCCACGGTCAGGGGGCCGCTCCGGGGACCGCCGGCCTCGTAGCCGACATAGCGATAGTCGGCCGGCAGGTCGTCGCCGGTATAGATGAAGGTCGCCCGCAGGCCGCGTTTCTCGCGCGACAGGGCTTCGCCGCGCATGCGGACGTTGCGGTAAATGTTGACCGTGGTGTCGTCGCTGTCGGAGTCGACCTTAAGCGGGCCGATCTGGACCTGGCCGCCATCGCCGGATTCCGAGATATGCACGCCGGGCAGGTCGATGCGGCCGCCGCCATCCTTGTCCCCACCTGATATCGAGACCTTGGCGCCGGCGTCGCGGATGGCTTCGTCGCGGATCCGCGCGGCTTCGGCCGAGATCGCGGCGACGTCGGCCTTCGCCCTGGCGGCTTCGGCGATCATGGCGTTGACTTCCGAGGCGTTCGCCGCGCCGTCGCCGGGCGTGGCGCGCAGTTCGGTTTCGATCTTGGCGAGGGTGGCCTCGGGACCGCCGACCACCGGGATCAGCTCCAGGTTCACCTGGGCGCCGTCCGACGAGCGATAGGCGCAGGTCTTGCCGTCGTCGGAGATGCTGACGCGGGAGAGTTCGCCCTGCTTGGACGGGCAGTCGAGCTTGGTGGTTGCGTAGGACGGCTGGGTGCATCCCGTCAGCAGCAAGCCGGTCGCCGCAATCGCAAGGGTCGTTCTCATACGAATACGCTCCGATCTGTTCACGAGGAACGTGATCGGAGCGCTTCGGAACGTCGAGTGAATTCGCCGTAAGCCTATTGCTGGCCGGGCCGCGAACCCGCGCCCTCGCGGCGGGCGAGGAAGGCGAGGCGCTCGAACAGGTGCACGTCCTGCTCGTTCTTCAGCAGGGCGCCGTGCAGCGGCGGGATCAGCTTGGTCGGGTCCTTCTCGGCCAGGGCCGCGGCGTCGATGTCCTCGACCATCAGCAGCTTCAGCCAGTCCAGCAGTTCGGAGGTCGACGGCTTCTTCTTCAGGCCAGGCACCTTGCGCATGTCGTAGAAGATGCGCAGCGCCTCGGCGACCAGCTTCTGCTTGATGCCCGGATAGTGAACCTCGACGATCTCGTTCATCGTGTCGGCGTCGGGGAAGCGGATGTAGTGGAAGAAGCAGCGACGCAGGAAAGCGTCCGGCAGTTCCTTCTCGTTGTTCGAGGTGATGATCACGATCGGGCGGACGGCCGCCTTGATCGTCTCGTTGGTCTCATAGACGTAGAATTCCATCCGATCGAGCTCCTGCAGGAGATCGTTCGGGAATTCGATGTCCGCCTTGTCGATTTCGTCGATCAGCAGGATCGGGCGCTTGTCGGAGGAGAAGGCCTCCCACAGCTTGCCCTTCTTGATGTAGTTGCGGACGTCCTTGACCCGCTCGTCGCCGAGCTGGCTGTCGCGCAGGCGGGTGACGGCGTCGTACTCGTAAAGACCCTGCTGGGCCTTGGTGGTCGACTTGATGTGCCAGGTGATCAGTTCGGCGTCGAGGGCCTTGGCGATCTCGTAGGCCAGGACCGTCTTGCCGGTGCCCGGCTCGCCCTTGATCAGCAGGGGCCGTTCCAGCGCGACCGCGGCGTTGACAGCGACCTTCAGGTCTTCTGTGGCGACGTAATTGTCGGTGCCTTCAAAACGCTGGCTCATTCGTGCTCCCTGGGACGGGCCTGTAAATGTCGCCCGCTTTCGAACAAATGTTTCAACCTGGGGCCAAACTAAAGCGCCAGTCGGGACATTCAAGCCGATTGCGCACCAATCATCCGTCTTTGTCGTAATTCGAGGCAGTCTTCAGCGGCGGCCCGGACGGGTGGCCGAAACGGGATCTGACGCCGGAAAGGTGTCTTCCAGGCCGATTTCGAGGGCTTTCTCCGCCTTCTTGTCCTTTTCTTGCTGCGAAGGCGCGCTGGCATAGCCCATGCGCTCCAAGTCCTCGTCGCTCACGGCCTTGGCCTGGAAGTTGGTGAAATCGTCCTCGCCGCCGCTCACAAGGTCCGCGTCGGCTACCTCGTTCAGCCCCTCGATCGAGTCCGGCTCGACCAGATCGTCGTCGAACTCGTCGCGATCCTCATCGTCTTCATCCGAGGCGGCGGCTCGATAGTGAAGCTCGTCGTCTTCTTCGAGGGCGTCGTCGAAAGCTTCTTCGTCGAATTCGTCGGCGTCCAGGGCCAGGGCTTCGTCGTCGTCGCGGTCGCCGTCGGCCCTGGTCGCGTCGAAGAGTTCGGGCAGCTCCTCGAAGGTCCGCATCTCGTTGATCTCTTCGTGATCGTCGAGCGTGGCCTCGTCAAAGGCCTCGGCGCCGTCCTGTTCGTCGTAGCCGTCGTCTTCTCTCGGGCCCGGCATGGGGAATCGCTCCTGGCTTGCGGGGCCGCAGGGGAGAGGCCCCTTCGCCGGATCAACCCGTCGCAGCCAATCGCGTTCCGTGTCCGAGGTGTTCGCCGAGCGCCTGGGCGACCTGGGCCATGACCCCGGTCCAGTCCCGCTCCTTGCCACGCGCGAAGGCCTTGACCTGACTGTACCAGGGGTAGCGGTCGGTCCCGAGCCAGGTCCAGACCCGGGGCGTGGAGATCAGCCAGGCCGGAGCCCCTGCCGCCGCGGCGATGTTGAAGGTGGCGTTGGAGACCCCGACCACCAGGTCTAGTGCGGCCGACAGGGCGGCGACTTCGTCCAGGTCGTTCTTCAGGTCGATGCCTTCGGGCTGGTAGATCTCGACCCCGAACCGCTCGCGCACGAACTCCAGGTCCGCGCTCCGGTCGCCGTACTGCAGGTTGACGAAGGTCACGCCCGGCGTGGTCAGCACCGGCGCCCAGTCCTCGAAGGGCGAGAAGTAGAGGTGGCGGGTCGAGTTGATGATCAGGCTGGTCCACAGGAGGCCGATCTTTGCGCCGGGCAGGGCCGACAGTACGCCGCGCCAGTATTCGACTCGCTCCGGGTCAGGCTTCATGAACCCCTGCGGCCGGTTGGGGAACGAGTCCACGCTGGGCCGGTATTTGCTGAGCATGTCGGCCATCGGGGCCCAGTAGTCGATCCCCGACCAATCCTTGATCGCCGGCGCGAAGCGGTGCGCCGAACCCTCCTTGGACATGGTGACATGCGCGCTGAACTCCACGTCCGGGAAGCTGCGCTGGAAGTAGCTCACCAGGCGGTCCGTGACGGCCATTGTCAGCTTGCCTTCCGGTCCCAGGTCCTCGAGCACCGTGTCCAGCACGTTGGCGAACAGGATCTCATCGCCGAGTCCCTGCTCGCCGAAGAGCATCAGGTGGCGGCCGCGGATGTCCGTTTCCGGCGTCCAGCGCTCGCTCTTCGCATAATAGTGGATCGGCTCGTTGAAGCTCGGCTCCAGTCGGGCGCCATAGTACTTCCAGCCCTGGGTCAGGTCGCCGCTGCCGAGCGACATCACCCCGACCGAGAAGCGCATCATGGTGCCGTCGAGCGGCTGCTTGGCCAGCGGAAAGGCGTTCAGGCACCGCGTGATGGCCGCCTCTTCCTGACCGATGGCGAACTGCACCCCGGAGAGGTTGTAGTGGGCCTTCGGGTCCCGTGGGTTCAGCCGCAGCGCTTCCTCATAGAAGGTCACGGCCTCGTCGAACCGGCCGGCGTCGCTCAGCACCGTGCCCAGCGTGATCCAGACCATGCCCTCGCGCGGATGCGCCAGCAGCGAGGTCTTGAGCACCTCGATCGCCTCGTCGTACCGCATCTGGGTGCGGAGCAGGGCGCCGAGATTGTTCGAGGCCTCCGGCGCGCCCGGCTTGAACGCCAGGCAATGCCGGAAGAGCGCCTCGGCCTGGGGCCACATCTCCATGCGGTAGGCCAGGCGGCCAAGGTCGTTGGCGATGGCGGGGCTTTCCGGGGAAAGCGCCAGCGCCTTCTCATAGGCTTCCAGCGCCCCGGCGCGATTGTTCAGCTTGTCCCGGGCGATCCCCATCAGGTGCCAGGCATAGAACAGCTTGGGGTCGAGGGCGGCCGCCTCCATGGCGGCCTTTTCGGCGCGGTCGAACTGGTCGGCGCCAGCGTATTTCAGGCCGCGCCGCAGATGCAGGAGGGCCGCCTTGGTCGCCTTTATATTGGTCAGTTCGGCCGAGAACCGTGCGAGACCCTCGGCCGAGGCGGCATCGCCCGCCGGTCCGGTTTCATAAATCGATTTGCGCACCAGCGCCCCCGCCGTCACTCTGCCTGGGGCGGACCTTGGGAAATCATGCTTAAGGCTCTGCTAATGGGGGTGCGAGGGCCGTCGAGCAAGGAGCGGTTAACCCCTCCGCAATAGCGTGGTCTCATCCGTACGGCGAAGCTGTGCCGGTCCTGGGCGACGCGCCTCGAATGGAGTCTGAGGAATGCCGCTGAAGCTGTCGCTGAAACCCGGAGAGAAGTTCGTTCTTAACGGGGCTGTGGTGCAGAACGGTGATCGTCGCACGACCCTGGTGCTCCAGAACAAGGCTTCGGTGCTTCGCGAAAAGGACATCATGCAGCCGGAGGAGGCGAACTCGCCGGCGCGTCGAATCTATTTCCCGATGATGATGATGTACCTCGATGACGCCTCGCCGGACCGCTATTACGACGAGTTCGCTCAGCGCCTGACCGAGTTCATGAGCGCTATCGGCAATCCCGATGTTCTTGCCGACTGCGTCGCCATTTCAAAGCACGCCATGGCCCGTGAATACTACAAGGCGCTCATGCTGTGCCGGAAGTTGATCGAATACGAAGACAAGAGGTTGGGGAATGTCGCTTCGAGCTTACCAGCAAGCGGCCACGCGGGCTGAGGCCCCTCGCGACGCCGAGTACCGGCTCTTCGGTCAGGTGACGCGGGCGCTGATCGTCGCTTCGGAAGCGCCTGCCAGCGACCTGGCGACGCGGATCGACGCGATCGACTGGAATCGGCGGCTTTGGTCGACCCTGGCTCGTGACTGCTCCGAGCCGGGCAATCAGCTTCCCGTCGAGGTGCGCGCGAGCATCATTTCGCTCAGCCTCTTCGTGGGCCGCCATTCCAGTGAGGTGATGCGCGGCGAGGACAATTTCGACACCCTCATCGAGATCAACAAGATCATGATGCAGGCCTTGGGTCAGAAGTCCGAAGCGCCCGTCGCGGCCTGACGCCCGCCAAATCCAGTTCGATCGAGCGCCGGCCTTGAGCCGGCGTTTTTTTTCGCCTTGTGGCCAAGGGTAAAAAGTGCCGGGCGGCAAAATCTGCCGATTTGATCGGCAAAATTTGCCGTGCCGAACCGGGAATCCGGGGTTTCAACGTGGTTGCGGCCGGGTAAAGAAAAATTCCCACATAAAAACAATGGGTTGCGAGGGAGCTTCGCTGGCGTGCGGTTTGCTTCGCCCGGTGTGGGCAAAACGCCTCCGGCTGTCAAAATGACGCCGGTCCCTAGAAAAAGGACCCACGTGCTATGGCGCTGAATTCCGTCAACACGAACCAAGGCGCGATGATCGCGCTGCAAAACCTCAATGCGACCAACAAGGATCTTGGCGTCGTCCAAGGCCGGATCAACACCGGCCTGAAGATCGCTACCGCCAAGGACAACGGCGCCATCTGGGCCATCGCCCAGAACCAGCGCGCCGAATCGACCTCGCTCAACGCCGTCGTCTCGTCGCTGCAACGCGGCCAGTCGGTGGCCGACGTGGCGATGTCGGCCGGCACGGCCATCTCCGACATCCTCGTTCAGATGAAGGAAAAGGTCCTGGCGGCCACTGAAGCGGGCATCAGCACCGCCTCGAAGCAGGCGCTCAGCGACGAATACACCGCCCTGCGCGACCAGATCGACACCATCGCCAACAACGCCAACTTCGACGGCGTGAACCTGATCTCGGCCTCGGCCACCAATTCCGCCAGCATCAAGGCCATCGCCAATGCTGACGCGACCGAGACCATCGACATCGATCA
>LNAP01005791.1_pt1 | contig 10864 bp, 9 predicted proteins | sample 602601 | NCBI WGS metagenome assembly LNAP01 (sample SAMN02440304, study PRJNA202911) | soil metagenome | biome: Subtropical and temperate rainforests or woodlands; isolation source: soil samples (1 kg each in a 20% v/v slurry with milli Q water) were... ...
TTGTCGCCGTCGGCCAGCAAGGCACTGCCCAGCGAGAAGCGCAGCAGCGCGCCATCGCGCGGGCCGCCGCACTGTTTGCGCAGGCTGGCGATCAGGTCGGCGCTCATGGCTGGGTGCGGTAGCGCCAGGCGTCGGCCGGATAAACCCGGGTCGGCTGGGCCGGCTCCGGCGGGGTGTGTCCGGCGCGCAGGTCGGCCAGCGAGACGGCCGGCCAGACCACTAGCCACGACGAGCGGAACGGCTGCACCAGCAAGGCGTAGCGCAGGTCGTTCGCGTCCGGCTGGTCCACGCGCACCACGATCAGGCCATCGGGATGGGCGCGGGCAAAGTCCTGCAGAGCCTGATCCTGCACCGCCTGGTTGCCGAGAAGTTCCTCGATCGGCCGGGTCAACCGGCCCTCGAAGTGGAACTGGCCCTCGTAGTTGCCGAGGAAGGCGATCGGCCGGTTTGCCTGGTCGGCGGCACCGAGCAGGTGCGCGGTCGGGCGCAGGTCGTAGCGCGACCACAGGGTCAGTGTGAACAGGGTGTTGAGCGCGAGCACGCCGACCAGCCCGGCCACCGCCAGGCGGCGCAGCTCGCCGCGGCCGCGCAGCAGCAACAGGCCGCCCAGCAGCAGGAATACCACGCTGAAATAGCGGCTGTACGGCGCTGCCGCATCGGCCCATTCGCCATGCAGATGGTTGCCGGCCACCAGCAGCGGCAGCATGAACAGCGCCACGGCGAACACGATGCCGCCCACGCCCAGCGGCCAGGTGCCGAGCCAGCCGTTGTAGGCCAGGTTCGGCCGGCGCTCACGCAGCACGGCGATCGCACCGGCCATCAGCAAGGCGATGCCGCCGAGTTCCGGCAACGGGTAGTACAACTGTTTGCCGCTGATCAGCGAGAGCGCGACGAAGGTGGGCAGCAGCCAGCACAGCGTGAAGCGCAGGCCCGATTCCAGCGGTCGGCGCAGGCCGGCCACGGCCACCCATATGCGCGGCCAGCCGCTGAACGGGAACAGCATCACCGGCAGCCAGAGCAGGTAGAACCAGATCGGCTCGGCGTGATTCTGCAGGTCCTTGCCTTCGGCCAGCTTGTCGACCACGCGGCCGGCGGTCTGGGTGAAGAACAGTCGCTGCCGGTACGCCTCGCCGCCGGAGAATCCGGCCGGCAGCGCCCACGCCAGCAGCATCGCGCCGCCGAGCAGCAGCGCCAGCACGCCGCGGCCATACCAGCGCGCGCGGTGCTGGCGGGCCCAGTCGTTCCACAGCGGGCCGAGCAGCCAGGGGAAGGCCACGTGCAGCAGCATCACCGGGCCCTTGGTCAGCATGCCCAGACCCACGCACAGGCCGAACAGCAGCCAGCGCGGCTCGCTGCGTTGCGACTTCGGGGTCAGGCACAGCAGGGCGGCCAGCGTCCACACCGCCAGCAGCACGTCGTACATGATCTGCAGGCCGAACAGGAACGCGTAGCCGAACGCCAGCAGCATCCACGGCGCGGCCTTGGCCATCCACGGCCGGTCCGGGAACAGCCGCCGTGCCAGCAGCGAGACCAGCACCAGTTGCGCGCCGCCGAACAGCACCTCGAGCACGCGCGGCCAGACGTCGCTGACGCCGAACACGAACCAGCCGCCCTGGATCAGCCAGAACAGCAGCGGCGCCTTCTCGCTGTAGGGTTGGCCGTTGATGTGCGGCACCAGCCAGTGGCCCTGGTTCCACATCTCCCAGGCGACCGCCAGGGTGCGGGTGGAATACAGCGGCATCGGCCCGTGCGAGAAGATCGCCAGCAATGCCACGGCAGCCCACAGCGGCAGCCAGGGCCACACGGCACGCAGGTCTTCGGAACGGCTATAGGGGCTGGATGGCACGGGCAGACTCTTGGGAGGGCCAAGGGGTGATTCTAGCCTGCGCGATGCGCGCGCAAGGCGACCGGCTGCACTCTTAGGCCGGTCCCCAGTAGCCGATGCGGCGGCGGATCTTCAACTTGCGCCACAGGTTCAGCGGCTTGCGCCGGCGATTCTTCGCGCCGCGGGCGATGAAGGTGTCGATCGCATCCAGTACGCGTTCGCTGGAACGGCCGTCGCGGTACGGGTGGATCGCGTCGGCGTAGTCGCGGATCGCCTGCAGCAGTTCCGGCGGCCGCGCCAGCGCGCGCCTGATCGCGCGCTCGAACTGCGCCGGGTCGTCGATGTCGATCAGCTGCGGGCCGGGCCGGCGGTTCTTGAACGTCACCACCGGCTTGCCGGTGAGCAGGAACTCGTTGAGCGCGGAGGAGGTGTCCGAGCACATCATGTCCACCTGCGGGAACAGCTCCAGGATGTTGTCGTTCTCGGCGAAGGTGAGGTACTCGTTCTGCAGCGCCTTGAACTTCGCGGTGGTTTCCGGGTTCATCTTCGGGTGGAAGGTGACGATCCAGCGCCAGCGGCCGTCGCGCGACAGCCGCTTCACTTCCTCGTACAGCGTTTCGGCCGCGCTCCACGACGGCGAGAAGGTGGAGTGATACAGGATCACCGGCGGCTGGCGCACCGGCGGCAGCGGGCCGGTGATTTCCTGCATGAACGGGTCGATCTTGGGAAAGCCGGTTTCGATGACGCTGAAGTGGCCGAGCTTGTCGGCGATCGCCTGGAATTGCGCGGTATCGCGCGGGCCGGTGGTGCAGTACAGGTCGAAGAAGCCGCGCACGTAGATGTGCCGCGGCTTGCCGGCGTCGAAGCCGTGGAAGGTCTCGACCTTCACGCCGGGAAAGAAATGCGGCACCGCATTGGACGAGGTGATCACCGCGATCGGCTGCCACGCGCGCACCTCGGTCACCGTCAGCAGGCGCTCGCCCGCGACCAGATCCTCCGCGCCGGGACCGTCGAAGAACCAGACGGCCTCGTCGCCGCGGGCGCGGATGGCCTCCTGCAGCGGGCGCAGGATGGCCAGTGCGTAGCGTTCGGAGCCGTAGAGGAGGTAATGCTTGATTGGAGCCGGCTTTTTGCCCATGTCAGCGATCGATCCCATGGCGGGTCAGAAGGCTTGCCGCGCTTGCCACCGACTCCGGATTGTTGACCATCTCGTAGTAACGCATGCGCTTGTACAACGCGTAGCTGGCGGCGGTCTGCGCGATCAGGAAGCCGCGCCAGCCGTCCAGGAAGGCCAGCCGGAACACATAGTCCTTGAGAAAGGCCAGCACGTACACGAACGGCGCCTGCCACATCCGCACCGGTTTGCGCTTGTCCAGCCAGTCGCGGCATTTCAGCTCGGCGTAGCGCAGCACTTTCAGCTGCTTGTGCGGCAGGGCCGGGTTGTTGGCGTGGTTGAACGGCGCGCGCAGGGTCGGCGCGGCGCCGTCGAAGCGCAGCGACTCGTGCACCCGCGCATCGCTCCAGCGCGCGCGTCCGCGGTGGTACAGCCGCGCCAGCTTTTCGCCCACGGACGGGCGGTACCAGCGCATCGGCCGGCCCATGTAGATCGTGCTGCGGCGCAAGTACGCCGCCGGCGCGGCGCCGGCCATCAGGTCGGGCAGGCGCTGTTGCAGTTCGGCCGCCAGTTCCGGGCTGAGGTATTCGTCGGCGTCGAGCACCAGGATCCAGTCGTGGCTGCACTGGCTGCTGGCGAAATTGCGCTGCGCGCCGAAGCCGAGCCAGTCCTGGTGCACCACGCGCGCGCCGTGCGCCTGCGCGATCGCCACCGTGTCGTCGTCGCTGCCGGAGTCGACCACCAGCTTCTCGGCCGCGAACGGCACGCTGTCCAGGCAGCGCGCGATGCTCTCGGCCTCGTTGTGGGTGATGACGGCGAGGGTCAGCGGTAGGGTGGGCATGCGGCGGATTCTAGCCGAAGCCCGCGGTCCGCCCACGTGGAACGACGCGCCCATTCAGCCGGCTGGATCGCAGCTTTGCCCGGTAATCCGTGACAAAATCCACCCGCTCGATGGACAGCGACCGGGCCGACGTCACGCATTCCCCGCCATGGCACCGAACGGCAGCTCATGAAACGTATCCTGGTCACCGGCGGCGCCGGATTTCTCGGCTCGCACCTGTGCGATCGCCTGCTCCACGACGGCCACGACGTGCTGTGCGTGGACAATTTCTTTACCGGCAGCAAGCGCAATGTGGCGCACCTGCTCACGCATCCCTATTTCGAGCTGATGCGGCATGACGTGACCTTTCCCCTCTATGTGGAGGTGGAGCGCATCTTCAACCTCGCCTGCCCCGCCTCGCCGGTGCACTACCAGCACGACCCGGTACAGACCACCAAGACCTCGGTGCATGGGGCGATCAACATGCTCGGCCTGGCCAAGCGGGTGAAGGCGCGCATCCTGCAGGCCTCCACCAGCGAGGTCTACGGCGACCCGGAAGTGCACCCGCAGGTCGAGGAGTACTGGGGCAGGGTCAATCCGATCGGCATCCGCAGCTGCTACGACGAAGGCAAGCGCTGCGCCGAGACGCTGTTCTTCGACTACTACCGCCAGCATGCGCTGGACGTCAAGGTGGTGCGCATCTTCAACACCTACGGCCCGCGCATGCACCCGAACGATGGCCGGGTGGTGAGCAACTTCATCATGCAGGCGCTCAAGGGCGGGGACATCACCATCTACGGCGACGGCAGCCAGACCCGCAGCTTCTGCTATGTCGACGACCTGGTCGAGGCGATGGTGCGCATGATGGAGTCCGAGCGCGGCTTCACCGGCCCGGTGAACATCGGCAATCCGATCGAGCACACCATGCTGGAATTGGCCGAGAAGGTGCTGGCCCTGGTCGGCGGCCGTTCGAAGCTGGTGTATCGGCCGCTGCCGTCCGACGATCCGCGCCAGCGTCAGCCGGACATCGGCGTGGCCCGCGACCGGCTCGGCTGGCAGCCGGCGGTGGCGCTGGAGGACGGCCTGAAGGAAACCATCGGCTATTTTCGCCGGCTGCTGCAGGACGGTGCGGCGGCATGACCAGCTTCGCGGTCGTCATCACCAACTACAACTACCGCGACTTCGTCGGCACGGCGATCGACAGCGCACTGGCGCAGACCCGCGTGGCCGCGCAGGTCATCGTGGTGGACGACGGCTCCACCGACGGCTCGCAGGCTTGCCTGCGCGAGCGCTATGGCAGCGATTCGCGGGTCAGCCTGGTATGCGGCGAGAACGGCGGCCAGCTGGTGGCGTTCCAGCGAGGCGTGGCGCAGGTCCGCGCCGATGTCATCTGCTTCCTCGATGCCGACGACCGCTGGGAGCCGGATTATCTGGCGCGCCTCGGCGAGATTTACGACAGCCGCGGTGACGTCGATTTTGTATTCTCCGACATGCAGTTGTTCGGCGACGAGCGGCGCTGGATGGGTTACGCCGGGCAGTCGCGCGACATCGGGTTCACCGCGATCAGCACTTACATATCGATGCGCTGGTACGGCGCGCCGACCTCGGCGTTGTCGATGCGTGCGCTGTGGGCGCGCCGCACGCTGGAACTGCCGGCGGAGCTGGGTCACACATGGCGGCTGTCCGCGGACAATTGCCTGGTGTTCGGCGCCAGCGTGCTGGGCGCGCACAAGTACTACCTGCGCACCGGCGCGGTGCATTACCGCATCCACGGCAACAATGGCTGGTGGGGCAGGCAGACGCCAGCCAGCCGTTATCTCAACCGATTCCGTTCACGCTGCCTGATCGAGATCTACGCCAAGAGCATCGGCCTGGATGTGCGCTGCCTGGAGAGCGTCAAGCACGAGTTCCGCACCAAGCCGGATCCCTCCTGGCGCGAGGCCCGACACTACGCGAAGCTGGCGCGGTTGCGCCGCGGTTCGTGGCTGCGTAATCAGCAGCGTGCCGCGTCGATCCTGTGGTCGGCCATCCGGCAACGCCGACGCGCGCCGGAAACGCAACGGGATACGGACTGAGCGAGGTCGTTGCGATGCGGATCAGTGTTGCCGTGATCACCTACAACTGGCCCGCGGCGCTGGAGCCGGTGCTGCAGGCGCTGGCCGCGCAGAGCGAGCTGCCGCACGAGGTGATCGTCACCGACGACGGTTCGCAGCCGGCCACGCGTGAACTGCTGGAGCGCATGGCCGTGGACTATCCGGTGCGCCTGGTGCACCTGTGGCAGCCGGACGATGGCGCGCGCATGAGCCGCGCGCGCAACCGCGCGATCGCCGCCGCGCAGGGCGACTACGTGATCCTGCTCGACGGCGACATGCTGGTTGAGCGGCACTTCATCGCCGACCACCGCGCGTTCGCGCGCAGCGGCTGCTTCGTGCAGGGCTCGCGCGTGCTGACCGACGCCGCGCTGACCCTGCGCATGCTGCACGAGGGCACGGCGGTGCCGGGTTTTTTCAGTCGCGGCATCGAGCGGCGCCGGCACACCTTGCGCCTGCCGCTGCTGGCGCGCTGGTACGCCCGGCCCGGCACCAAGCAGCGCGGCATCAAGAGCTGCAACATGGGGTTCTGGCGTGACGACCTGCTGCGCCTGAATGGCTTCAACGAGGCGATGACCGGCTGGGGCCGCGAGGATACCGAGCTGGCCATGCGCGCCTTCCATGCGGGCCTGCTCCGGCGCGAACTGCGTTTCAGCGCGCTGGCGACGCATCTCTACCATCCCACCCGCAAGCATGTCGTGGACAACCCGAACGACCGTGTCGTGGACGATACGCGCGCGCGCCGGTTGGTTCGTTGCGAGCGTGGCGTCGACCAGCACCTGGCCGAGTTCGCCCGCCCGCCCGCCGATCTGCGCGCGCGGCCGGCTCAGGAAAGCTGACGCAGGGCGGCGTCCAGCCGTGCGGCGAAGCCTGCCTCGTTCGATTCGAACCATGCCCGCGCCTGCTCGCCCAGCGCCGCGCGTTCGTGTCCGGGCATCGCCAGCAGGCGCGCGATGGCGGCCTCCAGTGCCGTCTCGTCGAAGCGGTGCAGGGTAGTCAGGTTGAACGGCCCGGTTTCGCTGGCCTTGACCAGGACGCCGCGCGCCGGGGTGACCAGTTCGTTCATCGGCGGCGCGTCGCAAGTGACCACCACCGCCTTGCAGCTCATCGCCTCGACGAGGTAGTGGCCCCAGCCTTCGGTTTCCGACAGGCACAGGTGGAACTGGTGCGCGTTCTGCAGCCGGCGGATCTCGCGCACGTCGCTCGGGTAGCCCACCCGGTGCTCGATGTTGGCGGGGGCGGGTCCGGCCAGGTGGGTGGCGGTGCGCGGCGACTGCAGCACCAGCAGCTTCGGCCATTCCGGATGCCGTTGCCACAGCGCCAGCAGCCGCTGCGTACCCTTCATCCGGCTGGCGCCGGCCAGGTGCAGGAAGGCCGGCTGCCGCGGGACTTCCGGCTGCAGGCAGTCGGTGCTGCGGAAGCCGATGTGCAGGGCGCGACAGCCGCGTGCGGTGAACAACTCGACGGCGTAGCGGGTCTTGCACAGGATCGCGTCGTAGCGGGCCAGGTAGCGCTGGCTGCGCGGCGACAACCACTCCGGGTTCGGCACCAGCAGGTTCCACCGGGCCAGCCCGAACCAGTCCGGGCGCACGTGCTCCAGCGCAATGTTGATGTCGTACGGCGTGGCTCGCCGGTCAGCGTGGCGCAGCCGTTGCCACCACATGCGCAGGTGCAGCAGCAGCACCTTGCGGCGGCCGTCGTGCCGGTGCGGACCGAGCCTGGTCACGTGAACCTGGTGGCCGAGCGCGACCAGCGCCGAGGACAGCAGCCGGATGTCGTGGCTGAGACCGCGCTGGTTGTCCCACGCAAGCAGATTGATACGGGCCATGGCGAGTCGACGTCAGCGGGACGGAGCGTTGTGCAGCAGACGGCCGATGCTGAAGGCCAGGCCCAACACGAGGAACAGGTAGAGCGATTGCGGCATCGCCCGATAAAACACATTGTCGCTGAACGCACATAGACCATATATGCCGATCACCATCAGCCCGGCCGCGGCGGCCGTGGCGACCGGCTCCTGCGCGTGGTTGAGGTGGCGGGCGAAAAAGGCCAGCGGCACGGCGAGGAACAGCAGCAGCACCAGCAGCGCGGGCAGGCCGCCGGCCACCAGCGATTCGAGGTATTCGCTGTGCGGATGCACGTACTTGGCGATCAGCGGGCTGGCGTTGCCCGCAGCGGCCTGCTCGCGCACATAGACGCCGAACTGGTCCAGGCCGATGCCGGCCAGCGGGTGTTCGCGGAAGGCCTGCCACGCCGTGCGCCACATTTCCAGGCGTTCGCCGACGGCGCCGGCGGCGTTGTTGCTATTCCCGGTATTGAAGCTGGCGATCTCGGTCGGGACATCGGTCAGCCGCTCGACCATCTCGTGGTGCAAGGTGGCGGTGACCGTCAGCATGCCGAGCACGGTCACCGCGAACAGCGCCAGCATGCGGCGCCAGTGCCGCGAACGCATGGCGAGCCACAGCATCAGGCCGAGGTAGACCGGGGCGAACGACAGCAGCGGGCCGCGGCTCTGGGTCAGCACCGCGCCATACAAGCCGACCACCACCGCCGCGACATGCAGCCAGCGGTCGCCGCGCCGGGTGCCCGGGCGCAGCGCCTGCAGCATGGACAGCAGCACAAGTACCAGCAGGTACATCGCAAACTCGACCGCGGCCCAGTCGCCACCGTTCAAGCCGTACGGACGGTCGGCGCCCAGCATGTAGCGCTGGTACAGGCTGACCGCACCGAGCAGCAAGGTGGTCAGGCTGAAGCCGATCGCGATCACGCGCGTCTTCAGCGGCAGGGTGAAGACGGCCGCGATGCCCAGGAACAGCAGCGTCTGTGCCGGCAGGTCGAGGGTGGCCCAGTCGAGCCGGTGTCCCAGGAAATTGCCGATGTCGTACAGCAGGCGCAGCATGCAGGCGGCAGCCACCGGCCAGGCCAGGCGGCAGGCGTGCCGGGTTTCCGCGCGGGTGACCAGCAGAATCAGGCCAGCCACGAACAGCAACACCATCGGTACAGTCTTGAGCCGCCCGGATACGGCGAAACACAGCGGCATGACCGCCAGCAGCAGTGAAGCCGTCCAGACCTGCCATGAAGCCGGGTGTTCACGCACGTGAGGCGCCTGTCGAACCATGTAATCCCTGTCTGGCAATGCTAACGGGCCAGCGTCGTCGACATGGCTTGCGTGCAGCGCATTGTAACGTGAAGGTTCATCTCCTTTGTGCGCCGTTCCATGAATGTGTCGTGCACACGTCGGGGCGCCGCTGCTCAGGGCGCGTCATCGGCCTGCTGGTTCGCGCTCATGCCAGGCGTGCAGCCCGGCGTCACCGCGCCGATCTGGAACATCCACCATTCGCGCCGATTGGCGTGGCCGACGTAGGTGGCGCGCTGGCGATCCACGCAGTGGCCCATCGCCTCGTCGAGGCTGAAGATCCAGCGCCGCGCCGGGTCCTGCCGCAGCCAGGCGATGGCGTCGGCATACTGCTGCGGCCAGGGTTTCAGGAAGCCGAATTCGGTGACCGGCCCCTGCGCCATCAGCAGGTTCTGCTCCTTCCAGGCGAGCAGGCCGATGCCGGCGTCCGGCCCGGCAATGGTGCGCGCCTGCACCATTACGTCATGCGCGGAACGGTCGCCGTTGAGCATCGGGTAGCCCCACAGGCCGTATACCCCCCACAGCGCGCCGGCGAACAGCAGCCAGCCCAGCGGCAGCAGGAAGCGCGCATCGCGCCGCTGCAGCCGTCGCCACCACGCCGGCAGCGCCCACGGCAGCAGCAGCGACAGCGGCAGCCAGTCGACCACGATGATGCCGAGGAAATAGAGCGGCGAGTGGAGGTGTCCGGTCGGCGTGGCGTAACGGTGCACGGTCTGCCCGAACAGGATGTTCTGCACGTACTCGGCGTGCTGCGGATCGCCGTCGGCGTGGGCGACCAGCAGCATCGGCAGCAGCCAGCCCAGGATCGGCACGAAGAACAGCGCCAGTCCGCCGGCCCAGCGCCAGCCGCCGGTGGGCAGCGCCAACTGGCGCCAGTGGCCGCGGCGTGCCACCAGATAGGGAATCAGCATCAGCAGTGCCAGCACGCCGACGCCCTTGGTCGCCACGCCTACGCCGGCGAAGAAGCAACCCGCGGCGAACCAGCGCCACGACGGCCCCAGCAGCAAATGGCGCAACAGGCCGTAGTTGGCCAGGGTGATCCAGCCCAGCAGCAGCGGGTCGATCTGCGCGTTGCGCATCTGGTAGGTGAAGTGGATGGTGAGCAGCAGCGTGGCCGCGGCCAGCAGCGCGCTGCGGTGGTTCCACAGCCGGCGCGCCAGGTCGTAGACCAGCGCCAGCGCACCCAGCGCGGCGGCCAGCGACGGCAGCAGGAAGGCCACGCGCCAGTGGCCGGTGACCAGGTAGGCCAGCGCCTGCAGCCACATGAACACCGGCGGCTTGTCCGGGTATAGCTCATGACCACGGTGCGGGAACAGCCACTGGCCGTGCTCGACCATCAGTTGTGCGACCAGCGCGAAGCGCGGTTCGTCGGACGGCCACGGGTCACGCAGGCCGATGCCCAGGCCAAGCAGCAGCAGCGCGAATACGCCGAACAGCAGCAACTCCCAACGGGCGCTGTGCAGCCATAGCGGGCGGGCTTGGGACAGAGGTACGCAAGGCTTCACGGTCGGACGTCCCGTCAGCGGCGATCAATCATGGTGCGCATCATAGCCCGACGAACGGAGCGTCTTGGCGCGCACGGCGACGCGGGCAAGATGGCGTGGGCGCCCGAGTATTGGCTTAGCGCGGTTTCTGCAGCACCGCGTAGTACATGCCGTCCAGATCGCCGTCGCCGGGCAGGAGCTGCCAGCCGACGGCGGCGGGCTGGCCAGCCGGCAGGGTGAACGGCAGCGCCTGGGCCTCGGGTCGTGCCGCCAGCCATGCGCCCACGATCGCCTCGTTCTCCGCGCGCAGCACCGAACAAGTGATGTAGACCAGCCGTCCGCCCGGCGCCAGCAACGGCCACAGCGCGGACAGGATGCGGCGTTGCTGCGCGTGCATC
>LNAP01005792.1_pt1 | contig 10863 bp, 13 predicted proteins | sample 602601 | NCBI WGS metagenome assembly LNAP01 (sample SAMN02440304, study PRJNA202911) | soil metagenome | biome: Subtropical and temperate rainforests or woodlands; isolation source: soil samples (1 kg each in a 20% v/v slurry with milli Q water) were... ...
CGGCGGCACAGTTCCAACGACGGGCTGTCCCCGGTAGAGTTCGAGAAGCAGTACGCACTAAACGGCTGACGACTGTCTACAAAATCCTGGGCGATTCATTCGGCGATCGCAGCCGCTGCCTATCGAGGGGGATTTTTGCTTATTGACCCCAAATCCGGCACCAAGCATGACTACCGCGGGCGGGCTGGCATCATTCAGGCGTGCTGCTTGGCTCCCTCGGGGGCGCCTGCGTGGGTCAATGACCCGCAACGCCTCTGGGCGGCGGCGGAAGCAGCAGAGCGTCGTCGCAACAGTACCGTCTGCCGTGATTTCACCATTGCATTGCCGCACGAGCTCGATGACCGCGAGCGTTGGGACCTTGTTCTCGACATTTCGCATGCACTGATCGAGAGATACGGCTTTGCGCTACAAGCGAGCCATCACCGGCCAACCAAGGACGATCCTCGCTACTTCTATGCCCACCTCCTGGTGACGACGAGGCGCATGGAAGCCTCTGGGCTGGCAGCCAAGACGCGCGTCCTAGACGGAAGAATCAACGGTTACGGTGAGGTGCTCTGGATTCGAGCAATGATCTCTGAGCGCATCAATGCGCATCTCGGTCTAGGCGAGCCCCAGGTTGAGCGTAAGACCCGGGATCTAGCGGAGGGCCTTGCCACGCGTCGGGGCGAGGGAGTCGTTGGCGACGAGCAAGCGAGCTTTGAGCAACTCTTGGGCCGCTACCGAAAGGAGGGCAAGCTTCTTCCCGTCCCAGCGGGCCACACGGCTGAGCGGGCGCGTGGCGAACAGTCCAGGGCGCTCCCCATGGTTGCCGGTATACCTTCTCATTCGCTCCCTTACAGCCCTCCCACTGACGCACTCCCGGTGCTACCCAGTGAGCTGCCTGGTGCGTCTCTAGAGTCCAACAGGCAGGTAGGGGAAGGCCTACCGCGCAAAGCGGGCTAGCCTGACTGGACGAGCGCAGAAGGCGGCGAGACTGTGGAGCGCCTCACACTTCGAGGCGACATGGAGATTTTTCAATGGCAGATAATTTGGAAAAGCGCGGTCCGCCCGACGGAATCCGCATCAATGTCAACGAAGATTGGGAGCTGCGCGACTGGTCCCGGCACTTCGACGTCACCCCGGCCAAGCTGAAAGAGGCCGTGGCCGCCGTCGGCGTCATGGCCAAGGACGTCAAGCGCTACCTGGGCAAATAAGTCCCCCTGCGCAAAGGTTGGAGAGGAGGGCGGTCTCATCCGCCCTCCTTGCTGCGCAGATGCCGGCCTAGTGCCTCAGGAATGAGTGCCGCAACTCCCCAATGACAATTCAGGATCAGCAGCGCCGAAGGGACGCTTCTGCAGCCGCTTTCATTCAATTGAACAGAGAACGGCTCTACTTCGACTGAGGCTGTGGTTGACCGCTGCCCTGAGCGTTTCAGTGCAAGTAGGGCCTACGGAGCTCCGCCAAAAGCTCAGGTAGTGCCACAACACCGTCCAAATAGGCATGGAGTGCGTTGGCCATATGCTGGTCCACGCCAAAGCCGGCAGCATGTTGATCTGCAATCCAGCTTTCCACGTGAGCATGACGCAGTTGAGCTTCCTGTTCGTCCAGGAGCGTCGGTGAGCGGGGCAAGTCTTGTTTCATGCGAAGAATCCGATTGGTGGCCTGACCTGATTCGTAGCAGAGAACGTTTTTCCGTCAACCCCCATTCCGCGCCTGCAACCTGAGTGTCACAGCATCGCTCTGTCGTTGATGGCTTGGTTCAAAAGCTCATACCAGCGATTCATGTCGCTCTCCCGGTAGAACTTGATCGTCCACACGGGGTGATCAGCATCGCGAACGCTAAGCGTCAGCGTGCCTTGGCGCTTGGAGTTGTGCCAGTGCTTTTCCCACGCACGGACATCGCTCAGCGGATAGATCTTCGTTGCCTGAGTCTTGCGAAGCTTGATCCGGGAACGGGCCATAGACAGCGCCAGGGCGCTATTGCTATAGAAGTAGGATTGGTCGAACTCCGCCGCGAACGCCGCTTGGTCACCGCGTGACCTGAGAGTCCTGCCCACGCCTACGGCGACAAGTGCGCCGGCGCCTAGGACGAGCAACAAGAAGAACGTGCCGACAGTCATTTGAGCTCCTCGGATGCAAGGGGGATTAAGGGTTCAGCGGACTATTGGACCCGGCCAGTGATCTTCCAGGTGTCACCGATTTCGGTGAAGGTGTAGACGCCATCCATCTGGTTCCCAAAGTCGCGATCCATCGCCATCACCTGGCTCGACACGGCGCAGTTGTAGCTCGGCGTGCCTTCGGCCTTGACGCACTTACCGCTCTCGAAATCCCTGATCTTGGCTTTGTCATTGCTGTTGTCTTGAACGTATTGCAAGAACGCGTTCTGACGGTCGTCATGCGAGGGACCACCACCACCAGAGCAGGCGGCCAGACAGACGATCAGCGCTCCAACGACTGCAACGCGGGCCTTGGACATAGAAATTCCTAGTGATAGAGGGGAGGGGCATGACCTCGGCTCAGAAGCGAGAAGCGCGGCTACTGGCGGCCTTGCTCTTGATGCGTGATGATGTTACCGAAAAGGAAACAGACTATGCAACTAGGAGACTTCATGATCGTTAAGGATTTCTACCCTTGGTCACGCTTTGGAACTGGACGACGCTCCCCTAATCTTTGCCAATCGCCTGCGACGAGCTCGACTAGCGGCCGACTTAACCCAAGAGGCACTCGGCGTAGCAGCCGGGTTGAGCGTTGACGTGGCCAGGGTCCGGATCAACCGTTACGAGAAAGGAGGGCGCGAATGCGATCTGCGCACAGCGAAGCGCCTTGCGGAGGCATTGGACATGCCGTTGGCAGCGCTCTATGCGGAAACAGATGAGATCGCAGAGGCAATCACAGCCCTAGTCAAGCTTCCACTCGAAGAACAGCGTCAAATTGTGGCGGAATTGCAGCGAAAGGCTGGGAAACAAGGCTCGCGGTAGTGTTGCGCTGTCGCAAATTCATCCGCGCACCTTGAGTGTGAATAAGCGAAATTCACATTTCGTTCATATTTGCATGTCGGGGCAAATGTCGCATCTCGTCTGCGGAATGTGAGCCCGATCGCGGCGCGCAAGGCTCTTCGCTGGAACCCCCAAGTCGAAGAAGCAATAGCGCACTGATGGAATTTTCGATTCTCGAAATTCCGTGCGCTGCCTGCCGGCAATGCGGCGGCCGTCGCCCTCCTCGTGTCCCGCCCCGGGAGCCACAAAGCAACCCGAAACCCTGTGATTTCGCGCACGAAATCGCGAGTGTGCTTTACGCCTAGACGAATAACGCAAATGGCCTTTTGTTGGCTTCTCCAAAAATGAATAGGAGAAGTCGTGGCAATTTATCACTCACATATGAAGTCGTTTGGCCGAGGCAAAGGCGATAGCTCGGTGGCGGCAGCGGCATATCGGGCAGGGTTTGACTTGGTTGACGAGGCGACGGGGCTATCTCACCAGTACGCGCGCCGGCACGGCGTTGATCACGCCCAGATGCTCGCCCCGAAGGATGCCCCAGCCTGGTGCTTGGACATGGAAAAGTTCTGGAACGCGAACGAGACCGCGGAGACACGCAAGAACGCCTTAGTCGCCCGGGAGGTAGAGGTGGCTCTGCCGCATAGCTTGGACCGAGAGCAGCGGATGGCCCTGGCGCTATCCTTAGGCCAGTTGTTGGTCGATCGCTATCAAGTGGCCGTCTTGGTCGCCATCCACACGCCCAGCCGAAACGGTGACCAGCGCAACCATCACGTGCATCTTCTGATGTCTGCACGGCAAATTGGTCCCCAAGGTTTTGGCCGACGAGCGGGGGCCGTCTTCGATGGGCGCCAAGGGGAGGGCAGCAGAGCCGTTAAGGAGCTGCGCCTGGCGATTGCAGCCACCATCAACACGCATCTCGACATTGCCGGCATCCAAAAACGGGTTGACCCCCGCAAACTGAAAACCCAAGCGCGCGAAGCGGCATTGCAAGGCAATTTTGAGCTCGCGAGGGAGCTGACACGCACACCAGGAACGCACAATGGGAAGGTCAAGACAGCCCTAGAACGGAAAAGCCGCCTGACTTGGTCTGTCCAGGGCCTTGGCGGCAAAGATGCGGCGATGAAGCTTGTTGCCACCATCTCGGCACACCAAGCAGCATTGATAAACGATCCGGGGGTGCCGGAGGGTCATAGCCACGCCGCTGCCTTGCGGGATCGGGCGAAGGCGGAAGATAGGCTCACATCGCAGGAGGGCAGGGCAGGTCATCCCCGCGATGTCGTGGATAGAGTGCGGGAGCATCTGTTGGATCGCCGCCCCATCGCCGCGCGGAGCTTCGATCAGTACAGCCGGCAAACCCTGCATCTCAGTCGCGTGCAGCGGATCACGAGAGCATCAGGACGCGATGCGGAGGTTCTTAATGCAGAGGCCAAGCTGATCGAGGACTGGCTGGAAGCGCAGCGAGAAGTCGCCCAAGATTCATTGGAGCTCCTTCGAAGCGTCCCCGGAATCCAAATTGAGCCGGAGTTCCAGCTCGCTCATGCCAGCATCTTGTGTCGGCGTGTCGATGACTACGCAGGCAGAGCGTTCACTTTTGAAGATACGGAAGTGCTTGCCCGTTCCTTGGCCAAGTATGCGCACATGATGGCGCGGCCGCATCGGGCGCGGATGGCGCTACTTGATGCTCAGGCGAAGCTATCGGAGCACGCCGATGCACCGAAGACGCAAGCAGCGACGCGCGCCCGTCAGCGTGTCTACCGCGCGAAGACCCATGTGTCACCGAGGATTGCGGCAATCCAGCGTTGGCGAATTGACCAGGCCAGAAAGCGCATGACTGAGGCAAGGGGAGTCTTGGACAAGCACTTCATGGATTCCACGGCCGCAGCCGTCTCAAGTAGTCCATACCCGGATATCGATCCACCGCCAGCTCGCACTGATGAAGCGGGGAACTGGGAGCATAAGATGAAGGGGCGGCGACCGACGTTCTAAGTGGCTTGGAAAAGCACTGGCAAAAAAGATCCCCGGCAATGGGGATCTTTGCTGACTATTAGCCCGGATAAGCGGGGAATTTCTCGTCAGGGTGCTTGGACTTCCACTCTTTGTACGCAGCCGTGCCTTCCCATGCAGCAAATGACCTCGGCGTACGCCCCCGGCCTGACCAAGTCTCTTGAGTGTGGGGCAGCCAATACTTGGCGGCGACGGCCTTCTTAGGGCCGGCACTCTTTCGAAGCTGACCGCTGCTCGCAGCGAGTGACGAGGAAATCTCAGCTCTTTGCTTGGCGTTGAAGTTCTTAGCGTACTGAGCAATGAGGTTCAGGATCTCCGCGTGGGCATCAGACGTCTGCTCTTGACGCAGTTGAGCCTCTTGGGCCTCGAGAGCTTGGATCTCATCTTGAAGCTTTTGCTTTGCGGTGAGGATGGAGTCAAGTGTCGGCTTTGTCATACGCTACTGGCTCTTTAAAATAGTTGCAGTCGGGTTGCGGCGCTTTCGGAGTGAAGGCTGAAAGGCTCCACTCTACGGGTGGGTTCTGATGGCACTAAGCTGGCAGCGCTCCTGGCGCGCCTGCAATGCATGGCTCAAAGGCCTTGAAAGGGTTGCTATCAAGTTCTCTAGGATCAGGCCGATTATGGCATGCCCGAACCGGTGTTGGACGCCGCTCAGTGCCCATGCATAGCCCCAACTGCAAGGAGCGTCACTTCAACCCAATAGCTTTATTTCATTTGGACTGTGCCCCGCGCTCCAACATGCGGCTGGGGTTCTTGGTCCCCTCATGTCAGGAGAAGAATCGATGGATACTAAAGCGGAGACGTCGACGTCGCGACCAACTGTCCATGTTGCTGAGGCGCAAGAGGGCGCCAAGAAGACCTTACGAATATTGTCCGTCGTACAAGGCTGCTTGAGAATCGCCGAGGCGGCTGTAACACGCGGACGGCCGCGATACCCGAGCAATGCTTGGCTAGCTACGCTTTTTGATGTTACGTGGAACGGCTTGGAGCTAATGCTGGCTGGTGGGAAGCTGATCTCAAGACGTCTCGGGCTCGCTCTGCTCCTAGGCACCGCGTTTCTCGTCTATGTTTCCGTGATGGATGGCGCCACGACCTGGTCATTCACGCCGCTTTGCTTGCTCTTTGGGGGAGCATGCGTCGCGCTGTCTCCGCCGAGCCGGATCGCGCTGTTGGACGTCAAGCAAGGCGCGGTTGACCAAGTCGCTGACTATGTTGTGGCGCAGAGGCTTGAAGAAAGGTCGCTGATCGCACTCGAGGGTGCGATTGAGGCGGCCTTGGCCAGAAGCGCTGCTTGGACTGGAACCTTGCGGGGCTTCATGGCGATTGTGTGGGCGGTACTGTTCTGGTTCTTATGTGAGCGGGTATTTGGGCTTGATCTCAAGCCTGAAATCCGCTCGCATGGTCTGACTTGGGCGGCAGCGGGTTCGCTGGGACTTCTTGCAGGCCTCGGTGCCCTAGCTGCCTACAGCGCGGCTGCCAGCGCCATCCATTTTACCCTCCGCCTTGGTTTGGCGCAGGCAAAGATAGACTTAGCGACGTGGCAGGATGGGTTGCCAGCTGGCTGAGCTGAGCCTGACGGCTTTAGCTTGCCGGTGGTCCGGTTTCATAGCGCATAGCCTAGCGCCTCAAGTTGACGTGGTCGAGGGAGAGGGAAGGGGCGTGGCAAGTTACTGGCGTTGCCCGTCAAAAAAGCGACATGGCAAGCCGCGTTCAGCGCTTAACACTGCGGCTATTCGTTGGATTTCGTCCAACTATCGTTGGTAAGATCGGGGTCGTGACATTTCAGAGCGGTGTTTTAGGTACGCCACAAAGGAAGTAACGGGGTGTCGGCCGTGAATCAACTGATTGTCTCTCCGTGCCCACTAAGGACTGGACCGTTGTGAACGAAAAGCTCTCAGTTGATGCCACACGGCTCTCACAGGCTCTGAAGTATCAGATACATGTGGCGATTGATTACTGCCACACGCTGGATCCCGCCGATGTTCTCTGGATCGAGGTGTATGGGGATGTGACGGTGGAGGGGCGAGATCAGGTTGAAGTCAAAGACTACAGTAGCGATCTTACTGATGGTCACGAGAATTTTTGGAAGACGCTCAAGAACTGGTTGGATGCCGAATTCGAACACCAAAAGTATGTAAGCCTAGTCTTGCTTACGACCCAGCAGTTCGGCGTCCGGGCGTCACTTAGGAATTGGAGCGACTTGGATGCGGCGCAGCGGCTCGATGCTTTGGAGGAGATTCATCAGGCGGCTGAGAAGAGGTATGCGGAACGATCTGGGTCTCAAGATGCCGATGGCGCTGATGTTTCGCAGTCATTTGCTGGTAGTGGGACTCGAGAGCGCATCCCAGATTCCTTGAAACTCCAGCGGCTGGTCATGGCGGCGGAAGTGAGAGATGAGTTGCTTCAAGTGCTGCCCAAGGTGAAAATTATCACCGGTCAGCCTGATCTTCGTGGGTTGATTGATGCTTATAAGAAAAAGTATCTGCGTGGCGTGCTCCCAAACCGAAAAGACGACTTCTTGGATGATCTTTTCGGGTTCATGACCAACGCGATGAAGATGAGCACGAAGTGGTGCTTCACCTGTGCGGAGTTCGATGCAAAGATCGCCGAGCTTACTGCACGATACGTGGTCGGAACCGTCAAATTTCCGCGTCTTGACGCTCGCCTGGTAGGGTTGGAGGCGCAAGAAGTCAATGTGTGCGATCGATTGTATGCTAGGAAGTTGGAAGAGATAGGGGGTGATGAGGTATTAGTTCGACAGGCCACAGTTGAGCGCCTTTCGGCACAGAAGTATATCTCAGAGCTATACAGTGATGCCGCCACGTCGCCAGAAGATGTTGAGGATTACTGTAATGATCACCTCAGATTGCACTGCTCTTCCCGGCTGGCCCAGATCGGGAAGAGCAATTCCACACTGAGCCACCCTGAGCGGCAGAACGCTTCGCGCATCTTCTATTACGAGACATGCTCTCAACCCGTAGTTCGATTTGGAAGCTATGATTCAACGCCGGTTGCCTTCCGCAATGGCATATATCACCTGTTGGCCGATCAGGATTCAGTGAACCCAATAGGTGATCTTCAGTGGAGGCTTTGGGAATGATGGCCGGCCCAATAGAGCATCTTTATACGCTTCAACGGTCGCCCTTTGCATTGGCGCCGATCATTCATCAGTTCTACGACAGTGCAGCGCCTCGCGAGCGGGACCTGTTGCTCAGCTATTTGGTTCTTCCAATGGTTTTGTATCCGTCGATGCAAAAATTCCTCTTGGGTGCAAACGTCAAAAGTAGCCTTCGTACGCTCTGCCAGGATCAGTCCAGGCTGGTTGGCCTTGTTCATAATACTCACCAGTTCAAGGCGCTTACACACGGCGCCCTGCTTGTTTTAAGAGCCGAGCGGAGCATTGAGGTGACTGATAGATTGGCGGTGAAGTCTGTCGGTCAGGTTCGCAGCGTCAACGCCGTCGAGAAGCAGCTCCGCGCGGCGCATCGGCTTGCCGTGATATTTGGCGAAGCGGATATCGTATCCATTTACAGGATGTTGGGATTCAAATCGATATGAAAAGCTTTGTCCGCTACATCGGCGTGGTTGACACCACTGGCGATCTCCATCACGTCAAGTTCGAGCCTGGTCTCAACATCATCACCGGGAAGTCTTCGACCGGTAAAAGCGCAATCCTCGAAATCTTTGACTACTGTCTTGGCAGTAGTGAGGATACGATTCCTGTCGGAATCATCACGGAGCGTGCAGAGACGTTTTTCGTAGTTTGGCAGTTCCCCGGATATTTTTTGGTGACGGCACGCAAGAAGAAATCCAATCGGTGCTTCTTGCTTGAGCAGCAAGGCACCGATCCTGACGTGTTGTTGGAGCTGATCAAGCAGCCGACGGCGTTTTTTGCTGAAAAGCATTTCATGCAGCTGGCTGATTTCATAAAAAGCGTTGGCCGCCACTTCTCAGTCACACTCTGTAATATTGACGAGGATCCTTACTTCAAGCTGGCTGGCAGGAAGAAGGCTGCTACGCCTTCTGTTCGAAGCTTCTCGTCCTTCATGCTTCAACATCAAAACCTCGTCGCCAACAAGCATGCGATCTTCTATCGGTTCGACGAAAAGGAAAAGCGCGATCAGGCGATCAATCATTTCAAGATCTTTATGGGCGTAGTTGATGAGGCTTACTTCGATCTTCTTAAGGAGCAAGAGGTTGCTAAGTACGAGCTGAAAAGAATTGAGGCTCAGCTGCCAAAGCAAGCCCAGCGTAAGGCAGCTGCGGTCGGCAGATACAGCAGCCTCCTTGCTCAGTTCAGAACGTTGGCCGGAGCCGACTTGGTTGAGGCCACTGCAGAGCAGATTTATGAAAGGCCGTCCCAAATGCTTACTCAGATATCTGGGCGGCAAGTCAGAATTGATGTGCTTTCCAATGAGATCGAGCTCAGAAGAGAAGCGCTGAGTCGAAAGCGGTCCGAGGCGCTTCTTGAGAAGCGTCAGTTGCAAGGCGCGCTAAGGCTGGTGTCGGAGGCTGTTGGTTCCGCGACGCAGTTTAGCGTGGACATGAAGACAGACAGATTGCCTGATTCGACCGAGCTTTTTGAAGCCCAATGCCCGGTCTGCGAGACTCACACATTCGCACCGGTGGCTGAGGCCAATAAGCTTGTGGATGCTATTGATTGGCTGAACGGTGAGCTCAGATTGTCGACCTATGCGCGTGAGAGCTTTGCAGCAGAAGGGCGCAAGATTCAAGAAAAGCTTGATCTTGTCGATGATCGGCTGCGTTCGATCCTTGCCGAGATCAAGCCTATCGATGAAGAAGTCATAAGGCTAAAGTCGTCGGGATCAATTGATGAACAGGCCACTAAATCCAAATTACTTCTTGAAATTGCAATCCAGGATCAGTTGGACAAGCCTGAGTCCGAGCTTTCCGCTCAGGCGAAGCGGTGGGGTGAGGAGATCGGCCGGTTAGCTCATATGTTGGCGGAGTACGGGATTGAAGAGAGGCTCTCAACGTTGAGCGAGAGCATAGATGCAAAGCTATGCGAGTTCGGCGATCTCTTTAGCTTTGAAGACACCTATAAGCCCTCGAAGCTACGGTTCAACATCGAGACCTTCGAGCTTTGGTATCAACAAGACGACGGCAACCGGGTCTACCTGCGGTCCATGGGAAGTGGAGCCAACTGGCTCTACTCACACTTGGCGCTATTCTTGGCGTTGCATTACCAGTTTGCGGCGGAGTCAGACTGCAAGATTCCGCCGATCCTTTTCTTGGATCAGCCGACTCAGGTCTACTTCCCCGCTGCTTTGGATGATGCCGAGCATTTCAATCCCGAAGATCTTGCCAAGCGGTCCAGGCGCGAAGACAGAGTTGATGAGGACATGAGCGCGGTTAACAACATGTTTACTCAGCTCGCCTTGTTCTGTGATCAGACCGCGAAGGACACAGGGGTGATGCCGCAGATCATTGTATCTGACCACGCCGACAAGCTGACCCTTGCAGAAGGCTACGAGTTCAAGAGCTTCGTTCGCGCCACTTGGCGAACAAGGGGGTTCATCGCCCAGGGCTCAGCAGCAACCTGATAGCGGGGGCGGGGCGGAAGTGGTGAGCTTTCTTGATGGTGGAAGGACGTTCCGATTCTTGACCGCTGCCTAGTCCTGAGGCTGTCCCTGCAGTCCCGTGGTCTCAAAAGTCACATTGCTTGTTGTGCTACGGCAGTCGTAGACTGCAAGGACACTCACCAGGACACAGTCCGGTTTGAGTTCTGTAGGAGGATCAAGGGTTTAGGGGTGGGGACGTTTAGTCCCACTCTCTCCGCCACTGCGCCTATTTAAGTAATTGATTTTAAGGCAAATATACATTTTCAAATTTTCTGGTATGCCATCTGGTATGCCGCGACAGG
>LNAP01005793.1_pt1 | contig 10863 bp, 8 predicted proteins | sample 602601 | NCBI WGS metagenome assembly LNAP01 (sample SAMN02440304, study PRJNA202911) | soil metagenome | biome: Subtropical and temperate rainforests or woodlands; isolation source: soil samples (1 kg each in a 20% v/v slurry with milli Q water) were... ...
GTACTACGTCGCCGTGCTCAAGGGCACCGACGTTGACCAGCCGCGCAACCTGGCGAAGTCGGTGACGGTGGAGTAATACGGCTGGCGCCTGGAGGCCTGGTGTTTCCAAAGAATAAAGGTTGTCACAAAACAATAAAGGTCGTCACAAGTTAATAAAGGTTGTCACAAGGCTCTGCCCCGACCGTTGGTCGGGGCAGAGTCAAGTCCTGAAATATAGGATCACAATCCTTTCTGCATCGCTGTGACTGCTGTCCTGGCTAAACCCGCTCCTGAATTTCCCCACGCCACACCTGCCATGTGCCGTCCCGATCGAGTGGGTCGCCCAACGATGAGCGACTCGTGAAATGACATCTGTACCCGCTGCACCGGTGAAGGCTGCTAACTCCAGATTGATGACCCAGCGGAAAATCGATAGAAAAATCAAATCGGGACGTGGGTCAGGCGTTAGAGAATCCTATGAGCCTTGGATCAAGATTTGGGATATCAAGTCGAGTGGGGTTTCCCATCTTGTGCCGGGAGTCAAATTTCATCGCACTCATCATTTGCTATCCAACGCTGAGCGAGACTATCTCCTGATCCTCGAGCAGGATCCTTCCATCATTGACATCCGCGAACAATTCCCACTCCTAACACAAGCAGAAACCCAAGCGATCGCGTCAAGCCTGAATTATCGACATCCTGTGTACCCAGGTACTCAAGTCCCTGTTGTTATGACCACTGACTTCCTTATCACTTTCATAGATTCGATAGGCGAAACAAGGCTGGCTGCGCGTTCGGTAAAGTATCGGAAGGAGTTCGAGGAGGCGAGCACCAGAGAGCAAAATCGGATGGCGGAAAAGCTTGAGATCGAAGCAAAATATTGGGCGATGAGAAAAGTAGAGTGGAAATTGGTTCTCCATGAGAACCTCCCGAAAGTTAAAATAGTAAACCTCGCCATCCTGAGAACTTACGCGGTCATCCCTCCTTCGTTGCCTACGGATAAGAATATTAATAGCCTTCTCGAGTATATAGCTGGATGTGAGACTGACCAAATACCCCTAAGGATGCTATTAGAAAGAGCAGCAAGGGCAATTTTTGTTGAATATATGGGCGTTAAACGCCTTTTTCACCATCTTCTTTGGAAGGGCAGGCTGGAGATAGATCTCACTGAACGGGTGATAAGCTTATCCGAACCTTTACGTGTCAGGATCAGTGACTCATCTTTTCCTCTTGAGCCAACAATCGAGGTACCTCGTCATGCTTAGTCTGGGAGTTAACTGTATCGTTTCTCCAGGTGAGGGTTCTGGGTTGCTAAATAAACCGGTAAGGGTTTTAGGTATCAAGGATGATTTTGTCTTAGTTATTGAGTTGGGAACAAATCCGTCTAAACCATGGCGAGTTGAACGCACCCTCTTGGCCGAGGAAATCGATAACGGGGCGGCGGCCATCAATCCTGAAATGGTGCCCATGCACTTGCTTCGGAGTGATGATGAGATCAGTGAGAATGAAAAAAACAGCCGAGAAAAGAACTGGGCACTGGTGCGTGGTTTGGTGGAAGATCAGGTCCCTCTCGATATTTTGACGTCTAACTTCGGCGCCCTCGTTGCTAGTCACGCAATGGTGATGGGGGTTGACCGGAAGCAAATTTATCGGCTTCTCTATCGATACTGGAGCATGGGGCAGACTCGTAACGCATTTTTGTGGAATACCAGCGCGTGTGGAGGCCGCGGAAAAGAAAAAAGCCGTGCCTCTGGTATCGTTCCTGGACGGCCGCTTAAATATCGTGGCGTAGTTGTGGATGACGGTGGCGCGATTTTGCTCGAAGCTCGGCACATGGCACATATTCGCTTGGCTTATGGGCGTGTTGCCAGTGGTAGGTGTGGCAATTTAAAGAAAGCTCATGAATGGATGCTCAATAAATTCTATAGGTCGATTAAGCCCGATGGTTCAAAAGGGAACCTGGTACGAGGCAGCTATCCGTCCATCCATCAACTGGATCATCATGGAAAGCTGTTTTTTGATGAACTCTATAGGTTGAAGACCCGTGGTGGCGCGATCCGCTACAACAAAGACCACCGCCCGCTAATCGGATCGGCTTCGCAAGGTTTGGTCGGTGCCGGCCACCGGTACGAAATCGATTCCACGATAGCTGATGTTTATCTAGTACATCGCGTCAATCGGTTATGGTTGATCGGGAGGCCAGTGCTGTACGTGGTGGTCGATACGTTCACCAGGATGATCGGAGGCATCCATGTCGGCCTCGAAGGGCCCAGTTGGAATGGCGCTAGGCACGCAATCTATAACGCCTGCACGCCGAAGAAAGAGTTTTGCAAGCGCTATAACATTGAGATCAATGAGGCTGACTGGCCGTGCTCTCACCTGCCAGTCGAAATCGTCGCAGATCGCGCCGAGCTCCTCAGCGAAGCAGGGGAGACGATGACGAAAACCCTCGGTACCGCCGTGAAGATTTTGCCACCTTTTCGGCCGGACTGGAAAAGCATCATTGAGAGTCGGTTTCGACTGATCAACGAGAAGCTGGATTTGAAATTTGTCCCGGGCGGCGTTGACGCTAGAAAAATGGAGCGTGGTGACCGTGACTACCAGCTCGATGCTATCTTCGACATCGATGAGTTTACCGAGATGGTGATCGTCGGTGTTCTGGCTCACAACAAGAGCCTTCGGGTTCCTCATCTCCTGAGCCGAGATATGATCGCTGCAGAAGTAGAGCCCACTCCAATCGCCATGTGGCGCTGGTCCATGGAAAACAATCTTCTGGATTCGAAAGTCGTATCGCCCGCGGAGCTGAAGATTGCGTTGCTGCCCTCGCAGGAGTGCCGCATCGGCCGAGGTGGTATCAATTTTCAAGGCGTGCAGTACACCTGTGAAACGGCAATTCGTTCAGAATGGTTGGAGCGCTCACACAATTTTAAAACCAGATACGTACGGGTTTTCTACGATCCAAACTCTATCGAGAATTGCTGGATAAAATCTGAGGCGGGCTTCGAGCTGTTGACCATCGTACCGCAGCAGCGGGCTAAGTATGCTGGGCTTCGTATGGAGGAGGTCCTCGATATGATCAAGATTTTGAACCAGGTGTCTCCTGACGCCCGGTACGAGGATGCTAACACTGGAGCACTCCTCCAAGGCCGCCAGGAGGAAATCCTTGACCGAGCGAAAGCTAAACGCAAAGGCCAGGGAAATCCGAAATCAGACGCTGAATTCAGGCGCGACAAGCGTTCGAAGCGTGCCACAGAAAATCAGAATGAGCGCGATCAGCATACCGCTGATCTAAATCAACTCCGGCTTGTGGATAACTCGCTAGCCGCGGAGGAAACTCCCAGGCCAGTAGCCGCAAAACCTGTTTCGGGTCGGAGCGCTGCTTTCCTGAAGCTGGTAGTCAATGCAGATAACGAGATCGACCATGAGTGACTTCGGTTTTGCGCCTGCCGATTACATCCCGACCGGTATGCCTCAATACGATGGTAATCCGCTCATTGAGTGCCTCCCGAAGATTCTTTCAGATGTTGATGTTGTCAGGCGTGTCGGAAACAGTCCTACACGTCCAAACGAAGCGGAGCGGGCGTTGGACCCGAAGCTGCGCGGTCATGGCGTCAACAGGCTGAAGGATGTCGTCGTACCCTTTGAAATTCACCTGCGGCTGGAGGATTTGTTCAGTCAGCTGATTCGGTACGGATACACCGGACGCAACCCGTTGCATGCGTCATCCGTCAGGCACCGACTGCCTTCTTCTGCGGAGATCAAGGGGCATGGATTTATGTCCACCGCGGAAACTATGACACTGATCGGCTTGAGCGGCATGGGCAAAACGACCGCACTCAACGCCATTGCCAAACTTTATCCACAGGTCATCAGCCATAGTAAGTACAAGCAGCAGATTTTCATTGAGACGCAGGTGGTCTGGCTCAAAATCGAGTGTCCGCACGATGGCTCGTTGCGAGGTTTTTGCGCTGCATTCTTCTCGTCGCTGGATGCTGCACTAGGCATCGAGAAATACTCAAAGATGAGCACTACAGGTCGCAGCATCAGTGTCATGCTTCAAAACATCAGTCAGCTGTGTAAGACCTACTTCATCGGGGCTCTCATCATTGATGAGATGCAGCATCTTTGCTCCTCCCGAGGCGGGCAGGACCGCGACAAGCTGCTCAACTTTTTCGTGACGCTCTCAAATGATGCCGGCATTCCGCTGGTCTATGTCGGTACGAATGCAATGCTTCCGCTGTTTTCTGGTGTTTTGCGTAATGCTCGGCGTGCGGCGGGTATGGGGCCAATCGCTTTTGACAGGTTCGCCGAGGATGATCCGTTTTGGGCGCATCTGGTGTCACAGCTCTGGGCCTACGACTGGACTCAAGCCCCCGCTCCGTTGACAGGGGAGCTCCTTACCAAGATCTATGACCTCACCCAAGGAAACACGGATTTCCTCGCCAAGCTTCTAATGCTTGCTCAGCGGCATGCAATTTGGGAAGGCATCGACTCGGTCACACCAGCGGTTCTGCAGCAGGTGTACGACAATCAGATGAGACTCCTTCATAAGCCCATTGAGGCTCTGCGAAGCGGTGATCCGCTGCAGATAGCTGACTTCGAGGACATGATGCCCACGAAGGACCAGATCGTTCAGATGATGAATTATGATTTAGCACGCCGTGCGAATAGAACGCATCTTTCGCTGATTGCCCAAGCTGCTACCAAACCTGCTGAGCCAGCTGAGAAGCCCGCAACCAAGCTTGCTAGTAAACCGGTGGTTTCGGTTGCCAAAGAGCCAGCACCAAGCGCCCATTTTTCCAAAGGCGAAGATCTGCAGGCTCAACTTGAACGCCGTGGCTGGGTAGATAAGGACTCTGCCTGGTGACATGAAACGCGGAAGCTCAGATAAATGGAACGCCTCCTGTGTTTTCCTCAGCCATTTCCTGATGAGTCGCTCTACAGCTTGGCTGTCCGTTACCATAGGTTGACGGCGAACGAGAGTTACCGCAGGACAAGCCAAGAGCTGTTTGGTACATACTCCAGGACGTGTGGCTCTATCTTACCGTGCTGCCTAGCCGCTCTATCACACCGACTAGCACCGGCTTATTCAGTAGAGGAGTTGATAGATCGTAATACGCTCTTGCCACTCTACGAACCGTTTGTGAACGATGTGAAGTACAGTGCCGCGCGCATCTACATGGCTGGCAACTCTGGTACAGGCCTGAAAATGAGCTTGGGCATCACAGCCTCTGGCTTCCTCAAGCACGCGTCCTTCAGGTACTGCGAAAGCTGCGTTAAAGCAGATACCCACGATTGCGGCTCAGCCTACTGGCACCGTAATCACCAAGCGATAGGCACTTGCACGTGTCCCCTCCATGGAGAGGTGCTCCGCGGAATGACGTTTCCGGATGGCGCAGATTGGCGTTGCATGCTCCTCCCGGGGGAGGCAATGGGATCGCCAGTGGCGGAGTCTCTCGGCGGAACTGCAGCAGGTATCGTAAGCGAAATGCAGCTTTGGGGACTTGAACATCCCAAAGATGTACAGAATCTGTTGACTGCGAATTTCCTAGGTCATCGCTTGGATGAGATGGGGTTCCTCAAGCGCGGTCGGATTAGAGAACAGGCGCTTAGGGATTTCCTGACACCACGCCTTCTCTGTAGCCCTCGTGCTAATGAATTTCAGGAGGTCCGCCACTCGTGTGGCTGGGTATTGGGAATCCTGCGCTCCCGCGGTACGGTCGTACAGCCATTCAAATTCTACTTCCTTTGCTGGCTTCTCCAGGCAGACTTAGAGCAGCTCAAGTCATACCAGCCATATGCAGATCCCCCGAGCGCAAAAGTGTTCAAGGCAACTGGTTCTGTATCCGTACCTGATGAGTTAGAAACTGAGATGCGCCGGGCGGAGTTCTCCTGCAGCACCAACGAGAAATGCCATGACAAACCGGGCTATCATTGGCTATATCGCCACGATAGGGAGTGGTTAAGACAGCATATATCTGCCTGTTCTTCTAGAAGGTCACCTACTAGGTTGATCGATTGGGGGGCGAGAGATCTGGCGCTTGCTCGAAAGTTACGTGTTGCAAGGGAGCAGATAATTTCTACACCGGGTAAGCCCAAAAAAATCACACGTGCTGCGTTAGTCAGAAAGGTAGCTCATGAGAGTGACTTTTTAAGAGCGCAAGATAAGTTCCCAGTAAGTATTTTGTTGGTGAACGCTATACTAGAATCTGACCATGATTATCAGGTTCGTAAAATTATATGGGCCGTGAAGACCTACCATCTGATTGAAACAAGCGCCATAAGTGTTGTTTATCGTTTTGCCGGAATACGAGTGTCCCACGTTTCAGCACAGGAAGTGCTCAGCATTCTGTCAAGCTAATAGAGTAGTCCGGCTACCACTTTTAAGCATTTATTTTCATGTGTTGATACTTCAGTTTTGCGTCGCCCAGTCAAGATAGTTATGAACGTTTTCAAAACCTACAAAAGCGAGGATTACGTAGCCATTCACAGTTTCTACGCGACCAACTGCTGGTGAGCCTAAGCTATCTGTGATACTCGGCTCTGTGTTTATTAGTTCGCGTAGGCTACCTTGTGTTTTGTGTTTGATCGACAATTTTTCAATGACGTGCTGGTGGAGACGGTTCGGAGCAATGAATGGCCCACTATACCTTAGGAGCTCGGCAACGAACTTTGATAGTAAGTGTCTGCGGGAATTTTGCTGATATGTTGGAACCCTATATTTCAAAAAACATACGTTGAGCTCAGAAATAGCATGCTTTTTCAGTGCAATAGAGCATGTAGGACATATTTCGATCAGCTCGGACGCGTGTTTACTACATATCGATACGCAACTTAGTATATTGCGACGCCGAACAAAGGTAGTGCCGTAAACTAAGAAGTCTTCAAATACGCAGTCGATACAAATTTTTTTCCATATGATAGGGGTAGCAACTGCATATCGTCCAGTACGCCCTAGAGCTTTCACAATGGGATACAAGGTATGATTATGCAGAACTTCATCAGAGATATTATGAGCAGTGAAAAAAGGGGGGCATTCAAATGTCGTTACAGCCTTAAGCTTATAGCCGCCATGCATGTGAGCACTTGAAAAATTATTTATAATTGGTCGGAAATTGAACTCTTCATGCGTTAGGCTTTTGATACCTAGTAGCTCATTTCCCCTTTGTAATGCTGAAGCGACGTACTCACCAGGAAGTGGAGTGAAAATTTTTGTCAATTTTATACCAATTCATGCGTAGTAATTTCAGTATTCTACCTGTTAGTACGATGCCAAAAAAGCCACAGCTCGCAGTAGTGTTGGCGCCGCCGTCGAATTGACCCAGTTGCCGAGATGTCATTGACCCACTCTAATTCCTTGTGAACCATTGGCTGTGCTGGAATTGTTCCGGTCGGATGTGGGTCATTGTTGCGTCGGCGCGCGGATCAATTTTGCGTAAGCATCAACATCGAATGCTCTGATTCAGGTCGCTGCGAATCGATTCCACGGTCAACTTGAGCTCGTCGAAGAACTTGTCGACGCTGGCCTTGAGTGGCGTTTCAATCGTTTCTACGGTCGCGCATGCAAGACCATCGAACAACCCCCGAGCGTTTTTTCGATAGAGGCCTTTACCTTGGAAATATCGATTTCGTAAACGGCCACTTTAGTGGTGTACGACTCCCAACCCCAGTCATCAGTATCAAAAAAACTGCAAATGCTGCCCCATACGCCCTCCGAACGACGACGTCGCTTTTCGGTGCGATGTTTGTTTTCGATTACGCCACCCAACAGTTCACTGCTGGAGGGACGCATTGACAGCGCAGGCATTGACGGAATGTTGATGGCGATCGAAATGCGAAATTGCGCCCCACTTGACCACCCGCTTGCATTCGACCTGACCAGTCACTTGCATTCGTTCTGACCAACGATTGCATCGGATTTCACCAACACGCGTTGAAACCATGATCGGCAGAGAACGGCCAAAAGCGGCCTGTCGGATTTGTCTAGGAAGTCGGGGTCGATTCACTTCTCAAGATTGAGAGACTCCAGTTTTACATCTCACCACCGACAAAGATAATTGTGGCTTTGCCCCCTCAGTCTCTACAACTATCTTAAGTGTATCTTCAGTTAGTCCTGTTCTTGTTGCCTTTACCTTGTTTATGCCAACATATGGGGAGCATTGAACCCTTGCCAGTGATCCGTTTTTAAAAATATCTTCATTCGGGGTTGTTTGATCCGATAATATATTTGTTACTTCAAATGAGATTTCAGCAGAGTTGTTTTTTCGACGAGCTACCATTCGTTTATCAGAGACATGGCTTTCGATCATAAGTGCGAAATCTAAATCTATGCCTCGATCAATTTTTATTGTGGCCTGATGGATGTGAGCACACAAGGCAAATCCGATTTTGTTAACTTCAACTGCTGCTGAATCGAGGCGTAATTGACGAAACTCAGTTTGGGATAAATCTATTTCACATGGAGCTATTATCTCAAGGATCATGTCGTCGCCATTCTCCAACACGCCGACAGATTTTCCAAGGTGGTGAAGAATGGCTTCGTGCGCATCGGCAAGAATCCCAACTAAATTAGGGCCTCGCCGTCCTGTTTCGATTGAAAACAAGTCTAGATCCGGGTCTAGAGCCATTTCTTTACTGAGAGAAGCGTGAAGTTCAAGAGACGTAGGTGGTTTTTTTATAAGTGGAATTGCGACTGCGTCGAATTTTATATTTACAAAAACGGCTGAGTTGACGTGTAAGTGTAGAACGATCTCCCTACCCGGCAATCCCCACTCTGCTGCGGTTAGATCTCGGACTAAGAAAAGATCTATACCTTTTCCTTTTGCGTAGGCGATAGCGCCGGCTTCAAAGCCCGTTGTAGTAAAGATAGCTCCCTTATTCGCCCCCAACGCTTCAATACTCGAGGCTAGAACATCCACGCGATCTCTACTTATCGGGTCCTTCCAACGTTTGCATTCGACCAATGTGATGAAGGTACTAAAACGTGCTCGATGCGTTATTTTTACATCCGTTTGCCGTTTAGCCCCGTAACGATCCGTCTCGGTCACGTCTCTTTCTACTACAACGTTACCGTCCTCTTCATAGAGTTCCTTGATAAAAATCTCAAAGGCAGCCCAGTCATAATATTTGTGCATAAATCCTGATGCGTTCAAATCAGCTCTCCCTGAACGAAAGTAAGTGGATCGAGAATACCATTTGGTCAAAGTGGCAAGCGTTGCTCTGGACCGGAAAGTCCGTAAGCGGCCAATAATGAACGACCGCTATTGGCCCAGGCTGTGTAAAAACGCAGACATCGTTTTGAAGTCTGCGTTGCTACGTAAAATCTGCCATCGTTTGGTTAATCCAGCAGACGCAAATTTGCGTAGGCGCGCGATTTTCGGTTCGCCTCTGAACGTAAACTCCGCTCTAAAACGTTTTTACACAGCCTCGGCCGTTTTCTGCCCGTGGTGAGAGGCAGGCAACGACCCATAGCCGGCGGTCGCAGCAATTCTCCTGGGGAACCCGCGCATGCGCCAGCGGTTGACCTTGCCGGGCAGGTGGTAGGTGCTGACTTAAACATGTGCCACTAGAATCCGGTGTTGAACAAGCGGCATTCCTTGCTCTTGTCAACGTCGCTCTTGTATTTGACATGGACGAAGGCATAGCCGCCGTACGCCGTTTCTACTCAAGAACTTTTACGTAGTCTCTTTTAACGAGTTCGGCATTTCGCACCTTGCCAAATTCAAACATTGCACCATCATACGAAAATACGTTTAGTATAAGTCGGTAAAATAATGTCAAACATATTGAAATGCGCTTATGCTCTTTTTCCTGCCTGGCTTCAGTGTTTTCCTTGAATTTTGGATGCGCCGCAGAATGTCGGAGTTCGGCCCACGCAACCCTTTCTGTTTCTTGCACTAGTCCTTTTTCTACAAGCAATGACAAAGCCTTGCCAGCATGGATATTTCCCCATCTTTCCACATGCTTGATCAATGACTTTTTGTGATCTTCGTTGGCTTCAATCACTTCCAATGTTGCAATAAGCTCACGTTTTGCGCTCTCAAAATCTTCATCGAGGGAAATAATTCTTAATGCCGGGATAAAAATATCATTTAGTAATCCCTCAATTGCCACTCCGAGCGTTAAGATTGCGATGTTATTCACAGAGTTAAATGCATGCCATACACGTAGCCATTGACTGTATGAGCTGTCAAAGTACAACGGGTTGCAATTCTTGCCCTTCACCATCGCTCGCAAAATTTCGTAATGACAGCCCGGCCAGCCATTCCCCGATGAGGCAGTTGGGAATGGCGCTGGAATATTTTTATTTCTCAAAGCTTTATGTGTGCTCTTTAGGTAAAGGGCTGTATTTTCTTTTATTCGTCTAATTAAGCAGTATGGTTGCGGCATCGCTCCCGAAGATAGCCCGAGGTAGAATAGCAAGGCCTTATATAAATCGTCTTCATCAAAAATTCCGTTCGCCACTACCATGATTCGATCTTTCTTATCTATAACCGCCACTTTCGCATCGCCAATAGCTATTTCAGCTTCGTTCCAGAATGAAGACTCCTCACCATACGTGCTGGACGTTGAATTCATTTTATTTGCTGGAATCTGAGCTTTCTCCAACAGCTCAAAATACAGATAGTTTTCTGTATTTTTGTGATACTCGGTCGGGTAAAGAAAATAAACTTCATGCAGGAAAATAGGTAGCTTAAAAGGAGGTCTCTGATTAAATGCGCTGATCTTGAGCGAGAACTCTTCAGCGAAAATAGAATCCCCATCTAGCGTCACGGCCTCTAGATACAGGGCGGCCGCAAAAACTGAGTGCAACACCTGACCTTTCCGGTACGGTGCTGCCACTATGTCCTATCACGAACTCAGTATCCCCGAACGTGCGACCCT
>LNAP01007367.1_pt1 | contig 10862 bp, 9 predicted proteins | sample 602601 | NCBI WGS metagenome assembly LNAP01 (sample SAMN02440304, study PRJNA202911) | soil metagenome | biome: Subtropical and temperate rainforests or woodlands; isolation source: soil samples (1 kg each in a 20% v/v slurry with milli Q water) were... ...
CAGGTACCGCTCGGCGTACTTGAAGAAGCCGAAGGCGTGATAAGTGCCGTCCAGTGCGCGCTTGAGGTTGCCCAGCACGCCCACACGGTGATTGAGGCCCCGCCGGGCAAGGCCGGCGACGGCGCGCGTTGGGTCAACGTCGTGCTGGGCAACCTCAAGCGCGCACTGGACGGCACTTATCACGCCTTCGGCTTCTTCAAGTACGCCGAGCGGTACCTGGCCGAAGCCGCCCGGCGGTTCAACCGCCGCTTCGACCTCAAAACCCTTGTGCCCCGTCTGCTGGCCACCGCCGCCGCCTGCCGGCCGTGGACCGAGGCAGCACTGCGCCGCGTGCCGGTTTACAGCCGATGCCGAAGATTGGCGCTAATCAGGTCATGCCATGTGACCGCCAAAGCGCACGCAAATTTGTTAGCTCTCGCCCAGGCAAGCGAGCACCCGGAGCCGCCTTCCCGAGCCACACTGCGGCCTATCGGCTCCCAATCGCATTTGCTATTTCCAGCAATGCCGCCTCATACCCTTCCAAACTAGGTGATATAAAGACATGAGTTCAATTATAGCATCCCTCCCGCTGCCTTCACCAAAAGGCTTCCTAACCTGCGCATTGAACGTCGGAATTAAAGACAATTCGAAAGATCTCATTTGCATATTTTCACAGCCGCCATGCAACGCTGCCGGATTCTTCACAAAAAGTTTATTTGCGGGTCCCAGTGTGCAATTTTCACGCGATCATCTCTCGCGTGGGACGGCGCGCGCAATCATCGCTATTTCAAAAAATGCCAATGTCGCTACGGGCCCCGCGGGCAAATGCGATGCTATGGAAATTATTTCGCGATCGGCGAACGCTCTACAGATCGAAAAAGAAGATGTCCTGCTCTGCTCAACCGGCGTGATTGGCAAGCGATATCCTATGAAGCGCATCTTACCAAACCTAACCACCCTTAATCACCGCCTACAGCCGGCGGATTTTGCAGCTGTCGCTGAGGGAATCATGACTACGGACACTCATCCAAAGTACGCTGCAGCCCGCATCAACGACGCAGTTGTGGTGGGCGTTGCAAAAGGGGTCGGTATGATGGAGCCAAATATGGCCACGCTCCTCGCATTTTTTGCAACAGACGCGGAAATTGATTCTTCAAGCCTAAAGAACATTTTTCAACGTGTTGTGAACAAGACCTTTAATTGCCTAAGCATAGACACCGACACATCAACAAGTGATAGCGCGATTATTCTCGCAAACGGCCTCGCTGGGCCGGTGGATCTCGCCGAATTCGAATTGACCTTAGAAAAAATTGCTATTCATCTTGTAAAAGCGATTGCGCGCGACGGCGAGGGCTCAAGTAAACTTATTGAGGTGATAGTAGATGACGCGCGAAATGAAGAACAAGCCAAACGCGTAGGAAAAGCCGTCGTCAACTCCCCCCTCGTCAAAACAGCAATTCATGGGGCGGACCCCAACTGGGGGCGCATCGCGATGGCTATCGGCAAGTGTGACACCGAATACGATGTAAAACCAGATAGAACGGTGATACGTTTTGGCGACTTAGAAGTTTACCCGAATGCCTGCTCCGATATCGATTTGGAGCGTCTAAGGCAAATGCTACGGGGGGATGAGGTTCAAATCCATATTAGCCTCAACACGGGAAATTCTCTGGCCCGAGTTTGGGGATGCGACTTGTCTCGCGAGTATGTCGACCTGAATTCTAGGTATACCACCTAAGCGCCAGCGCTCCGAGGAGTGAGAATAAATCAGCGTTTCCCTAAAAGAAGAGCCTTGGGCAAGCCATTTACGCTTGGGTTGCGGCAAAAAAAGCCTCCGCAACTCAAACGCCCACCAACCTTTTCTTCCTGAAGGCGAGGCAGATCATCATGCAATCGGATCAAATTGGTATTACGTACCTCGATTACTACATTCCCACAACGACTGTTAGTGTCAACGAAGTTTTTGAATTGATGCAGGCGCAGGGGGTGATTGTTTTCCCTGAGGACGTTGCATGTAGCAAAGAACTATTTATTTTAGAACTAAAGCGAGGATTGGAGTGCCAAAATGTTCCTGTAGAATTCGGCACCAATGGTTATGGGATGATAGACACGCTGTTGACTAAATATCGTCAGCGTTTTCCAGATAACGATATCGATTTAATTATTTTTTCTGGAAATTTTAGCCCGCTGACGGACGGGTATAGCACACCCCATCGCCTCATCGAAAAGCACCAACTTGAATCGGCATATATTTTTGAAGCAGGTAATCGCTGCTGCAGCATTTCAACCGCAATGCAACTTGCAAAAATGTACCTGACCACGAATCGCGAATCGCGCCGAGCACTAATTGTCTCCCAAAACTTGATCCGGAACATGGCAGACCGATTCCATCAGGGAAACAGCATTGAAGGTGACGGCGCATCCTTAGCGGTGATCGAGTCAGCTTCGACAAATGTAATCCAGGCTCACGAATTCCGAAACGCAGGAAAATTTAATAGGTACCTTTTCGATAATTCACTCAAAGAAGTGTCGTCATTATTTATCCAATATGCTGGTATCGGCGCATCTCTAGCGCACCAAATGATGGCACGTCACTCCCTCACGCCTGCCGACATCGATCAGGTAATTATACAAAATATGAGCACCATTATGGCGCGCATCACCTCAAGAAAAACGGGAATTCCCGAGGGCAAAATATTTACAAAGAATATAACGAAATATGGCCATATTTCAGATCTTGATTTCATCATTAATCTAAAGGATTATCTAGCGACTTGCGAAGCTGGCGGAAAAATACTTTGCCAAAACACCGGCGCAGGGCTTACGGCTGATGTAACTTTGATCGTCAACGCTCGTTCTATATAAAGGAGGCTTCTCAGTGGTGAGGCCGACCGTCGAGAACATCGTGAGCGTTCTCAAGAGCATTTTACTTTCCCGTCCACCCACGTTACTTATGCTAGGTGAAAACGAATTGCAAGACACCGCATCATTAAGGCAGCAACTAGGATTTGATTCAATCGCCTTTCTAGAGTATCTAATGGACGTAGAGGAGCGACTCTGTCTTAATTTGGACTACGAAAGACTAACCATAGATACCATCGATACTATTGCCGCTTTCTCGGCGTTTATATACGAGTCAGGCGGTGGCCAGCCATGAGCATACTTGTTGAGCCATACATTGTAAGTTTTCCATATGAAGATGGCATGTACTGGCGTAAGGGCGCGAAAGATGGTCCAGAAGCCATTTTGAGAGAGCTAAAGAAATTACGAAATTACTCAATAAGCGCACAGCGCTCGCATCGTTACGATCTCGAGCAGATTATTTCCCCCCCACAGCCACTTTCCCCATATTCCAAAAATGAATCTTTAGCCTTGATGGAGGATAGTGTCCTGCGCATACTGCTTGACGGCCGCGCTCCCGTTGTGCTTGGCGGCGACCACTCAATCACATTGCCGACTATTCGGGCGCTCACAAAGCGTTTTGGAAACAATAGCTTTGGAATCCTTCACTTTGACGCCCATTCGGACACTTTTGGCCCCGTGCATGGGTACAAATATCACCACGGAGCCGTGTTCAAAAATATCGTTGAGGAAGGGCTTATACTTCCTACCGATATTTACCAATTTGGTCTTCGGGGTATGGCAGTTAAGGAGGGGATGATATTTGCTAATACAGTCGGAATAAATTGTGTGTTAGCAGATGACCTACGGGAAGCATCCTGCCAGATTCGCCGTTTTTGCCCGCCTGACGGTAAGCTCTGGTATCTCTCTATCGATATCGATGTTCTAGACCCGGCTTTCGCACCTGGCACCGGGACGCCTGTGCCGGGCGGGCTTAGCAGTGCCGAAATGCTTTCCATCGTTCACCAGTTTAAAGATTACGCCCTACTAGGCATGGACCTTGTTGAGGTCGCACCAGTATACGATGTCGCTGGTATAACTTCCTTGGCGGCGGCGTATATTTTACTTGAGTCGCTCATTGTGGCATCGTTCTTCAAACCGGGGGAGGGCCACCTACATGCTCCTAGGCTTTAGCGGTCACTTGGCGCAACTTTCCCATAGCGCGCCACCTTTGAACTCCCGCTTTTCCGTTCAAGGTCGACATGCCTCAATCTGCTTCCCAGTGCAAAGGCAGCAGTTGGAGTTCTGTTACGTCTTTGGTGGCTCCGGGGCGCCCAATTATTCATCCGACTCCGTGTTTCTCTGCGGATATGTGAACAACTATTCGCAGATACTGTCAATGCTCAGGGAGCGCGGAATGTCCGTACCGTTTAACCCGTCTGTCGGCGACTGCATACGCCTCATCTATGAGGCATATGGCGTTCACGGGTTTAACTTCCTTGAGGGCCTGTTTGTCGCTGCGTTTGTCTCAAATAATCACCTCATACTATGCGCTAGCAAAACACCGGGACCCTCACTATATTATCAAGATGTCGCGTCTCAATCGCAAGGGTTCTTTTTTGGAACAGAACTCAAGGCGTTTCCACGGGAAATGCGAAGGTTGCGTCCCTTCGAGGATATCCAAGCAGATGATGGGCCACAGCGGATGGAAAACACCTGCTTAGTTGACGTGAGACGGATTCCCGCTGGGCATGTGCTCGAGATTGAAATGTCTAGTGCTGAAGTTAAATTTAAAAAAGTTGCTTATTATTCTGTGTTACGCAACTTTTCGTTGACAAATGAGAAGGAGGCCGCTCAGGAACTAGCATCAACATTGAAAAAATCGATAAATGACCTTCCGGGCCAGACGGCCAACTGTTTGATCTCGGGCGGTTTAGACTCAAGTATCGTGGCGTTGCTGGCGAAAGACCGGTATCGTCATTTGAACTTATTCTCTCTAGGTACGACTACCAGAAATGAATTTGACAAAGCTCAATTGCTTGCAAATTATCTTCGCTTACCCATTTCACTATTGGTAATCGAGGAGAACGACTTTCTCAGCGCACTGTCATCCGTTGTTGCGTTGACGGAGCATTGTTTTAGCATTTTTATTGAATATCTCATTCCAGTAAATCTTGCACACAAGGCGATTAGAGAGCCTGCTGATATATTATTATCGGGCTATGGTGCTGATGTGTTATTTGGAGGATTCGCACGTCCGAACTATTCCCTTTGTGCGGTTACTGAACTTGTCCACACCGAGTACGAATCAACTGTATGGTCTAATGAAGCCTCACAGACATTAGGCGGCGCAAGTGGTTTTTCTGTTGGTTATCCATTTTACGATAGTCGCGTGGTCGACCTCGCTTTTTGCATCGACCCATATTTGAAGCATAAGAACGGCGTAGAGAAATATATATTGCGGCGCGCGTTTGCTGGGCGACTCCCAGACAAGACAATACAAGCCCGCAAAGTTGGCATCCATCAAGGGACCGGTTGCGAAGAATATTTTTCCGCACGTGTCGGTGAGCGCAATAACCAAAAAGCGGTGCGATGCGCCAAGGATTTGGTATGCTATAAAATTCTCCGCGAACTACTCGTGAATGACGCAGATCCCGTAACTATTGACGCGCAACATATATTCGAAGGAGTTTGAATAATGTATACAAAAGTCGATCAAACAACTATGACGCCAGGGCAGTCTTCGCCTTCAACGCAGACAATTAGATTTTCCGCTGCACTATTGAAGGAAATACGACGCCGCGGCATAAGGCGCGTTTTTGGCGTCCCAGGCCGGGAAAACGCCGCCATTCTTTTTAATGAAGTTGACGGAGTAGAGTATGTGACGAGCAGGGTAGAGTTTAACGCTGGCATAGCAGCGGATTTTGCTGGTCGTCTTACTCGAAAGGCGCAGGTATGTTTCTCAACCATGGGGCCTGGTGCCACAAATATGACCACAGCTATCGCGTCCGCGATGCTTAACCATTCTCCTTTGATATTCATCTCGGCGCAACTTGAAGATAACGATTGTTTATATAACCTTACACATCAGTGCGTAGATCAAACATCCATTTTAGCACCTATAACAAAATGGTCCTACGAGCTTCAGACGCCTCAAGATATCATTTGGGCACTCGACTATGCGTTCCGAGTTTCTCTTACGGAACCGGTGGGCCCTGTTCATATTGCAATTCCAACAAATTTTTTTAGTCAAGATATCGTTATTACCCATGATATAGATCAGCCGTTAGAACAGTCCATCCGCCTCCCTGATTATGAAATCTCGCACACCTCGATCGCGGCCGCGCACCACTTGCTTGCCGGGTCAAAATCTCCATTGTGTCTGATTGGCGAAGGCGCTATCCGTGTTGGGCAACACAAATCCATTTTAGCATTTTGTCGTGAGTGGCACATACCATTTGTTACGGCCGCCAACGCTAAGGGCATCGCGGAATTTGATGATTCTTTAAATTATGGCGCGGCGAGCCCTTACATGGAGGGCATCCTTGGTTTTCCAGCTCTTGAGTTAATTTATTCATCAGTTGATGTTTTGCTTTGTGTGGGTTACCAGTATGTTGACGACTTGCTTCCAAAAATGTGGACTCACGGGAGAAGCAAGTCAATAGTGTCGATCGCGAGCACGCCGCTTTTCGAGGCGCACTCAAAAATCAACCCGGACGTTGAATGTGTTGGTGATATTGGGTTAACGTTAAAGGCGCTCTCTGAACGGGGAATCAATATAAAGGAAGAAAGGCGTTTGGAGACTCTAAAACAAACCTACAGAGATCTTGTTGCCGATCAAAAAGATATAGCTGGTACATTAACTCCAATTCAGATAGTTGACGTGATAAATACCCATATCGGTGATGGCATTCTCTGTACCGACATCGGTTACTATCGACATCACGCGATATTGTTTGCCACCCCCCCGGATGTCGGACATTTCTTTACGGATGCGGGCCTTTCTACTTTCGGCTCAGGACTCCCTTCTGCAATTGCCGCGCAGCTCGAGTATCCGGAAAAAAAGGTATTCCTTATGTGTGGAGATGGTGGTTTCCATTCAGGGAGTGGAGACATTGAGACGTTAGTCCGATATAAACTCCCGGTGATTATTGTTGTGGGCAACAATAATGCATTCGAATTGATTGGCCTATATCAACGGCGGAATAACGCAGCGCACAACTCCAAAATTTTGACATTTGGGAAAGTTGATTTTGCTAGGCTAGCGGAGGCAAATGGGTGCCGGGGATGTAGCGTTTATACGCGCAGCGAGTTGGAGGAAGCGATTAAGGCGCATGATCGCCAGGGGCCGCTGTTAATTGAGGTTGCCATGGAATACCGCGATCGGGAAAAGTTTCGGGAGTCCTTTTAGCTGGCGAGCAGCTTCTATGGGCAGCCTGCAATTAAGTATCTTAGCCTTTAGGGGTGTTTAAGGTAGGAGATGACCATGTTATTGGACCACTTTTTCTCCGTGGCTGAAGTTCATGCGGCGTCCACCGCTATCGTCTCGCCCTCCAGCGACGTAACTTACCATGAACTGGCGGAGGATATAAAAAGCCTCTCTTCGCTTTTGGATGGCCTTGGATTGGGACAGAATCGAACCATCGCTTTGCAGGGCGTAAATTCTATTGACTTCGTTGTGGCCTATCTGGCTGCCGGTCATGCAGGCATGTGTGTAGTACCAATTGATGCTCGCCTGTCTTTTGCCGAAATTAATGCGTTGATCGCTGATTGCAGTCCTGCTGCCGCAATTACATTTCACCGAGAGGGCACCTTAGGCCTTGCGCATCTTATGGGGTCTGATAATGGGCAACAGTTTGAAGGAATCAAATCTCGTTGTACTATTTTGCCGAACAAGCATGGCGACCCAAGAATTCAGGTGAAAAAAGGTGATTTGGTCATCCACTATTCTTCCGGGTCAACCGGGAAGCCAAAGGGAATCATATTATCGCATTCCGCAATTTTTCATAAAGTTAACAACTGGAATATGACCTTAGGAATTACACCTTCTGACGTATTCTTATGCACATTAACACTCACCCATTGTTACGGCATGTATATCCATGTCTTGGCTGCGTTGCTCTCAGGGGCACGAGTCTACTTGCCGGATCTTAACACGATTTCACCTGGGCGGATTGCTCAGATGATCAAGCAGTTCGAGGTGACTGTTTTCGGGACTCTTCCTTATATGTATAAGCTATTCCTGCGCCTGGATCCCCGTAAAGTAGATCTTGGGGCGGTGCGATACATGATTAGTGGGAGCGCGCCATTAGCGTCATCAACAGCCAGTATGTTTAATGAGCGATTTGGCCGTAATATTAATCAGGTGTATGGCCTCACGGAGACCGGTCTGATTTGTTTCAATAAAGACGCGAAACACCCCATGTCGCTGGGGCAATTGACGGTCAATATGGAGGCGCGGATTCTAAATGATTATGGTGAGGATGCCGCTATTGATGAACCTGGCGAGCTGGTTGTGCGCTGTCAGTCTATGGCGCGGGAATACTTGAATAGTCCGGCCGAAACGCAGGTTGGGTTTAGAGGCGGTTGGTTCCATACGAAAGACATCGTCAGATGTGACGCCAATGGCGGATTCTATATGTGTGGCCGTTTGTCCGAGTTCATCAACGTCGGTGGTAACAAGGTATTGCCCGCCGAAGTGGAGAATGTGCTACTCAATCATGATGGGGTAGCTGACGTGGCTGTCTTGGGACGCCGAAATGAAGACGGCGATGAGGAAGTGGTGGCTTTCGTGATCCGCAGGCCGGAGGCGTTTTCGCTTCAATACAACGAGTTACTTCAATATTGTAGTATGCATCTCGCGCCTTACAAGTTGCCACGGTCCATTCGTTTCGTTGACGAGTTTCCGAAAAGTCCAGTCGGTAAGGTGCTCAAATCGGCGCTGAGTGTGCTATAAATTTCATAGACACCACTGGTTGTCGGGGGCGATAGTGCACTTTGGTTCTGATTAGGGTGATGCGCCGTCTGAGGGTGCGGAGAACCATTTCATCTAAGGAAGCGCTTATTTATTCAGCGATTCCTTCCGGGGCAGGAGGCCCGGGCCTGAATCGAGGGCGTAAGCCCTCGATTCAGGGCGCGCCGTGCGGGCCTGACCCTTGCGGCAGCAAGCTGAAAAAAGTCCGGGTACGGAATTTTTCAGCGCTTCCCTAACTCGAGGACATAATCGTGAAGTTCATCTTGTTTTACCTGCCCTCGGTGGGCACGCTCGACCAGACCAGGAAGGGCATGGCCGGCATCAATTCGCAGAACTACCAGAACATGCTCTGGCAGGTCAGCGAGCAGATCAAGTTCGCCGATCGCGCCGGCTTCTGGGGCGCCGCCTTCACCGAGCATCATTTCCACATCGAGGGCATCGAGGAATCGAACAACCCCATCCTGCTGGATCTGTACTTCGGCATGCAGACCACGCGCATCCGCCTGGGCCAGATGGCCAACGTGCTGCCCTTTCACAACCCGCTGCGCCTGGCCGAAGACATCGCCATGCTGGACCAGATGCTGCAGGGCCGGACGTTCTTTGGCATCGCCCGCGGTTATCAGAAGCGCTGGGCCGACGTGCTGGGACAGACCTACGGCGTGGGCGGCACCATGTCCGACAAGTCCGAGGTGGACGCCAAGAACCGCCGCCTGTTCCTGGAACATTACGAAATCATCAAGAAGGCCTGGACCACGGACGTGTTCAGCCACAAGTCCGAGCACTGGACCATTCCGCCCGAGAATCTGAATTTCGGCCACGAGGTGGTGACCAAGTACGGCAAGGGTCAGACGCCGGAAGGCATCGTGACCCAGATCGGCACCGCGCCCAAGACCTTCCAGAAGCCGCACCCGCCGGTGTTCCAGCCGTTCTCGTTCAGCGAGGACACGTTCCGCTTCTGCGCCCGCGAGGGTATCGCGCCGTTCGCGCTGGCCACCGACGACGACACGCTCAGCGACCTGTTCCGCGCCTATCAGGAAGAGGCCGCCGCCGCCGGGCGCGAGTATGCGCTGGGCCAGAACATCGGCATCTTCCGCGACACGCTGGTGCTCGAGGACGCCGCCGAGGCGCACAGGTACGCCGCCATGGGCAACGGCTTCGTGTGGCCGGCCTGGTTTGCGCCGATCGGCTTCAACGAGGCCTTCCGCAAGAAAGGCGAGACCGACAGGATCGGGCCCGAGTGCGACTACAACTACCTGGTCGAGAAAGGCTTCGAGTTCGTCGGCAACCCGGATCAGGTGAACCGGCAGATCGAGAACATGGTCAAGAAGCACAACCCCGAGTATTTCCTGATGTGGCAGTACCCGGGCCCGATTCCGCACCACATCCAGATGCGCAACCTGGAGCTGTGGGCGACCGAGATCCTGCCCAACTGGAACGACTGACGCCGCCGGTTTCGTCTTCCTCGGCAGCGGCCGCGCCGGATGCGTTTCGGCGCGGCCGTTTTGCTTTGGCCGGCCGTCGCCGCGCTGGCCGATACGCTGCCTTGCTAAACTGCCGGCCCCTTTTCCCCAGGCAGGCACATCCGTGAACTGGCAGCCCTTCACTGCAGTGTTCGTGACCATTTTTCTGGCCGAGATCGGCGACAAGACCCAACTGGCCACGGTGCTGTTCGCGGCCGACGACAAGGCCAGTCGCTGGTTGGTGTTCGCCGCTGCCGCCAGTGCGCTGGTGCTGGCGGCCGGCATCGGCGTGCTGGTCGGCGGGCAGCTGGAGCGTTTCGTGTCCCCGGCAACGCTCAAACGGGTGGCCGGGGCCGGCTTCATCGCGATCGGGCTGTGGACCCTGCTGTCACGCTGAGCCGCTGCCCGCGGGGCTCTATTCCAGCGGCTCCAGGTCCAGGCTGCGTCCGTCCAGCGTGACGCCGGCCCAGCGCTGCAGCACCTCGATCTTCTGCGCAATGCCGCCGAAGTAGCCCAGATCCCGACAGAACAACTGGTAGAGGTGGTAGGTCAGTTCGCCGAGCAGCTTTGGCCCGTCTCTGTCGGGCGGGCTAAATCTGCGACGTCCG
>LNAP01005739.1_pt1 | contig 10860 bp, 9 predicted proteins | sample 602601 | NCBI WGS metagenome assembly LNAP01 (sample SAMN02440304, study PRJNA202911) | soil metagenome | biome: Subtropical and temperate rainforests or woodlands; isolation source: soil samples (1 kg each in a 20% v/v slurry with milli Q water) were... ...
AAAGGCAACACCTTGCTCAACTATGCCGGGGTCAAGGCGGATCTTCTGGAATGGGTGGCAGATGCCAGCCCGCACAAGCAGGGCAAGTTCCTGCCGGGCAGCCGCATCCCTGTGGTGGCACCGCAGCGATTGCTGCACGACCGGCCCGATTACGTGTTGGTGTTGCCGTGGAACCTGCTCGACGAGGTTTGCCAGCAATACGCCGCTATTGGCGAATGGGGCGGCCGTTTTGTGATCGCTGTGCCTGAGTTGAAAGTGCTGTGACGGCGCGCAAGGTACTGGTCACCGGTGCCAGCGGTTTTGTCGGCCGCCATCTGGTCAAGGCGTTGCTTGATCAAGGCTGTCAGGTGCGCGCCGTGGCTCGGGATGTTGAGCGCGCGCGCAGTATGCCCTGGTTTGCCAGCGTCGAGTTCATCGCCGCTGACGTGCATGCCCCTGAGCTGGATATCGCCACGCTCACCGACGGTATTGACGTGCTGGCGCATCTTGCTTGGCCGGGATTACCTGCCTATCAGGGCTTGTTTCACTTCGAACAAAATCTGTTTGCCGACTACGCCTTCATCAAGGCAGCGGCACTGTCGGGTGTCGGTCAGGTGATGATCACCGGTACCTGTTTCGAATATGGCTTGCAGAACGGCGCGCTGAGCGAGAGCACTGCCCCCCGGCCCGCAAACCCCTACGGGCTGGCCAAGCATTCTCTGCGGCTGTTTCTGGAGGCATTTGCCCGCGAGCAGCCATTTGTTCTGCAATGGGTGCGGCTATTCTATCTGTATGGCGAAGGGCAGAACCCGAACAGCCTGCTGGCCAGTCTGGATCTTGCGATAGACGCAGGCGATGCGCAGTTTGATATGTCGGCCGGTGATCAACTGCGCGATTACCTTCCCATCGAACGAGCGGTACGCAATCTGGCTTTGGTGATGCAAAAAACCGATTTCAACGGCGTGCTCAACTGCTGCAGTGGCCAGCCGGTTTCGGTTCGCGCCATGGCCGAGCAAAGGATCGCGCAACGCGGGTCGTCGATCCAGCTGAATCTCGGTCACTACCCTTATTCCGTTCACGAACCCTTGGCTTTCTGGGGGGATGCGCGACGTCTCCAAACGTTGTTGGGAGTTGAACATGCTCAATAAGTTATATCGGGCCAGCGGGCTGCCGGTGTTGCAGAACCGTACCTTTGCCGACGGTGATGCTGCGCGGTCGTCGGCCAGTGCCGATCTGATCCTGGTCCAGGATATGGACACGGGCCTGATCTATAACCACGCTTTTGACCCGCAAAAGCTCTGTTATGACATCGACTATCAGAACGAGCAGGCGTACTCGGCGCACTTCAAGGCGCACCTGGACGCGGTCGAGCAGGTCATCACCAAGCATCTGGCTGGCATGAGCCTGATCGAAGTCGGCTGCGGCAAAGGTTATTTCCTTGAGCAACTGCGCGACCACGGTTTCGACATTGTTGGTATCGACCCAGCGTACGAGGGCCAAAGCCTATATGTGGTCAAGGCGCCTTTCACCCGTGGGGCTGGGTTGGCTGCCGAGGCCGTTATCCTGCGCCACGTGCTTGAACACATTCCCGATCCGATGACCTTTCTGCAATCCATAGCCGAGGCCAACGACGGCGGTTTGATCTACATCGAAGTGCCTTGCATGGAGTGGATTCTTGAGCACAAGGCTTGGTTCGACGTGTTTTACGAGCATGTTAACTACTTTCGGCTCGGAGATTTTCACCGCCTGTTCGACACAGTGCATGAAGCCGGGCATCTGTTCGGCGGGCAATACCTGTACGTGGTTGCCGACCTGGCGAGCCTGCGCAGCAAACCGTTGCCAGCGGCTCCTGCGGTACAGATGCCAGTAGACTTCATGTTCAGCATCAAACGTGCGCTGATCATTATCCAAGCGTCTCCCGGCAAGCTGGTCGGCATCTGGGGCGCGGCTTCCAAAGGCGTGATCTATTCGCTGTTCCTGCAGCGCGCCGGAGTCGAGGTGGATCAGGTCATCGATATAAATCCCGCCAAACAGGGGCGTTATTTGCCCCTCAGCGGGCTCAGGGTCTCATCGCCGGAGCAAGCCATGCTGGCGCTGCCTGACGGGGCCCATCTATTCGTGATGAATTCCAATTACCTGGAAGAAATCAAACGCATGACGGATGGACGCTACGTCTATCACGCGGTTGACGCCGCTACATTCCTATAATTTCTATCGGGGTTGAACATGACCACTACTCAGGCTCAAGAATTCGAAGTGCGGAACGAAGCTGATATTCAGGCTCAAGGCGCAGACCAGAAGTTGCGCACGCTTGCCTCAGACTTTTTTAACGAATCCGCCAAGCATAAATATAGCTACCACTTCTCGTGGATGGGCAGGCCGATCATCCAGCTGCCACAAGACATGATGGCCATGCAGGAAATCATCTGGCAGGTCAAACCGGATCTGATTATCGAATGCGGCATCGCCCACGGTGGTTCGATTATCTATTACGCTTCGCTGTTGGAACTGCAAGGGCATGGCGAGGTGTTGGGCATTGATCTGGACATCCGCCCGCACAACCGTGAGGCGCTGGAGAGCCACCCGATGTTCAAGCGTATTTCCATGATCGAAGGTTCCAGCATTGATCCGGCGATTGCCGCGCAAGTACAGGCGTTGGCAGCGGGCAAAAAGATCATTCTAGTGCTTGACTCCAATCACACCCACGACCACGTGCTCGAAGAGCTGCGTCTTTACGCGCCGCTGGTTGCCGTCGGCAGTTATTGCGTGGCGATGGACACCGTGGTCGAAGACATGCCAGCCGATGCTTTTCCGGATCGTCCATGGGGGCTGGGCGATAACCCCAAGACCGCCGTCTGGGCCTATCTCAAAGAGAACAGCGATTTCCAGATCGACAAGCGCATGGATAACAAGCTGCTGATCTCGGTTGCGCCCGACGGTTACTTGTTGCGGGTCAAGTAACTTCTATCGATCAAAGACCTCGCCGTTGGCAGGTTGTGGGGAATGCAAGATGCAGCTTCAGTTTGTAGAACACGCTGGAAAACCTTTGAGTGAGCGCTTCACGCTTGTTGTAATAACCCATAACCGCAATGCGTTTGTGCGCCGTACGCTTGAGTATTACCGCTCGTTTGCGGGCAAGTTGGTGGTACTGGATTCGTCCCCGCAGGGTGATTTTTCCCTGAGCGAGGATTACCCGGCGATCAACTACCACCACCTCCCGCAGTTTTCCTATTCCGGGCTGCAGGACAAGCTGGCTTATGGCTCGGCGGTGGTGACCACGCCGTTCATGGCGTTCGCCGCCGATGACGACTTCATGCTGCATGACGCCCTGCGCGAGAGCGTCGAATTCCTTGAGCTCAACCCGCACTACGGGATGTGTCACGGCTATGGCATGATGTACGTGACGCGGGCGGCCGAGGTGCTGTACTTCCGGCGCGAGATGAAGGTGCAGGAGGACTACGCTTCGGAGTCCGCCGAGAAGCGCGTCATCGACTTCATGGGCCAGTTCCTGCCGCCGTTTTATGCCGTGACCCGCACAGCGCTGTTGCGCAGTTGGCACCAGTCAATGCCAGCGGGCGTGAGCTTCGAATGGCAGGAAATCGGTCACACCTTTTACCTGCTCGCCTGCGCCAAGGCGCGTATCCTACCGATCCCCTACATCGTGCGGGAAGTCAATTACGGCGGCTCCGATCACAGCACCAACGTGCTGACCGTGCTGACGTTCCAGGATGCCAAATCAGCTGCCGAGCGCGAGCGTTTCGCCGAGTTTCTGGCGGCGCTACCGACCGGGCTCAGCGCGTTGGGCGAGCCACAGGGCAAGCAAATCGCGCTGGACAGCTTCGCTGCGATGGCTGATTGCTTGCTCAATGGCCGCTCGCTAAAGATGGCGCGAATATTTCGTTCCGAATGGTATCAGCCCGAGATGCGGCCGGTTCGTACGTTTGATCCGTGCCAGTTTGTGGAGATGCCGTTCTACAACAAGCCGTTGTTTGATCTGCTCACTGAAATCGAATTCCTCATGCACGCGATGCCGGCAGGGCGTCAGCAATTGCTGGAACTTGAAGGCGTGTTGTTCAGGCAGGAAGAGCTGATTCGCCATTATCCTGACGATACGCCTGACACCGTTCGCGGGCGTCTCTGGCAGGCTTTGGAGTGCGGCGTATTCAACCTCGGCATTGTCCAGCGTCTGATCCAGGCGCTGCTGGAGAGTGGCACTGAGAAGGAAGTCAACGAAGTCGAGAAACTGCGCCTGTGGGCGCGGCATCTCGCGGCGGTTGGCGGGCAAGACCGCCAGGTGCTGTTCCAGGGTATGTATTCGGGGCGGCTGCTCACATGGCTGGACGAGCGGACCCCGGACGCGCAACAGGCAAGCCTGGCCATTGAGCGCCTGCAAGAAGGGCCGCGTTTTGAAATTTTGTTGCTCAATCTGGACAACAATCTGTCCAGCTTGCAGGCCACGTTCGACAGCTTGGTCGCCTGTAATCTGAGGACTTTCAAGGTCGTGGTGTTCATGACCGCTGATTTGCCGACCACCACCACGACGCGCAACGACACGCTGCATTTCGTCAAGGTCAGCGTTTCGCGTTATGTGGAGCGGATCAATGAAATAATCCACGACTCGGCAGCCGACTGGCTGCTGCTGGCGCAGGCGGGCGATGTGTTCACCGCCAGCGGCCTGTTACGGGTGGCGCTGGAGTTGCGCGGTGCAGCGGGCTGTCGCGCGGTGGCGATGGATGAAATTCATCGTCAAAAAGATGGCTCGCTCAAGGATGTGTTCCGGCCAGGCTTCAATCTGGATCTGCTGTTAAGTGTACCCGCGTTGATGTCCCGCCACTGGTTGATTCAAAAGGATGTGCTGGTCAAGGCGGGCGGTTTCTCCCTTGACTTCGAGCACGCGCTGGAATTCGACCTGTTGCTGCGCATCATCGAGGAGGGCGGCATCGCCGGTCTGGCTCATCTGGCCGAGCCTTTGATGATCTGCGAGGCGGTACCGCTGGAGGATATCGAGCAGTATAGCACTGCATTGCTCCGACATTTGGGCGCGCGAGGTTATTCGGCGCAGGTGACGTCGGGCCAGCCGGGCATCTATCAGGTCGATTACCGGCATGCGGAACGTCCATTGGTGTCGATCATCCTGCGTAGCCAGGACAATTTCGAGGCGTTGCAGGAGTGCCTGATTACCGTGCTGCAGCGCACCCGCTACCAACGTCATGAAGTTCTCATCGTTGATAACCACAGTACTGATCTTAAGCTGCATGGCTGGTTGGGCGAGCTGGAGGCAAAAGGCAGCCGCGTGCAGGTCACGTATTTGCCAGAAGCTATGAGTCATTCGGCTGTCAGCAATCGTGGCGCCGAGCAGGCCAAAGGCGAATACCTGCTCTTCCTTGACCCTGAAAGCCATGTGATCAATGCCAACTGGGTGGATAGCTTGCTCAACCAGGCACAGCGCCCGGAAGTTGGCATCGTCGGCGCAAAACTGGTGGATCGCGAAGGCGTCTGCACTCAGGCAGGCTTGATCCTCGGCTTCGGTGAGGGCGTGGGCGCCGCGATGGTGGGTGAGGGCAAGGCGGCACATGGCTACATGCAACGGCTGGTGGTCGAGCAGAACTGCACGGCGGTGTCTTCGGCCTGCCTGATGATTCGCAAGAGCGTTTTCGCCGCTGTCGGTGGTTTTGATGAAGAGGCTTTCGCCTACCATCTGGCCGATGTGGACCTGTGCCTGAAAGCTGCCGAGCGCGGATACCTGACCGTATGGACCCCGCGGGCGCAAATCCTTCACGCCGGTGCTGTGCTGCAAACGGCGGGCGAGCTGCTGGCCTTGCGCAGCAAGTGGCCGGTGCCGATGCAGCAGGATCCGGCCTATAATCCGAACCATCTGCAGACCGGCAAGACGTTCACCTTGGGTGATGTGCAAAAAGTGCAGTGGGATCAACTGGTCGGCTGAGGCTTGTGCACTGTGCAGACGCCACGAACACGTTCAGTGATCGTGGCGTTTGCATTCAAAGCGCGCCGCAATGATTGATAGAATCGTGAAATTCGCCGTGACCTGTGAGTCACAAGGTGCATCTCCACTGTATTGTATTGGGGGGACATCCTGCCGAGGCTTGGCCAACGTAGCTGGCGGGCTCAAATACTGGCGTCAACGCAGGTTTACGTGTCGTAAGTCACCGAATAAGTTGCGCCCTTCAACGCTGAAAGGGCGTCGTTAACTGATTACTACTGGGAAGCCATGATGATTGGCATAAAAAGCATAGCGAGTTACGTGCCCACTGCGGGTGTGGATAACTACGCTCAAGGTGCCAAATTCGGCAAGGATGAAGATTTTATTCTTGGCAAGATTGGCTCGACCTTCCTGCCGCGCAAAGACGCTGGCCAAGACACGTCGGATCTGTGTGTGGAAGCCATCACCAGACTGTTCGCCAACAACCCCAAGCTCAAGCGCGAAAGCATCGATGTGCTGATCGTGGTCACGCAGAACGGCGATGCAGAAGGCTTGCCACATACTGCCGCCATCGTTCAGGACAAGCTGGGCTTGTCGACCAACGTTGCAGCATTCGACATTTCCCTTGGTTGTTCAGGCTATGTGTATGGCATTTATGCGATCAAGGGGTTCATGGATGCAGCAGGTCTGAAGAACGGCCTGTTGGTCACTGCTGACCCGTACTCGAAGATTGTCAACCCGGAAGATCGCAACACCACCATGCTGTTTGGTGATGCAGCCACCGCGACCTGGATGGGCGAGGGTGCTGTGTGGCAGCTGGGCAAGGCCAAGTTCGGCACTGACGGTTCCGGGGCTGCGCACCTGGCAGTCAGCAACGGCGTGTTTTTTATGAATGGTCGTCAAGTGTTCAACTTCGCCCTGCTCAAGGTGCCCGCGCATCTTCATGAGTTGCTCGCCGAGTCGGGTTTACAGCCAGACGATATCGATGCCTTCTGCATCCACCAGGGCAGCGCAGCAATCGTCGATGCCGTAGCGCGGCGTTTTGAAGACAAGCCTGAGAAATTCCTCAAGGATATGGTCGAGACCGGCAATACCGTGTCATCAAGTATTCCGCTGCTGCTCGAAAAGCATGTGCTCGACTCCGCATGGTCTCGCGTCGCACTGAGTGGTTTTGGCGTAGGTCTGTCGTGGGGGTCGGCGATTATCTATAAAGGCTGAGTCGCCGTCGGCTGAACAAAGCGCTTGCAGGGTAACCTTGCAGGCGTTTTTTGTTGGAGGCGGAGGTGGTTTTGTCTTCAGTCATCCGCGACCAATGGCGCTCACAGTTTAAGGTCGGGCGATTTTATGAAGTTAGTTATCCCTTGGTTGCTTCGCAAGTCCTTGTTTTAGAGGGGCTGGCAGGCTGCTGGTAAAATATTTGAAAAAAACATTCAAGCAACCTGCCCGCGCGACGATAACTATTACGAAGGTTCTCTAGGCTCACCCGGCGCTTGCAGGGGCCGGAAGCCCGCAGTAATCAACCAACGAGGAATTCATCATGGCTTTAACAGTAAATACCAACGTCGCTTCCTTGAACGTTCAGAAGAACCTGGGCAAAGCATCCGACGCTCTTTCGACTTCGATGACTCGTCTGTCTTCCGGTTTGAAAATCAACAGCGCTAAAGATGACGCTGCCGGCCTGCAGATCGCTACCCGTATGACCTCGCAAATCCGCGGTCAGACCATGGCAATCAAAAATGCTAACGATGGCATCTCCATCGCTCAGACCGCTGAAGGCGCGATGCAGGAATCGACCAACATTCTGCAGCGTATGCGTGAACTGGCCATCCAGTCTCGAAACGACAGCAACAGCGAAGACGACCGTACTGCACTGAACAAAGAGTTCGCGGCAATGTCCGACGAGCTGACCCGTATCGCCGAATCTACTAACCTGAACGGCAAGAACCTGCTGGACGGTTCCGCTGCAACCATGACATTCCAGGTTGGTTCGAACTCCGGCGACAGTAACCAGATCACCCTGACTCTGAGCGATTCCTTCGCGGCGTCGACTCTGGGTGTGGACTCTGATGTCATCGCCATCACCGGTTCGGACAGCGACACAGCCCAGGCTAGCTTCGAAGCTGCGATCGCCGCGATCGACGAAGCGTTGAAAACCATCAACGCCAGCCGTGCTGACCTCGGTGCTTCACAAAACCGTCTGACCAGCACTATCTCCAACTTGCAGAACATCAACGAAAACGCCAGCGCTGCGCTGGGTCGTGTACAAGATACCGACTTCGCTGCCGAAACTGCACAGCTGACAAAGCAACAGACCCTGCAACAGGCTTCCACTTCTGTTCTGGCTCAAGCTAACCAACTGCCATCCGCTGTACTGAAACTGCTTCAGTAATTCCGGGTATGAGCTTTAGCGGGGGAGTGCAGTTTCGCACTCTCTTGCTTTTTATTTTCAGAGGTGTCAGACATGGATATGGGCGTTAAGCTGAACCTGTCTTATCCAGCGGCAAAACCGGCGAGCGAAGTTGTCATAGTGGATAAGGCGGTTGAAAAACCTCCGGTTGCTCCCGCTGTCGCGACCACCGAAAGTGAGAGCTCTGAAGTGGACGAAGCCAAGGTCAAGGCTGCGGCTGAAGATATTCAAAAGTTTTTTCATTCGTTTCAGCGCAATCTTGAATTTTCTATTGATGAAACCTCTGGAAAGGTTATTGTCAGGGTCATTGCTAGTGACTCCGGTGAAGTGATCCGTCAGATCCCTAACGCCGAAGTGCTGAAACTGGCTGAAAGTTTGAGTGATGCAAGCCATTTGTTGTTGAACGCTAAAGCTTGACGCCTCGCTGTCGTAATGTTGCCCGGGCGTTTGAGCAGCATTGCCATGCGATTGGCGATTTCATGAAAGGAGATGCACATGGCAAGTCCTATTTCAGCGTCGACCGGCCTTGGGTCTGGTCTTAATATCGGTGACATCGTCAAGGCGCTGGTCGATTCCGATAAGTCTGCCAAACAAACGCAGATTACCAACCAGTCTGCGAAAACAACCGCCTCTCTTTCCGGGGTGAGCCAGCTCAAATCGGCTCTGGACGCTTTTCAGAAAACCCTCGCTACCTTGGGCAGTGACACCGCACCGGCGTTCTTGGGCTTTAGCGCGGCTTCCTCCAATGAAGCCGCAGTTAAAGCGACCACCAACAGCTCGGCCGTCGCTGGTATCTACACAGTTGCTGTCGAACAACTTGCTACCGCTTCTAAAGTTGCCACCGCCTCCCTCAGCGCCGCTCAGGCAAGTGCCATTCCGAGTGGGGAGATGACCATCACTCAAAATGGCATTGATCACACAGTAAAAATCGCCGCCACTTCAACGTTGCAAGAAGTTCGTGACGCGATGAATACCCAGCTTTTGGGTTCCGGGATTTCCGCCAACATTGTCAACGACAGTGCCGGTTCGCGTCTGGTGCTCAGCTCCACGACCACCGGCGCGCACAATGATATTTCGGTTTCCGGTTCACCGGGCGGCCTGCTTGATGTTGATGGCACGAAGTTGATGAAGGACGCGCTTAATGGTGCGGGTGCCATTGAAGCGCTGGCGCAGGATGCCAAGTTCACCATCGACGGGTTGAGTCTGACCAGTGCCACGAACCGCGTGGATAATGCTGTTTCCGGTCTCAGTCTGACATTGGTCAGCGGCAGTAAAGGGCAGATTTCAACCATTACCGTTGGTGCCAATAATGATGGCCTGAAAACCTCGCTGCAAAGTTTTGTCGATTCCTACAACACTCTGGTCCGGCTGGTTAGCACGCTGACCAAGGGCTCGACTGCTGCTGACGGCACCTTTAACGGTGCTGCGCTGACCGGCGACTCGACGCCGCGGAACATCCTTGCCGTTGTTCGCAAGGAGATCGCGACGTCTTCTGGAACATCGGGTCTTGGGTCGCTGGCGCAGTTGGGTATCACGACCCAGCAGGCTGACGGGACGCTGCAACTTGACAGCGTCAAGTTCAATGCCGCGCTGAGCGACAAGCAATTGGGCGGTCAGATCCAGAGCCTGCTTACCGGCGATACTGGCCTGTTGCAGCGTATTGCTAAAGCCATTACGCCGTTCACCGTAGGGGGGGGCGTGCTGGCGCTCAAGGCTGAAAGCTTGGGCAAGATCAATAAACGTCTGGAAGATGATCAAACTGCATTGGATCGTCGCGTTGCATCGCTGACGGTAAGCCTTACTAAAAAGTACAACGCCATGGACTTGATCGTTGGTCAGCTCAAGGCAACCGCCTCAAGCATCACCTCGATCTTCGATGCGATGAACGCGCAGAAAAATGCGTCATAAATAAACTGAAGTACCAAGAGCGCCCGACCAAGTGTCGGGTTTTTTGTTTCAGCCTAAAGTTTTTTGACTGGGCGTCGATAGCTTGGTTATGTGAATCCTGGAGTTGTTCAGAGGTAATCTATGAACCCGATGCTAGCGTTGCGACAGTACCAGAAGATTGGCTCGCAGGCCCAGACCTCCGAAGCTACCCCTCATCGCCTTGTGCAGATGTTGATGGAAGGCGGTTTGGATCGCATTGCGCAGGCTAAAGGCGCGATGGCCCGCAATGACGTCGCCAGCAAGGGGGTCTTCATCGGCAAGGCCATTGGTATCATCGGTGGCTTGCGCGAAGGTCTCAACTTGGATAAGGATCCCACCGACTTTCTGCGTAATCAGGATAACCTCTATCATTTCATGATGAAGCGTCTAGCTGAAGCCAACGTGAGAAACGATCAGAAGATGCTGGATGAAGTAGCTGGCTTGTTAATTACGGTCAAGGAAGGCTGGGACGGTATAGCGGCTCAACAAGGTCAATAAAACGCTTAGCGAGGAGACCAACATGAGTGCTGCACTCAAGCGTATCGAAGAAACCAGGGAAGCGCTTGTAGGCGCGCTGGCTGAGCGTGACTGGGATGCCATTGGCAAA
>LNAP01005794.1_pt1 | contig 10860 bp, 10 predicted proteins | sample 602601 | NCBI WGS metagenome assembly LNAP01 (sample SAMN02440304, study PRJNA202911) | soil metagenome | biome: Subtropical and temperate rainforests or woodlands; isolation source: soil samples (1 kg each in a 20% v/v slurry with milli Q water) were... ...
GTCGCGGTCGGCCTGGTCGGCGGCGGCATCGGCGCCGGCTGCCGCCCGGTAGTCTTCGCACATCGCGTGCAACACCTCGGGACGGGCAAAAGCCTGGTGGTAACTTTCCAGCGCCAGCGGATGATAAATATCGCGACCCTGGGCCATGCGCTGTAACGTCCAGTCGAGGAAATAGCCAGGGTTGGCACCGATCAGCCGCTCCGGCAGATCAAACGGCTGGGCCAGGAAAAACCAGTGGTAGGCGTTCAGGGCAAAGGCCTTGTTGACCCCCGCCCAGACATCCAGGATCGGCACCACTGTCAGCGACACCAGAGCACTCACCACCTGCGGGTGTTCCAGCGCCAAGCGATACGCCACCCGTGCGCCACGGTCATGGCCCACTACCGCGAACCGCGAAAACCCCAGCTTCTGCATGACGTCCAACTGGTCCAGGGCCAGTGCGCTCTTGTCATAAGCGCCCGGAGCGTTAGCATCCAGGGCGCGGGATTCGCCGTAGCCGCGCAGGTCTGCCAGCACCACCGTGTAGTCCTCGGCCAGGCGCGGGGCAACGCGGTGCCAGGCCAGGTGGTTTTGCGGGTAACCGTGCAACAGCAACAGTGGCGGGCCACTGCCCTTGACCGCCACCTGAATCCGCGCACCGCGGGTGGTCAGGGTCGAGTACTCGAAACCGGGAAGCAATGAATGACTCATGAAGGGCTCCTGCCTCATAAAATGATGCTGATGCGCCGCTGGGCACTGATGGTTTCGTGGTCCAGGCGAATGTCGCGCTTGAGAATCCGCAAGCCACGAGGGCTGTCGTGCAGCACATGGGTGGCCTCGCCGACGAAGTACCAGGTTTGCTGGTTGCGAAACTGGTGCACCACGAAGTTGCTTTTGATGGTCAACTGCTCGCCGTCCCGGGACTTGATCCGCACGTTGCTCACCAGGCGTCGGGTACGGGAAGGCGGCGTCTCCATCCAGCTGTGGCCACTGAGCAGGCTGTCGACCCGCTCACGCAGGCGGCCGTAGTCATCGGCAATGATGAACAGGCTGTCGTGGGGCTCGCCCTCAACCAGATGGCGTTGCAACGGCAGCACCCGGTACTGGGCGGGTTGATCGAACAGGCCGATCCAGGTTTCCAGCTCGCGGTTGTCCAGCAGCTCGGCTTCGCTGATCAGGAAGTCGCTGACCCGGGCCTGCAAGCTCGCGGCGCTGATGTTCAATGGAAGGCTCATGGGCATGTCCCCTGAAGGTTGAAGGCGGTGCTACAGGCGGATTTCCACCTGGTACAGGCGTAACCAGCGGTCCAGGTTCAGCAGGTAGGCCAAGCCGGCCGTGGGGCTGCTGGAGGCCCGGGGACTGGGCAGCGGCTGCTCCAGTTCGAGCAACTCACCCACCCGGCGCGCATCCACCAGGTCGAACACCGGCGAGTCGCCGTCAATCAGCAACTGCCTGAGCTGGCTGCGCAACAACGCCAGGTAGCGCGGGTCGGGATTGGCCGGAAAGCCGCTTTTCCTGCGCTCGACAATCGCTTCGGGCAATTCACCGCGCACGGCGTTACGCAACAGGCTCTTGCCCTCCCCGGCCACGCTCTTGATCGACCAGGGCACATTCCATACGTAGTCCACCAGGCGGTGATCGCAAAACGGCACCCGCACCTCCACGCCCACCGCCATGCTGATGCGGTCCTTGCGGTCGAGCATCGCCGGCAACCAGCGCGTCAGTGCTAGGTACGTGACCTCGCGCTGTCGCCGCTCAACCGGGCTGTCTGCGGCCAGGTGCGGAACCTCCGCCAACGCTTCCTGGTAACGCCTGGCCATGTACGCCTGCGGTGCAACTCGCTCGGCGACCTCGGGCCGCAGCAGTTCCCAAAGACCACTCTTGCCTGCCAGCCAAGGAAACCCGCAAAAATCCAGGGCCTGCTGGTCGTGAAAAAACGGATAACCGCCGAACACCTCGTCCGCCGACTCCCCCGAGAGCGCCACCGTGGTGTGCTCGCGCACCTGCTGGAACAGCAGGTACAGCGAACTGTCCAGCTCTCCCCAACCCGGCAGGTCCCGGGCACGCAGTACCGCCTCTTCCTGCTCCAGCACCTGTTCGGGTGCGACCGCCAAGGTGGTGTGTGGCGTACCCAGTGCTGCCGATGCCAACTGCGCGAACGGTTCGTCCCAACTGCTTTGCCACGAGGTCGGGGTAAAGCCTTCACCACCGCCGGTAAAGTCCACCGAAAAAGTCGGCAACGAGCGCCCTTCACGCCCCAGCGCCTGAGCGGCATAGGCGCTGATGGCGCTGGAATCCAGGCCGCCGGAAAGCAGGCTGCCCAGGGGTACGTCCGCCACCAATTGTTCCTCGACCACCTGGCGCAACAAGCTGCCAACCTGCCGGGCAGTGTCGGCCGGGCTGTCACTGTGAGGCTCGGCCGTCAGCGACCAGTAGACAAGGTCCTGTCGCCCGTTGGCATCGAACCTCAAGGCATGGCCAGGCTTGAGCTGATAAAAACCCTGGTAGATCCCGTGGCCAGGCGTGGGCGCGGTACTCAGGGCAAACAGCTCGGCAACCCCACTAGCATCCAGCACCGGGCGTACCTGGGGATGGGCAAGGATGGCCTTGGGCTCGGAGCCGAACAGCACGCCAGTGCCGGTGGCAAAGTAATACAGCGGCTTGACGCCAAAACGGTCGCGAACCAGCCACAGGCTTTGGTCCCGTTCATCCCACAGGGCAAAGGCGAAAATTCCGGTCAACCGGGCGAACGCGTGCTCGCCCCATTGCAGGTAGGCCTTCACCACCACTTCAGTGTCCGAACGGGTGGTGAAGGCCTGCCCCAGCGCCTGCAGTTCTTCGCGCAAGGCCAGGTAGTTGTAGACTTCTCCGCTGTAGGTCAGCACCACTTCGTTGCTGGCGTCGGCCATGGGTTGGGCGCCATGGGCCAGGTCAATGATCGACAGACGCCGATGCCCCAGCAGCGCGTGGGGCGCCACCCATATTCCTTCGGCGTCCGGGCCCCGCAGCGCCAGGGTGCGCGTCATGTTTTCGATCACCTCGCGCTGGGGGCGCAGGTCTTGGGTCCAATCGGTCCATCCGGCAATTCCGCACATGAATAATGCCCTTGCAGTGCCCGATATTCCCCACGTAGCCCAAGCTATGTGCGCGTGGAGGATCTGCCAGGAGTCGGTGATAGTGGCTGGCTAAACAGCGATGGCCAGTTGGCGCAGAGGGATCTTTTGCCCGAGGCGACGGCTCCATTCACGCCAGAAACTGCGGTTTTGTTCTTCATCGGTGTGGCGCTGGGTGCCTGGCCCCATGCCCCGGGAAAAATCGCTGTAGCCCAGGGCACTGTGGGCATAGGCCCGCTGGCAGGACTCAAGGATTTCCACATCATCCGGGGTGCCGAAGCCGCCCGGGCCAATAAAGGAGATCAGGCCGTTGATCCGCGCCGCCCGCTCCTCGCGGCTCTCGTTGCTGAACCCCGCGCCCCATACGGTGACATTGACCTGGGTGGCGGAGACGGGGAAAAAGGTGCGGATGTTCAGGCCCAGGATGTCGTTGATCACCAGGTTGGGAAAGATGAACAGGCTCTTGTTGGTGTGGGCAATGGTCTGCGCCCGCGCCAGGCCGAAGCGCTGCACCAGGTGCTCGAACTTGGCGGCAATCGGCGCTTTCAGTGCCTCGGGAAACAACGGGCTCCAGTAGGCAATCGGCCGGCCCGTGGAGGGAGGCCCGCTCATGATCAAGCCGTGCCCGTTGCCCAGGGACAAGCCTTCGCCGGTACGCTTGTGGGACGCCGGATCGGTACCCAGGATGTTGAGGTATTCGAGGTAACGCTTGTGGGCGAACGGCAGGTGGTAGGCATCGACACCGTTCTCGGCGAGCAATTTCCAGTTGCCTTGAATGGCATGGTCAAACGCACCGGGGATTATTTCCAGGGAGGATTCGGACTGGTCGAGGATCAGGTCGATGTAGTCGGCAGCCTGCCCGAGGTAGTCCTCCAGGGTGTTCTGGGTGCGGGCAAAGTGAATGAACACCAAACCCTTGTAGACGGAGTGCTTGATGCGGGTCAGCGACAGGTCGAGGTTGCATTGGCCGTGATGCTCGTAGGCTGCCTTGTCTGGCTGGCCAATCAGCGCCCCAGCCGTGTCGTAGGTCCAGCCGTGGTAAGGACAGCTAAAGCGCTGGGTATTGCCCTGAGGCTCGGAGCACACCCGCGCGCCCCGGTGCGAACAGGCATTGAGGAACACCGCAAGTTCACCGGTGCCCTGACGCTGGAAGATCAGGTTGCGCCCGCCCACGTCACGGGTAAGGAAGTCCCCGGCCGCTGGCACCTCGCTGAGGTGGGCCAGATACAACCAACTCTTGTCGAAGACCGATTCGAGTTCTTGCTGGTAAACCTGGGGGGAAACATAAGCCTGTCGATTGACTTTGAAATAACTAAGATTATCGGTCTCTATAAATCCATTCACGTCACGACCTCCCTTGCTGTTTCGATAGAACTTATAAAAACCTAACACAACAAAACCGGCGGTAACTATAACGATTGACCATTAGCTCATAACTGAAAGCCATAGACATAAGCACTGAAAAAATAAATCTAAGGCGACAGTAAAAAAAGCCAGGAGCTATTGCACTTATAAAGGGATTCTTTGCACTTAGCAAAAACTAAAGCCGTCACTGACCACTCACTAGCCCCCAACAGATAACGACAACGCAAAATTGCATTATCCAGGAAATAAATAGTAATTTTCGGTTACGCGACGACGTGAGCGTTTGTCTAGATTTTCCTTCGCGCACCGAGCTCAAGCCATTAGTTCGCTAACTGCTGGGATCGGCGAATGCACGCGCTGGGTATTTATCCCTAACGACTGCCAAGCCGCGACTTGCATGAACAAATTCACACTGGCAGCAACCGCACGGAAGCCTATTTCATCGCGTAAGGCATTCAGATCTCCCGTAGCGGACTACCCTTCTATTAGAGGCCACCTCTATGAACGAAGCTAGTAGAGTGACTCCAACTGAAAAGCTGTTCTACAGGCCCATCGAAGCCGCAATACGTTGGAGTAATTTAACTGCTCATGAGTCCGTGATCCTCGAGTTCGCATGGGGCCATCCCGATCGCCTAAGCAATGAGTTTCCGCAGTGGCCGTGCCTGCACGCGAACTTCTGGAAGATTCTGGATGCCATTCGAAATCGTGAGATTCCGTACGGAGCCTTGGGTATTACGGTCACTCCAGGCACGCCTGTCGACTTCAGGCTCATGACCATCCGACATTCAGATTTAAAGCGCTGGATGTCTGTGTCCCACCCTGATCAACGACCATCTTTTCTTTTCGGCCCACCGCTAATCAGTCAGGAAACAATCCACAACCACACGTACTTGATCTTACAAGCCGATCGAGATGCCCTACAGGTACAGCTAAAAGCTAGCGACGCGAAACTCCAAACTTTGACTGATGAGTTGAAAGCTGCAGGACTGGAGCGCGAACAGCTTCGCGAGCTCGCCGAAAACAAACTCCAACTTAGTGAAGACAGCAAGGAAACTTTACTTAACATTATCGGCGCGCTGGTCGAAACCATCTTAGGTTCCACCAGTACCGGTAGACGTCACTCCGTTTTCGACAGCCAAGCTTCTCTCGTCGACTCAATTACCGCGCACTACGGCGGCGTAAAGGGTCTGAGCAAACGCACACTAGACGGAAAGTTTGCGGCCGGCAGACGCAACCTTGCAAAGGCTAAAAAGTGAGGGTTGCACTGCAATCACTTCAATTGCACTGCAATGACTACTCCCGCTTTCTACTATTGAATCCAGGTCACTTCCCACCCGATGCCATACGGCGCTAGGAGTGACCAACATGCTTAATCAATCTTTCTCTACGGCTGATGCACCTAATCCTCAGGTCGAGCGCCATATCATGCGCCGTGAAGAGGTGGAGCGAAAAACCGGATTCAAGCGCGCTCACATCTACAACCTGATGAAGGAAGGTAAGTTCCCTAAAGCTAAACGTATTGGACTGCGTGCAGTCGGATGGGACTCTCTGGAAATCGAGCAATGGATCACCGAGCGTTTGGTGCAACAGGGCTGATGGTATGCGTGTGATATCGATTGTTTCGACCAAAGGGGGTGTCGGCAAAACCACTGTAGCGGCCAATCTTGCCGGTCTGCTAGCGGATGCGGGCCTTCGTGTGCTGCTACTTGATCTGGACAGCCAACCCACCCTCTCCAGCTATTACGCATTGAATCAAAAAGCGTCTGCGGGTACGTACGAGTTCATAGCACTCAATCAGACATCTCCTGCACAGATTATTTCCAAAACAGAGGTCAAAGGTCTCGACTTGATTATCTCCAATGACGATCAAGGTCGGTTGAGCACATTACTGCTGCATGCCCCCGACTGTCGGCTGCGGCTGCGAAATTTACTTGACCAATTCGGCGCCAGCTATGACCTTCTTTTGATCGACACCCAAGGCGCACGCAGCGTGCTTCTGGAGATGGCCACGCTGGCCTCCGATCTTGCCCTCTCGCCCGTCACTCCGGAAATGCTCGCCGCACGCGAGCTGCATCGCGGCATCCTAAAGCTGCTGAGTGAACTAGAACCGTTTCGTCACTTGGGCATAACAACACCATCGCTGCGACTGCTGCTTAACCAAGTGAACGCACGGTGGAAGGATACCCAGATGATCATTCGGGGTCTGCGCGAAACCTTCATTAAAACACCCAACATATCAATCCTAGATACCCTAATTCCAGATCGGGTGGCGTACCTCAACGCCGCATCTCTTGGACTTCCAGTACACCGAATGGAGAGTCACCAGTCACCCGGACGACGTTCGTCATCAACGCTAGAAACCATGCAAGCGTTGGCCGCCGAGCTGTTCCCGGAATGGCGTTCGGCAATCTACACGGTAAACAGAGTCTCGGTGATTCAATCAGGCGACTCGTCGCGCGAGTGTTCTCGATAGCCGTTTAGGTTAATCGATCTTGATGCCAACAGCGTTTGGCAAGGAGTCTGTTGATGTTGGATCAGCTTCCCATCATCGTTCCACCGTCCATTCAACCCCACCACCCACCTTGCGAGGAGTACTGCACCGTGGTCTTTCGTCTGCAGGGTGGGCGCTCGGCCATGGGGTGGTTCCTCGCAGAACTCTCCCGACATTTCGAAGGTTCGGGGACCGTCGAGATCGTCAAGTTCGAGGTCGGCGACCATTTGCGCAACCGGCGTTAATTGAGGATGTTCTGATGAAGAAGCTCAGTCAGGAGGAGATCTCCGACAAGCTGCACCAGGACCACTTCCCTCGGGGTCCAGAAGTAGAGCGTCTGCCCGACCCACTCACTGACACGCCTATGCTGGTCACGCTGGAGCAGTTGCGGCCCTACGAACACAACCCGCGCTTCATCCGTAATCCGCTGTACGACGATATCAAGGCCTCGATCCGTGAACGCGGTCTGGATCAACCACCGCCGATTACTCGCCGCCCAGGGGAAACCTATTTCATCATCCGCAACGGCGGTAATACGCGCTTGGCGATTCTCGGCGAGCTGTGGCAGGAAACCCGCGACGAACGTTTTTTTCGCATTCACTGCCTGTTCCGACCCTGGGCCAATGAAATCACCGCCCTGCTCGGCCATCTGGCCGAAAGCGATCTGCACGGCCAACTCACCTTCATCGAACGAGCACTGGCTGTGGCCAAACTCAAAACCATGCTCGAACCAGATGGCGCTGTGCTCTCGCAACGTGAGCTGGCACGACACCTTGTCGCTGGAGGCTATCCCATTTCGCAGTCGCACATTAGCCGGATGCTCGACACCCTTGAACACTTACTGCCCGCCATTCCACAAACCCTGTATGCCGGATTGGGTAAGCCGCAAATCGAACGCCTGATCGGCCTACGTAGCCAGGCTGAACGAACTTGGAACCGTTATCCAAACGCCACCATTGCGTTCGCCGAATTTTGGCTCGATACCCTGGGTTACTTCGATGCCGAACCCGAGGCCTTCGATATTGAGCAGATACAGGATGAACTGCTCGAACGCATGAGCCGTTTGCTCGGACAGTCCTACCGAATGCTGGCCCTGGAACTGAGCGACACCCAACGGGTCATCTCGACGCCTGGCGTTGTTGTTACCACGTCCTCGGAGAACAGGCATCTGCCGAGCGTTGATGAAGCCTCGGTCGGAGTTCCCCCCTCCGAGTCACGTCCCCAATCAGCCGAGACCAGCGCCCAGACCAAAACAGCGCGAGAGGAGCTGCTCACACCGCCCGAAACGAATATCGCCTCAGCGGTCAGCCCTCCGTCACGCGTTCAACAGATTCGCGAACAAATCGATCGCGACATTGCCACTGAAGTAACACCGCCCGTCGAAACCTGCGCGATCGATAACATCTGGACCATCGCACCCACACTGGATAGCCCCAAAAAACTGCGTTCAGCCATCGCCGGACTGGCGCGGGAAATGGCGACCTATGCCGGACATCCCGAGAGCATCATCGATCAGCAGCATGGATTGGGTTTTGCCCTAGATATGGAGCTGGTAGATCTTGCGACACCTCGCTCGACCGGCGTTCACCTTCTGCTCCTGGCCCTAATGCGCGCTCAAGACGACGTGAACTGGGAGGATCGCAAGCAACTGCCCTCAGCCTTGTTCGGCCAACTGTTGCTGGGGATTTACCAATTTCCGCTGCCAGACCATCCCATCATGGACGTAGGCCTGGAGCGACTGCCCGACAGTTTGTTAATCAAACTGTATCGCCTGATCCGTCTGGCCCGGCGCCTGATCGACCTAACGCTTACCCCTGAAGCTGATTCACCGAAGGAGCTGCCATGAACCTGTCCTTCAATGTGCTCAATCAGGCCATGCTGACCCAAGTGCTTCACGAGTTGCGCCTGGGTAATTTGCAGCGCTGCAAGGCACTTGGGCTGGGTGAAGACGACATCTACTTGTTGCAATCCCTACCGCCCACAACCCTGTCACGCCTGGCCCATGCCACCGTACCCTGGGTAGAGGTCAAGATCGACTCGCCGGTGCTGCATCGATTGATCGAACAAGCCGAGCGCGACGAGCAGAACGAGCGATTGATCAACCGCGCGCTCAAGCTGGGCGCCAGCAGCACCATCATGTACCAGTGCTTTGGCTTGGCGCATTCGGAAACCGCCCTGCGCCGACGTCTGCTCAAGATAGAAACCCGTAAGGGCCGTCCTCAGCATTTGAGCGAAGCCCAGGAACATTCACTTTGGCAGCGTTGGTGCCAGTTGCGTGCGCAAGATGGTACTGAAGATCAGCTCGACGCCATGATGATGCTGGCCGAAGAACAACAGATCAGCTTGACCATCGTGTGGCAGCAGATTGACCAGTACAGCAACGACACATGAACACTGCCCCTTCCAATCGCTGGCAGCGTGTCCTGCAGCAATGCACCCAGCAGCTGAGTGAGCGCTGGCCCGCACGCCCCACCACTGAACATCCCTCCAACAAGGCCCTGCAGGCGGGCTTTTTGTTCAGTGGCCAATCTCACGAAGTCGTGCCACGTCGGCTGCTGTTGGATAGTCGGCTGACGCCATTGGAGCGCAATGCCTGGCAGGTGTTTCGACTCATGCTGCACGGTCAGGGCGTGGTCACACCGCGCTATGAGGATTTGCAACCCTACCTGTCAAGCGTGCCCTACGGTGCGTCAGCCTCCCGTGAAACCATTGCTCGGGTGTTGACGATGCTCAGGTTGACGCGCTGGCTCAGTTTGGTGAGTCGTGGACGCGATCAGCTCAGCGGACGTCTTCATGGTTCGCTGTACGTTCTGCACGATGAGCCGTTAACCCCCGCCGAAGCCATCGAACTGGATCAGGATTACCTGGCGCTAGTCGGACATGCCCTCGGCCATGCAACCAAGGCTGTGCGCATTGTCGCGCAGCACATTGTGGAAGAAATCCGCCAGGACAGGGATATCGATCGGGATCGGTTACCGACGCGGCTCGACAGCTGGGGTGAACACTGGACGCAGCAAGGATTGGATCCGGCAACCGATGCCGTGTTACACGATTCCGAACTGAGGGAAGATGCCCTCGTTCGGAATCGTGCAGGCCCTCGTTCGGATTCCGAACCGGGCCTGAACGCCAGTGTTTCCCGCACCGTTCGGAATCCGAACGCAGCCTGTACTGTATTAAAAGAAAGTATTTGTACAGTACCGCGTGCGACCTCAGCGGTGGATAACCTGCACTGGCCCGCTGCGCTGCACCTGAGCCCAAGCGAGCGTCAGGCCGTCGCCGTGGCGCTGAACAAGCTCAAACCAGCGGATCGTCAAGCGGTGCTCAACGAAGCGGGTGCACGCTGTACGGTAGGAGGTATCCGCAAGCCAGCGGCGTATCTGATGGGCCTAATCCAGCGCGCACTGAAAGGCGACTTTCGTCCTTGGGCAGGTCAGACAGAACCCTCACCCGCTGCAGAACCGCCCCCAACGACACCCTCGCGCCTATCCCGAAAACAGGGCGAACCCGCATCTGCCCTCGCCCAAGCGTGCCTGAATGAGCTACGCCAATTGCGTGGCAAACGCCCTGGACGTCGGTAGATTTGATGCCAGTGGCATCAAATCTACTGAGTTCTAATGTGAGATCGCAAAGGGCCGAACCTGCGCAATCCGAGCGCCATCGCCATCGCCATCGCCATCGCCATCGATGGAAATCGATGCCACTGGCATCACTCACGAACGCCTCCGAAATTAACCCTCTCAAACCGAATACACCGCATTCAGCTTTTTGGCTGCCCTTGACCCTCATCTGTCACAACGTTCCCGTCCAAGCTTCTGCGAGGACAACACCGTGGCCGATCACTATCAACTCAACCTGGGTTCATTGCGCAGCAGCATCACCCTGACCCTGCACACTCACCACGCCGCCCGTATC
>LNAP01005796.1_pt1 | contig 10857 bp, 8 predicted proteins | sample 602601 | NCBI WGS metagenome assembly LNAP01 (sample SAMN02440304, study PRJNA202911) | soil metagenome | biome: Subtropical and temperate rainforests or woodlands; isolation source: soil samples (1 kg each in a 20% v/v slurry with milli Q water) were... ...
AAATCGGCGCCGCTGGATGTTCGCGTCAATCCTCTTAAAGCCGAGCGCAAGGAAATGCTTAAGGCCATGAGGGCGGGGGGCGCGTTGCGCTACGATCCCGAACCTACGCCGTACTCACCCTGGGGTATTCGGTTGCAAGGGCGGCCCCCGATCAATCGCTGGCCCATGTTCGAGAAAGGTGAAATTGAAGTCCAGGACGAAGGCAGCCAGATCCTGGTGGCTCTGGTTGGCGCCAAGCGGGGTGAAATGGTTATCGACTATTGCGCCGGAGCGGGTGGCAAGACACTGCTACTGGGGGCCCTCATGCGCTCTACAGGACGTTTGTATGCGTTTGATGTCTCAGCGGCACGGCTTGCGCGGGCCAAACCTCGTTTTGCGCGCAGCGGTCTGTCCAATATTGTGCCGGTCGTCATTAGCGCCGATAACGATCAACGGGTTAAACGCTTAAGGGGCAAAGCGCATCGCGTGCTGATCGATGCGCCATGCAGCGGTCTTGGGACTCTGCGGCGCAATCCCGACCTGAAATGGCGTCAGCATCCCGAGTCGTTGCTCGAGCTGGTGCAGGTGCAGGCACGCATCCTTGCGCAAGCCTCACGTTGCGTGGCGCCCGGTGGACGGCTGGTGTATGCAACCTGCAGTATTCTTCCCGAAGAGAACGAGCAGCAAATTGATGCGTTTTTGGCGGAAAATCCCGACTTTAAGCTGCTAGATGCCAGCAAGATAGTATTGGATCGTTGTGAAAATCTGACACTTGAGGGGCCTTATTTATCTATGCGCCCCGACCGGCACGGTACCGACGGATTTTTTGCAGCTGTTCTAGAGCGCGTAAAGCCAGCTGCGGCCGAAAAAACGGTTGCAGAGGGCGTCAGCGGCCCTGTAGCCCTTCCAGACGAACTGCAAGGGTAAAAGCAGCTTACTCACTTGCGGCCACCACAGCATGCTGTGGTGGCCGCAATGAGCGCATATCTTTGGTTAGTCCTTGATTTATCTCAAGAACTAATTTGCAATAACTCTGTCATATCGAAGTCAAGTGGGATAAACTTTCCTTGTCTTCAACGAAGGACCTAATCAGGTTTATGGACTATATATTTTCTTTTCTCGCGGGTGGTTTGCTACAGTATTCCTGGTGGCAGGTGGCTCTTGTTACGCTGGTGCTAACCCATATTACAATTCTTGGGGTTACGATTTTCCTGCACCGCAGCCAAACCCACCGTGGGCTGGATCTACACCCGGCGGTCATGCATTTTTTCCGCTTCTGGTTATGGCTTACAACCGGCATGGTCACTAAAGAGTGGGTTGCTATCCATCGCAAACACCACGCAAAGTGCGAGCGCGAAGGCGACCCCCATTCGCCGATTGTTTTCGGTATTGGCAAGGTCTTCGGCCGCGGCGCCGAATTGTATCGCCAGGAAGCCGCCATTCCGGAAACGTTAAAACGTTTTGGGCACGGCACGCCCGACGACTGGCTCGAGCGTAACCTTTATACACGCCATAGCTTAATGGGCGTCCTCATCATGCTCGCCATCGATGTGGCTCTGTTTGGTATGTTGGGTCTTACGGTGTGGGCAGTTCAAATGGCCTGGATTCCGTTCTGGGCAGCGGGTGTGGTCAACGGTATTGGCCATTTTTGGGGTTATCGCAACTATGCCAGCCCCGACGCCAGCACCAACGTATTTCCCTGGGGCATTATTATTGGCGGTGAAGAGCTTCATAACAATCATCACGCCTATGGTACGTCGGCCAAGTTTTCTGCCAAATGGTGGGAATTCGATATTGGCTGGGGCTATATCCAGATCCTTAGTTTCTTCGGTTTGGCCACGGTACGCCGGGTTGCGCCCAAGCTTAAACTCGAACCGGCCTCTACGGCTGCGGTTAGCTCACAAACTCTGGAAGGTGTTATTTTGCACCGCTATGAAATTTTGGCGCGCTATACCGACCTGCTTAAAAACGCGGCGGCAGACGAACTGGCTAAACTTAAGCCGTTCCGCAAAGCTGGCAATGCCGATTGCCGCTGGTCCTTGCTTAGCCGTGCCAAAGGTTGGCTGGCCACTCCCGACGAGGCCCTGAAGCCCGCCGAGCGTGCCGAACTCGACACCATCCTGGCTGACAACCAATCGCTGTCTACCTTGGTTCAAATGCGGCGCGACCTGACCCAGCTTTGGGAAAGCTCCAGCGCCAGCAGCGAACAACTACTCAGTGACTTGCAGGCCTGGTGCCAACGAGCCCAACAAAGCGGTATTGAAAGCCTGGAGCAGTTTGCCAACCGGTTGCGCCGCTACGCGGCATGATCGAACAGTTAAATCCTGAACAACAAGCTGCGGTTACCCTCCCTCCCCAACATGCGCTAGTTTTAGCCGGCGCGGGGAGCGGAAAAACCCGAGTGCTTACGACCCGAATGGCCTGGCTGATTCAAACCAGTCAGGCCAGTCCATTTGGTCTGCTGGCCGTTACGTTCACTAATAAATCGGCGCGTGAGATGCTTACGCGCTTATCAAGTCTATTGCCAATCAATACCCGCGGTTTATGGGTAGGCACTTTTCACGGACTGTGCAATCGTCTGCTACGGGCGCACTACCGCGATGCGGGCTTGTCGCAAACCTTTCAAATTCTCGACACTGCCGATCAATTGGCTGCAATCAAGCGGCTTATAAAAGGCGCGGGTATTGATGACGAAAAATTCCCGCCGCGCGACGTACAGCGCTTTATAAACGGTGCAAAAGAAGAGGGTTTGCGTCCTAACGACGTCGAGGCCTGGGACGCGCACAGGCGGCGGTTGATTGAAATTTATCAGTTATATCAAACTCAGTGCGAGCGCGAGGGCGTGGTCGATTTTCCAGAGCTGCTGCTGCGCGCATACGAGCTGCTGCTTCGTAACGGCCCCATCCGCGAACATTATCAGCGACGTTTCCAGCATATTCTGGTCGATGAGTTTCAAGACACTAATACGTTGCAATACAAGTGGCTGAAGTTGTTGGCCGGTGGCGGGGCATCGATTTTTGCCGTTGGCGACGATGATCAGTCGATCTATGCTTTTCGGGGCGCGAACGTCGGCAACATGGCCGAATTTGAACGGGATTACGCCAAGGGAACCGTTATACGGCTCGAGCAAAATTATCGATCGTATGGCCACATCCTGGATTCGGCGAATGCCCTTATTGCGCACAATTCAGCGCGCCTGGGTAAAAACCTGTGGACCGAGCAAGGCGTAGGGGAGCCTGTACGGGTTACCGAACAACCTTCTGACTTGCTTGAAGCGCAGTGGATAGTTGACGAAATCAAGGCCCTTATTAACGATGGGCGGTTGCGTCGCGAGATTGCGGTGCTGTACCGTAGCAATGCACAATCGCGGGTTATCGAGCATGCCTTGTTCTCGGCTGCCATTCCTTACAAGGTATATGGCGGTTTGCGCTTTTTCGAGCGCCAGGAGGTCAAGCATGCTTTGGCATATTTGCGCCTTATGGACAACGTGCACGACGACACTTCGTGGCTTCGGGTAGTCAACTTTCCAACCCGCGGCATTGGTGCGCGCACGCTAGAGCAACTGGCCGATATCGCACGTCAGAACAACACCAGCTTGTACCGTGCGGTGCCATTGATGTCGGGCAAGGGCGGCAGTAATTTGGTGAAGTTTGCCGAGCTTGTGCAACAGATGGCGCATGAAGCACAAATTCTGTCGTTGCCCGAACTGATCGAGCACGTAATTCATCACAGCGGCTTGCGCGCGCATTATCAAAACGAAAAAGAGGGCACCGACCGGCTTGAAAACCTGCAAGAGCTGGTCAATGCCGCCGCAGTATTCGCCGCCGAGGAAAATTTCGAAGGCTTGCCTGCCGGCCGCATGATCGACGGGGCCAGGGTTTTAGCCTCCGCTAATGCCGATGAACCTTTGCCTGAAAATCATGCTTTGCAAACAGGCGTTTCGAACGAGGCGCAAAATAGCTCAGAAACGCCAGACGACGCAATTCCATTTGTCGAACAGACAATGTCCCCGTTGGCGGCATTTTTGTCGCATGCTTCGCTTGAGGCCGGCGACAATCAGGCGCAGGCCGGCCAGGATGCCGTTCAATTGATGACGGTGCATGCCGCGAAAGGGCTGGAGTTCGATTCAGTATTCATTACAGGTGTTGAAGAGGGTTTGTTTCCTCACGAGAACAGTCTGCTTGAACAAGCCGGACTCGAAGAAGAGCGCCGGCTTATGTATGTGGCTATTACCCGCGCGCGCGAGCGTTTATATTTAACACTGGCGCAAAGCCGCATGCTGCATGGGAAAACTCGTTACGCGATGCGATCCCGCTTCCTGGATGAGGTTCCCCCCGAGCATCTAAAATGGCTGACACCCAAGGAAGGGCGCGTTGCGCCGGCAGAAAATTCCTGGGGCGGCGCATATAGGCGTGGCGATGCCTATGGCCGTTCGTCCACGGGCGGGGCGGCGCCGCGAACCGCGCGCAGCCTGACCACTGGCGTGACGGTAGGCGATCAGCATTTTCGCATCGGCCAGGGGGTTCGTCATGCCAAGTTTGGTGACGGAACGATTATTGGTCTAAGCGGCATGGGCCAGGACTCACAGGCGCAAATCCAGTTTCGTGATGCAGGCACTAAAACACTGGCGTTAGGAATCGCCAAGCTTGATATCGTCGCTGGTTAGCTGGATGCGATCAAAGACACCTGCCTTTTGAATAAGACAGATGTCTGGCCCCCGAGCGTTTTACCTGCTCAAGGCTTGCTTGGGCTGCGCGTCCAGTATTGGTAAAGCTTTTGCGCCATCCCGTCCAGCATGAATCCCAGAGCGCCAATCAGCACAATGACGGCCATGAGCTCTGAGTAGGCGAGCCGGTCGCGGGTGTCCAGAATAAAATAGCCTAATCCGGAACTGACGCCCAGCATTTCACAGGGAACCAGCACGATCCAGATAATCCCTATGGCCAGGCGAACCCCCGTCAAAATATGGCCCAGTATGCCGGGCATGACTATCTTGAACAGCATTTCCCGCCGCGTCGCACTAAGGCTTTTTGCCAGTGTCAGCCATCTGGGATCAAGCTGGCGCACGCCGGCCGCCGTATTTAAAATAATGGGCCAGACGGCGGCAAACGTTAGTAGAAAATAAATAGGTGCATCACCGATGCCAAATACCATGACGGCAATAGGCATCCAGGACAGCGGCGAAATCATGCGCAAAAATTGAAAAGCGCTGCTGGTGCTGTTTTCCAGCGGCCGGGAGGTGCCGATCGCCAGGCCAATGGGGACGCCCAGAACAAGAGCCAGCCCCAGCCCAACCAGTACACGCTTCAGGCTGGTCAGGGCGTGTAGCGTGAGCTGGTTTTGGACAAGCAGCTCATACAGGCTTCCAAAGGTTTCTTTGGGGCTTAGCAAATTAGCCAGCGAAATACTTTGCTGAAGCCAATACGTGCCTAATCCCCAGAGTAAAATCAGCGTACACAAGCCCGCTACGCTTAGTGCAAGCCGCGTGCTGGATCGGATCGGTTTCAGGCTTCTGTTCATACTGTTTCGAGGGCTTCTCCGGCGCCGGTATTTGGCGCGCGGCATGGTTATACGGGGTTATATATTCAGACGGTAATGATTTCTTGGCGGGTGAACGACTCCGGCAAGCCGAATTTGGCGATGCCGTCTATCTCGAGTATGGCTTTTTTGACGAATCGGTCATCGACCAGGTCGCGCGCGACAAAGGCCGGGTCCAATGCTTGCAGGAAATCGTTTCGACCGGATACCAGAGTGGTTTTAAGCTTGCGGATGAGTTCTTCCGTGTAACTGGGGAAGGGATAGGGCTGGAAATCGATGCGCTTTTCTTGCCATGCCGTATTAACAATAGCGCCCGACTTTTCATACAGCCCGGTGTTCAGCAGCTCGGGTTGCAAAACTTGGGATAACGCTTCATAAGAATGCGGTGTATAGCGCTGCGGGTTGTCTTTGGACAGGATGCGCGCGGTCTCCTCACGGTTGTCTTGAATCCATGCTTGTGCCTGAACGAGTCCATTGACCACCTTCTGAGTCCATTCGGGGCGTTGCTCCAGGTCTTGCTCGTGCATTAACACCACGCAGCAGGCGTGATCTTTCCAGACATCTCCGGTAAATCGTAGAATTTTGCCAATTTTAAGCACTTCGGCCGATGCATTAAAGGGTTCGGCCACAATGTATCCGGCAATTTGCTTATTGGCCAGGGCGGGAACCATATCGGATGGCGCCATGACCACCAGCTTGACTTGTTTGGCGCCTGGATTGCCGCCGCTAACGGGCTCGAGGCCCTTGCTTTTCAGAAGGTGCTGCAGCACGACGTTATGCAGCGAGTACCAAAACGGGATAGCTACGGTCGTGCCGCCCAGATCGTTAATGCTGTTGATATGGTGCTGTACCGTTAGGCCCGAGCCCGACATGTGATTCCAGGCGACGACTTTGGCGCGCGACTGGCTGCCATACCGGGCCCAGACGGTCATGGGCGACAGCAGGTGCACCGCGTTGACTTGTCCCGCTAGAAATGCTTCTACGATCTGGGCCCAACTGCGGAACAATCGCGGTTTTTCAACTTCCAGACCCTGGGCCTGAAAGAGGTTGTTGTGATGTGCTACCAGCAAAGGCGTTGCGTCCGTAATGGGCAAGTAACCAATTTTTAGCGGTGCGTTGGGTTCGGCGGCGCGTGCAATATTATGCATCTGCAGCAGGGGTAGGGCGCCCATGGCTGTAAAGAGTCCCGACAACTTAAGAAATTGGCGGCGTGCTTCCAGGGAAGAGTCAGATGTTGTTGGTGTTTTCATGGTTTTTTCGCAAATAATTATACGGCTTAGGCCCCGAGCTGATTGGCATAAGGCACCGAACCGCGGGCCTCTCTCAGCGCCTGCATAATTTCAATTCGTACCGCGGTTAACTCCGGTGCAACAGTGTCGCGCGGATGAGGCACAGCAATATGCCATTCGCCAATCAGCCTTCCAGGGTGCCGGCCGATCAGTAAGATTCGATCGGCGACCGTTAGTGCTTCATCGATATCGTGGGTGACTAAAATGGCCGATGTTTGATGCCTGGACGTAATTTGCAGCAGCAGTGTTTGCATTTCGCCGCGGGTGATTTCGTCCAGCGCGCTGAATGGTTCGTCCAATAACAGTATTTCAGGTTGGCGAGCCAGGCTGCGAGCCAAGGCAGCGCGTTGCGCCATGCCTCCGGAAAGCTCGCCAGGATAGCGCTCTTTTGCATGTTGCAAGTCGACTTCCGCGATAGCCGCATCTATCCGGTTTTTTTTCTTGGCCTTGCTTATGTCGGGTTGGTGCTTAAAGTCCAGGCCGAAACCTACATTCTCTTCAAGAGTAAGCCATGGCAGCAAGCTGGGGTCCTGAAAGACAAAGCTTAAACGCGGGTGTGGTCCCTGAAGGCGTTCGCCCTTAACGTGAACTGTGCCGCTGTCTGCGCTTTGCAGCCCTGCCAGAACACGCAGCAGAGACGATTTTCCGACCCCGCTGGGCCCTAGTATGGCCACGACTTCGCCTGTTGCAAGGTGCAATGAAAAATCGCGCAATACAGTATTGGCCGGCTGGTTAGGACTGTTATAGCTAAGGTTGATTCCTTGTGCGCCCAGTATTGTCGAACTGTTCGAGACTGTCATGGCAATCCGTTAGTCCGGGATCAGAAAGAAATCGGCCTTGCTTACCCCGCAGTCGGGGCATGCCCAGTCATCGGGAATGGCTTCAAACGGGGTGCCCGGGGCTATGCCTTCGTCCGGCATTCCAAGCACTTCATCGTAAATCAGGCCGCAGGGGCCGCACATCCATTGTTTCATTGAACTGCCTCGGGTTGGCAACTGGCTTGCTTGTCGCGCTGGGCTTGAAAACGAGCTTGTTCGAGGTCGTGGATTTCTTTGCGCAGATGCTTCAGAGCGGGCGTTACGATGGCAACAAAAACGGCTTCACGTAATCGGCGTTGCGCTGGGTGGCGCATTAAATAGCCTTTGGCTCCGGCGTGCAAAACAGCAGAGTTGGCGGCTCTTAACGTAAGCTCAGAGGTTCTGGCTCGTACCTTTAAAACATCGAGGACCGATATACTGCCGTCCTGCGCATGCAAAGCCAATGCAGCCGTCTGTGTTTTCAGTTCGGTCAGTTCAGCCGCCAGGTTTTCCTCTTGGTCATCCAGAAATATATTGACGTGCGCAGTAGCAGTATTACTTTCTCGCATGATCTTCAAGCTGCCTTCAATGACGCCGAAGCCCATACCTGTTTGACCCAGCACGAAGCCCGGTTTGATGCGCGCGATATATTCCGAAAATTGCGCAGGATGAGCCAGAACGTTATCGGTCGATATGTATACGTTTTTTAAACGCAGGTTTAAAGTTTGCGTTCCTTCCATGGCGGAAAATTCCGGGCAAGCATGCAGGGTAAGCCCCTCGGTTTTTCCATGTACCGCAAACATGAGATAGCCGTCCCCCTCGACCGAAGCGGCTGCGATGGTCAGATGCCCTTCGCCGACATTCGATACCCATGGCAGAGAACCGCTGACACGATAGCCGTCACCGTCGCGCTGCGCGGTCAGATGCATTTTTTCGATGCCTGCCAAATGTTTGGTTGCATTGGACATGCCGGTGCCGGCCAATAAAGTTCCTTGGGCGACCGCCTTTAGATAGCGATCACGGACAGCCTGGTTTGGCGAATGTTGTAAATACCATGCGCAACTGGATTGGCACCACACCAAAAATGCGGTCGATCCGCATTCGCGGCCTACTTGAGTCGTGATTTCGATTTGATCGGCTAATGTCAGGCCCAGCCCGCCGCCTTCGGCCGGTATACCTGCTGAAAATCCACCCAAGGCGCCCAAATTGCGTAAATAATCAGCCGGATAAACGCCCTGCTGATCGATGGCCTGCGTCAAGGGGGCCAGTTCGGCTTTGACTTGGGCTGTAATGGCTGCAATGAGCGCGCTGGGGGCGGACTGACTCACGACGATAGTTCCTTGTGGTTACTGTGTTTGTGGTTCGATCAGAGCCTGTGTTCAGGCGAATGCTTGCAGCTCTTTATTAATCGGAGTCTTCGCCAGATTGTTGGCGAAGTTGCACAGAGTAGCCAGGCTGACGCCCAGCACGACTTCAAGCGCGTTTTGCTGGGTATAGCCAGCGGCAAAAAAATCGTTCAGCTCGGCGTCGGCAACTTGTCCCTTTTGCTCGATAACAGCCAGGGTAAATTGCGCCAGGGTATTTAGCTTGGAGTCGCTAAGTGCTTGCGTGCTGCGCAATGCCTTGATGATCTCTTCCGGCATGGCCAGCTTTTTACGGGCAATCGCGGTGTGGCCGGCCACGCAGAAACCGCAGCCATTATGGGTTGCGGCAGTGATTTGAATCACTTCGCGTTCGGCAGCCGACAGGCTGGTTCGGCCATTAATGGCGCCAACGACCTGATAGGTTTCCAGTGCTGTTGGGGCGTTAGCCAATACACCGATTAAATTGGGCAGAAAACCGTTGGTTTTCTGTGCAGTCTGCAGACGCTCTTTTGATTCAGCAGGGGCGGTTTCTGTGGTTTGAATAGTAAGACGGCTCATGAACATAACCTTTAGTTCAGATTGATATTGCCGTCCATTCTATTAGGGCAGACCCTTAATGGAAAAGGAATATAAAGATATTTATTTATGCTTCTGGGATATAAGGAGATGAGTTTAAATGGAAGTTGCTCATAAAAGGTTTTGCTGAAAATCCGCACGTGAATCAGGCTTCTTGCGGTTTTTCCAGCTCTTCCAGTTCTTCTTGCAACTCTAGCCATTGCTCTTCAAGTTCGTTCACTTTTTTCGTCAGTTCGCCGTGTTCGCTAAGCACTTTCAGGCGCTCATCACGACGGGCATCACCGTAAAACTCTGGATCGGCAATTAGGCCGTCAAGTATTTGCAGGCGCTCGCGAGCTTGTTGCATACCGGTTTCAACTTTCCTGACTTTGCTTTCCAGCGGCTTGCGCAACGTGGCAAGACGCTGACGCTCTTCGGCCTCCAGGCGGCGCTGTGCTTTACGATCGACAGGAGCGCTGTCTGAAGCTGCCGACTGCAATTCGTTGCGCGCTTCAGCGCGTGCGCTGGCCGTGCGGTTGTTGAGCCAATCGCGATAGTCTTCCAGGTCGCCGTCGAATTCGTGGACTTTGCCATCGGCTACGATCCAGAAGTCGTCCACAGTCGTGCGCAATAAGTGCCGATCGTGGGAAACCAGCAAGACGCTGCCGGCAAATTCGGCCAAAGCCGTTGCCAGAGCTTCACGAGTGTCGACATCCAGGTGATTGCTTGGTTCGTCCAGTAATAACAGATTGGGTTTTTGCCACACGATAAGCGATAGCGCCAGGCGTGCTTTTTCGCCGCCCGACATGGGAGCAATTTTGCTATTAACGGTATCGCCGCTAAAACCAAAGCTGCCCAAATAGTTACGCAACTCTTGCTCTCGTGTTTGCGGCGCCAGACGCATCAGGTGTTGTAGCGGGGTGGCATCCAGATCAAGCATATCGAGCTGGTGCTGTGCAAAATAGCCGATTTCCAGTCCCTTGGAGCCGCGCCGTTCGCCCGCCAGCGGGGCAAGTTCTTCAGCCAGGGTTTTGATTAGCGTGCTCTTGCCGGCGCCATTGACGCCTAAAACCCCGATACGGCTGCCGCCGCGCACCATTAGAGTAATGTCTTTCAGGATGGGCCTGGATTGCCCGTCGGGCATCGGGTAGCCGGTTGTTACCTTGTCCAGCACCAGCAAGGGATCCGGCATGTTCTCGGGTGTTGGAATCCGGATATCGATGCCCGCTTCGGCCGTCAGGGGCGCCAGTGCTTCCATGCGGGCCAGGGCCTTGACGCGGCTTTGGGCTTGCTTGGCCTTGGTTGCCTGGGCCTTGAAGCGATCTATAAAGCCCT
>LNAP01007500.1_pt1 | contig 10854 bp, 11 predicted proteins | sample 602601 | NCBI WGS metagenome assembly LNAP01 (sample SAMN02440304, study PRJNA202911) | soil metagenome | biome: Subtropical and temperate rainforests or woodlands; isolation source: soil samples (1 kg each in a 20% v/v slurry with milli Q water) were... ...
CTGGTCCGACCTCGCCGAGACCGCGGCCGGCACGCGCCGCCACGACCAGGAGAAGCTTGCGGGGCGCATGCTCGACCGGCTCGGCCAGTTGGTGCCGCGCCTGGCGGCGATGGAGGATCGCGAACTCGCCAGGATCGACGGCTTTGCGGAAGTGCGGGTCGGCTTCAACATCCTCGAGCTGCAGCGCGTGCGCTGGCGGCTCGGGGCGTCGGCAACGGCGGCGATCAATGCGGTGCTGCAAGGCGTCTCCCAGCATTACGGTGAGCGCATCGCAAAGCGCTCGCCGGTCGAGCCATCCGAGGCTTTGCGGGCGCGCATCGACGAGGCGCTGGAGGCGGCGGGCACGGAGACCGTGCAGCGCGGCCATCAGGCGGTGGACGCCCTGGTCGGCTTGCGGCGAGCGCTCTTCCCCGAAGCACCAGCGCCCACCTGTGGCTATGCGCGCTACCCCGTGCCGGCCGCGATTGCTGCGGAATAGGTGAGCCATGCCTGCCGAAATCGACATTTACGGCGTCTACGTGCCGGGCCTTCTGGCTTTGATGCTCATCACCTTCGTCGTCAGCCTCGGGGTGCGCCGCGCGCTCGCCTGGACCGGCGCCTACACGCTGGTCTGGCATCGCGGCTTGTTCGACGTCGCCCTCTACATTGTCCTGCTCTGGGGTCTCTCCCAGATGTCGCGTTGGTACCTGTCATGAAGATCACTCTGCGTAGCTTCACCCGCGTTCTCGTCACGCTGGTCCTCCTCGCCGGTGCCGGCCTCGCCGCCCGCGAATTGTGGGCGCACTACATGGATGATCCCTGGACCCGCGATGCCCGCGTGCGCGCCGATATCGTCGGCGTGACGCCAGACGTTTCCGGTCTGGTGAGCGAGGTGCTGGTGCACGACAACCAGAGCGTGAAAAAGGGTGCCGTGCTGTTTCGCGTCGACCGCCAGCGCTTTGCCATCGCGCTCGAACAGGCGGAAGCTGCCATTGACGGCCGCAAGGCGACGCTCGATCAGGCCAGGCGGCTGGAGAAGCTCGGCGATGTCGCCTCGACACAGAGCAAGGAGAAGGCGCAGGCCGCTGTTGTCGAGGCCGAGGCCAGCTACCGGCAAGCGCAGGCCGACCGCGATCTCGCCAGGCTCAATCTCGACCGCTCGGATATCCGCGCGGCGGTGAACGGCGTCATCACCAATCTTTCGCTGCGGCCCGGCGACTATGTCAGTACCGGCACGGCCGAGCTGGCGCTGGTCGATACCGACTCGCTGCGGGTCGAGGGCTATTTCGAGGAAACCAAGCTCTCGCGCATCCATGTCGGCGACGCCGTGTCGGTACGGCTGATGGGTCAGCCCGGCGTCATCCCCGGCCGGGTCGAGAGCATCGCGGCCGGTATCGAGGATCGCGAGCGCACGGTCGGCTCGGGACTTCTCGCCAACATCAACCCGACCTTCAGCTGGGTGCGGCTGGCCCAGCGCGTGCCGATCCGCATCACGCTCGACACGGTGCCGAGCGATGTGCGCCTCGTCGCCGGCCTGACCGCGACCGTGGCGGTGCAGAACTGAGGGTAGGCTGTCGGTCGTCATTTCCGGGTGTACTTTGCGCCCCGGACGCTGAATCCTGCCGTTAACAGGGAGGCAATCATGGCGAATGCGAAGACACGCATCCGGGTCGGCGTCGGCGGGTGGACCTATGAGCCATGGCGCGGAACCTTCTATCCCGACGGCCTCGCGCAGAAGCGGGAACTGGAATATGCGTCCTCCAAGCTCACCGCCATCGAGGTCAACGGCACCTATTACGGCTCGCAGAAGCCGGAGAGCTTCGCGAAATGGCGGGCGGAGACGCCGGACGATTTCGTCTTCGCGCTGAAAGGCCCTCGCTTCGCCACCAATCGCCGGGTGCTCTCCGAGGCCGGCGAGTCGATCGACCGATTCTTCAACAGCGGCGTCGTCGAGCTGAAGGAGAAGCTCGGCCCGATCAACTGGCAGTTCATGGCGACCAAGAAGTTCGATCCGGCTGATTTTGAGGGCTTTCTGAAGCTGTTGCCCAAAAGCGTCGAGGGCCACGCCATCCGCCACGCGGTCGAGGTGCGCCATGAGAGCTTCAAGGCGCCGGACTTCATTGCGCTGGCGAGGGAATATGGCGTCGCCGTCATCCTGGGGGCGGATTCCGACTTCCCTGAAATCCCGGATATCACCGCGCCCTTCGTCTATGCCCGCATCATGGGGACGAGCGAAGCCGAGCCGGCCGGCTATTCCAACAAGGCGCTGGATATATGGGCCGAGCGGGCCAAGGTCTGGGCGAGCGGCAAAGCGCCGAAGGATTTGGAGCTGGTATCCGACATGCCCGCGCCGGTGATCCCGCGCGAGGTGTTCCTCTTCGTCATCAGCGGCTTCAAGGAGCGCAATCCCGTTGCCGCCATGGCGCTGATCGAGCGGGTCTAAAGCGGCACTGCATTCTAACGGACAGTGGACCGGGCCCTGGCCGGAGCAAGGGTGTCATCGACCAAGCGTCGGCGGAGACGAGTGCTTTCCGTCAGCACACGATTGGATTCCAACGCCATGAAGGTGAGAAAGCTCAACGACAACAATGTGAAAGCAACTTCGAACATCTCTGCGCTCCTCGCCCGTTCAGGAGCTTAACGGCCAGATGTTCATTAGGTTCCAGCGTACCGGAGCGTCGCCGCCAACCACCCGCGCCCGAGCGCACGGTATCAGATTGTTTCCGGGCGGCGTGGACCGCCGCCGGCCTAGCGGTAGAGCACCATCAGCAGACCTCTGGCGGTCTTGGCCGAGCGGTTGGTGATGCGATGGGGCACGTCGGCGGCGTAGCGGGCGGTCTCGCCCGCCTTCAGGGTGCGCGCCGACTCTCCGCTGCCGACCTCGAAGCCGGTGGTCCAGGCGGTGAAGTGCTCGAACGCGCCCGGCGCATGGGCCGGGCTGTCGAGGCTGCCCGAGGGGGCGATCTCGATATCGTACCATTCGGTCTGCCCGGCGAGGCGCGGCGGGCTGAGGATGCGTAGCCGGCACAGCCCGTCGGCGCTGCGAATCTCCGGCGTGTGGGCGACGGGCACGAGTTCGATCGCGTTGTCGTCCTCGGGCGACGGCACGCCTCCCAGGAGGTCGGCGAATTCGATCTTCAGCGCGCGCGTCAGGCCCCACAGCACCGCGAAGGTCGGGTTCGCCTGGCCGCGCTCGATCTGCGACAGCATGGATTTCGACACGCCCGAGATCGAGGCGAGCTGTTCCAGCGTCAGGCCGCGCATCTTGCGATGCCGCTGGATGATCGGGCCGATCTGGGGAGCATTGATCTGTTCCATTTTATCGGATACATATTCCCATATACAGGAAAGTGGAATTCCAATGAGCGCGCTCGCCCGGCCCGTCAACGTCCATGAAACTGCACCCGCTTCGGCCGGGCAGATAATGGCTATGGCGGCCGCGGTGGCGCAAGAGCTTTCCGAGCGCTGGCCGTTTGCCGTCGTGCGCCTGCGGGTCGCGCTGTCCGGGCCGCTGTGCCGCAATGGTGCGTGGGAGCCGGTTGTGCAAGCGGTGACGCTCGGACTGTCCGGTATAGTGGACTTCGAGGAGCGCGCCCGCATTGATGCCGTGCTGGGCCTTCAGCACCGGATGATGGCGATCCGGCTGTCGGGCCGAAAGCTCGTCGCTTTCCATCCCGCTCGCGACCTGCAATTCCGGCTGGACGCTTTCGGGGCCTGGGTCGATGGCCTGCGCGTCGACGCGGTGGGGGCGGATGGCCGCCTGCTCGGCAGCGTGGAGCGCGTTCTGTAGCGGGCGGGGCGCATAGGCGCTCATCGCAGGAGGAGCGTGACCTGCGGCGGCCCGTGCCCAGCTTAAAACGGTGCTCATGGGCGCGATGTTCCTGGGCGGTGCGCTCGGATCGGCGCTGGCGACCCTCGCCTGGGGGGCCGGGGGCTGGTTTCTCGTGAGCGTGCTCGGCACAGCCTTCGCCGCCTTCGCCGCCGGATTGCAAGGGCTGGCGTGGTCCCGCCGCTGAGTTCCCGAGGGGGCGGAGCGTCAGATTATGAAGTCGATCACGCCGCCATCGACCCGCAGCGCGGCGCCGGTGGTGGCCGAGGCGAGCGGCGAAGCGATGTAGACCACGATGTTCGCCACTTCCTCGACGGTCGCGGGCCTGCCGATAATCGACGTCGGCCGGTGTGCCTTCACGAAGTCGACGCCGGCCTGCTCCAGGCTCTTCCCATTGGTAACCTCGGCCTTGAGCATTTCCGCCACGCCTTCGGAAAGTGTCGGCCCGGGCAGGATGGAATTGACCGTGACGCCGGTGCCGGCCATGCGCTTGGCAAGACCCCGGGCAAGCGAAACGTCGGCGGTTTTGCTGACGCCGTAATGGATCATCTCGACCGGAATATTGAAGGCGGATTCCGAGCCCAGGAACAGCATACGGCCCCAGCCGCGCGTGGCCATGCCGGGCAGATAGGCGCGGGCGAGCCGAACCCCGGACATGACGTTGACCTGCCAATGCCGCTCCCAGACCTCGTCTGTCGTGTCGAAGAAATCCGATGGCTGGAAGATGCCGAGATTGTTCACCACGATGTCGAAGGAAGGCTCCGCCGCGATCAGCTCGCGGGCGCCCTCCGGCGTACCGAGATCGATAGCGCGCCCGCGCGCGGCACCGCCGAGGCGCGCGAGCGCCGCCTCGACCTTCGCCGGCGTGCGACCATTGATGACGATGTGTGCCCCGGATTCCTGGAGGCCCTTGGCGATGGCGAAGCCGATGCCCTCTGTCGAGCCGGTGACAAGGGCGGATTTTCCTGAAAGATCGATCTTCATCATCTCGTTCCTTTGCCGATCGCGGACCCCGTCGTCAAAGGACGGTTCCAGGGCCCGCAGTTTCATGCCGTTGAAGCTAGAGTTGCCTCAAACCGAACCATCGGGTTGCGCTCAAAGCGGGAGTCGTGTGCCTCGCTCATCGCGTCGCCATGCCGGGTTTGAACACATTGATCACAAGCCGAGCTTAGGCAGGCGGCGATACGAGGAAATTATACGGCGGTGCGGCTGCATCGCACCTTGGTATGCCTCCTTGTTGGAGCTCACCGCCCTTTTCTCGTCGCTGGATCGCTTGATCCAACCGGCTCTCATTCGGCCCACCTTCTCACCTTGATGCTCGCTGCATAACCGGGATGAAATTGCATCCGGCCGATGGTCAGTGATCGTTAATACCTAAGTTTGCCCCCCGCATATGTTGAGATCATTTATCCGCGCCCGCTCTCGACTTTAGATGACGTTGGGTTTGCTGAGCAATCTTCCAAAGCGCGGCGGTTCCCATCCGGCATTACCGTTCCGGCCGATCTCTCGAGCCATGCGCGACAGGAGACCCTTATGGGCATCGTGAAGACTATCCGTCCCTATCATGAGCCGGCCGGTGGCTGGGGTGCCCTCAGGGCGATGGGCACCGCTCTTGCCGAGCAAAACATCGCCATCTCCGGCATGGCGACGCTCTCCCGCATGAACCAGCCGGGCGGCTTCGACTGCCCGGGCTGCGGCTGGGCCGACCCGAAGAATCCCTCGCCGTTCGAATATTGCGAGAATGGCGGCAAGGCGGTGGCGTGGGAGGCGACGACAAAGCGCTGCACGCCGGAGTTCTTCGCCGCCCACACGGTGAGCGAGCTTGAGGCCTTCACCGACTTCGAGCTGGAGATGCAGGGTCGCCTCACGCATCCCATGCGCTACGACGCCTATACCGACACCTATGTGCCGGTGAGCTGGAACGAAGCCTTCGCCCTTGTCGGCCGGCACCTCAACGCGCTGCCCGCCCCGAACATGGCGGATTTCTATACGTCCGGCCGCGCCTCCAACGAGGCGGCATTCCTCTACCAGCTTTTCGCCCGCGAATTCGGCACCAACAACTTTCCCGACTGCTCCAACATGTGCCACGAGGCGACCAGCGTCGGGCTGCCGCAGTCGCTCGGCGTCGGCAAGGGCACGGTGCTGCTGGAGGATTTCGAGAAGGCCGACTGCATCTTCATCTTTGGCCAGAACCCCGGCACCAATTCGCCGCGCATGATGACGGACCTGCGCAATGCCTCGCGGCGCGGCGCCACCATCATGTCGTTCAACCCGTTTCGCGAGCGGGCGCTGGAGCGTTTCCAGGCCCCGCAGAACCCGGTGGAGATGGCGACGCTGACCTCGACGCCGATCTCCTCGCGGTTGTTCCAGGTCAAGGTCGGCGGCGACGTCGCGCTCATCAAGGGCATCATGAAGCTGCTCGTCGAGGCGGACGAGACCGCCCGTCGCGAGGAGCGCGGGGCGGTGCTGGACTGGGACTTCATCTATGGCCACACCGTTGGCATTGAGGCGTTGATCGCCGATCTGAAGGCGACGAGCTGGGAGGCCATCGAGGCTAAGTCCGGCATCGCCCGCGCCGACATTGCGGTGGCGGCGGACGCCTACATGAAGGCCGAGCGGGCGATCATCGTCTTCGGCATGGGCATCACCCAGCATCGCCACGGCACGCAGAACGTGCAGCAGCTCGCAAACCTCGCGCTGCTGCGCGGCAATGTCGGGCGCGAGGGCACCGGCATGTGCCCGGTGCGCGGCCATTCCAACGTGCAGGGCGACCGCACGGTCGGCATTACCGAGGTGCCGAGCGACGCGCTGCTCGCCGGCATCAAGGCCCGCTTCGGCTTCGAGCCGCCGCGCGCCTTCGGCCACAACGTGGTCACGGCGCTGGAAGCCATGGTGCGCGGCGATGCCAAGGTTTTCATCGGGCTGGGCGGCAATTTCTCCGCCGCCATTCCCGACTGGGAGCAGACCCAGGCGGCGATGCGCAAGCTCGATCTCACCGTTCACATCTCCACGAAGCTGAACCGCAGCCATCTCGTTCATGGCCGCGAGGCGCTGATCCTGCCCTGCCTCGGCCGCACCGAACGCGACGAGCAGGCCGGTGGTCCGCAGGCGGTGACGGTGGAGGATTCCATGTCGATGGTGCACGCCTCCCGCGGCCACAATCCGCCGGCCTCCGAGCAGCTCAAGAGCGAACCCGCCATCATCGCCGGCATGGCGCGTGCGACGCTGGGCGCGCGCTCCAAGGTCGACTGGGAGAAGCTGACCGCCGACTACGCGCTGATCCGCGACGACATCGAGGCGGTGTTCCCGATCTTCCAGGGCTATAACTCCCGGATCGAGCAGCCCGGCGGCTTCCACCTCACCTCGCTCGCCCGCGAGCGGATCTGGGCGACGCCGTCCGGCAAGGCGAACCTGCTGGTCTGCGAAGGGCTCTGCGAGGATCCGAAGGTCGATGATCCCGAGGCGCTGTGGCTGACCACCGTGCGCAGCCATGACCAGTACAACACCACGCTCTACTCGCTGTCCGACCGCTATCGCGGCGTCTACGGCCAGCGCGACGTGATCTTCCTCAACGCGCGGGAGATGGAACGGCGCGGCCTGAGGGCCGACGACCGGGTCGACATCGTGACGCTGTCGCAGGACGGCATCGAGCGCGCCGTGCGCGGCTTCAAGGTGGTGCCCTACAGCTTCCCGGACGGCGGCTGCGCCGCCTACTACCCCGAGACCAACCCGCTCGTGCCGCTCTATGCGCATGACCCGCAGAGCTTCACCCCCTCGTCGAAGGGCGTGCCCGTCCGCCTCGTAAAAGCCACCACCCAGCCGGGAGCCAACTGACATGGACGCGGTCGCACTCTCCCGCCTGCAATTCGCCTTCACCATCGGCTTTCACATTCTGTGGCCGACGCTCACCATCGGCACCGCCTGGTTCGTCACGGTGCTCAGCGCCCTGTGGTGGCGCACCGGCAACCCGGTCTATCGCGACCTGATGCGCTTCTGGACCCGTCTGTTCGCACTCGGCTTCGGCATGGGCGTCGTCACCGGCATCGTGCTGAGCTACGAGATCGGCGCCAACTGGGCCGGCTTCTCGCGCTCGGTCGCCAATGTGCTCGGCCCATTGTTCATGTACGAGACGCTGACCGCCTTCTTCCTGGAGGCCGGATTCATCGGCATCATGCTGTTCGGCGAGAATAAGGTGTCGAAGGGCGCGCATTTCTTTGCCTGCCTGATGGTCGCGGTGGGCGCGCTGATCAGCTCCACCTGGATCATCGCCGCCAATAGCTGGATGCAGACCCCGGCCGGCGCGGTGGCGGATGCGGATGGCATCTACCACGTGGTCGACTGGTGGCAGGTGATCTTCACCGCATCCTTCCCCTATCGCCTCGCGCATATGGTCTGCGCCAGCTTCCTGACCTGCTCCTTCGTGATCGCGGGGGTCTCGGCCTTCCACCTCTGGCGCGGTCAGCATGTCGCCGCCTCCCGCAAGGCCTTCTCCATGGCGCTGTGGCTGGCCCTCGTGCTGGCGCCGCTGCAGATCTTCATCGGCGACCTGCATGGGCGCAACACCATGGTCGAGCAGCCGACCAAGCTGGCCGCCATGGAAGGCCTGTGGGAGACCACCAAGGGCCCCGCCATGACGGTGATCGCCTGGCCGGACATGGAGGCGCAGAAGAACCTCTACGCGATCGAGATTCCGCACCTCGCCAGCCTGTACCTCACCCATAGCTGGGACGGCGAAGTACAGGGCCTGAAGGCGGTGCCGGAAGCCGACCAGCCGAACGTGCCGATCGTGTTCTTCGCCTTCCGCATCATGGCAGGCATCGGCGTGGTGCTGCTGGTGACGGCGATCACCGGCTTCATCCTGCGGCTGCGCGGAAGACTGTACGAAACGCGCTGGTTCCAGTTCGTCGCGATGGCGGCGCCGCCGCTCGGCTTCCTCGCCGTGCTGTCCGGCTGGACGGTGACCGAGGCCGGACGGCAACCCTGGATCATCTATGGCGCGCTGCGCACCGCCGACGCCGCAGCGCCGGTCACCGCAGGCGCGGTGACGACCAGCCTGCTGATCTTCTTCGCTGTCTACAATGTGCTGCTGCTGGTCTTCCTGTGGTTCGCCGCGCGCGTCGCCCTGAAGGGGCCGGTCGATACCTCGCCGCCGATCCTCGGGCATCCCGGCATCGAGCGCAGCACGCTCGATGTGTTTGCCACCTCTTCCACCCCGTCGCCCGCGCGCGGCACCGAACAAGCGAGGGCCTGACCATGACCGAGCTCCTGCAGGCGGATTATGTCCCGCTGATCTTCGCCGCCGTCGCCGTGTTCTGCGTCACGGTCTATGTGCTCGCCGACGGGCTTGACCTCGGCGTCGGCATCCTGTTCCTCGCCGCCCCGCGCGACCAGGACCGTGACCTGATGATGGCGTCGATCGAGCCGGTGTGGGACGGCAACGAGACCTGGCTGGTGATGGGCGGCACGCTGCTCTTCGCCGCCTTTCCGGCCGGCTACTACATCCTGCTGCCGGCCTTCTACCTGCCGATCATGTTCATGCTGTTCGCGCTGATCTTTCGCGGGGTGGCGTTCGGCTTCCGCCTGCAGGCGATGCGCTTCCGCCTCGTGTGGGACATCGCCTTCTTCGCCGGCTCCATCCTCGCGACCTTCTGCCAGGGGCTGGTCCTCGGCGGGCTGATCTACGGCGTGCCGGTCGAGAACGGCATGTTCGCCGGCGGGCCGTTCAGCTTTCTCAGCCTGCTCGGCATTCTGTGCGGGGCCGGTCTCGTCGGCGGCTATGCGCTGATCGGCGCGGGCTGGCTGATCTGGAAAACCGACGGCGCGACGCAGGTCTTCGCCCGCGAGATCGCCCATGCCGCGCTCATTCTCACCGCCGCCATGATGGCTCTGGTGAGCGCCTGGAGCGCGTGGAGCGTGCCGGAGGTGGCGGCCCGCTGGTTCGGCTATCCCAACCTGCTGCTGCTCGCGCCCGTGCCGCTGGTGACGCTCGCCGTCATCACCGCGATCTGGCGCGGAATCTGGGAGGGCGCGCAGCCGCGCACCTTCCTGCTCGCCCTGATGCTGTTCGCCCTGGGATTGATCGGGCTGATCGTCAGCCTCTGGCCTTATCTCGTGCCCCGCCATGTCACGGTGTGGGACGGCATGTCCGACCCGCAGTCGCTGGCCTTCATCTCGGTCGGCATCGCGGTGATCATCCTACCAGGCCCACGCCTACTGGGTGTTCCGCGGCAAGACGCGGCATGAGACCGGCGCCTATGGCGGGAGTGCCCGGCCCGCTTGCCCCCCATTGAGGAGCACGAGGGACTGAAGGCTGAACGACGAAAACGTCGTGAAGCCTCCGCAAAGACCAACCAGCACGAACTGGAAGATTTCACACGCGGCATAGGGGTGAAATTCTACCTTGATCTTTCTCGGCCAAACCAAGGTATGGCCGGTTCGGCGCGCCTAACCCGGCAGCGATACGGAGGTGTCGATCCATGTTCCCCGTTCGCCGCGGACGATGGCGAGGGCATCACCGAGCTGGCCGATCGCGGCCGGTCGTCCCGTCTCAACGGCGAACCCGGCCGCCGCCGCGATCTTCGGTCCCATGGAGCCGGCCGGAAAGGCGTCGCTTGAGAGCGCCGCCGGGTTCGCCTGGCGGATAGCCTGGGCTGCCGGCGTGCCGAAGCCCCGATAGACCGCATCGACATCGGTCAGCAGAAGCAGCATGTCCGCGCCGAGCTGCTTTGCCAGCAGGGCGCTGGCGAAATCCTTGTCGATCACCGCCTCGACGCCGGCAAGGCTGCCGTCCGCCCGCTCCACCACCGGGATGCCGCCGCCGCCCGCGCAGATGACGATGACATCCCGCTCCACCAGCAGGGAGATGACGCGCGCCTCCATGATCTGGAGCGGTTTGGGCGAAGCCACGACGCGGCGCCAGCCGGTGCCGTCGGCGGCAACCTGCCAGTTGCGATCTTGCGCGAGGTGGCGAGCGGTGGCTTCGTCATAGACCGGGCCGATCGGCTTGGTCGGCCGGCTGAACGCCGGATCGTCGGCGGCGACCTTCA
>LNAP01005798.1_pt1 | contig 10853 bp, 15 predicted proteins | sample 602601 | NCBI WGS metagenome assembly LNAP01 (sample SAMN02440304, study PRJNA202911) | soil metagenome | biome: Subtropical and temperate rainforests or woodlands; isolation source: soil samples (1 kg each in a 20% v/v slurry with milli Q water) were... ...
AAAAAAAAAACCCCCGGCCCCCCCCAAGGGCGGGGGCCAAATAGGCGCGCCCCGGGGGTGTCGTGGTGGGCCGGGGCCGGGGCGGTTGGAATGAACGTGCTGCGAAGCAATTAAGCTGCAGCCACGTGCACGATCGCAACGCGCGTCGGGGTGGGTCGGGTGAGATGGGGATGGGGATGGGGATGGAATCTGCATGAATTGTGGCGAGGATGAGGACGCACACGATGATTGATTTTCAAAGAAAACATTAAGCGTTGCAAACTATACTTATCACTTGATGATTAATTGCTTTTTGTCATGCATTTTAATTATTTAACAAGGCCCGATATTTAATACTATGTTGATCGATGACTCATTGGTTGGCAAATGAAATTTCAACCTCACGCACTTAACTATAAGTAGATAATTTATCGTTTTGTTTGTGGCATCAATGTGGGCCTTAACCACCATCGCACTTATCGAACAAACAAAGATTGTAAAAGGACAACAAAAAGAACTAGGAGATGAAGAGACTCCACAGCGTAAAATACCGCGAAAGAAGCGCAGCAAGTGAAGGAGAGTGGCGGTTCACAGTCAGAATCCTCGCAAACACGCACTTCCTTCGAACCATATATTGCAAAAGTTCAATTGTTTATTTCATTTGCATGTGTTACTTTATTCATACAATCTGCAAAAGTAAATGAAGCGGTTCAAGTGATTGTTTGCTTTATTATGAACAGTGCGTGCAAGTGGAAGGGCACACGAGAAACTGTGTGCGGAATAATTACAGCATCACATTACCAAAATTGCAAATATTGGGTATGTACAAACAGAATGTGTACAACGGGAATTGGGAAACGAATGCAAAAAAAAATAGAACAGCTTCTGCAGAAATGAACATAATCTCGAAAAGTATGTTCACTTCACACAGTACAGTCATTTCCTTCAATCATATCATATACAATGCCCGCAAATATGTACAATATAGCTCAAATGCAAACGAATGCAATCACACTAACTTTTGTGCGTCCAAATAATATGAGTGTCAATGTTCACACCAAAATTGCCAGACGCAAAGGAAAATATCAAAAATACAACGCAAATAGAGAGTAAATACAGAGGTGCATACAGCGTGTGCAGGGAGATATTGATAAAACCACAAAACACAGCTTTCACAATTAATAAGCAATACTGTGTCTGCGGATGCGCTTGTGCTGGGGTAGTCGGAGCATTTCGGACGTGAACACATCCTCGTCTTCTTGCTCGTCATAGTCGTCGCTGTGATCTTGTTCTTCTTGGTCCAGAGACTTGGCGGCAAGAGAGGCCAATAGGTCCACACCAGAAGGCACTGAAAAAAAGTAGAGAATTAAGAATTTTAGAAAGAAAGAAGCTTGTATTATACGCTTCCAGTGTAGAACACATCATAGAAATACATTGGCAGAAAAAAAAGAGGAAAAAGAAACAAACCTTCTGTTTTGACGGCGACATCTTCCGGGTTGGCATACACCGACGGACGCACTTGCGTGGCAGGACTGCCCGCACTGTTCTTCAAATGCAACAACAACTTATCGCTGTGCGAGTTGGTGTCGGACGAATTGCCCCCACTGCTGTCGCTGGAACCCAATACCAGTTTGAAGCGCCGAGGCTTCTGCAGCTCGCTCTGCACCGACAGCATGGACGCATCGTTGGTGGTGTAGGTAGAGATGGACGAGGAGGTGCTGAGGTTGCCTCCAACCACTTCCATGCTATCAGCCTCCCCGTCAGAGTCCTCCTCATCTTCTACCTCGTCCTCCTCCTCGTCGCTCTCTTGGACCAGGGCTTTGCGACCCCGCGCGCTACCCGGGGACCGCGTGACACGTGCCGAGGACACAGACTGTACCGGAGAAGATTGCGGCGCCCCGCGGCGGCCTCGCTGGGTCGGCGCATATTGCCGGCCGTAGGTGTTCTTGTTCGTAGAAGCGAGGTCGGATGCATCCGTGATGTCGGTGCCAACACTGCCGGCGCGTGCGGCGCGGCCCCCCCGGGGGGGGGGGGCCGCCGCCCTGCTCGTGTTCGTGGTGCTGGGGTTGGTGGGCGAGTCGGCACTGCCACTGGAGGTGCTGGAGTTGCTTGAGCCGGCCGCTTTGACTGCGGCGGCGGACTTGACAAAGCGTCCTTTCACGCGCACACGGCGATCGGCCAGGTTCTTGCGGCAGAAATAGCGGATCTTCTTTTTCCACACACGACGTTTTCGCTTCTCGCGGAAACGATGGATGATCGCACTCCGTTCCTGCAAAGAAATAAGTATTAAATGCAAAAGATGGTAACCAGAGTACGACACTTTCTACAGGAGTTTCCGAACTTCCCACGGCAGGACACGTAAGTACGAAAATGAGCAAAAGAAAGCTTACCTCTCGTGTATAGATACCAATGCGGCCGTTCTTGTTGTAAATAGACGAATACTGGTCCAGCATCTGCGGCAGCGAGGTCTCCATCGTCGAGTACCCCAACCGATGGCCCAGTTCATGCTCGGCGTTAAATAAACCCCCACGCGGCGCAGAGAAATCTCTATTTAACCCAAAGTTATACGGAGCAAAGGCTTGGTCATTCGTCAAGCCGGCAGATCCCACAGAAAACTGTCCGGGGTTGCCGGCGTTGCCACTGGTGGAAGTGCCCATAGTACGATTAAATTGCAATTCCTCGGACCAGTTCTCTTGGCGGATCCACGGCTCGGACATGGCTCTCGAGCGCTAATAAAACAATTCACAATGCACGCAAGGTGTAAGATTCCGAGGGAAAAAAAGCATATACAATGGAAGCGCGCCTTTCAATGGGGTTCATAAGAGTTATCTTACCCGATTGTTATTTCCCGTGTTCATAGGACTCGACATGTTGTTGAAGTAAGCTCCATACTGCAACAACGTGCCCATGGCAGAGTTGTCATTCATAACCGCGCCATCCCCGCCTTCTGCGCCAGCAGTACTCAGGCCGCGGTAGTCGGGAGAATCTGGAGCCACATGTCTTTTCCTAATGGGACTTTTCTGGGCAGCTTGGTCTGCCAGCATCATAATAGAATCGATTGGATCTAGAAAGAAAAGATTAAAAAAAGTAAGTTCATTATTTGATTGACAAAATACTGAGAAGTTGCCAGGAAGCGGCCTGAATGGATCTCTGTTCAAAAATAGATTCGTGCGATTCTTACCGAGCATAGTGCTTTCCATGTGCTCGCGGTAATCGAATGAAGGCTTCATATGGAATTTAGGCTTAATGTCCTTCAAATCTCCATCCAAATTGAGGTTTGCATCAGAAGCTCTCAAGAGCAGTTCAAATGCATCCATAATTGTCTAATCCTATTTTGTTGGAATTTATTGTACTTAATTGGTTTAATTCGCCGCTTTTCGGCAGGTCTGGATAGAGCAGAGACACTTATCAAGCAACGCACACGTTTTCTCAAATACCACGCAGTTAAACGCTCAGTATTGGCTTTAGTGCTGTAAACCGCTCGCTAGATGGCGTAACGTGCGGCCTCGAATCCTGTCACAAGTGAGCCCAAGTTGAAGGACAGCACTGTACCAGTATTGTTTGCTCTTTTGTTATAATGCTTTACAATAATTAGCGCGTAACAATAGTAACAGATTTATACTATTGTGATGCGCTCTTTGGGGGAAAACTCTATTCTCAAGCGCCAATAAATGTGTAAAATTAACAATCTTATTTGACGCACCTGTTCTGCATGGCACCAACGTGGTGAAGAAGATCGTCTCGTTGTTTCTTATCACATAGTTTTCAAGCTACGAGTCATTCTTTATGCTCAGTACTGTAACAAAAAGTAGAATCCATCTTTCTATCAGTCAGTTCTCACGAAAAATGTCTACCTCGGTGAGTGAAAAATAAAGGATCATTGCAACAATCACCATATGCCTAACATCTTATCGTTTCTGCAGCAATTTGATTACGATTTCGTGGTCGTTGGTGGTGGAAGTGGCGGTCTTGCTTGTGCTAAGCGCGCCGCGGGTTATGGTGCCAAGGTTGCTGTCATTGAGGGTGGCCGCTGGGGTGGAACGTGCGTGAACGTTGGCTGTGTTCCAAAGAAGGTGATGTACAACACCGCTCACGTCGCTGAAGTTATTCACGAGGCCAAGGAATTTGGCTTTACTATTAACGGCGAGGTTACCTTTGACTGGGGGAAGCTGAAACTGTACCGCGATCGCTATATCAAGCGCTTGAACGGCATCTACGAGGGCGGTTTGGACAAGATGAACATCGACCGCATCACCGGTCTTGCCGCCTTCGATGGCCCCAACAACCTCATCCTCTCCAACACTGCGGACGGTGCGGAGAAGCGCATTACTGCCAAGCACATTCTGATCGCTGTGGGTGGCACACCCAACAAGCTTGGCGTGCCTGGTGACGAACACGTCATCAACAGCGACAATTTCTTTGAGCTCGAGACGCAGCCCAAGAAGGTGGCGGTGCTGGGCGCGGGCTACATTGCCGTAGAGCTAGCTGGCGTGTTGCACGGCCTGGGCTCGGACACCAGTCTGCTGGTGCGCGGTGACAAGGCTCTGCGTACATTTGATGCGATGATCAGCACTCACCTGGATAACTCCATGAAAAAAGCAGGTTCGTTTTGGTCTTCTTTTGCTGACATTGGGTTTATTTGTTGTTGTTTTAAAACTTTTTGGTCCCACACAAAGTCTTCCCCAAAAGGTTGCTCACTAATCTTTTGTTCATGTTGTTCTACCTCCTTCTGCAGGTATCAAGGTAGTGAGTGGCGCCACCTCCAAAGAGGTGACCAAGGAGGCGGACGGTACCCTCTCTGTACATCTGCAGAACGGCGAGGTACTTAACATCATCCATGCTGTGTAGTTCTTCTTTGTCTCATTTCGATTCGTTCGGAACACTTGTAACAACGCACGCCAAGTCATAAAAACCCCTGCAAAAATTTCTTTGTAATTTTTTTCTTTTCTTTCAACTAGACCCTGACTGGCTTCGACGTGCTGCTGGCGGCCACTGGACGTCATCCCCTCACGGCCAGTCTGAACCTGGCTTCTGTGGGAGTGGAGACCAAGGGACCCGGCTTTGTGGTGGTACGTATTGTGCCGCTTTTTCCTTCCTTTTGAATTTTACTTTGAGTTCTTGCATTGATGTGCCAGTGATATTCCTGCTCACATGACTGCTTGTGTCTTTACACGATTAAATTATCTTCACATGATTAAAATTTTTCCATCTTATTACCTGACGCATATGTCTTTTTCCCCTTATTTTTCACAGGTGGACAAGTACCAGAACACTTCTGCGAGCAACATTTATGCTCTGGGCGATGTGTGTGGTAATGTGGAACTCACGCCCATGGCCATCGCCGCCGCGCGCAGACTTGCCGACAGGTGTGTTTGTTATGTTGTTTGTATTTATGGTCTACTATGTATAAAATGACCAAACACGTTCTTTTGTTGTCTGCGACGACAACATATCAACATATCAGCTGTCTGAACGTGCCATTTTCATTTTTTTGCTTGTGTTTCTGCAGATTGTTCGGCGGCATGCCTGATGCACACGTGGATTATGACACCGTGCCCACTGTGGTGTTTTCCCATCCTCCTATTGGAGTCTGTGGACTTACGGAGGAGCAGGCCATCGCTAAGTATGGCGCGGATAACATCAAGGTATTGTGTAATTTGTTGTGTTATCGACTGGTTGAGTTGTTTTTCCATTGTGGTTGAAACCGCTTTTACATTGTGAGGGATCATTTTGTCCTTTATTTTAACATTCATGTAACATCTATCACTCTGTAGGTGTACAACAGTGGCTTTGTGAACCTGTGGTACGGCTCTTACTACGAAGGTCTGGTGGGTGACAAGCCGATCAGCAAGTATAAACTGATCACTTCCGGTGCGGACGAGAAGGTTGTCGGCATCCACCTGATTGGTACGTTCTATATGTTCTTTTATATCTATATGTTCTTTATGTTCTTTATGTTTTTTTGTACTCATTGGTTTGATTTTAACTTATAATATTCACGCAAAATGTGCGGTGTGTTTGTTGCGCGATTATGACACACACGTCGTTGCTGTGCTTTGTACCCTGTCTCTTCATTATACCTCATTTTCACTCTTTCCCATTTTTCATTTTCACAATCAACGGACAGGCATGGGCAGTGACGAGGTGCTGCAGGGCTTTGCGGTGGCCTTGAAAATGGGTGCAAACAAGGCGGATTTCGACAACTGTGTGGCCATTCACCCTGTAGCTGCGGAAGAGTTGGTTACTATGCCTACTTGGGGCATGTCGGGTCAGCCCAGCAGGTGAGTTTTGATTTTGTAGAGTTTTCCGTGTTCTAGTTAATGTGCTGATCAGCGCAATATATTATATAGATCACGGTGTCTCTGTGTAGTTCCTATCATTCGTGCGCTTTTGTGTTGAACTTATACTGAATGTTATTTCTAACACTTTACACCTTTTTACGATACAATTGTACAGAGTTTCGAAGTTGTAAAGACGACAGTGATGCGAAATTAAAACATTTCAATGCTTGGGACACTGTTTGTTTCTCTTTCAGTTTGTTTGTAATATAACGCAAACGTATTCTGCTTCTCATCACTTCGATCTTCCGGTGTTACTAAAGTTATTCAAGATGGATTCAGACGACATTCTTTTCTTCTATTGTGACCGACAGTTCATTCTAATTCAATCAAGCAAAGCAATTGTGAAGGTCGCTAGTTGTAACAATGGATATAAAGCAAGCTGTTTTCTTTGGCATGGATAGAAAGTCCGGAGTTGATCTGGCGAAATTACTAGAAAAATGTGGATTCGGAATCGAAGTTGTCAATTCAAGAATCACTGGGAGAGATTTTGCTGACAGTAATATAACTCACATCAAGTCCAATGCAGAAAGCACGAAGGATATCATGCACAATGTCCAAGACTGGTACAGAAGAAGTAAACAACACTGTGCAGTTGTTGTTCTGCCTTCGCCGCTCGCATTGACCGGAACATTTTCAGAATTAATCTGCTGTGCTAGGTAATTTTTAAGCCTACAATGTCTAAACATACGGAAAATTAACATTGCTGCCGTATTTCCTCCGGACAGAACGCTCATTCAAGATGAAGTGCTCGGAGCATCGCGAAATATTTGGGTCCTGTTCGACAAGACTGATTACGAGCTGTTCGGGAGTGTTCTTTCACCGACATGCGATGTAGACAGAGCGAAATGCATCCAACAGCAATTGCTCGCACGCAATTTAGACAACTTAGCTCAAGTAAGTTTCATCTTTTGCCACGCAATTCCCTTCAATTTGCGGTTTTCTTCAATTTGAGCGATTATTAATGATTATTTTCCATTTTTACACAGTACGACCAAAGAGTTTCTGCAGCATTGCGGGCCGGCACCTTTCCCGAACCCTTACCTCAGCGCGTCCTGGTGATTGGCAGCGGTGGTAGAGAACACGCGATCGTGCACGCACTCACTAAGAGCCCTCAGATAGAACAAGTTTACACCTCCCCGGGCAACTACGGCACCGGCCAAATTTCCAGCACGGCAACGTGCCAGTGCACCAATGTGCCTCACATGTCGGCAGAGGAGACCATATTCTTTGTGCAGCAGCACGACGTGTCGTTGGTGATTGTGGGGCCAGAACGACCGCTGGTGGACGGACTTTCAGACCAGCTTGTAGCAAAGGTACACTTATTTCTATTTCTTCTGCGTCATGTATATGGTAATTGGACCGTTTCGCAGACCATACATATACCTTTGGCATATGGAAATCTTTGCAATCAGTTTACTCTAAATCGTGAACAACTTCATTATTTACACTACACAGGGCATAGCCTGTTTTGGCCCGAGTGCCCGCGCGGCGCGCATCGAGTCCAGCAAGGCCTGGAGCAAGTGCTTCATGCAGCGACATAACCTGCCTACCGCAGCCTTTGAAGTGTTCACCGACTTTGCACTGGCCAGACAGTACATTGAGTCCGTGGGCTACCGAGTGGTGGTAAAGGTAAAATATGATTTTTTGCAGTCATGTGTTTTTTTATCCACAGGGTCATGCACGGAACACATATCACAGAATAATACATGCATGTAGTTTATTTTATATTACTCGTTCCGATTTTTAATTGCAGGCGTCTGGTCTGGCAGAGGGTAAAGGTGTCCTGCTGCCACACACCACAACCGAGGCGGTAAAGGCGGCGCACTCCCTGCTGGTCGAGGGGGTGTTCGGGGACGCCGGAAGAAAAATAGTTGTGGAGAGATTCATTGAAGGGGGCGAGGAAGTGAGTGTATTGGCGTTCTGTGATGGCACCACAGCGGTAGGTATGCCGCCCGCGCAGGTATGACGATTGTGATATTGGTTGTATTGTGTATTGTCTGTATGTCTTCGATACGAATGTGGGTAACTTTTCGTGACACACGTGCAAAAAAGACTGTTTTTATTATTGCACTTTTTATTAAACTAATCACAAACAGGATCACAAGCGTGTGTTGGACGGGGACCAGGGACTGAACACAGGCGGCATGGGTGCTTATGCTCCTACACCTCTCATTTCCCCCAAACAATACCAGGAGTGCATGCGAATCGTGCAGGTGACGTATTTCCTGTGTATTTGCGTTGCACCTGTGCACATAACATTAAACGCAATCACGAAATGCACCAATATATTCAATATGCATAAACAATTGCTGTTAATCTTCCCTACTTGCCAACAGCGTACGGTAACAGCTATGGCAGAAGAAGGGAATCCCCTTGTGGGCGTGCTCTATGCTGGCTTTATGCTGAACTCTACTGCGACTGATACAATTTGTAGTACAGGGAATAGTGAGTTTATAGATGAACCAGGGGTAGCGATAGGTACACCACTATTGCTAGAGTTCAATTGTCGCTTCGGAGATCCAGAGACAGAAGTCCTGGTAAGTAGTCACAGTATGCTTATTGTGGTGTGTTGATCGATGCGCAATATGCTTGTGAATATGAACTCAAATTCCTCAATGCATTTATCGTTATTGCTCTTTGCTTGAATAATCTTTATTCTTCAGTTGCCCCTGCTGGAAAGTGATCTTTATTCCATCTGCCAACACTGCATTAACGGCACCCTGCAGCCGAAACATGTGGTCTGGAAAACGAACACCGTTGCCTGTACTGTGGTTTGCAGCTCGCAGGGCTACCCAGAACACTACACCTCAGGTCTGTTCTGTACAAATCTAATCAGTGTCATATGTTTCGATGAAGAGTATGCATAAAACATTTCTCCATCACCATGATCCTTGACTTATTATTGTCATACTCTACTTGTATTTAATACGCAGGTTATCCGATTTATGGCCTGGAGAAGATCCAGGAACTTAACAAGGATTCCGCCGTGACTGTGTATCTAGCTGGCGCCTCTTCTAATAGTAGTACTAACACTAAGACTAGCAATATCCTTAACAATACTAGCGACACTACCAAAACGATAGAAGGCAGCGCTGATACGATGATTCTTAAAACCCGCACACCTACTACAACTACGCCTTCTGATACTATTCCTACAACTACTGCCACTACTCCTGATTTTACAAACGTACCTACTCGTACTAGTTCATTACCTGTTACGAGTGGAGGTAGAGTACTAGCTGTCACCGGGCTGGGAAATACCCTCCGTAGTGCAGTGGACAATGCGTATCTGGGTGTAAAAGTGGTAAACTTCCAAGGCATGCATTACCGTACCGACATCGCAAAACGGTAATGATTTGTCAATTGATTACTTGCTTTTTTTATTTCTACATATACCGTATTCAGGACATGGTTGTCGCCTTTTACGGTTTTATGTTCTTTCTATCTTGAATGGCATTGTTAAATTTACTCCTGTTGTCTGTTACAGTGGTTTGGAGCGCCCGCTACGGATTGGAGTGTTGGGCTCCACCAACGGCACCTCCTTGCAGCCTCTCATTGACGCCATTCAATCCCACACTATACGTGCTACTATTGCTGTGATCATCTCCAACAAAGCCAGTGCAGGGATCCTCCAGCGAGCAAAGACACACCACATTCCTAGTCTTTATCTAAATGCCTCGGGTCATACACGCGAAGGGTACGATGCCCTAGTAGTGCATACACTAGATAGCTATGGTGTCGATATAGTGCTGATGGTAGGATACATGCGTATCGTAAGCACCGTGGTTACTGCCCACTATCCCAACCGCTGCATCAACATACACCCATCGTTACTGCCAGCTTTTGCGGGTGGTATGGATCTAACTGTACACCAGGCTGTACTCGCCGATACTACGTGCATGGAAACTGGTTGTACTGTACACTTTGTAAGTGAAGAGGTGGATCAAGGGGAGATATTGCTCCAAAAGAAGTGCATCGTAGATAGGGAGCAGGATACTCCGCAGAGCCTAAAAGAGAAAGTACAGGCACTAGAAGGAGAGGCGCTGATTGAGGCCGTGCAGATGTTTATTGATGGTGTGATTACCACTAAGAGCGGTGTTCACCAGGTTGACTTTGTGAATTTTACTCCATACAGTTCTGCTTATACTAACCCATTTCAGCAAGATACTACCAGCGTGTCTATCACTCCAGCCAAAGTAACTGATGCTACTGCTACTGCTACTCCTGGTAGTGCTTCGACACATACTACACACAGCACTATGCGCAGCGGATCTACCAACACAGGCTATACTTCCCCGGCTACCGATGTAAACACTACTCCTGATTTTGTTTTTCACTCGTATAACTCGCCTGCTACGAAGAACAAAGAGAAAGGGCAAGAATCTACTCTCGACCCCTACGCTACACCTGACGCGGTTCCATTGTCGTATACATCTCCGGATACCGCGACTAATTTAGGATCTACACCTTATATTGTGACTTCGCCTCCACCCAGCCCCATGGTTGAACCGGATACTGTGTATTCGCCATTCG
>LNAP01005800.1_pt1 | contig 10851 bp, 7 predicted proteins | sample 602601 | NCBI WGS metagenome assembly LNAP01 (sample SAMN02440304, study PRJNA202911) | soil metagenome | biome: Subtropical and temperate rainforests or woodlands; isolation source: soil samples (1 kg each in a 20% v/v slurry with milli Q water) were... ...
CATACCCTTTGGCTCGTAGAGAGTTTGCTTAGGAATGTACTTAATCGCGACATGCAGTGAGCTTTCTCGAGCTGCCTGCTTTGCCAGAAAGACCATTCCAAACTTTCCTTTGCCTGTGAAGCAAGTAGAAGTCATTTGAATTAGGAGAGAGTCTGGGACAGCGAAAAATCAACATCAATGCAGCTAAACTAAAGAAACATACCAAGAGCGAACGCATTAATGAATCCTTCTGGCTTTAGCGGGGTTATCTTTGCGCTGGGCAGAGCAATCCAATCGAGGTTAGGGTTCGCTGGTTGGCTGCAATTGGTTTTAAAGAGATGGTAAGAGATGGCCACGACAAGTCATTTTCAAAAATAGTATGCACCTTTCTACAGCCATTTTATACTTTGACGAAGATCCACCCATACTTTTAAAGTGTGCTGAACGAGAACAAATGAATAATCAAGTGCACGGTAGTGTGCTTGAAGTAAGTTAGTTTGGGTGTGAAACGTTTAGGTGACCAAGAGCATCTGTGCTACATTTATATGCATATTGTAGCATTGCAATAGCATAAAACGCACTTATTAGTGAGACAAACCAATTGAATAACCCTCTTCAAACCTCGCACCACCTCGAGCTTTGGAGCTTGGATATTCTCGAAAGCGATTCTATCTCTCCGACAGTATCTACGGGATGGATCTTTGCGAAGACCTCACTCGCAAGGAAGACCAAGCTCGGTTAAATAGATGCAAAGATCTTTTCGCTGATATTTCAGCTGATAACGTTGAGTCCGTTGTTCCAGAAGTGATCGGTTACTTACACGATACTTGGTCAGTGATCCGGTCAGAATGCGGAAAGCAGTTGGCTCAAGTTGCGCAATATTTTCAGGCTTCTTTTGTATCTGAACTTTTACTTCAATGTAAGGGCTTATCTCATTGGCAAGAGATCCATGGTTCAATTTTGGGATTAACTGCTCTCTTGTCAGTTGTGAATAACGAAACGATAATTATCAATGAGATCAGCGAGTTATGTTTGGGATATATCGGGCATGTCAATATACCTGTCAAGGAAGCCGCGAGGGTTTGTTTTATAAATGTTCAAAAACAGAGGCAAGACAAGACGATCTTGCTTCACAAGATAGTTGACCTGGTCAGCGCCACCGCGCAGTCTGATTGTTGCGACACGGAAGCGTCTGCACTGCAGCTCGATGGCCTACTGGGTTGTCTCGTCGATACCTATCAGCTCTTCCCCGGATTGGTTGTATCCAGTGAGGACTCCAACAGCTGCGATTCCACGTTGCAAGTGGCCCAAACCATCCGTATTTGCACCCCCCATCCGGCCTCTACGGTGCGTCAAAAAGCTGGACAAATCATCACACTCTTTGGGCTGGCGTTTCTCCGCCTTCGCACTATGCAAAAGGAAGCCTTGCCCCCGGTGGTAGAATATATTACCCAGATGTTGACGGAGGCGTTGCAGAGTACAGACAGTGAGCAGTGGGGCGCGCAAGAGATTAGTCTGATGGTGTCGGAAGAACTCGTCTGTGCTGTGATCGAAATACAACTTGAAACTCTCTCCAGTGAGTCATGCAGCCCGCCCACTACATGTACTGCGATGCTGCAGCATACCTTTAAGTATTTGCATTTTTTGAAGAACCATTTATCCGTGCTGCTGGGCCACAGTCAGTTTGAAGTGCGTAGAATGGCGATCCAGCTCACCCCACAGCTCGCGCGTGCATATGTGTTGTTAAATTCGTCGTTTGGTTCGGCGCGCAGTACCAACGATGCAGATTTATTGTCACACACGGGGCCTGTTGACATGCGTATTGTCTTTGAACCAGAAGTATCCGAGTTTATCGGATCCGGTGACGAGTTGGACAATGTGGGCACAAGTGTGAGTGTTCACAACAGTGTTGATGAGTATTCGGAAGAGAAAGGTAGGCGATCTTCGATTGCGTCGGATGTGAGCGACACGGCTGACAGTGTGAGTGAAACGTTGCATTCTCTGTCCCACTCTCTTCCCCACAGCCACCCGACGATCCTGCTCAACAGTAGCTTCCGCTCGGTGCATTCCATTCACACCGCTGCACCCAGTACACATCAGCTAGACCTGCCGTTGATCACGCAAATGATCTGGCTGAACGAACTGGTGAAAGAGAACCAGCACTTGTTTGAAGCCTACGCGGTGAGTGACAATTGGGCCGGCAATTCGACCTCCTCGACGTTGCAAATGCGCTCGCAGAGCATCAGTATGAAGGACAGCAACGTCCACGTGCGGCTCGCCGAGCATGCTGTGAATCTTTCCCACTGCAGTGCTATGAGCCGGGTGATCACCGGCAAGTATAATAATACTCCCCTCTACACTGCCGTTTCGGTGGCCACTACGACCCATGACACCAGCCCCATCGACAACGATGCTGAATTGCCGCGCGGGGTGGTGGATCACTGGAGTCTCGATGTGCGCGGCAGACTGCAGGAAATCGAGAAGCGCACGCACTTTCACCGCACCATCCGCAGTCTCGTCGCGGCCGAGGTGTGTACAGAGGGGAGTAAAATGGTGTTTTTGCTGTTGCAAAACGCCCGTGCGATTGTGGCGATGTGTGAAGAGATGGTTTTCTCATGGGAAAAGTTGTTATTAAACCCATCCGATGCAAAAATGGACTTTATGTCCACCTTACAGTGCCTCAGCGGGGAGATTCACAGCGCTCAAAAAGGTTTTCATCGAGACAGCGTAACCCTTTCTGTGGACTTCTTAGAGTGTGTCGCATTAATGGACAGCTTTCTGCTGAGTGTGCAGTATCGCTTCGCGCAATGTCCTGACATTACCACGGCGCTGTACAATCATGCAATGAACGCGACGGGCGACTCCGAATGCGATCCGGAAATAGAAATGTTGCAATCCTCCGCCCAGCTGCTGCGGAGCCGGCTCGGCGGACTCACTTCTATGTGGGTGCAGTACCTTGCCCGCATCCAGTGTGTGAGCAAGAGCAGCGTGCTGGTGAGCAGCCGCGCGGGGGTCACCGGACAGGCTCTGAATAGAGCAACCGCGACTCAGGCACTTCTCAGCGTGCTAGGTGTGTCCGGAAGTTACAAATCTGGTCTTGGTACTCGCACCGATATATTTGGGTCTGAGAGAGCTGATCCAAGTGAAGGGAATGACAGAGGTGACACGGATGATGCCGCCACTGACTCCGATCTCGCAACGATCAACAAATTAATCTCTTTGCTGCACATGGGCGAGCACACCGGGACGCACTTCGATGCGCCAGTGCACTGGATCAGCGGCAAGGATCTTCCGGACAACACCTGCGAGACGATTCCTGTGCGCCGGTTCGTCGGGCCGGCATGCGTGATCGATGTGACGAAGGAGGTCGAGGCGAATGAGGATTTCCTCCTCATGCCGGAGCATGTCGTCGCGTGGGAGAAGCAGCACGGCACGATCCCGCGAGACTCGTGGGTGCTTTTGCGCACCGGGTGGAGCAAGCGGACGGACCCGGCGGCGTTCTTGAACGTGCGCGAGGACGGGCCGCACAGCCCGGGGTTCCACAAGACGACGTCGGAGCTGCTCGCGCGCGATCGTGGCGTGCTTGGCGTCGGGGTTGAGACGGTCGGAACGGATGCTGGGCAAGCGGGGACGTTCGATCCGCCGTTTCCGAATCATGGGACGATGCATGGGGCGGGCAAATTCGGACTGGCGAGCCTGAGAGGATTGGATCAGTTGCCAGCGACTGGATCGATTGTCATTGCGGCGCCGCTCAAGATTGTCGGAGGAAGTGGAAGTCCTCTGCGCGCGCTCGCCCTCGTGCCCGGCTGATTGACGGCGCAACCGCGCGTTTTCCGTCGCCCGTTATCCGCTATCTGTGGTCCGTTATCCGCTTCCGTGTTCGGTTGTCAGCTTTGCGTTCTCCGTTTTCGGTTCTCCGTTTTCCTGCCCCGTTGTCCGTTCGTCCTCGGTGGGGATCTCGCGCAATCTCGCCGCAACGGCGCGTTTTCCGCGCTCCGTTCCCCGCTATCTGTGGTCCGTTATCCGTTTCCGTGATCGGTTGTCTGCCTTCCGTTCTCCGTTTTCGGTTCTCCGTTTTCCTGCCCCGTTGTCCGTTCGTCCTCGGTAGGATCTAGCTCAATCTCGCCAGAGCTCAGAACCGTTCGTCTCAGGCCCCAAGTCATCTTCCGAACGAGACAGACTTCGTCGACGTGTTTCCGCCATTCATCTGTGCGCAGCACTTTGTAGCCGTGGCCACGCTCGAGCTGGTTCTCCAACTCGGAAGTTGACTTGATCGACATGTCGAGGAAGCGCGCGAACTCGGCACTCGTCGCGGCGCCGCAGCCTTCGGCGATGTTGTCCGCGATCGACTCCGCCGCCGCGATCATTTGATTCCGCAGGCGGGCATAGCCGGTCCTGGGAAAGCCGTCCGTGAGACGGCGGATGGAAATCGCGAGCGCGTGCGCCTTCTGCCAGGCGCGGACTTTGTGGAAGTCTTGCATGGCGGAACGATGCACGCTGCCCGCACGTCCTTCGTCACCAATCCGCTGCCCGCATCATCACTCGATTGCAGCGACGATACAACGTGCGCAGGACGGATAACTGGGCCGGCAAGCAGAAAACGGAAAACGAACAACGGAGCACGGGAAACGGACCACTGACAACGCGCTGTTCCGCCGTCTCTCACGTAAGCGCCTGATCCGCCGCGAGTACCGCCTTTAGCAGCACATTCCCGCCATTCACGATGTCCTTCGGCGTCGAGTACTCCTTCGGCGAATGACTGATCCCCCCGATGCTCGGAATGAAAATCATTCCCATCGGCCCAAGCTGCGCCATCGCCTGCGCATCGTGCCCTGCCCCGCTGGGCATCACCCGCCATGACAACCCGAGCGCCTTCGCCGCCTCGGCCACGAAACCGCGCATGCGTGCGTCGCTCGGCGCCGCGACATTGGCGTGCAATTCAGCAAACGCGAATTCCGTCCCGTTCTGCGCGCCGATCGCCTTCGCTTCCTTCGCGATCTGGCCGAACATCATCTCGACCTTCTCGTCGTCGAGATCGCGGAGTTCGAGCGTGCATGTCGTCTTGCCCGGGATGACGTTCGGCGCGCCAGGGAAAGCTTGAATGCGCCCCACCGTCCCGACCTGTCGCCCCGAAATGCTCGTGACCACGCGATTCACCATTTGAATGAATCGCGCCGCTGAGAGCAGCGAGTCGTGGCGATTGTCCATCGCGGTCGTTCCGGCGTGATTCTGGAAACCGGTGATCGTCACCGACCACTGCTTGATGCCGACGATGCCCTCGACGACGCCGATGTCGATCTTCTCTTTCTCGAGCGTGCCTCCCTGCTCGATGTGCAGCTCGAAGTAGCCGGCGATGTCGCCCTTCTTGCGCCGCACCTGATCGAGCTTCGCGACATCGCCGCCGATGAACGCGATGCCCTGCTCGATGGTCTTGCCGCTGTTCGAGACGTTCTTCAACTCGGCGCCGGTGAGCTGGCCGCTCACGGCGCGACTGCCGTAGAGTCCACCTTCTTCGTTCTGCCAGACGACGACTTCGATCGGATGGCGCGTCGTGATGTTCTTCTCCGCGAGCGTCTGCGCGACTTCGATCGCCGCCGACGAGCTGACGCCTTTCCCCTCGGGCACGTTCGACTCGATGCGGATACGGAGCCCCTGCAACGCCTGCGACGTCGACCGCTTCGCCCGCAGCAAGCAATACTGCACGACGCCGATCACGTACGCCGCCCAATGATCTTCGCGTCGCGCGCTGAACCATGCGCCGAGTGCGTGCGGGTCGGCGAGTGGACCATGCAGCAGGTCCCGAAGCTCGATGCTGAACGTCGACCAACCATCGCCGCGACGCGTCGCGACGTCGCAGCGCGGAGCAGGCTGTCTCTGCAACGATGCCGTCGTCGCGCGATCGAGCGGCAGTTGCAGCACCAACGCGCCGCTGTAGTCCGCGATCCCACCCATCACATCGAGTCGGCCTGGCGCGCGACTCGAGAACACCGGTTCGTCGGAGATGAAAAAAGGATCCACGCTTCGTCAGCTATGGGGAGACACCGGCCAGAGTCCGCGGCGCAGCAACGCGCCTTGTAATGCCGGCTCGACGCGGGAGCGAATGATCGGATTCGCATACCCGACCCACGTCACGTCGGACTCGACGTCGAACGGCGCATCGATCGGGCCACCCAATCCGTCGGTGAGTATCACGCCCAGCTCCTCCGCGATGAGCGCAGTGGAGATGTCGTACGGGTGACAGCAGAGCGGCGCGGGAATTCCGCGCGTCGCATGCACGGGCTTCGTCAGTGGACGGATGTCCGCGATGAATCGATCGTGCCCCGCCATCAGCTCGTAGAACTGCCCGCCCGTCGAGAGATACTGATCCTCGAAGCACGCGGCTTTGCTCGCGACCGGCGGGCCGAGCACGTCGGCGATCACCTCGTCATCGATCGCGGCCAACACGTCGCGCACGCCGGGAAAGAATCGGCTGACACTGCAGAAGCCATGCGCCAGCGTGGTCGCGCGCGACGGACGAAGCATGAGCGGATCGCGCGCACCCAAGACGCGATCGTAGCGAATGCCATTCGCGCCTCGCCCGCGCTCGGCCCACAGCTGATCCGCCTTGTTCTGCTTGAGCGGCGGAATCTCCGTTTGCACTGCGAGCACGATGTCTTTCACGCGCGTCGTCTCACCGAGATTCGGCGCGACGCCCGTGAGAATCCACGCGCTGCGCTTCTGATACATGATCTCGCGCGTACCATCAATCGGATCGACGAGCACGCGCCACTTGCAGTCCGCGTCGGCGGTGCCGACCGGCAGCGTGAGCGTGCCGTTCGTGAGCCCCTCGGCAACGAGCACCATCGGCTCGTCGCGGGCGATGACCTCGAGCCCTTCGACGAGCAGCTCTTCGCTGACACGATCGATCCGATAGATCGTGTCCGTCGCCTCCTCGGTGTCTACCTCGGCCAGCGCTTCCGTCGATTGTCTTTCACACGCTCGCACGACCGAGTCGCGAATCCGATCGTGCAGCGCGAGAATGGGCGCGAGTAGTGGATGCGCGTCAGGCATCCTGTGAGGCGATGCGATAATGGACGGCAGATACCGCTTGGAGCTCGGCGGCTTTGGCTTCGGGCGAGGTATCGTTGAGGAAGTTGCCGCCGCCGATCTCTGGACCGGCGAGGTACTTCAACAATCCCGGTTTGCGGAGTGGTGGATGAATCTGCACGTGGAAGTGGAAGCCCGGAGCGGGATCCTTCGCCGGCGCGTTGTGAAACACCATGACGTATGGTAGCGGCATTCGCCACAGATTTTCGAGACGAATGAGTGTCTCGCGCAAGACACCGGCGAAGTCGTCGAGCTCTGCTGTCGGAATATGGGCAATCGTGGAGAAGGTGTGCCGCGGCGCGACGTACGTCTCGTAGGCGTAGCGAGCGAAGAACGGGACGAACGCGATCGCGCCGTCATTCGACGCGACGATGCGTCTTCCGTCGGCCTCCTCGGCCTCGATGATGTCCTGAAATATCGGCCGCCCGTGTTCCTCGAGATGCTCGGCGGACGCCTCGGCTTCGATCTCGATCGTGCGAAAAACGAAGTTCGTCGCGTAGATCTGCGCGTGCGGGTGCGGGTTGCTCACGCCGACCACCGTGCCTTTGTTCTCGAACATGAGCACGTGCCGGACTTCCGGACGACACGCAAGCTCGCGGTGTTGCGCTTGCAGCTCGCGCAGCAGCTCGACGAACCCGTCGTGCGGCAGCTCGGCCAGCGTGAGATCGTGGCGCGGCGTGAAACAGACCACGCGCGATAGTCCGTCGGCGGGCCGGGTCTTGTAGATCCCAGCGGGCCGCTCGAGCTCTTTCGGAGCTTTGGGGCCGACGCACGGATGGTCGTTGTCGAATACGAACACGCCCTCGTAGCGTGCGTTCCGCTCCCCCGACACGCGGAGATTGTCGGGGCAGAGGTAGCACGTCGGGTCGTATTCGGGCAGTTTCGCGCGCGCATCGTCTAGCGTTTCACCCCGCCAGGGGCGATTGTCGCGATGCGACGAGACGACTACCCATTCGCGGCGAAGCGGGTGCCAGCGTTCTTCCCAGGCCATGGCGGAAACCTATTTGAGAAACTCCACGATGCTACGCTACCCACCCGTTCGATGGGGCGTACTTGGCGCGGCGGACATCGCGCTCAAGAAGGTGCTGCCGGCGATGCGTCACAGCGATCGCTCGCAGATCGTCGCGATCGCGTCACGAAACCTCGAGAAGGCGCGTGCGGCCGCCGCGGAGCTGGGAATTCCGCGTGCCTACGGGTCATACGAAGAGTTGCTCGACGATCCCGACATCGAGGCGGTGTACAACCCGCTCCCGAATCACCTTCATGTTCCGTGGTCGATCCGCGCCGCCAAGGCGAAGAAGCACGTCCTCTGCGAAAAGCCGATCGCGTTGACAGCAGCGGAAGCGCGCGAGCTCCTCGCCGCACGTGACCGAGCCGGCGTACAGATCGGCGAGGCGTTCATGGTGCGGACGCATCCCCAGTGGCTCGGCGTCCGGAAGCTCGTCGAGGAAAACCGCATCGGAGATTTGCGTCTGATCGTCGGCCACTTCAGCTACTATCGCCGCGATCCGAACGACATTCGCAGCCGTGCCGATTGGGGCGGCGGTGCGCTGCTCGACATCGGCTGCTATCCGATCACGCTGTCGCGTTGGCTGTTCAATGACGAGCCGGTCGAAGTCGTCGGGCAGATCGAGCGCGATCCGGAGATGGGCATCGACCGTCTCGTGTCGGCGCTGCTTCGCTTTCCGAACGGCCAGGCCAGCTTCACGTGCGGCGGCCAGCTCGTGCCGTATCAGCGGATGCACATCTTCGGCACGACGGCGCGCGTCGAAGTCGAGATTCCGTTCAACGCGCCGCCCGATCGCGCGTGCCGCGTCTTCGTCGACGATGGCTCCAAGTACGCCGGCGAAAGCGCAGAGACGATGACCTTCCCGGTAGTCGATCAGTACACGCTGCAGGCCGACAGCTTTGCCGACGCGGTGCGAGGTGTGGGGCCGGTTCCGGTTTCGGTCGAGGATGCGGTGGCGAACATGGCTGTCATCGATGCGCTTTTCAGGTCGGCCGAGTCGCGTAGCTGGGAGCGTCCGGAGGATCGTCCCATGCTGGGTGTGGAGTTCTAGGAACAGCAATAGAAGATTTACGCGGAACTGGCCGATGGCCGCGGATAAACCACACCCCTTTGCCATCACGAGCCCCCCCTTCGTCATCACGAGCCCCCCCTTCGTCATCACGAGCCTCCCCTTCGTCATCACGAGCGAAGCGAGGGATCTGCTCTTGCCGCCTTCCCGCCCGTCATCACGAGCGAAGCGAGGGATCTGCTCTTCCCGCTCTTGCGCAGTCATCCGCGACACTCCGCTCGTTTCCGCGCAAATCAACAAATCGGCTGTCCCGCCTTTCACTCCACACAGTTCACAAGTGATCCAATCCCACCAATCTCGATCCGCACCTCATCCCGCGACGCCAGCGTGAACTCGTCCGGCGGCACGACTCCAGTCCCCGTCAACAACACACAGCCGAGCGGAAAGCTCGTCTCTCGACACAAATACTCGACCAGCTCGTCCGGCGTCCGCCGCATCTGCGACACCGTCGTCGATCCCTCGAACACGACGTCGTCACTCCGGATCACTTTGAGCGAAATCCGCGCATCCGGCGGCATCGGCACTTCGCTGATCAACAGCGCCGGGCCGAGCGCGCACGATCCGTCGTACGTCTTGGCCTGCGGCAGATAGAGCGGGTTCTCTCCTTCGATGTCGCGCGCGCTCACGTCGTTCCCAATCGTGTAGCCCACGATCTCGCCCCGCGTATTGACGCAGACCGCAAGCTCCGGCTCCGGCACCGTCCACTTCGAGTCGCGACGCACGCGCACGTGTTGCCCCGGACCGCGCACTCGCCACGGCGCCGCCTTGAAGAACAGCTCCGGACGCTCGGCCTCGTACACGCGATCGTAAAACGATCCGCCGCCGGCTTCGCGCGATTCCTCCATTCGCGCGGCGCGGCTGCGAAGGTACGTCACGCCCGCAGCCCACACTTCCTGTCCCAGCACTGGCGCGAGCACCTCGCTGTCGAGACGCGGCTCGCTCTTTCCGTAGGCCGCCGCCGCACGCAAATGCTCGAACAGATTCGGATGGTTGATCAGCGGATCCCAGCGTTCGTGCAATCGGAAGAACGCGCCGTCACTCTCGAGGACGGGCCCGGTCGGAGTTCGATAGAGCTTCACGGATTTATGATCTCCCGCGCCTGCTCGCGGGCACCTGCGCCCGCATCGAGCTGCGCGATGATTTTGTCGACGTCATAAACACAACCGCCCCACGTTCCACCACTCGCGCGCTGAAGCGCGGCCCACAGACGCGTGTCGTCGGGCAACGCACCATTCGGCGCGAGATCCGGATGCGGAGGGCGCGTCAGCAGCAGTTCTTCATCGACCAGATTGATCGACCCGGACAGATTGCGGCGATCGATCACGATCTCGATCTCGTCGCCGTCGCGGACCTTCGAGAGCGGTCCGCCCTGAAGCGCCTCCGGCCCGATGTGGCCGACACACGCACCAGTCGAAAGTCCGGAGAAGCGTCCGTCGGTGAGCAGCGCGACGTGCTTTCCCCACGGCAAGTACTTGAGCGCCGTGGTGATTTGCGCCGTCTCCTGCATTCCGGTTCCTGTCGGCCCGTTGCCGATCAGCACGATCACGTCGCCTTCTTGAATCGGCTGCGCGACGTTTGCGCCGCCTTTAACGGCCCGAATCGCATCGCGCTCGTCGGTGAACACGCGCGCGGGACCGCGATGCCGATAAACACCGTCCTCGTCGACAACCGACGGATCGATCGCGGTCGCTTTGATGACCGACCCTTC
>LNAP01005803.1_pt1 | contig 10846 bp, 10 predicted proteins | sample 602601 | NCBI WGS metagenome assembly LNAP01 (sample SAMN02440304, study PRJNA202911) | soil metagenome | biome: Subtropical and temperate rainforests or woodlands; isolation source: soil samples (1 kg each in a 20% v/v slurry with milli Q water) were... ...
GGTGTTCTTCGACGCGGTACGCCATGCTTACCTGAAGCGTGCGGCGGCCGACCCGGCGCGTTACCTGTTGGTGGATGCGGCGCAACCACTGTCCCAGGTCCAGCAGGCGCTGGACGCCCTGTTGCCGAAATTGCTGGAGTTGCACCGTGGCTGAGGCCTTTCCCTGGCAGGACGAGCTCTGGCAGCAACTGGCGGGCCGTGCGCAGCATGCCCATGCCTATCTGCTCCATGGTCCGGCGGGCATCGGCAAGCGTGCGCTGGCCGAGCGCCTGATGGCGCGCCTGCTGTGCCAGCATCCGGCGGGGCTGGATGCCTGCGGGCAGTGCAAATCGTGCCTGCTGCTGCAGGCCGGCAGCCACCCGGACAACTACGTGCTGGAGCCGGAAGAAGCGGACAAGGCGATCAAGGTCGATCAGGTGCGCGAATTGGTCAGCTTCGTGGTGCAGACCGCGCAGCTGGGCGGGCGCAAGGTGGTGCTGATCGAGCCGGTGGAGTCGATGAACATCAACGCTTCCAACGCGCTGCTGAAAAGCCTCGAAGAGCCGTCCGGCGATACGGTGTTGCTGCTGGTCAGCCACCAGCCGAGCCGCTTGTTGCCGACCATCAAGAGTCGCTGCGTGCAGCAGGCCTGTCCTCTGCCCAGTGAGGCCATGAGCCTGCAATGGCTGAGCAAGGCCCTGCCGGACTGCTCGGAAGAGGAGCGGGTCGAGCTGTTGACCCTGGCGGCCGGTTCGCCCCTGGCAGCTGTCAGCCTGCAAGCCCAGGGCGCGCGCGAGCAGCGGGCGCAGGTGGTCGACGGGGTGAAGAAGTTGCTCAAGCAGCAGCAATCGCCGACCCAGTTGGCCGAAGGCTGGAATGCGATACCCTTGCTGTTGCTGTTCGACTGGTTTTGCGACTGGTCGAGCCTGATCCTGCGTTATCAGCTGACGCAGGACGAGGAGGGGCTGGGGTTGGCCGATATGCGCAAAGTGGTGCAGTACCTCGCGCAGAAATCCTCCCAGGCCAAGGTTCTGGAGATCCAGGACTGGATCCTTGCCCAGCGCCAGAATGTGTTGAACAAGGCCAACCTCAATCGGGTGCTGTTGCTCGAAGCCTTGCTGGTGCAGTGGGCCACACTGCCTGGCCGCAACTGACGGCGGCGCCTGGAAACAAACCGAATCGCCGGCTGTTGCTCGGGCCGGCCTGTTCATTGACCGAATGTGGTTGTCGCTTCTTATGCTTGTAGATTCCCATTGTCACCTCGATCGCCTCGACCTTACCGCGCACGACGGCTCCCTTGACGCCGCCCTGGACGCGGCTCGTCAGCGCGGAGTCGGGCATTTCCTGTGTATTGGCGTCAGCGCCGACAATGCGGCTGACGTCAAAGCCCTGGCCGAGCGTTATGACGATGTCGACTGCTCGGTGGGTGTCCATCCCCTGGATGTCCAGCCCGGCGCCGCACCAGCCCTCGACTGGCTGCTGCAGGAACTGAACCACCCGCGGGTGGTAGCCATCGGCGAGACCGGCCTGGATTACCACTACGAACCGGAAGCCGCGCAGTTGCAGCAGGAGTCTTTCCGCCTGCACCTGCAAGCCGCCCAGCAGACCGGCAAGCCGGTGATCGTCCATACCCGTGGCGCGCGCGCCGATACCCTGACCCTGCTGCGCGAAGCGGCGTTGCCGCAAGCCGGGGTCCTGCACTGCTTCACCGAAGACTGGGACATGGCCAAGGCCGCTCTGGACCTGGGTTTCTACATTTCCCTGTCTGGAATCGTCACCTTCCGCAATGCCGATGCGCTGCGGGACGTGGCACGCCAGGTGCCGGCCGACCGTTTGCTGGTGGAAACCGATTCGCCGTATCTGGCGCCGATTCCTTATCGCGGCAAGCCCAACCTGCCGCAGTACGTGCGTGAAGTCGCCGAGTTCCTGGCCATGCTGCGGGGGGAGCCCTACGAGCGTTTTGCCGAGCAGACCACCGAGAACTTCAAGCGTCTGTTCCCGCTGGCGCACGTCAAAGGCTGAATCGCAGGCAAAAAAAACCCGGGTTCTGGGGGGTGAATCCGGGTTAAGACCATTAGGAGTAAAACAAAGGCACGCCATCCCTTGGTACCTTCATCGGCGCTTCACTTGGGGGAGATGTCACGCCGACAGTTCAAGTATTGATCACTATTGAATTCAGTCCAGTTGGCCTTGCTCGTTTTTTAAACAAATTTGGAATACGAGCGCTTCGCTTGAGTTCTCATTGCCGGGCGATGTCAGCCACAATGGCGAGAGTTTCGTCGATCACGCGTTTTTCGGTATAGAAATGCGGTGAAAATCTAACTCCGGGGCCGCGGGGGATGCACACCACCTGTTGCTGTTGCAGCGCCTCATAAACCGCCTGATTATCGATGCCATCGATACTGAACGAGAAAATTCCGCCGCGACGGGCAGGGTTGAGCGGGGTGTGCAGGCGTACGCCGGGGATAGCATTCAAGCCGTCCTGAAGCCACTGGACCCGTTCGGCGATCAAGGTCGCCACGTGCTCCATGCCCACTTCTTCCAATAACGACAGGCTGGCTTCCAGGGCCATGGCGCCGAGCATGTTCGGGCTGCCGCATTCGAAGCGCCGGGCACTCTTGGCCGGTTCCCATTCGCTGCGGCTGTAATCGCCCATGTGTTCCAGCATGTGCCAGCCGAACTCATGGAGCTTGAGCTGCGCACGCAGCTCGCTGCGGCAATAGAACACGCCGAGGCCTTCAGCCCCGAGCATCCATTTGTGGCCGTCGGCCATGGCGAAGTCGCATTGATAGGCCTGGACATCGAAGGGTTGCGCGCCCAGTTGCTGGATGGCGTCGATGCAGAACAGCACGTTCTGTTGTTTGCAACCGGCGCCCAGGCGCTGCAGGTCCAGGCGCAGGCCGCTAGCGAATTGCACCGCGCTGATCGCCATCAGCCGGGTGCGCGGCCCGCAGGCGGCCAGCAGCGCGCCTTCCGGGTCGTCGCCCTTGAGGCTGACCTGAAGCACTTCCACGCCCTGGCTGGCCAGGGCTTCCCAGACAATACGGTTGGAGGGGAATTCTTCGTCGCTGATGACGATCTGGTCGCCTTTTTCCCAGGACAGGCCAAAGGCGACGAATGACAGCGCTTCCGAAGTATTTTTGACCAGTGCGATGTCATCCGTTGACGGTGCATTTAGCAGGCGCATCAGGCGTTCGCGCAGGCGTTGTTCAAGGGCCATCCAGTCCGGATAGTCCCGCGCACCCAGCAAAACGTTCTCTTTGGCGAAGCGCGCCACGGCTTCGGCGGCCCGATTCGGCCAGGGGGCGACAGCTGCGTGATTCAAATAACGCAGGCCCGGGGCCTGTACAAATTCATCAAGAAACATAGTCATGGTCGGATGATCCGTGCATTTTGGCGCAATTTAGGCATAATACGCGGCTTCGATTTTGACCCCGACAGACCTTTTCTTATGCAGAAAGAACCTCGTAAGGTCCGTGAGTTTCGTCGCCGCGAGCAAGAAATTCTCGATACCGCGCTCAAGCTGTTCCTCGATCAAGGTGAAGACAGCGTCACCGTCGAGATGATCGCTGATGCCGTTGGTATCGGCAAAGGGACCATCTACAAGCACTTCAAGTCCAAGGCGGAGATCTATCTGCGCCTGATGCTCGATTATGAGCGCGACCTGAACGAGCTGCTGCACTCTGCCGATGTCGACAAGGATAAGGAAGCCCTGTCCCGGGCCTACTTCGAATTCCGCATGCGCGACCCACAGCGTTACCGGCTGTTCGATCGCCTGGAAGAGAAGGTGGTCAAGGGCAACCAGGTGCCGGAAATGGTCGAGGAGTTGCACAAGATCCGTGCTTCCAACTTCGAACGCCTGACCTTGTTGATCAAGGGCCGCATCAGCGAAGGCAAGCTCGAAGACGTGCCGCCTTACTTCCACTACTGCGCGGCCTGGGCGCTGGTGCACGGCGCGGTAGCGCTGTACCACTCGCCGTTCTGGAGCAACGTGCTGGAAGACCAGGAAGGCTTCTTCCAGTTCCTGATGGACATCGGCGTGCGCATGGGCAACAAGCGCAAGCGCGACCCCGATAGCTCCGGCAGCTGATTCATTCAGTCGCCTTATGGCGCCATGATTTTTCTATATGGCGCAGTGTCCCAGGAATATACTCAGGCATGGGACTTGCCAAAACCTGATTTTTGAGTCAGGTTTTGGTCGGTTCACTCTTCCTTCGCCGGAGTCATCCATGATCGTTGACCGTCAAGGCAGGCGTTTTCGCAATCTGCGTATCAGCCTGACTTCTGCCTGCAACTACGCCTGTACCTACTGCGTGCCCAACGGCAAGCGGCTGGTGGCTGCCCAGGACGAGTTGTCGGCCGAGGCCATGGCGCGCGGCGTGGCCTACCTGATCGAGGCGGCAGGCATCGAACGCCTGCGCATCACCGGCGGCGAGCCCCTGGTCAGCCCGAAACTCGAAGCCTTCATGGGCGCGGTGGGGCAAATGGGCCTGGAAGACATCAGCCTGACCACCAACGGCCAGTTGCTCGCACGCAAGCTGCCGCTACTGGTGGATGCCGGTATCCGGCGCATCAACGTTTCCCTCGACACCCTGGACGCCTCGGCTTTCCGCAGCATCGCCCGTGGCGGCGATCTGGCGACGGTACTCGACGGCATGGACCAGGCTCGCGCGGCGGGCATGAAAATCAAGGTCAACATGGTGCCGCTGCGCGGGCAGAACCTGGATCAGGTAATGCCGTTGCTCGACTACTGCCTGGAGCGTGGTTATGAGCTGCGCTTTATCGAGCTGATGCGCATGGGCCATCTGGCCAGCGACTCCAACGCCTTCCTGCAGCAGTTCGTCAGTCTGCAACAATTGCTGAGCCTGATCGGTGAACGCTACGAATACCTGCAGGCCGATGCCCCGGTGGATGCCACAGCCGTGCGTTATGAAATTCCGGGGTTGGGCCATTTCGGCGTGATCGCCAACGAAAGTGTGCCGTTCTGCCGGACCTGCTCGCGTCTGCGGCTGTCATCCACCGGCTGGTTGCACGGTTGCCTGTCGTCGAGCAACCGGCATTACGTCGGCGACCTGCTGGACAAGCCGCGCCATCAAGCTTTGCCGGCCTTGCAGCGCCTGCTGGTCAAGGCCCTGGGCGACAAGCAGGATGTGGCATTCTCCGGTGGTGCGACGGTGATGAAAATCATCGGCGGCTAAACCCCATCTCTCTGATCCCCGTCCTCTGTAGCCGCTGCCGCAGGCTGCGATCGAGGGCGTAGCCCTCGCCAATCCAGACGACCCATTTCTCTCCAGCCAATAGCCTTCAACGGGTTTGTGGCTGCGGCGCAGCCATTCGCAGCTACGGCCGCGGCTACAGGCGACCGAGCTGGCGCGGAAGCTGCATCTCGTGGCCATTCGCCGGTTTTCCGTCACCGGCTTCTGGAGGGAAGGATGCGTAGCCTGGTTTTGCTGCTGGCTTTTTTGGGGCTCGGTGGCTGCATGAATGTCAGCGATATGGGCGAGGGTGTTCGCTATCACATGAGTGATGCGGGTTTCCTCGATCACAGTAATACCCAGCGCTCCAACTCGTTCCGCGTTCAGCCGGACTCATTCATTTTCATCGCCCAGGGCGCCTTTGCTCCGCCGGGCAGCGCCTACCCGCGCCCCAACGTGGTGGCCGAGGAAGCCTTCAAGGGTTTTATCGAATACTTCCCCATGGTCCGCCGCGCCCGGGCGCCGGAAGGCCTGGACCAGGCCATGGCCGAAGCCCGTGAAGTGGGCGCGCATTACCTGCTGTACACCCGTTTCGCCAAGGCCGACGACCGTATCGGCAACTCCGATGAGTGGTTCGACCAGGAAGCCGTGGATCGCCTGGGGATCGACAACGGCGTGATTCAGATCATGCTGATCGAGACCAGTACCCAGTATCTGATCGACACCGCGCGGATTCGCAGTCGTGGCGGTTTACTGACGTTCCACGACAACAAGCCGGAAGACCTGCTTGGCCCGCCGCTCGAACAATACGCCCGCAGCCTGTTAGGCTTGAGCGATTAAGCCAAGCACGAGGAGAGCAGCATGAGTGGTCCGGGCAAAGCCAACGATCTGTTGGCGCAGATTCCCAAGGCGGAGAAGGGTTTGCCGCCGGTCCACCTGTGGAATCCCGACTTCTGCGGCGATATCGATATGCGTATCGCCCGCGATGGCACCTGGTACTACCTGGGTACCCCCATTGGCCGCAAACCCATGGTCAAGCTGTTCTCCACCATCATTCGCCGCGACGGCGACGATTATTTCCTGATCACCCCGGTGGAAAAGGTCGGCATCAAGGTCGATGACGCGCCTTTTGTCGCTGTCACCCTGGAGGTCGAAGGCGAGGGTGAGGAGCAACTCCTGCGCTTTACCACCAATGTCGACGAGCAGGTCAGCGCCGGCAGCGAGCATCCGCTGCGGGTGGTGATCGACCCGCAGACCCAGGAGCCGGCGCCTTACGTTCACGTGCGCAGCAACCTGGAAGCACTGGTGCACCGCAACGTGTTCTACCAACTGGTGGAACTGGCGGTGAGCCGTCCGATCGACGGTCAGAACTGGCTGGGCGTCTGGAGCGGCGGGGTGTTCTTCCCGATCGGCCTGGAGCCCTAAGCTGCGAAATACCTTGTTTCCCGGATAAATATCTTGCGACGAAGATCCCGTTTCGGGTATCAATTTGTACATGATTAGACATGTTCGATTTGACAAGAAAAAACGCGTGGTCGATGAACTGATCCGACGCATCGAAAGCGGCCTGATGGAGGACGGTTTCCTGCTGCCGGGCGAGCATCAGTTGGCCCAGGAATTCTCGGTGAGTCGTGGCACCCTGCGTGAGGCCCTGGCCGAACTCAAACGCCGCAACTACATCGCCACCCAGAGCGGGGTCGGCTCCATCGTCACCTTTGACGGAGTGGTGCTGGACCAGCAAAACGGCTGGGCCCAGGCCCTGGCGGACAGCGGGGCGCTGATCAACACCGAGCTGCTGCGCCTGGAGGCGGTTCAACGTCCTGACCTGTTCAGCCGTTTCGGTACCGACCAATTCATCGCCCTGGACCGGCGCCGGCGCTCTACCGACGGCACCGTGGTTTCCCTTGAACGTTCCCTGATGCCCGCCACCGGAGGCCTGGAAAGCCTGCCGCGAGTAGGGCTGATCGATGATTCCCTGACCATTACCCTGGCCGCCTACGGCTACATCGGCGAGCGCGGCGATCAATGGATCGGCGCCGAGCCACTGGGTGAAGAAGAGGCACGACTGCTGGGACGCCCGGCCGGCAGTGTGTTTCTCAAGGCCCTGCGGACCACCTATGACCGCCGCGGGCGTTTCATGGAACAGGTGGAAAGTTTTCTCGACCCGCTGCACTTTCGCATGCACCTGGAATTCGGAGCGCAGAAATGATCCCTCTGGATCGCGCTCTGGGCGCCTTTTACGGGTTGGCCCTGGGTGATGCCCTGGGCATGCCGACCCAATCCTTGAGCCGGCAGCAGATCAAGCAGCGTTTCGGTGCCATCCACAGCCTGGAAGACGCCGGTCCCGATCAACCGATTGCCGCCAACATGCCCAAGGGCTCGATCACCGACGACACCGAGCAGGCGATCCTGGTCGGCGATCTGCTGGTGGCGGGCAAGGGCCGGATCGAACCGGCAGCGTTGGCCCACAGCCTGATCGAGTGGGAAGCGGCGATGCAGGCCAAGGGTTCCCAGGACCTCCTGGGCCCTTCGACCAAACGCGCCATCGAAATGATCCTCGCCGGGCATACCGCGGAAGAAGCCGGGCGCTACGGCACCACCAACGGCGCGGCGATGCGCATCACCCCGGTGGGTATCGCGGCGAATGTCGACGATGCCCAGGTCTTTGTCTGCGCGGTGGTGGAGGCTTGTCAGGTCACCCATAACACCACCCTGGGTATCTCCAGCGCGGCGGCGGTGGCGGCGGTGGTATCCGCCGGGATCAATGGCGTGCCGCTGGGCGATGCCTTGCAGGTCGGCGTGCAGATCGCCCAGGAAGCGGAGCGGCATGGCCACTGGGTGGCCGGCGGGCGTATCGCCACGCGCATCAGTTGGGCGCGCAGCCTCAGTGTCGAAAGCGACAAGGCGCTGCTGGCCGATCTGCTGTACGACCTGATCGGTACTTCCGTCGCTTCCCAGGAATCGGTGGTGGTCTCCTTTGCCCTGGCGCATCAGGTGGCCATCGGCGAACTGCAGGCGTTCGAAGCGCTGTGCATGGCCGCCAGCCTGGGGGGCGACACCGATACCATTGCCGCCATCCTCGGCGCGATGCTCGGTGCCTGCCAGGGGATGGAGTGCTGGCCGGCCGCCTTGATCGAGCAGATCAAGCAGGTCAATGACCTGGATCTCGAACCGCTGGTGCAGGGGCTGCTGGCCCTGCGTTAAGGGGCGCGAGGCTGCATGATCAAGGCTCCCACCCCCTGTGCGCGAGCCGTCGCTGAGGCCTATTTGCCATGGATAGCAGGAATACGGCGAGGAATGCCGGGACGTCTGATCGACTTCCGAAATTGCCGACAATCACAACAAAGGCAACAGGAGTGTTTTCATGAGTGCATCGAACCCCGGGCAAAGCGCCGGGCAGCTGGAAACCCGTGGCATCGAGCCGGTGCCGGAAGGCGAGTGCAACGGCCATCCGCTGCAACTGTTCTGGGTCTGGTTCGCCGCCAATATCAGCATCCTCGGCTTGCCGCTGGGGGCGACCCTGGTGGCTTTTCGTGGCCTGTCGATCGGGCAGGCGATCATCGTCGCTATCCTCGGTGCCGCCGGTTCGTTCGCGGTGGTGGGGATCATCTCCATCGCCGGGCGTCGCGGGCGGGCGCCGAGCCTGACGCTATCGCGGGCGATCTTCGGCATGCGCGGCAATATCGGCCCGACCCTGGTGTCGCTGATGTCGCGGGTGGGCTGGGAAACCGTCAACACCACCACCGCTGCCTTCGTCCTGCTGTCGCTGTGTTCGATCCTGTTCGGCTCGCCGGTGGAAGCCAAGAGTGCGCCGCTGCTGACCCTGCTGTTCATCGGCATTTTCGTGCTGTTGACCCTGGCCGTCTCCGGCCTCGGCCACGCGACCCTGCTGGTGATCCAGAAGTGGGCCACCTATGTGTTCGGCGCGCTGAACCTGCTGGTGGGCGGCTTCCTCTGCGCCACCATCGACTGGAGCGCGGTGTTCAACGCCACCCCGGCGCCGTTGAGCGCGATGATCATCGGTATCGGCACCATGGCCGCGGGCACCGGTATCGGCTGGGCCAATACCGGTGCCGACATGTCGCGTTACCAGCACAGCAGCGTCAAGGCCTCGCGCCTGGTGGCATCGGCGGCCTTCGGCGCCGGCATTCCGCTGGTGCTGCTGATTACCCTGGGTGGCCTGCTGTCGGTGGGCAACGATGACCTGGCCTCGGCCACCGACCCGATCGTGGCGATCCGCGACATGCTGCCGACCTGGATGGCGGTGCCCTACCTGATCACCGCTTTCGGCGGCCTGCTGTTGTCGAACAACCTGTCGGTGTACTCGGCCGGCCTGACCACCCTGACCCTGGGGCTCAAGGTCAAGCGGGTGTACGCGGTGGTGGTGGACATCGTGGCGATCTTCGCCGGCTCCATCTACTTCATGCTGATCGCCGAGAGTTTCTATGGGCCGTTCATTACCTTCATTTCCTTGCTGGCGGTGCCTCTCACCGCCTGGGTCGGGATCTTCGTGGTCGACCTGATCCACCGTCACTACTACAGCCCCAAGGACCTGCTGGACGTCAGCCCGAGCAGCGCCTACTGGTATCGCGGTGGTGTCGAATGGCGGGCCTTAGGTGCCTGGGCACTGGCCATAGTGCTGGGTTTCAGCTTCACCACCATCGGCACCAGCGCCGAGAACGTCTGGTTCGCCGGGCCGCTGGCCGATTCCTGGCTGGGCCATAACGGCCTGGGCTGGATCGTCACCTTCCTGGTAGCCGGCGGCGTGTATGCCGTGCTGGGTGGGGCCAGGGATCGCCGCGGCGCTTTTGTCGAGAATGCCAATGCCTAGAATGCTGCACACCGGCCAGGTCATCGTCGATCTGGTGATGTCCGTAGACCGCCTGCCGAGCTCCGGCGGCGACGTGCTGGCACAGTCTGCCAGCTTCGAGGCCGGTGGCGGCTTCAACGTGATGGCTGCCGCCCAGCGAAATGGCTTGCCGGTGCTGTACCTGGGGCGGCACGGCAACGGCCGCTTCGGGGAGCTGGCGCGGGAGGCGATGCGTGCCGAGGGCATCCAGGTCACTCTCGAGGCCAGCCGCACCGAGGACACCGGCCTGTGCGTGGCGCTGACCGAAGCCACGGCCGAACGCAGCTTCATTTCCTACATCGGGGCGGAAGGCCAACTGTCGGCCCAGGACCTGGCCGGTGTCGCGGTGCAGGCCGACGACTTTGTCTATGTCAGCGGCTACAGCCTGCTGCATGCCGGCAAGGCCGAGGCCTTGCTGGACTGGCTGCTGGCCTTGCCACGGGCGATCCGGCTGGTGTTCGATCCGGGCCCGCTGGTGGATTCGCCGGACTCCGTGGCGATGCGCCGGCTGCTGCCGCGTATCGATCTCTGGACCAGCAACAGCGTCGAGGCCTTGCGCTTCACCGGGACCACGACCATCGCCGCAGCCCTGCGACGCCTGCATGAGGGGCTGCCGCAGGAGGTGTTGCTGGTGGTCAGGGACGGCCCGCAAGGCTGCTGGGTCAGCCAGCATGGCCACAGCGCCCATGTACCGGGCTTCAAGGTCCAGGCGGTGGACAGCAACGGCGCTGGCGATGCCCATGCCGGAGTCTTCGTCGCAGCCCTGGCGCAGGGGCTGGAGCCGTTGCAGGCGGCGCGTCGTGCCAATGCCGCGGCGGCCCTG
>LNAP01005804.1_pt1 | contig 10845 bp, 8 predicted proteins | sample 602601 | NCBI WGS metagenome assembly LNAP01 (sample SAMN02440304, study PRJNA202911) | soil metagenome | biome: Subtropical and temperate rainforests or woodlands; isolation source: soil samples (1 kg each in a 20% v/v slurry with milli Q water) were... ...
AGCGCGTCATACAGCGCCTGATTGACGTTCGACTTACCGACGATACCGACGATGCCACACATGCGACGCAACCCCTACTTAATGAATCTTGACTGAACAATACTTACTGCGGCGCGTTGCCGGGCAAGAGATGTTCCTTGAACGGAAGATCAGCGGGTACGCTGATACCGCTGGCCAGCCACTGACTGCTCCACCCCAATATGAGGTTCTTGGACCAATCTGCAACCAATAGAAATTTTGGCACGAGACTCGACTCCTGCCACCATGCATCCTGCTGTACCGGACCCAGGCTCAACAGCCCGACCGCAACGACCACCAGCAACGCGCCACGCGCGGCACCGAAGGCCATGCCGAGAAATCGATCGGTCCCGGAGAGGCCGGTGACACGTATCAATTCGCCGATAAGATAATTGACCATTGCTCCCACCAGCAGCGTGGCGATGAACATGATGGCGCAGCCCGCGATGACGCGAGCCGAAGGTGTTTCGATATAACCGGCCAGATAAACGGCCAGGGATCCGCCGAACATCCAGGCGACGACTCCTGCAACGATCCAGGTCAGCAGCGACAATGCTTCTTTGACGAAGCCGCGGCTTAGACTGATCAATGCGGAGATGGCGATGATGGCTACGATCGCCCAATCAACCCAGGTAAATGGCACAGTGCAGCCTACAGACGGATAAGGCGGCGCATTTTAGCAGAGCGCTGGGCTATCGGTAAGCGGTGTTTGGCAGTCCATTGCAAATCAATGGGTTGTGGCAAGCCATGACCACCTCAAGCTAGGCAAAAACCAATGTGGGAGCGGGCTTGCCCGCGATAGCGGCGTGCCAGTCAACTAAACTATCGACTGGTCCACCGTCATCGCGGGCAAGCCCGCTCCCACACAAGCCTGCATACACATTTGGATGTTTCAGCCGCGCTCTGGCTGGAAGCGCACCACAAAGCCCTTCAGGTTCTGCTGGCGACCCAGCAAGTCCCGCAGGCGGTCAGCCTCGGCACGCTCGATCAGCGGACCGACAAATACCCGATTCTTGCCATTGGCAGTTCGGATATACGCGTTATAACCCTGGCTGCGCAGGGTTTTCTGCAAGGCTTCGGCGCTTTCGCGATTGGACAGGCTGGCGAGTTGCACCGACCAACTGATCGGCAGGCCATTCGGATCAATACGGCTTTGCCCCACATCAGGCTTGCCCGGGGCTGCGGGCTGCGGTGCGACCGGTTTCGGCGCAGGAGCAGGTGCAGCCGGCTTGGCGGCAACCACAGGCGCAGGAGCAGGTTTTACCACCGGCACACTCGGCTGGATCGGCGCCGAAGGTGCTTGCTGTTCGGCAATTTCCACATCGGTCGGCACCGGTTCTTCCTCGGGCAGCGCCTGCGGCTCAGGCACCACTACCGGCTCGACCTGGACCTGCGGCATCACCGGCGCCTGGGGCGCCGCCGGTGCTTCGACCGTAACCTGGCGCTGCTCGTCCTGGCGAGAAAACAGCATCGGCAGGAAAATCACCGCCAATGCCACCAGCACCAGGGCTCCGACCATTCGCTGCTTGTATGCGCTATCCAGTAATGCCATGTGCAGCTTCCTCCGTGGAGCGCCGGGCCAACCACTCAAGCGCCTCGGCAACACAATAAAATGATCCGAACAACAGAATCTCGTCCTCGGCCGTTGCCACCGCGCATTGAGCCTCCAATGCAGCGGTTACGCTTGCATGGGACGTCACCGTCGCGCCAAGGTTCTGCAACACCGCCTGCACATCATCCGCCGTACGGGTGCGCGGCGTATCCAGCGGGGCGACGGCCCAGGACTGCACACTGCCCAGCAAAGGCGCGACCACACCGTCCAGATCCTTGTCCGCCAGCAGGCCGAACACCGCCAGACGCCGACCCGCCGGCGCCTGGAGCGACAAACGACGCGCCAGGTACTGCGCAGCATGGGGGTTATGCCCGACATCCAGCAACAGGTTCAAGCGCTTGCCTTGCCACTCGAACGAGCGACGATCCAGGCGCCCGACCACCTGCGTACGCTGCAAGGTATCGGCAATCTGCCCGGCATTCCACGGCAGATCCAGCAACAGGTAGGCCTGCAGGGCGAGCGCGGCGTTTTCCATGGGCAGGTTCAGCAGCGGCAGGTCGTGCAGCTCGACACCCTGGCCCCGCGCATCGACACCGTGCCACGACCAGCGATCGCCTGCCACTTCCAGGCCGAAGTCCCGGCCCCGCAGGAAAAACGGGCAATCCAGCTCGCGCACCTTATCCAGCAAGGTATGGGGCGGGTCCACATCACCGCACAGCGCCGGCTTGCCCTGGCGGAAGATCCCGGCCTTTTCATAGGCCACGGATTCGCGGGTATCGCCCAGGTAGTCAGCATGATCCACGCCAATGCTGGTCACCAATGCGAGGTCGGCATCCACCACATTGACGGTATCCAGACGACCGCCCAGACCGACTTCCAGCACCACCGCATCCAGTTGTTCACGCTCGAACAGCCAGAACGCGGCCAGGGTGCCCATCTCGAAATAGGTCAGGGAGGTTTCGCCACGTCCGGCATCCAGCGCCGCAAAGGCTTCGCATAACTGCTCGTCAGTGGCTTCGACGCCATTGAGCTGCACACGCTCGTTGTAACGCAGCAAGTGCGGCGAGCTGTAGACGCCCACCTTCAGGCCCTGGGCCTGCAGCAACGCGGCGACGAAAGCGCAGGTAGACCCCTTGCCGTTGGTGCCAGTGACCGTGATCACCCGTGGCGCCGGCCGCCCCAACCCAAGGCGGGCCGCTACCTGTTGCGAGCGCTCCAGCCCCATGTCGATGGCTGACGGATGCAACTGCTCGAGGTAGGCGAGCCATTCGCCCAGGGTTCGTTGGGTCATAGGTTTGCAGGCACCGGCGGCACAACGATGGGCTCGACCTTAGGCGCGACGTACACCGGGGTCGGCAAACCCATCATCTGTGCCAGCAGGTTGCCCAGGCGCGGACGCAGTTCGGAACGGGCAATGATCATGTCGATGGCGCCGTGCTCCAGCAGGAACTCGCTGCGCTGGAAGCCTTCCGGCAGTTTTTCACGTACGGTCTGCTCGATCACGCGTGGGCCGGCAAAGCCGATCAGCGCCTTGGGCTCGCCGACAATCACGTCGCCCAGCATCGCCAGGCTGGCGGAAACGCCGCCGTAGACCGGGTCGGTCAGGACCGAGATGAACGGGATGCCTTCTTCACGCAGACGCGCCAGTACCGCAGAGGTCTTGGCCATTTGCATCAGCGAAATCAGCGCTTCCTGCATCCGCGCACCACCGGAGGCGGCGAAGCAGATCATCGGGCAACGGTTTTCCAGGGCGTAGTTGGCGGCGCGTACAAAACGCTCACCGACAATGGCGCCCATCGAGCCACCCATGAAGGAGAACTCAAACGCCGACACCACCACTGGCATGCCCAGCAGCTTGCCGCTGACGGAGATCAGCGCGTCTTTCTCGCCCGTCTGCTTTTGCGCAGCGGTCAGGCGGTCTTTGTACTTCTTGCCGTCGCGGAACTTGAGGCGGTCCACCGGTTCCAGGTCAGCGCCCAGCTCGGCACGGCCATCGGCGTCGAGGAAAATGTCGATACGGGCGCGGGCGCCGATACGCATGTGGTGATTGCACTTGGGGCAAACGTCCAGGGTCTTTTCCAGCTCCGGGCGGTACAACACCGCGTCGCAGGAGGGGCACTTGTGCCACAGACCTTCAGGGACCGAGCTTTTCTTCACCTCGGAACGCATGATCGAGGGGATCAGTTTGTCTACTAACCAGTTGCTCATGCTTTCTTTCTCCAGTACCGGTGGCTTGAACACAGCCCCGCGTATGCCCTTGAGCTAAATTCATTGATGTGGCGATAACAACTGCAGGACGGGGTCAGACGTTCGACCAGCCATTTCCTGCACCTGCCCTCAGCCTTCCAGACAACCCGCCAGTGCGTGGTTGCCACTTCATTGGCGCCGCCCGAGGGCAACGCCGGCCTGTTTTACACAGTGGTAGTTACTGACGGCGGCAGACTGCCAGCCGTCACATCGCGCCACTGCTGCTGCGCACTGCCTGCATGAATGCGTGAATCTTGCCAGAGTCCTTGATGCCCTTGGCCTGCTCCACCCCGCCACTGACGTCGACGGCATACGGGCGAACCTGGGCAATGGCCTGCGCCACATTGTCAGCGCACAAGCCACCCGCCAGGATGATCGGCTTGCTCAAGCCCTGGGGGATCAGCGACCAATCGAAGGCCTCGCCGGTACCGCCAGGAATGCCCTCGACATAGGCATCGAGCAAAATCCCGCTGGCCCCGGCGTAGGCGGCACAACTGGCGGCGATATCGTCCCCGGCCTTGACCCGCAGCGCCTTGATATACGGGCGATGGTAGCCGGCGCACTCCTCCGGGGTTTCGTCGCCATGGAACTGCAACAGGTCCAGGGGCACCGCATCCAGGGTTTCATTGAGCTCGCAGGCGCTGGCGTTGACGAACAGCCCCACAGTGGTCACGAACGGCGGCAAGCCGGCAATGATCGCCCGGGCCTGTTGCACCGTTACCGCCCGCGGGCTCTTGGCATAAAACACAAAGCCAATGGCGTCAGCCCCCGCCTCGACTGCCGCCAGCGCGTCTTCCATGCGGGTAATCCCGCAAATCTTGCTGCGAACGCCTGACATATCGTCGGAACCTCAGGGGGCTGTCCAGGAAAGTCCCGGATGGTAACAAATGCTTTTCCGGGCGTCAGCCGCCAAGTTCAGTGAAACCAGTGAGGAAGTGTGGCCCGATGAAACGCTGCGGCAACTCGAACTCGTCGCGGTACTCCACCTCCACCAGGTACAGGCCGAACGGGTGCGCCGTAACCCCACCGGTACGCCGCACCCGGCTCTCCAGCACCTCCCTGGCCCACTCCACCGGGCGCTCGCCGGTGCCGATGGTCATCAGCACCCCGGCGATATTGCGCACCATATGGTGCAGGAACGCCCCGGCGCGGATATCCAGGACAATCATCTTGCCGTGACGGGTCACCCGCAGGTGGTGGACTTCCTTGATCGGCGACTTGGCCTGGCACTGGCCGGCGCGAAAGGCGCTGAAATCGTGGATCCCCACCAGATGCTGGGCCGCTTCAGCCATGCGCTCGGCGTCCAGCGGACGGTGGTTCCAGGTGATTTCTTCGTTCAAGTGCGCCGGACGGATCTGATCGTTGTAGATCACATAGCGGTAACGCCGGGCAATCGCCTTGAACCGCGCATGGAAGTGCGCCGGCATAACCTTGGCCCAGCTGACACTGACATCGTGGGGCAGATTGATATTGGCGCCCATGACCCACGCCTTCATCGAACGCTCGGCCTGGGTGTCAAAATGCACCACTTGCCCGCAGGCATGTACGCCCGCGTCGGTGCGCCCGGCGCACATCAATGAAACCGGCGAGTCGGCGACCTTCGACAGGGCCTTCTCCAGGGTTTCCTGCACGGTCGGCACGCCAGAGGCCTGGCGCTGCCAGCCGCGATAGCGCGAGCCTTTGTATTCCACGCCCAGGGCGATTCTGAAAAAGCCGGCGGCCGCCATTTCGGCGGCCGCGTTATCTATATTTGCCAAGAGCTGAGAGCCTGATAGTTGCGCAAAGGCGGCCATTATAAAGTGCCAGGCCTGGGCCTGGGGCATTTTGTGGGCGCTGGCTTGCCTGCGATAGCCGCGCCTCGTTTTTACTGACGGACCGAGTCGCCTCTATCGCGGGCAAGCCCGACTCCCCCATTTAAATGCAAAACGGCGACCCGAAGGCCGCCGCTGCGTTAATTGCCGGCAATCACACCAGGCGGCTGAGCATTTCCTTGGCTTCGCTACGCTGGCCGTCGTCACCCTCAGTGAGGACTTCGGCCAGGATGTCACGCGCACCGCCCTCATCGCCCATGTCGATGTAGGCCTGGGCCAGGTCGAGTTTGGTGGCGACTTCGTCGGTACCCGACAGGAAGTCGAATTCCGGCTCATCGTCGCCCTTTGCCGCATCTTCAGCGGTGAAGCTCGGTTCGATCGACGGGCTTTCCAGGCTCTGCGACAGACGTTCCAGCTCGGCGTTGACGTCGTCAAGCTCCGAGGCGAATGCGTCCGGCTTGCTCGATGATGCAGGCTCGTCGGCCAGGGACAGGTCGAAGTCTTCCGGCAGGTCAAAGTCATCCAGCGCAGCTGGCGTCAGGGTGGGCGGCTCGACCGGCGGCAGGTCCTTCATCTCTTCTTCCAGGCCCGAGAGGAAGTCATCGTCGGACTGGGAGGCTGGCGCATCCAGCTGCAAGTCGAGGTCAAAGTCGGACAGATCGTCAGGGCTGGCCTTGGCCTCGGTTTGCTGCTGCAGCACCGACTCAAAGCTCAGGTCATCGACCTCGGGCTCCGGCGCGACCACTGCCGGCGACGCGGCTTCCAGGTCATCCAGGCTCAGGTCGAAATCATTGTCGAAAGCGTCGGTTTCAGGCGCGGGAGCAGGCGCCGGCTCTTCCTGGAGCAGATCCTTGACGTACTGCGCATCAAGCGCGGCGGCGGCGACCGCAGCACTGACGCCCGCCGCGAGCACGGCCATGGCCGGGTAGCGATTTTTCAACAGCTCGACCTGGGCGTGGTTCTCGCCATTGGCGACCAACTGGCGCTCCTGGGTCACGAAACCGTCCTTGTCGCCCTGCTGGCCGTAGACTTCCAGGAGCTTGAGGCGCAGGTCACTGCGCGCGGGCTCCAGCTTGATCGCCTCTTCCAGCACGGCCGCCGCCTGGTTCAAGTGACCACGGTCCAGATGGGACTGGGCCTGGGCCAGGGCATCGGAGGAACCGGGTTCGATGATCAGTTTGCTTGGCGGCGCCATGCTGGTCGCCGGGGCAGGCACTGGCACTGGCACCGGCGCCACGGTAACCGGAGCTGGAGCTGGAGCTGGAGCCAGCTTGACGCTTGCCGCCGGGACTTCAAGGCCCTCGAAACTGTCCAGAGACAGGTCCTGCTCAATATTCGAGGAAAATTCCGGCTCTTCGGCCAGCGCCCGCGCCATGCGCAGGTGTTTTTCCTCTTCCAGGCGCGCATTGCGATGGCGCGCCCATAGCAGCAGGAGCAACAACACCAGGAGGCCGGCGGCACCACCGATCACCCCGAGGACGATAGGGTTGGTCAGCAGGTCATTGAACTTGCCTTCGGTGCTGGCCACTGGCGCGGGCTCAGCCGGGGTTTCCACTGGCGCGACCACCGGCGCTTCGGCAGCCGGAGCAGGGGCAGCAGGCGCGGTCGGCGCCGCAGCCAGTTCGGCAGGGATTACAGCCGGCTGCGCCGGGGCGCCGCCTTCAGCCTGCAACTTGGCCAGTTGGTTGTTTTTCAACTCAATCAGCCGCTGCAGCTTGTCCAACTGACTTTGCAGGTCAGTCATGCGGCTTTTCAGTTCTTCATTTTCGCGGCGGGTCGAATCCAGGCTTTCCTGGGTCACCGCCAGCTTGTTGTTCAAAGCCTTGCTATCACCCGCCGCGCCCTTGACGCCCGCCTTGGCGGCTTCGGCCGAGACCAGGCTCAGGTTGTCCTTCGCTGCCGTCTGCGACGGCGCTGCGCCGGCCTGGGTACGTTTGGTCGCATCCAGTTGCTGGCGCCCCGCTGCCTGATTGTTAGCGCCACGGCGCCCCTGGCGCCAGGCCGCATTCTGCGCGGTCACTTCGGCGATCGCCTCGGGCTGCGGCAGACTGGTGCTTTGTACCGGGTCCGGCATGCGCAATACCTGGCCGGTCTTCATACGGTTGATGTTGCCGTCGACAAAGGCTCCCGGGTTCAACGCCTGGATCGCCAGCATGGTCTGCTGGATCGAGCCGCCATTGCGATTTTTTGCGGCGATTTCCCACAGGGTGTCGCGAGAAGTCGTGGTGTATTCCGCCGCCTTGGTCACACTGGCAGCAGCAGGCGGGGCAAGACGGGGTGCCGGGGCGCTGGCCTCAGGGGCTTTTTGCTCGAACTTGGCCGGGTCCAGCAAGACGCTGTAGTCACGCATCAACCGACCATTCGGCCATTGCACCTGCAACAGGAAGCGTACATAGGAATCAGGCAATGGCTTGCTCGAGGTGACACGAACCACACTGCGACCGCTGGGGTTGAGCACCGGGGTAAAGGTCAGCTCATCGAGGAACGCCTGGCGATCGACCCCCGCATCCACAAAGGCCTGGGAAGACGCGAGGCTGGGCACGATATCGGAGGCTGTCAGCCCGCCCACGTCGAGCAGCTCGATCTCCACCGACAGAGGCTGGTTCAACTTCGACTTGAGGGTCATCTCCCCAAGTTGCAGCGCTTGCGCCATACCGGAGGACAGCGCCGAGGCGGCCGCTATTGCTAACACCAGTTTGCGAACTTGAACCATAGCCTCATCCTTTGTTTGAACACTCCTCGGCCGGCGAGAAGGTTGGGTACCGCTGCCATTCGGCATGGCGAGCCGATAGTTCACCGACGCGCAACTTTTCCTGCATGGGGCCAAGCATAGCGCTTGGCTAGAATCAATCTACAAATTGCCGCCAAGTATCTTTTACACAAGGTGTTTTATCAACAACTGTGCCAGTTGCACGGCGTTAAGCGCCGCGCCTTTGCGTACGTTATCTGACGTCAGCCACAAGTTTAGTTCCGCCGGGTCGTCGATGCCGGCACGCACCCGCCCCACGTAGACCACGTCCTGACCGACCGCATCCCCAACGGCTGTAGGGTAATCGCCCTCTTCCACCAGTTCGATGCCCGGCGCCGCTTCCAACGCGCGATTCACTGCGCCCAGGTCCACAGCGCCCGCCAGTTGCAGGGACACGCTCAGGCTATCGCCAAAAAACACCGGAGCTTGAACGCAGGTCGCGGAAATTTTCAGTAACGGTAGTTCAAGCAGGGCGCGCAGTTCGTGGACCAGGCGCTTTTCCAGGGCAGTGTGGCCCTGCGCATCCGGCGTGCCGACCTGGGCCAACAGGTTGAAAGCCATCTGCCGGTCAAAGAATTTGGGTTCCAGGGGCCGTACATTCAGCAGCTCGGCGGTTTGCCGGGCCAGTTCGCTGACGGCTTCACGGCCCTGGGCGGACACCGCCAGGTTAGCGGTGACGCTGACGCGCTGGATATCCAACAGCCCCCGCAGCGGCGCGAGGACCACTGCCAGATGGGTGGCGCAAGGGCTTGGGCTACCGAGCTGGAATGGCTTTTTCAAACCGTCCAGCATCTGGGCATTGGCTTCCGGCACCACCTGGGGCGCCTGTTCGGCCGGCAAGGCGCCGGACAGGTCGATCAACGAGCAACCCGCCGCAGTGGCGCGGGGGGCGAAACTCAAGGTGACCGCCGGGCCTGCGGCGAAGAAAGCCAGTTGCACCTTGCTGAAATCAAATTCATCGACTTCCCGCACCCGCACATTTTTGCCGCGAAACGGCACCGACGCGCCGGCCGACTCGCTACTGGCCAGCAGGTGCAAGGTGCCTACCGGAAAATCCAGTTCTTCGAGGATCTGCACCAGGGTTTCGCCAACCGTACCGGTGGCGCCGATCACGGCGATATCAAAGGTCTGGGTCATGGAGGCTGCCTCGGGCATTGCGGGGGGAGCGGCACTTTACCGGGTGGTGGGGAGTGAGGCAATGATCGTTCCCATGCTCTGCGTGGGAACGCTGCCGTGGACGCTCCGCGTCCATTCCTGAGGCTGTGACGCGGAGCGTCAGGGGAGGCATTCCCACGCGGAGCGTGGGAACGATCAGGCATAAAAAACCCGCGCCTGTCACCAGAACGCGGGTTTCTTCAACACCACAAAGCGATCAACGCTCCAGCAGGATCCGCAACATCCGGCGCAGCGGCTCGGCCGCGCCCCACAGCAGCTGGTCACCTACAGTGAAGGCGCCCAGGTACTGGGTGCCCATGTTCAGCTTGCGCAGACGGCCCACCGGTACATTCAGGGTGCCGGTGACCTTGGTCGGGCTCAGCTCCTGCATGCTGATTTCGCGGCTGTTCGGCACCAGCTTGACCCATGGGTTGTGCTGGCTGATCAGCCCTTCGATGTCGGCGATCGGCACGTCTTTGTTGAGCTTGATGGTCAGCGCCTGGCTGTGGCAGCGCATGGCGCCGATCCGCACACAGATACCGTCCACCGGGATCGGGTTCTTGAAGCGCCCGAGGATCTTGTTGGTCTCGGCCTGGGCCTTCCACTCTTCGCGGCTCTGGCCGTTCGGCAGTTCCTTGTCGATCCACGGGATCAGGCTGCCGGCCAAGGGCACGCCGAAGTTCTCGGTCGGGTAGGCGTCGCTGCGCATGGCCTCGGCCACACGGCGGTCGATGTCGAGGATCGCGCTGGCCGGGTCGGCCAGTTGATCGGCGACGGCCGCGTGGGTCGCGCCCATCTGCTTGATCAGCTCACGCATGTTCTGCGCGCCGGCACCGGAGGCCGCCTGATAGGTCATGGCGCTCATCCACTCCACCAGCCCGGCTTCGAACAGGCCACCCAGGCCCATCAGCATCAGGCTGACGGTGCAGTTGCCGCCGACATAGTTCTTGGTGCCGGCGTCAAGCTGCTGGTCGATGACCTTGCGGTTGACCGGGTCGAGGATGATCACCGCGTCGTCCTGCATACGCAGGCTGGACGCGGCGTCGATCCAGTAGCCCTGCCAGCCGGCTTCGCGCAGTTTGGGGAAGACTTCACTGGTGTAGTCGCCACCCTGGCAGGTCAGAATGACGTCGAGGGTCTTCAGCTCTTCAATGTTGTAGGCGTCCTTGAGCGGGGCGATATCCTTGCCCACGGACGGCCCTTGGCCACCGACATTCGAAGTGGTGAAAAACACCGGCTCAATAAGATCGAAATCCTGCTCTTCCAGCATCCGCTGCATGAGCACGGAACCGACCATACCGCGCCAACCGATC
>LNAP01005805.1_pt1 | contig 10843 bp, 6 predicted proteins | sample 602601 | NCBI WGS metagenome assembly LNAP01 (sample SAMN02440304, study PRJNA202911) | soil metagenome | biome: Subtropical and temperate rainforests or woodlands; isolation source: soil samples (1 kg each in a 20% v/v slurry with milli Q water) were... ...
CCGGCGGTGACCGCGCGGGACACGATGCGGCGCTGAGGGCCTCCGACGTCGGAACGGCCAAAGAAAAAGCCGGTCAGCGCTGTCGCTGACCGGCTTTTTCGTTGTCGTTGGTGTGAAACCGATCTAAAGATGGTCGGAGAACCGCATGAATGCTGGCTTCAATCAGTTAAGAAAGGCTTTTGTACCCCCTTTTGTACCCCCATCCCGAAGCCCCACCTTTTGCGTTGCTTTTGCACGCCACTGCTCCGGCCGGCATGAGCAACGCCCGCAGCGGCATGCCTGGCGTGAATCGCGAGATATCCTGACGCGCCAAACTCAGGATGATTTCTTCAAGGTCAACCGCGATCGGCCATCCTTGGTTGGGGACGCAGCCATAGCCTCGCTGAATAGCCGTTCGGTCAACGTCAGCAATTCCTGGACAGCCTGCGGGCCGCCCTCCTCCCTGGCGGCCGAAATCGCACCGGGGTTGATGCGGACCCGCCCCGACACCAGCGCGCTGGCCGTACGAAGGTGAACCGGATCCGAGGACACGAAGCCGATAGGAATCGCCACGGCTTGGTGCGCGAGATGGAAGTGAAACATCGCACAGACCAGCCGCTCCGGCACGAGCAGCAGTTCCAGATTGCCGTTCATCAGGGAAATGTCCGCGCCGTACAACCGCGAGAACTGATCCCAGTAGACAGAGAGCCTCTCACGTGTCGACCTGCGATCGCCCGGCACGACCACACGCACACCGCCTACTTGCGAGGGAGCCCCCTTCGGCTGAGACTCGAGCAAGCGATCCAGCTTCTGGACAAGATCCCGGGCGCTACGCGAACGAGCCCACAGCGCGGACTGAGGGCCCCACCACAAAGCATCCCGAGGTTCAGATTCCGCAAGGGCCTTCTCATCGATATCCCTGTCCGAGACGTTGCCAGAATCCGAACCCTCTGGCGATAGCTGATCGGAACGCGTCAGTGCAGCCTGCACGCGCTCCAGCAGGAGGGCCGCGTTGTGCTGAAGATGCAAGGCCCCCAGCATAGGCGTCGTCTGCGCATCGTCGTAGCGAGCGACTTTTGTGAGATGGACGTCCTGAGCGTATCGCCGCAGATCGAAGGAATCCCCTGACACATACCGGCCCAGCAGCGCATCGTCGAAAGTGTGGATGAATTCCTGTAGGCCTTCGTTGTTGCCGCGTTCCTGGTTAGCGAGCGCATCGGTGATCGCCTCTGAGATCTCCAGCCGGCTGCCGAAACTCTCGTCGTCGATGTTGCGACGGACACTCGCCTGGCCTTCGAGGTCGAGATGAAACACGCAAGGCAACGGAATGCTGAAGCGCTCGCCTGCGTCTATCGCGCTGATCTTGTAGATCTCAGCCTTATCCTTCTTGCAGATTTGGCGGAAGTTCTGCTGGAAGGATTGCTCCGCGAACTGAATGGTGCGCGACTGCTTGTCGAAGTTGCGTGTCGCCAATTCCAACTGAGAGCGCACGCGCCTGATTCGGGTGGGGCGTCCCGCTGGGCTGAAGCTGATCAGATCGAACACAACCTCCGCGCTCCAATCCTGGATCTTGAAGAACCGTGGCAGGTTGTCTGAGCTGTCCTGGAAGCGAGCCAGCGCGTAGCTGGTGAGTTCTAGCTGGTCTTCGTTCCACTGAATCAAGCGATCGCCCAGCAGCGCCTGGATGACCGCGTCGGTCTCCTTCTTCGAGAACCCGAAGAAGTCCTGGATCTGCATCGGACTCAGGTTGCCGCAGACATACGCGATGCGCAGCGCGAACTCGGTGACCACTGGCAGCGCTTCCTCCGCACTGATCGCGCAGGAAATCGCGAAACTCTGTGCCGGGATGGCGAAGGTGATTTCGTCGATGGCGAGCTGCTCCCGAAGCTGTCGTTCTTCGAGCGTGATCATGCCTGTCCTCCGGAGATGCCCGACGCCTGAACCATCGCAAATGCGCCGCCATCCCGATGTTCCTCGATGTGCGCGAGCACCCGCCCCATCGAAGATCCCTGGTGCCGCTCACGCCACATGCGCGCCGCTCCAACGATCACCAGTCGGTCCATCGCCCGCGAGATCGCGACGTTGATCCGTTCACTGCTGCTCAGGAAGCCTTGTTCGTACCGGCCGTTGTTGCGCGTTGTCGACACGATGATGATCCGGTTCTCCTTGCCCTGGTAGCTATCGACGGTATCGATCTTGATAAGCCGCCGATACCCGGTCGCCCAATCCTGTTCGCTGAGCAACCGCTGCAGCAATCGCTCCTGTTCGGCATACATGCAGATCACCCCGATTGGCTTCTCGTCTTCTGCGCAGTTTCCCATGAGTGCCTGAATGAAGGTGCCGCTGGTACAGATCGAGCGCAGCAGGTCGAGGATTTCCCTTGCCTCGTAGAGGTTGTCGAACCCGGGGTTCTTCGGCCTGTCCCAAGACTCACGGCCCGCATCGGAAGTGTCGATCCAAGTCACGATGGAACGGATGCGCTCGGGGAGCTCGTCGAACCAGGGTGCCGGCGCGCCGCGGCCCGGCTCCAGTGGCACCGGGTAGAAGCAGGCCGACACCAGCGCGCCAATCGGAGGGGCCATGCGGTACTGCGTGCGCAGGGTCGCTCCGACTTGGCGGCCATAGTCCGATTCGAAAGCGCGTTCAAAGTCGCTGCGCGTGAGCACGGCGCGGTCCGGCCACTGCAGATCGGCCGCAATCTTGCCTACGACTGGTTGGGTGTAGAGCGGCGGGAGTTGCCGGTGGTCTCCAACCAGCAGCACGCGGCGGCCCGATTGGATCGCCACCGCCAACTCGCCAGGCGTGGCACGTGCAGCTTCGTCGACGATGACCCAGTCGTAGCGGTTGTTCGCCACGCCGAACTGGGAACGCCCCAAGCCCACGCAGGTCCCGCACACCAGTGAACGTGTCTTCGCCAGGAACTCCTCGAAATTGCCCCGCAGCGTTCCCAGGCGGTCCACCCACTCCTGCGCCATGGCGATCACTTGGTCCAGCCGGGCAACAGCATCCGGCGAAGTCACTGCGTGCAGCGCCATAGCCTCACGGCGCAAGTGCTCGATCACCTCTTTTGGCTCGGCGTTGCCACGATAGGCGAATTTCTCTGCGGCGATGGTCTGGAACCGCTCGCGCCGCTGGTTGATACGCGCCGACAGCGACTTGTATGTATCGCTGGTTGCCTCGACCTCGACGCCCTTGGCAGCCAGGCGATCGATCTCCCGCCGTAACCGCCCCAGATGGAACTCGATGTCGAACCACAACTCCACGAATGTGTTCGGCAGGCCCAAGTTGCGGTTGAGCGCCGTGACGCGCTGACGCATCTCGGAACGGAACAGGTCCCGATAGGCCTGCAGAATGGAGCCCGAATGGTGCGGCCGTAACTGCTCAGACACCATGCCCTCGGCACCGAAACGCACCACATCCAGCGGCAACGCCGTGCGCTGGCACAGCTCGATGACCTTCTCCGCCGCGTTGTTCACCGCCTCATGCGACTGGCTGGCCAGCAAGATGCTCTGGGCGCCATGCGACATGGCGTAGTGGATGAAAGAGGCGATGAAGGACGTCTTGCCTGTGCCCGGCGGGCCCTGCAGCAGGCTGAGCGGCCCTTGAGACCACAGCTTCCCGAAAGCTTCCCGCTGCTGATGGTTGAGCGAGAACACCAACTGACCATCCTTGTCGTGGTGGTTGTAGGCGTCGAGCTCCGCATCGGTCGGAGTGGGCTGTAAGTCCAGCGGCGCCGGGCTGTCCACAGGATCGAAGTAGTCGATCAACCGAGGTAGTACCGATTCGCGGGCCAGGATGCGCGTGACAGCCAAGCGCCGGCGCCGGAAGGACGACAGGTCCTGCCGGCTACGCAGCTTGATGCGATCCCCCACATTCGACTGCATGCGCAGGCGTGGGTTGTCGAGCACCAAAATGGCCTGCGTCGTCTCGCGCATGTCGACGTCGCCCACGCGGACCAGCTCGCCGTTGATCTCCTGCAGGGCTTCAACATTTGCATCGGACTCGTAATCCAGGGGCTCGCCTTCCTTGCGGTAGGGGATGCGTAGCTTGTCACGGCGCCCTCCCATCTCGCGCGCCACCGGCGCCGCGATCTCGACCTCCGGCAGCGTGGCCTCCTCCGCCTCCAGGATGGCGCGCCACAGCGCTTCGGTGCGCGGCGCTTCGCGTGGACGCTGTGGCGCTTCGTCCTCCTCCGACTCCTCGGCTGGTACCGGCGCATCAAGGCCGAGGATCTGGCTGCGCACCTGATCCATCGCCGAGCGAACCTCAGGAATGGCCTCCAAGACCTCCAAAAGCTTGCTCGGATCGTCGGCGGGCGCCGGTTTAATCTCCACTTCGGCTTCCAAGGTCGTGACCGCTTGGGACGCCATGCGGACGAACTGGCTGTGCGGCATCTCTTGGATCCGTTGCGACACGAAGTCCAGCGTCGTAGGTTTGAGCAAGAACAACAGCCGCTTGCGCACGCCGGCCAGCGACACCACGACGTGCGGCTGTTGCTGCCGATTGCGCGTGTTCTCCGCCGTCACCCCGACGTGGAAGTTGCCGTTGTCGCCCGCGACCGTACTGCGCACCGTAAGCTGGCGCATGAGCACCACCAAGCGGGGACCGGTAAGGGCCGGCGGGGGATTGAGCAACAGGTCCAAGGCGTCATCGATGCGGTCCAGCGCATGCACGCGGAGCTCGCGACTGAGGCAACGCTGGAGCTCTTGACGTACGGGCGCCGGATCGAGCCCTTCCCCGGCGGGTACTTGGTCCAGCAACTCGTCGCACATTTTGGCAACGGCATAGCAGTCGCGCTGATCGGGCGTGATCGCCTCGTGATCGACTGGCGTGTACGCGGGATTGAATGGCGTGGCCCCGTCTCCGGGCACCATGTCGATTGCATCGATGAAGCGCACCTCACCGTCCTCGACAAGGACATTGCCCGGGTGGAGATCCTCATGTTGCAGGCCCAGGCCGTGCAGATGCAGGGTAGCCTTGACCAACCGGTGGCAGAGTTCCAGCACCTGCCTTGCCGAGATGCAGGCACCGGCAGCCTCCGCGAGTCCCAGCCCGTTCACCCACTGTTGAACCAGAAAAGTGCCTGCATCCGAGATGCCGAAGTCGATGACCTCCGCCAGAGAGGCACAGGGCTGGGTCTTCACGAGCCTGGCCTTGTCCAGAAACACCTGCAGTTGGTGGGTTTCCTCGGGTCGCTTGGGATCGGGCTTGCGCCCGTACCAGACCTTGACCGAGACGCTCCTACCGCCAACGGTCGACTTGTAGAGGTGGCTGTGCCCCTGTTTCAGATTCTCCATGAGGGGGTACACGACCATCGGGATCAGTTCGCTGCGGTAGGCCTCGAACACGCGCAGATCCACCCCGGCGACCGAGGGCCGGCCCACCGGTAGCGCGTTCAGCGCATCGAGCATGGCGCGCGCATGCGCAAAGCGCTCCGCGGGAATGAGCTCGAGAGCCTTCGCGAACCACGCGCTCACGCCGGGATCGCATTCGATATCCGTCGGTGTCTCCCACAGGTACAGGCCGTCCTCCTGCCGAGGCAGGCGTAGGAACAGCACCTGGTGCGCGGTAACCCCCAGCAGGTAGACATCGCGACGGAAGGGGTCGCTGGCCTCGCCCTGGCCAACCTCCGAGTCCTCTGGCAGGACAGCCTTGCCCGCGCGCAGGCTGTCGCGCAGCGGGCCGACCGTCCCCACTTCCGGGAAATACGCGGTAAGGAAACCCGAGATGGAGACCTTCGAAGGACGCTCCAGCCAAAGGCTGTGGTCGCTGATATCACGGTGGGCCACCCCGCTATCGTGCAACTCCGCGAAGTGCGATAGCAAGACCTTGACAAGTGCTAGGCGCTCCGCGAAAGACAGATCCTGGCCGTGTCGGTGGACGAACTCGTTGAGTCGCAGTTGGCGCGAGGGCAGTCGGAAGAGTTCGCAGAAGTCTGCATCGATGTCATCCCGAGTCGGGTGGGACAGTGGCTGAAGCACGACGCCGTCGAGCTGCTCGTTCTGCTCGTGGATGAAGCCGAGCACCTTGTGCTCGCGCAGCGCGATGCGGGCGCGCTCGTCGACGGTGTCTGCGATGCCAGTCAGCGCCGAGAAGTCCCATCGCCGCAGCAGCGCCTCGTGGCGATGGTCGTCCTTCTTGACCGACTTGTATTCCTTGTACAGGCCGTCAGGGTGGGGAAAGGTCGCCTCGCCGACGATCTGGAAATTGTTGAAGGAAAAGCCCGAAGGTCTGAAATCCTTGCCCCGGAAGAATGGCGTGAATGCCTGCAGGTACTCGTTGGGTTTGCGGGCCTGCAGCTCACCGAACTCCTGGCGATAGCCGCCTGGCTTGGCGATCTTCAGGAACTGTTCGAGCGTCAGCACAAAACGGCTTTCGTCTTGAGGAATCGCAGAGAAATCCGCACTTCCGCACATGACCACGCGGTAGTCGATGTAGACATGCTTAGCCGGCGCGGACAACCTAGCTTGGATCTTGGACGATAAGATCTTCCACTTATCCGCCAGAACCTTGACCGGCGAGCGCCCCATGTCGTCGCCGTCGCGCAACCAGTGGTCTTGCATGGGTTCGATCTTGCCGCGCCACTTCTTCAGTTCGACGATTAGCAGGCGATCATGGGTCAATAGCACCAGATCGATCTCGCGATCCCGGTAGGTGGTGTCCATCATCATGAACCCGGCATAGCCGTGCCACTTCAGGCTGAACTCGGACGCGTTGAAAGCCTGGCGCATGCGCTCCAGCGCCTCCTTCTCAGAGGCGTGGATTCCATCGCTGCTGATAATGTCGATCTTCATTCTTCTGTTTACTCAATTTGACGGTGCGGCGACGCCGTGCGCGGGAACGGTCACATTCGCGTAGCTGCTTCGAAAAGCTACGTCTCTCTAGGCAAGCTTCTGAGGAAAACGAGAATCAAAAGCGCGGAACCGCGACCAAACCTTCTATCCCCATCGTGAAGATCGGGTGATGAGGGAATGCAGCAATCACCTCGGCCAGGGCGACATTGGTCGCTGCAATAGCTTTGAACTTGTCGCCTCCCGCATCGAACTCCTGCTCCTTCTTGACATAGATGTCCCCGAGGACGGCAACAAAGATGCCCGCCACTTCCGCGCCGCGTACGCGCCACTCGTTGTAGGCGCCCACGACTTGGAAGGTCGATGCGAGTGCCTCGGACGACAGCGCAACGCCGGCGGAGCCGTCGGTTCCATCAGCCAGCATCATCGAACCGGAATCGGTGTTCGACACCGAGATGACGTTCGCGCACAGCGGCTTGAAGATCACACCCACCGATCCCGGAAGGTCCATTTCGTGGCCAGGCCACACGACCACGCACGACAGATTGAATTCGTCTCGCTTGGCAATGGCCTGATGGAGGTCGTCAGGAAATATCGGGCGTGCGGGGTCTATCACGGCATGGTGCGAGAGATGGACGACCGCGGCCTTCTTCGCCGCAAGGTAGTCGGAAAGCTCTTGGTCGGTCATCAGTTTCGTTTTTCGTTTTCAAATCGAGAACAGATCGCGGACTCTCACAAAGGGCTGGCCCGTCTCCGCGGCCCGCCGCACCTTCTTCTCCAAGACATGATTGAGCGGCAGTTCTCGGCTCAGCGTCTCGAAGAGGTCGAGGCCATCCATGCAGATCACCCGCTTGCCCTTGCCGAAAGCCGCGAGGCCGTCCTCGGTGAAGCCACTGTTACTCACGAACAAGCCCCTCGTCCACGCCGCCTTCTGCTCCAACTTGCCGTGGAAAGTGTGCAGGTCGGCCACGCCGGTCGGAGCGGCTTGCCACTTCGCCTCCACCAGATAGATTTCGCCTTGGAGCATGAAGCTCCCGTCGATCTGTTCGCCTTTGAGCCGGAACGGCTCCTTGGCTTCGAGGCCGAACAGGTTGAACAGGTCGCGCAGCAAAGCTTCGAACGCATAGCCTCGGGCTTGCGGTTCGAGAGCGGACAACTGAATCAAGGCCTCGCGCAACGCCAATAGTTTAGGGCCGTCAAACACGGGTCTGGGCGTCTTCGACGTGGAAGTGTCTGGCTTACCTTCGACGCGATTGATCAGGGACAGAAGCCGCCCTTGAGCGTTCTCTATCGTCTCGGTCTTCCCGCGATGCTCCCGGACGGCCTCGCGGTATTCCCAGAGCGCCCTGAGCGTCCTGACCACCGTCTGAGCGTCGACTTTTTGTAGGTAGCACCGAAGACGCTTCCCCTTGGAGCCGCCGTGCTCCGCATAGACGGGATCGTCGATATCGACATTGAGTTCGTCGGCGAAGAATCGCGAGAAGGTCGGGTTCGAGAAGTCCAAGACGTAGCCGCTGCCCATCTCGAACAGGTCGTCGAGGAAAAGCATGTCGATGGAACGAATGGAAGGCATCACGGCTCGCTCAGGAACGCAAATCGCTGGAAACTGTGGGCGAAGCTTGTGCCGGCGGCCGATGCACCGCTGAAGGTGCATCTGTTTGTCGGCACGCTACGTTAAGCGCAGGTTCGCACAAGCGCAGTAGCTGCGATCGAATCTCTCCGGGCGATGCAGTCAGATCCACCGTGGCAAATCGGATGCCATGCCCCTGGATGACTACCGTTTCATCGACGGCGACACCGAGCGAAGGGTGAAGCAGCAAACCACTGGCGCAATCCGCAAGCGGATCGCCGTTCCCAATCTGAGAACGCAAGTAGGCGTAGATCTGATACAGGTAGCCGCTGCGCAGTGTTTCGTCTCGATACCAGCCGCTCGTGACGATCGACGTGAACTTGGTGTCGATGACGATTCGCCGACCGGACCGCGCATGATCGAGCACCACGTCGGTTCGCATCGTGGGCAAGATCTTGTCAATTCCCGAGGTCTTGTGCTCAATCTGCCAACCGAGCGTTCCGCCACACCGAACACGCCATCCTTGCGGTTGCAATACCACGTCATAGAAGCCGCCTACGGCTTTCTCGAACAGTCGGCGAACCCAAGTGACCTCACGGTCCGGCAGAGTCAGCACGTTCATCCCCGCCGTCTCGGTTGGCAAAGCAAGATCAAACGCCAGCTGCGCCGCAGCAACCATGAATCTGTCGTCCGCGTCGTTCCGGCCAAAACGATCAGTGCTCATCTGGGCCCTGGTAGGGGCGTCGCCGGAGACACCCATGGCCTTCATGCCGCTCGCAAGTGAACGGCAGCGATGGGCCACATCATTCCCACGCACGATTCTGGAGATGGTTTCCAGTGCAGCACGGACAAAACGATTGCGCGGTGTGTCGATGGTCAACTCCTCGAATCGGCAGGCCACTAGGCCACGATCCAGCAATCGCTGCCGTTCAGTGCTCAGGACATCAATTCGCCCCCGCACGCGGTTGAGAACAGCGTTCCGAGAACGGTAGCCAAGACTGAGGCGACGACGCTGCCTGACTTCAACTGCGTGGGCCAGGATCTCGGCGACCAGATCGGGCAGGTCGTCCGGGCTGTCCTCGAGACCGACATTGCCGATGCCGCGAGTGCGGAATAAGTCTGAGGCATACAGCATCAGCAACCACAGGTTGCGCACCGGGATACGTCCGATGTAGCCCTCTGCGTCTACTGACGTGTTCTCGACTTGCTCCGCGACCACACTCATCACCAGCCCTGGATCAACCGTGCGCACGTCTTCCGCGCTGCGTCAGGGGCATCAAACCAATACTCATCGAGCAAAGGTCCGATCTCGGTCTCGACAACCTGTTGGAACCACTTCTTCGTGTCCCCCGCCTCCAGCCTGTGGGCGGGCGTCACGTAGCTGTGGCCAATCTGGAATTGCTTTCCCAATCGGGCGTCGGCCGCGATCTGGTCATTGAGTTCGGCGATCCGATGCTCGATGTCCTTCACCAGCGCTGGATCGACAGCACACTCCTTGACCACCCAATCGCGCCAAGCGGGGCCCAACCTCGGTTCCAGACCCACGAAGGCGAAACGACGACGCAGCGCGAGGTCGACCAGGGCCAGCGACCGGTCAGCGATGTTCATCGTGCCGACCACGTAAAGGTTCTCGGGAATATGGACGGGGCGGCGCTTGCCATCAGCATCCGGGTAGCACAACTCCAGTGCCTCGTTGGGGGTACGTTTTCCGGCCTCCAGCAGCGTCAAGAGTTCGCCGAAAATCTGCGCGGGGTTTCCGCGATTGATCTCCTCAATCACCACGACAAACTTCGACGATGGCTCCTTCGACGCGGCCTTGATCGCTTCCATGAAGACGCCGTCGGCCAGCGACAACTTGCCTTCGCCGGTCGGCCGCCATCCCCTGACGAAGTCCTCGTAGGACAGGTTGGGATGGAATTGCACCGCGCGGACCTTGCTTTCGTCCTTCTGCCCCATTAGCGCGAACGCCAGCCGCTTCGCCAGCCACGTTTTGCCGGTGCCGGGCGGCCCCTGCAGGATCAGGTTCTTCTTGGCACGAAGGCGGTCGAGCAGCCGGTCAATCTCGTCACGTTGGAGGAAGCATCCGTCCTTGAGAATGTCGTCGACCGAGAACGGCACGATCGGCGCAGCGACCTGAAAGGCCTCGCGCGCCTCGCCCTCCGTTGCTTGATCCTCAGCAACCTCCCCATCAACAACACCGGCTGGCGCGGGTTGATCGACCGGGTCCTTGTACATCCAAGACGCGAGCGACAAATCCGGGAAGCTGTGAACTGGGTATCCATCTTCACCGAAGCGCGACTGCAGATCGTCAAGCAACCTCAGGTAACTCCGGGCGTCACAGGGACCTTGCTGACCACTGATGGCGACACTCAGCCCGAGTCGCTTGTTGATGTAGTGGCGCGACTGTGTTGATTTCCATCCAGAAGTGACCCACTAAGCCCGGCGATTTCCATCCAAATCTGACCCACGTAAGAACCCTAACCTGCTGTTTTTAGCGGCAGGA
>LNAP01014844.1_pt1 | contig 10841 bp, 9 predicted proteins | sample 602601 | NCBI WGS metagenome assembly LNAP01 (sample SAMN02440304, study PRJNA202911) | soil metagenome | biome: Subtropical and temperate rainforests or woodlands; isolation source: soil samples (1 kg each in a 20% v/v slurry with milli Q water) were... ...
CGGACCGGCGCTGCACCGCACCGCGTCCAGGCTCGTCACGCCGGCCGCGGCCAGCCGCGCGGCGCTGGTTTCCCGCAAATCCGCGATCTGCGCCGTGATGATGCGGCGAATGATCTCGTGCTGACCGACCCGGCCGGGCAGCGCGCCGAATTCGCGGTGCACGGCGTCGTGATGCGTCTTGAAGAAAGTCGACTCGTCGGCCAGCTGCTCGAAGCTGAGCATGCCGGCGCGCAGGCCGTCATCGAGGTCGTGCGAGTTGTAGGCGATTTCGTCGGTGAGATTGGTCAGCTGCGCTTCGAGCGTCGGCTGCCCGCCGCTCAGAAAACGCTCGCCGACGTCGCCGAGCTTGGCCGCGATCTGCGGCGCGCAGTGCTTGAGAATGCCCTCGCGCGTCTCGAAGCTCAGGTTGATACCCGGAAACGCCGGGTAGCGCTGCTCCAGGCTGTCGACGATGCGCAGCGACTGCACGTTGTGCTCGAAGCCGCCGTAGTCGGCCATGCAGGCGTTCAGCGCGTCCTGCCCGGCATGGCCGAAGGGCGTGTGACCCAGGTCGTGCGCCAGTGAGATGGCTTCGGCGAGTTCCTCGTTCAAACCCAGCGAGCGCGCCAGCGAGCGACATATCTGGGCCACCTCCAGCGAGTGCGTGAGGCGCGTGCGGAACATGTCGCCTTCGTGGTTGACGAACACCTGCGTCTTGTATTCGAGACGCCGAAATGCGCTGCAGTGGATGATCCGGTCGCGGTCGCGCTGATGCTGGGTGCGATCAGCGGGTGCCGGCTCGGCATGACGCCGGCCGCGGCTGTTGTCGTCACTCGCCGCGTAGGACGCGAGCGCCATCAGGCGGCCCTGGGCGCGCGTGCGGCGTCGATCACCGCCGCCAGAACCTCTGCCTCGACGCCGCTGACGATCACGCCCTGGCCGATCCCGTCCAGCGCCACCAGCCGCAGTTGTCCGTCCTGCGCCTTTTTGTCGCCCGCCATGTAGCCGAGCAGAGTGTCGGTCGGGATGTCGGCGGGCAGGCGCGTCGGCAATTCAGCACGTTCGAGTAACGCCGCTATGCGCGCAACCGCCTCGGCAGGCAGGCGACCGAGGCGATGCGACAGATCGGCCGCCATCAGCATTCCCAGGCCCACCGCTTCGCCGTGCAGCCAGGCGCCATACCCGGTTGCCGCCTCCACCGCATGCCCGAAGGTATGGCCCAGGTTCAAAAGCGCACGCTGGCCGGACTCGCGCTCGTCGGCGGCGACGATCGCGGCCTTGAGCTCGCAGGACCGGTAGATGGCATGCTGCAGCGCGACTTCGTCACCCTCGAACAGGGCGCCCAGTTCGCGCTCGATCCACGCCAGGAACCCGGCATCCGCAATCAATCCGTACTTGATGACCTCGGCAAGCCCGGCCGCCAGTTCGCGTTGCGGCAAACTGCTCAACGTGCCGGTGTCCGCCAGCACGCAGCGCGGCTGATGGAAGGCCCCTAGCATATTCTTGCCGCCCGGCCGGTTGACTCCGGTCTTGCCGCCGACCGAGGAGTCCACCTGCGCCAGCAGTGTTGTGGGTATCTGGATGAAGTCCACGCCACGCTGGTAGGTGGCCGCCAGAAAGCCCGTCATGTCGCCGACCACGCCACCTCCCAAGGCAAGCAGCGTCACGCGCCGATCGAAGCGTCCGTCGATCAGGCTGTCCGCGAGCTTGGCGTAGGTTTCAAGCGTCTTGGAGGCCTCGCCAGGATCAAACTGCAGCAACAGCGGATGGTAACCGGCCAGTGCGGCGCACACCTGCGCCCCGTACAGCCCCGCTACCCGGCTATCGCTGACCACCACGACCCGTCGACCCCGAATGTGCGGGCGGTAAAGATCGCCGTTATCCAGCAGGCCGGAGCCGATGTGAATGGGGTAGCTGCGTTCAGCCAGGTCGAGTCGTAAAGTGCGCATCCGCCAAACGATCCAGAACGTCCTTGACAGTGGCGCCCACCTTGCGACCGGGTGATTCCACCACGATGTCGGCCACGGCTTCGTACAGCGGCTCGCGCATCTCGGCCAGATCGCGCAGACGCTGCTCCGGGTCGTCGGCCTGCAACAGTGGGCGCTGAGTCGAACTTCGCGTGCGGCGCAACTGCTCCGCGACCGAAGTTCGCAGGTACACCACCGTACCACGGCTGCGCAGCAGTTCCCGGTTCTGCGGCAGCAGCACTGCGCCGCCACCGGTCGCCAGCACGATGCCGGACAAGGCTGTCAGGTCACTGAGCACCTGATGCTCACGCTTGCGAAAACCGGCCTCGCCCTCGATCTCGAAGATGATGGGAATCGTGGTGCCGGTACGACGCTCGATTTCCTCGTCGCTGTCGAAGAACTCCAGCCCAAGACTCTGCGCCAGCCGACGCCCGACCGTCGTCTTGCCGGCCCCCATCGGGCCGACGAGAAAAATGCTGCGCCGCGCCATGCGATGTACGTCCTACGGATTGGCCGTGGCCAACCCCTCGCGCACGATCTTGGGCGTGACGAAGATCAGCAGTTCCTTCTTCTCGTTGGTACCGCTTTTGTTGCGAAACAGCATCCCGATATAGGGTAAATCGCCGAAAAATGGCGTCCGGACCACATTGTTGCTCTTGGTTTGTTCGTAGATGCCACCGATCACGATGGTCTCGCCATCGTTCACCAACACTTGCGACTGCACCTTTTGCGTGTCGATGGCCGGCTCACCATTGTTGTTGGTGGCCGTGGTGTTGAGGGCGTCTTTATTGACTTCGATATCCATGATGATGTGATCGTCCGGCGTGATCTGCGGCGTCACCTTCAACTGCAACACGGCTTCCTTGAACTCCGTGTTGGTCGCGCCACTGGCAGCCGCCTCCTGATACGGAAACTCGGTGCCCTGCGAGATGATGGCTTCCTTCTGATTCGAAGTGACGACCCGCGGGTTCGAGATGATCTCGCCTTCACCCTCGGCCTGCAGCGCCGACAGTTCAAGTTCCAGCAAGCGCCCGAAGGGCAGCTTGGCGATGGCAAGGCCGATGGACGTGGGGTTGAATGGGACGCCCTGCAGGCGCTGCGCCGGCATGTTCACGTTCAGTCGATCATTCATCTCCAGGGTCTCACCATTCATGAGTTGCGTCGTCCCATTCAAATTTCCCGAGACCGCAGTCGTTCCGCCCGCAATGTCGCGGGTATCACTGGCGCCGAACCGGACGCCGAGGTTCTTGCTGAAATTGGTGCTGGCATTGACGATGCGCGACTCGATCAGCACCTGCCGGACCGGCACGTCCAGCACCTTCATCAGTTCGCGGATCTCGGCCAGTTTCTGTTCGGTGTCGTTGACGATCAGCGTGTTGGTACGCTCGTCCACCGTCACGTTTCCGCGTTCGGTCAGGACCTTGCGCTCTTCGCTCTTGAGCAGCCCCGCCACATCCGTCGCCTTGGCGAAGTTGACGGGCATGAATTCCGTGTACAGCGGGGCAAGTTCCGCCAGCTTCTGGCGCGATTCATACTCCGCCTGCTCGCGCGCGGCGATCTCCTCGGCCGGTGCCACCCACATGACGTTGCCCTCTTCGCGTTTCCCGAGGCCCTTGGTCGTCAGAACGATGTCGAGCGCCTGATCCCAGGGGACGTTCTGCAACCGCAGCGTAACGCTGCCGGTAACCGTGTCGGCAGCCACCAGATTCTTGCCGGTGAAGTCGGCCAGCAACTGCAGCACCGCGCGCACCTCGATGCTCTGGAAATTGAGCGATATGGGCTCCCCGACGTAGGCCTTCTTCACATTCCGCAGTGCCGCCGGATCGTCACGCACCGGCGAGACCTCGAGCGTGTACAGTCCGTTCGTCTGGTAGGCGAGATGCTCGAACGGCCCGGTAGTGGCCACTTCCATCCGCACGCCCCCGGCGTACTGGCGGGTTTCCACCCGCGTCACCGGCGTCGCGAAATCGGTCACGTCGAGGCGACGGCTCAGCTCGGCCGGCAGAGCAACGCCCTTGAAATCGATGATCACCCGCCCACCCTGCGGGCGGGTGTCCACCTGCACATTCGGCGACGACAAACTGACGACGACGCGGCCCTCACCGCGCTCGCCGCGGCGAAAATCCACCCCGCTGACGCGCGGCGCGCCCGATGACACGGCGCCCCCGGTCCCGGCGCGAACCGCCGTCATGCCCACGGACGAAGGAGCCTCCAGCATTATCAGGAGCTTGCTTCCAGCCGGCCGCGTGGTCCAGCGCACCGCCTGGCTCAGGTTGACGACCAGCCGCGTGCGACCTTCCGCCGGCACCACCGTCACGCTCTGCACGGCCCCGGAGTCGATATGCCGGGTACGCTGGGCAAGCGAGGAACTCACCGCAGGCAGGTCGACGACCAGGCGCGGTGGATCGCTGATCAGAAAAGCCTTGCCCGGCGGCAACTCACCGTCCGCCTGAATCTGCAACTGCAGTCCCCCGGCCGGGGTTGGCGCATGGTCGATGCCGGTCAGCGTCACCGCGTGCAGACCGGTGCTCAGCAGCAGCATCGGCAGCATGACCGCCGACCAACTCATGGCCTTTTGGAACAAAGACCGATGACGACGTTTCATTTGATTCATCTCCCTGGCCATCGTCATACCGTTACTGTTCCACGATCGCTACTGATGCCTGACGCTCCATCCAGCCGCCGGTGCCATTTGGAATGAGCTCGACCAACTGCACCACGCTGGGCTCGACCTGCGTCACACGGCCGTAGTTCTCGCCAATGTAATTCCCTACCCCGACGCGGCTGATCGTTTGATCCGGCGCCTGAATCAATGCCCAGGTCGCGCTTGCCCGACTGAGCGTGCCGACCATTCGCAGCGCGTCCAAGGGATAGGCCTCGAGTGCTTCCTTACGCCGGTTGAGGTCGGGACGAAGACCCTCGGCGCCTGCGTCGGCGACATTCTCGATCCGCTGTTCCTCCAGCGTATCCAGAAATGGGTCTTTAAGGTTGTCTGACTTGTAAACGAACTGCTCGTAGGGCTTCAGGACCGGCAACGGATCGATCGAAACCTTCTCCGAAGCCCTGACCTCGTCCATCCAGGCACGCAAATCCTCATGACCCCTGCCGCAACCGGCCAGCGCCAGGCAGACCAGAGTCAACAGCGCACTACGGCCCCCGCTCAAGGTTTGTCCTCGTCCTGGTATTGATACGTCTTGGCCATTCCCTTCATGACCAACAAATTCGAATCCTTGCCAACCGGCGTCAAGCTGAGGTCATGCAAGGTCACAATCCGCGGGAAACCGGCGACATCACTCGCGAACTCCCCCAGCTGATGATAGGTACCCGTCACCTCGATGCTGATGGGCAACTCCGCATAGAACCCGGCCGGACGTGCCGCGCCAGGCTGGAACAGCTTGAATTCGAGACCGCGCCCCAACCCGGCTTGGGTAATCTCGACCAACAGGTTTGCAATCTCGTTGCTGTCCGGCAACTGCCGGCGCATGGTCTCGAAGCTCTCCTTGAGCTGGACCAGCTGCTCGCGGTGCCTGTCGGTACTTGACGACAAACTGTTGTCGCAGCTGCTGCTCGGCCTGGCGCCGCGACTCCAGATCGGCCAGCGTTTTGCTGATGACGAAATAGTAGCCGGCAATCAAGATCAGCAAAGCCACCAGCGCGATGGCAAATATCTTGCCCGCAGGCGGCCATTCCCCGGCCGCCCGCACATCGATGTCACGAACGTCCAGACTGCGAAGATCGAACTTGCGAAGATCATCCAGAGTCATTGCGCTGGCTCGTTCTTGGCTACGTGTTGCGGCACCCGAAGCTCGAACTGACTGGCGTGCATGCCGCGGTGCTCGCCAGCGCGCGCAACAAGCAAGGTCGAAGGATCGAAGTCCTCGGAGTCATCCAGTTGATGCATGTAGGTGGACACGCGTGCATTCGATTGGGCCCAGCCCTGCAGGCTGAGGGTCGAGTCGCGCTGCACGAAGTTGGTAAGGAATGCGCCTTCCGGCGTGCTGCGCGCCAAGGCATCGAAAAGGCGTACCGACATCGGGCGCTTGACCTGCAATTCCTGGATGACGTCCATCCTTGCCTGCAGCTTTGCCTTTTGCGCCTGCAGATCCTTGATCTCACGGATTTTTATGTCCAGGAGGGCAATCTCGCCACGCAGGATGTCGTTCCTGTCTTCCTGCCGGCCGACCGCCGCCATCGCGATCAATTGCCACACCACCACCATTACAACGGCAGCGAACGCTCCGGCCCCGAGCATTGCCAGAAATTCGTTCTGCCGGCGCTGTCTGCGCACGCGCCGCCATGGCAGCAGGTTAACGCGAGACATCGATCGTGCTCCGCATGGCCAGACCCGCCGCGATCATCCAGGCATGGCCGTGTTCGCGCAAGCTGGCAGCGTCGATGGCCGGCGCAAACTCCACGCCCAGAAATGGATTTCCAACCCTGGTATCCAGCCCGAGATAGCGACCCACGATTCCAGCTGCTCCGGCCAACCCGGCACAGCCGCCGCTGAGCACGACGTGGTCCAATGAAGACTGCCCGGTGGCCGAAAAAAATACCTGCAGCAGACGCCCGACCTGGTTGGCCAAGGAGTCCAGAAACGGCTCGATGATGGTGCTGCGCCATTCTTCGGGGAAACTGCCTTCCAGCACGGCCGCACTGGCCTCGGGATAGGCCAGGCCATAGCGTTCCTGGATCTGCTGCAGCAGCTGCTCGCCACCGAAGGACTGTTCGCGCGTGAACCGCGTGACACCGCCCTGCAAGACGTTCAGTGTCGTGGTGGAAGCACCGACATCCACCATCGCGGTAACACCGGTACGCGCTGTGGGTGGCATCTGCGGCGCAATCAGGGGAAAGACCGATTCCAGCGCATACGCTTCGACGTCCACGACCGCGGCATCAAGTCCTGCCGCTGCAAGCGTATCGAGCCGTTTGTCAACCACCTCGTTTCGGGCAACGATCAGCAACACATCCGCCGTCTGCGGGTTGCGCGCGTTCGGACCCAGGACCACGAAATCGAAATAGACATCGTCCAATGGGTACGGGATGTACTGATCCGACTCCAGAGTGATCTGTTGCTCGATATCGGCGTCCGAGAAATCCACCGGCATGGCGATCTGACGACTGATGATCTGCGATCCCGAAACCGCCAGGGCAACGCGGCGACGTTTGCTGCCGGCGCGGGTCATCGCTTCGCCGACGGCCCGCGCGACGGCCTCTGCATCCGCCACCGACCCTTCGGCGACCGCTCCGTGCGGCAATCGAACCTGCGCGCAGGACTCCACCCGGAACCCTCTGGCCGTAGTGTCGAAGGCCAGGAGCCGCACCGCCGACGTGCTAATATCGAGCCCCAGCAACGGCGGAATTTTTTGTTTAAAGATATTTTGAATCAAGTGATTAGCCAAACCTTGGGTGCCCCCTGCCCGATCGCCCCAGCGACCCCCCGCTGCCACAGCTATCGACCCTTGCGCTCAAGGCTTGAGCGTTTATATCACAGGGTGCTGGGGAAAACGCCAGCCCTGGCCGGGCGTATCGCAATCCGCCTGCCCTGCCCTTTGCCAAGGCGACCACCGGACCGGAAGTACTGGAAACACCAAGCGAAATTGCCTCCTTGCCTGGGCTGACCCGTCTCGTGCGCTGCCAGCACCATCGAGCCGGGGCGCTGGGTGTCCGCCGTGCGGCTGCGTCACTCGGGCGACTTGCCGGGGCCCCAGGGCCATGATGAAGCGTTTGTCGCTTGTTATCGCGGCGGCTGTCGCGAACCTCGCTTTACTGCTTTTGCTGGTCGCCGTCGGCGGATACCTCCTGCTCGAACGGGACCTGCCGGCGGTCGATCAGCTGGCCCAGTCCCGGCTTGCCCAGCCGCTGCGGATTTACTCCCTGGACGGGCAACGCATCGCCGAGTTCGGCGAACAGCGGCGTGTTCCGCTCGATGCCAGTGCCTTGCCCGAGCGTCTGGTGCAGGCAATCCTTGCGGCAGAAGACGCCAATTTTTTCGATCATCCCGGATTCGACACGGGCGGCCTGATACGGGCTGCCTGGCAATTGCTTCGCACAGGAGAAATGCGCCAGGGCGGCAGCACCATCACGATGCAAGTCGCACGCAATTTTTATCTGAGTCGGGACAAATCGTTTCGTCGCAAAGCGCTCGAAATCCTGCTGGCGATCCGTATCGAGCAAAATTTGAGCAAGGACCAGATTCTGGGCCTTTACGTGAACAAGATATTCCTCGGCAACCGGGCCTATGGCTTCGGCGCGGCCGCCGAGCTTTATTACGGGCGGCCGGCTGAGCAACTCGACGTGGCCGAGATGGCGCTGCTGGCGGGGCTGCCGAAGGCGCCCTCGCGTGACAACCCACTGGTCAATCGCCAACGCGCACTTGAACGACGCGACTATGTGCTCGGACGCATGCATGCCCTGGGGTACCTGGACGCGGACGGCTACCGCCGTGCGCTGGCGCATGTGGACACGGCCGGCCACCACGGCTTCGCGCCGCAGATCGAAGCCGACCATGTCGCCGAGATGGCGCGTGCCTGGATGGTGGAACGCTATGGCGACGCTGCCTACGAGAACGGCTACCAGGTCATCACCACGATTCTGAGCGCGCAGCAGCGGGCAGCCAATCAGGCGCTTCGGACGGGTTTGCAAGCCTACGACCGTCGGCGCGGTTTCCGTGGGCCGATCGGCCACCTGCCGGCCATTGAACTGGATGATCAGGTGCAGCTGCAGGCCCGCCTGCGTGCCTTGCCCACGGCCGCAGATCTACTGCCGGCCGTGCGCCTGTCCGGTGGCGAATATCTGTCGGCCGCCGGCCCCATCAAACTGAGCGACCAGGGCGCCGATCGCTTCGGCGCGCGCTGGCAGCCGCGCAGCGGCGACGTCGTATACGTCTCGCAGGGAGCCGACGGATGGCGCCTTGCCCAGCTGCCGCAGGTGGAGGGGGCGTTCGTGGCCCTGCGCCCTGGCACCGGCGCGATCACCGCCCTGGTCGGCGGTTACGACTTCAACCGCAGCCGCTTCAACCGGGCCCTGCAGGCGCAGCGCCAGCCCGGATCCACGTTCAAACCGTTCATTTATGCGGCGGCCCTGGCCACCGGCTATACGGCGGCGTCGCTCATCAATGACGCACCGGTGGCCTTCCCGGCCGAAACGCCCGACGGGTATTGGCGACCGGAGAACTACACCGGCCGCTTTTACGGGCCGACGCGCCTGCGTGAGGCCTTGGCGCAGTCCCGCAATCTGGTTTCCGTGGGTCGGCGTCGATTTCACGCGCCGCTACTGCCTCAGGTTCGGTTTCGCGGCCGAGCGCTTGCCGCCCAACCTGTCCCTGGCGCTTGGCACCGCCTCCGTCACGCCGCTGGAACTGGCCGCTGGCTACGCGGTGATCGCCAACGGCGGCTGGCGCGTCGATCCCTACGTGGTCGAGCGCGTGCTGGATTCGCAGGGTCAGGTGCTGTGGCAGGCGCCGCAGGTGGTGTTCTGCGAGGCTGACTGCGAAGCCGACCCCGCGGCAACCGACGCGGTGACGCACGCACCCCGCGTGCTGCCCGCCACCGATGCCTATATCCTCAATTCCATGCTGCGTGACGTGATCGACCACGGCACCGGCGTACGCGCCAGGAGCCTGGGGCGCGCCGACCTGGCCGGCAAGACCGGCACCACCAATGATGAGCGGGATGCCTGGTTTGCCGGTTTCAACAGCCGCCTGCTGGCCACGGTGTGGGTCGGCTTCGATCAACCGCGATCGCTTGGCAAGGGCGAAACCGGGGCTCGCGCAGCGCTCCCGATCTGGATGGATTTCATGTCGGCCGTATTGCCGGACTTCCCGGTCGCCCCCCCGCCGGTACCCGACGGCCTGGTCGCACTGCGAATCGACCGTCACAGCGGCCAGCGAACTGCCGACAGCGGACCGGACACCCTGTTCGAATGGTTCAGCGCGGACCGGCTGCCCGCCATTCTGGCGCCCCAAACCCCACCACCGGACACGCCGGCACCGGCGCGGGAATCAAACCTGTTCTAATTATTGGAACCATCGCCGATGGCCGCTCCTTTGTGGGGCGTGGTCGACATGGCCGCACCATATTGGTGAATTTCAAGGCTGCATTTTTGGTGGATAATGCCAGCCAAGTGTGGATGCCGGCTTGGCACATATGCTGCTTTTCAGCCTTCGTCCTCATGTTGGCCCAAAACCCAATGTCTGGCCAGACATCTGCCCGGGACAATTTTTTCGATCGCCAAGTCAGCAATCCGCCCAAGGAGCGTACCTACATGTCAGCGTCCGATGTGCTCAAGAAGATCGGTGAGCAGAGCGTCAAATTCGTGGATCTGCGGTTCACCGATACCCGCGGCAAGGAGCAACACCTCACCATCCCCACCGCGCGCATCGACGGCGATTTCTTCGAGCGCGGCATGATGTTCGACGGCTCGTCCATCGCCGGCTGGAAGGGCATCAACGAGTCCGACATGGTGTTGATGCCGGACGCGCAGACCGCGGTCATGGACCCGTTCACCGACGAGGCCACGATCAACATCACCTGCGACGTGCTGGAACCCCACACCATGCAGGGCTATGAGCGCGACCCGCGGTCCGTGGCGCGCCGCGCCGAGGCTTACCTGAAATCGACCGGTATCGCCGATGCGGCGTTTTTCGGCCCGGAGCCGGAATTTTTCATTTTTGACGACGTGCGCTGGGGTGCCGGCCTGAGTGGCAGCTTCGTGGAAATCGACTCCGAGGAAGCCCACTGGCGTTCCGGTACCGCATTCGATCTCGGCAACAAGGGCCATCGGCCGAGCGTGAAAGGCGGCTACTTTCCGGTGCCCCCGGTCGACTCCCTGCACAACATCCGCACCGCAATGGTGCTGGCGATGGAGGAGATGGGCCTGGAAGTGGAAGTGCATCAC
>LNAP01005807.1_pt1 | contig 10840 bp, 10 predicted proteins | sample 602601 | NCBI WGS metagenome assembly LNAP01 (sample SAMN02440304, study PRJNA202911) | soil metagenome | biome: Subtropical and temperate rainforests or woodlands; isolation source: soil samples (1 kg each in a 20% v/v slurry with milli Q water) were... ...
CTTCTTCGCCTTGGGCGGCCGCTCGCTGCTGGCCCTGCAGGTGGTCAATGCGATCAACCAGCAGTTCGCATGCAAGCTGTCGATGGTAGACGTGTTCAAGCATCCCACGGTCGCCGAACTGGCGTTTCGTGTCGAGCGCAGTGCCGCCGCCCCGGCCCAGGCAGAGGGCACCTCGCTTGTGCAACTCCAGAGCAGCCGACGCGAGGAGCCCGGGCAGGCCGCGCCGATCCTGGTGCTCGTCCACCCCATCGGTGGCGACATCGGCTGCTACCACGCGCTGCTGGACCACCTCGATACTGAATGGGACGTCCTGGGCCTGCAGACGACGCGGGCCCATGACATGGACCTGACGACCCTGGCGACGCGCTACATCGCGCTGCTGCGCGCGTCACACCCGCAGGGTCCTTACCATCTGGCCGGATACTCACTGGGCGGCGTGCTGGCCTTCGAGATGGCCCGCCAGCTAGTCCTACAGGGGCAGCTGGTTGGCTCGGTCAGTCTGATCGACGCAATGCTCACGCACGTCACCTTCGCCGACCTGGACGTCGACCTGGCGGCACTGATGGTGCTGCTGCAGGAGCTGAACATCGCCGATGAGCAGCACTTGGCCGACCTGGAAGTGCTGCAGAGAGTCCATGGCGTCGACCGCGCCCTGGATCATGCGATCACGCTGGCGACGCATGCTGGTGTGCTGCCGCCAGGGACCAGCGGAGCAGCACTGAAGGAGCGCTTCGCGCTGTACCGCAGCCACTGGCTGGCGGCGTTGCGCTACTCCGGCGGCCCCTACAGTGGGACGGTTCGCTTCCTGGGTGCCACGGTGGACACGGCCCCTTGGGAGCAGCGTGGGTGGGATGCCCTTGCCAACATCGAAGTGGCACCGCCGCTGTCCTGCAATCACTTCCAGATCATGGAGGCGCCGCAGGTGGAGACGGTTGGGCGCTGGCTCCGCGCGGGCCTCCCACGGCCGGCCGGTCCGCGAACCGCGCTGGAGGAGGCATGAAAATAAATTCCAGCCGTCTGCATCCAAACCGATCGCTTCCTGTCTCCAACAAGTACAAGGCCCGTGCGGCCCACCCACACAGGAACACACCATGGACAGCAACTTCATCCCCGTCATCGGCGTCATCAGCATCGTGGTCATGCTGATCACCTTCTCCATCATCAACAGCCGAAATCAGACCGAGGTGCAGCGCACTCTGCGCGCGGCGCTGGAACGCGGCGTAGTGCTCGAGCCGGCGTTGGTGGCCCAGATGAATACGAGCCGCCCCTCGCCGAACAACGATCTGCGGCGGGGTCTGGTGATCATCGCCATCGGATTGGCGGCCGCCATGGCCGGAGTGATCACCGGCTCCCTGATGGAGTTCTGCACGGTAGCGGTATTCCCGCTGTTCATGGGGTTGGCCTTCCTGCTGATGTGGAAGATCGACCGGCGCAGCGCTGTCTGAACGACCCCTCGACATTCGTCCCCCGCCACATCTCGAGCACTGACCAGGATGTTGATGCCCACCAGTGACAATGAGCTGATCGCAGGATTCCTGACCGGGGATCAACGGGCTGCCGATGTACTCATCCGGCGGTACCAGTCGCCGATCCGTCAGTTCCTGCGGCGTCTGACCGCCGGCGACCACGCCTTGGCCGACGATATCGCGCAGGAGACCTTCATCCGAATGCTCGGCGCGCTTGAGACCTTTCGCGGCGACGCCAGCCTTTCAACGTGGCTGCATACCGTGGCCTACCGGCAGTTCCTGCGGCATGTGCAGACCCACGCGCGACTGCAGGAGGTGGAAGAGGGCGAGGGCACCGTGGAAGCCAGCTGCGACTCAAACGCGATGTCCGATGTCCTGCTGGAGCAGATGATGCGGCACCTGACGCTCAATGAGCGCCTGGTCCTGACGCTGGCGTTCTCTGCCGGCATGTCGCACGGAGAGATTGCCGAGGTCACCGCTTTGCCGTTGGGCACCATCAAATCGCATATCAACCGTTCCCGGAAGAAGCTCGCCCGACTTCTGGATATCGACGAGGACACCCTGTGAACAGTGACTCCCCCCTGGAAGGACACGCCCGCGGCGATGCCGCACTGAGCCGGCTTCTTGCCTATCGCACCCCACTGGACGGCGCCGGTTTCAGCCGCAAGGTCGCTGCCCGCGCAGTCGCTCGCCGCCGTCGCCGTGGCTGGGTGTTGGGCGGGGCAGCCGGGCTGGCCACAGCCTCGGCGATTGCACTGCGCCCTCACCAGTTCGATCCGCCGCCAGTACTGGCGGATCTGCTTCATGCATCGACCCACCTGGCCAGCAGCCTCCCGATCGGACCGCTGGCCGCTGTACTCGTCGTCATCACCTTTTGCCTGTGCGCCAGCAAGGCAATGGACAGCATCTAAGCCATCTACGGAGGGATATTCCAATGGAAATCAAGCACAGTCATCCGATTCGCCTGAACAAGGTGTCCAAGGTCTACGACACCCGCCTCGTGGAAACCCACGCCCTGTCCGAGGTTACCCTGGAGATCGATCGCGGTGATTTCGTGTCGATCTCCGGACCTTCCGGCTGCGGCAAGTCCACGTTGCTATCGATCCTGGGACTGCTCGATAGCCCGACGTCGGGGCAGTACTTCATCGATGGAATCGATGTCTCTTCGCTGGATTTCGACGCCGGTGCAGCGGTGCGCAACGAGAAAATCGGCTTTGTGTTTCAGTCGTTCAACCTGATCGATGAGCTGAGCGTGTTCGACAACGTTGCCCTTCCGCTGCGATACAGCAGCCGCTCCTTCAGTGGCAGGGAGATCGAAGATGCCGTCAACGCCGCCCTGCAGATCGTGAGCATGGAGCACCGTAGCCAGCATCAGCCCAACCAGCTGTCCGGCGGCCAGCAGCAGCGGGTGGCCATCGCCCGTGCGATCGTCCATTCGCCGAGCATCCTGCTCGTGGACGAGCCCACCGGCAACCTGGACTCCCAGAGCGGTGACGCAGTCATGGCCCTGCTCAAGTCTTTGAACGCAAAGGGCACCACGATCTGCATGGTCACCCATGATCCTGCCTACGCTCAAGCGGCGCGCACGCGCCTGCGCCTGCGCGACGGCAGCATGGATCAGCCGGCCGTGCTGGACATCGCCGTATGAGCCGGCTCGCGTTCGTGATCCGCCACGCGGTGCAGAATGTGCGCCGCAAGCCGATGCTGTCCGGCTCAATCATCGTCAGCATGGGCATCAGTATCGGTGCGCTGCTGTGCATCCTGACCCTGTGCTATCTGTTGATCGTCCAGCCATTGCCCTACAGTAATTCCAACGAGCTTCACGTGGTCACCGAAGAGTTCGTCGACGGTGATGGCGAGGTCAAGGGTGAGGCATACACGTATCCGGGTGTGCTGTTCCTGGACGACAAACAGAGCGTGTTTTCGCAGTCCAGCATGTTGTACTACAGTCAGGACGTGGTGACCTCGCTGCCCAACCAGGCAGTGTTCAACACAACCTACGCCAGCAACACGCTGTTCCCGCTGCTGGACGTGCCGATGCAGTTGGGGCGCGGCTTGGACGAACGCGAGAAGCGCAACAGCTTCCTGCCTGTTGCCGTGCTCAGTTACGAGGCGTGGCAGCAGCAATTCGGTGGCGACCCTGACATCCTGAAGCGCAAACTGGACATCGGGGGCAGGGCGTACGCCATCATCGGCGTCACCGGGCGCGACTTCCACGAGCCGCAACTGTCTGAAACAGGTCGAGGGACCGACGTCTGGCTGCCGTGGGATTTCAATCCGGCCGATGATGACAAGCGCGCCAGTTGGAGCAGCATCAGCGGTGCCATCTACTGGATGGGGCGGCTGAAAGACGGTGTCAGCCCCACCCAGGCGCAGGATGTACTGACCAGCCTCATCGACTCACGCTGGCGCCAGGAAGTGGCCGGCAAGCCCTTCTTCGCCGGCTGGACGCTGCGCACCAAGGTGGCCTCGCTGCGCGATTATGTCACCGGCGACAGTACTCGCATGGCGCTGCTGTTGCTTATCGGCGTCACCGGCCTGACCCTGATCAGTTGCGTCAACATCGCCTGCCTGATGATGTCCCGCGCAGCAGAGCAGCAACGCTCAATGGCCATCCAGGCGTCGGTAGGCGCACGTCTGCGCCAGCTGTTTGCGGGCAAGCTGGCTGAGACCGGCCTGCTGATGGCATCTGCATGCATCCTTGGTCTCGGCATCGCGGCGGCAGGGTTTCACGTACTGCAATCGAGCATGGATACCGTGCTGCCGCGCGTGGGCGAGCTCCAGCTCAATGGCGTGACCTTCACCGCGGCTGTGTTGCTCGGGGTTGTGCTGTCGTTGGTGTTCGCCTGGCTGAGCATCAGTGCGGTCAACTACAAAGCGCTTGCGGGTCTGCTCCAAAGCGGGAGCAAGGGAGGCGGACTGCAGCTGTCGCGTCGCCGCCAGCAGGTCCTGGTGGGTGGACAGGTTGCGATCGCCTCGTTTCTCATCTTCTGCAACATCGCGCTGTTCCTGAACGCGCGTGCCATCATCGAGACCGATATGGGCTTTATGGTCGATGGCATCTCGCGCGTGGTCCTGGATGATGCAACTCAGGTGGAGCAGACCGATGAGCAGCGGGCTGCCACCATTGCTGCGGTACGTGCTTCCCTGAAAGCCATGCCCGGTGTAACGGCAGTCAGCCAATCCGGGTCGCCACTATCGAGCTTCTCCAAGATGGCACTTACCAACATCACCACCGGTGCGCCGTTCGCGCCGTTGCGCAAGGCGGTGGACCCATCCTACTTCTCGATGATCGACCAGCCGCTGGTGGCAGGGCGCAATTTCAGCATCGATGATGTGCGCGACGCGCGGCGGGTGATGATCGTCGACGAAGCGTTTGCCGCCGAGATCGCCGCCGATCCTCTACGGGCGCGGCTGTCCACTGGCGACGGCGAGCCTTATGAGGTGATCGGCGTGGTCGGCAACATGACCCTGCCCAACGAGGAGCCGGACCTGCCTCGGGTCTACACTCCTGTCGGTTCGGACGCCAGCTACTTCCTCGTCAAGGCGGATCGGAACGTCCCTCGTGAAGAAGTGGCCGGTCAGGTCAAAGAAGCCACCTCGGCACTGGTGCTCAACGACTATGAGTCGCTGGATAGTACGCTGCGGCTTGCGCTGTTCAAGCAGTGGGCCACCGTGGCGATCTCGGCGGCGCTGACGGTCATCATCATCGCGCTGTCCGGCCTGGGCATCTACGGCATTGTCAACAACGCCGTCCGCCAGCGTCGCTTCGAACTCGGCACCCGGATCGCGATCGGTGCCCGCAAGCGCCAGTTGCTGGGTCTGATCATCCGGCAGAACCTGGTACCCATCGCAATCGGCGTGCTGGTCCAGTTGTTGGCGCTGGCCGGGTTGTACATGGGCTGGAAGGATCTGCTTGCGCCCTACCTGAGCGGCCAGCTGATCGCTGTGTTTGCGGTCAACCTGGCCATCGTGCTTGGGCTAGGGCTCAACGCCTGCTATCTGCCAATGCGCGCCCTGTTCCGGCAGCCGCCGGCCTTCATCCTCCGCAACGAATAGGTCAATGGAATGAGCAATCTACTGGATCTGGCCTCTGCGGATCGCACGATGGAGGGCGCCAACGGCGCTCATTGGGTTCCCGACGCGGCAGACGTGCTGCCCGTTGTGGTGGAACATGCGCAGCTTCAACAACCCCTGGCCGACTGGGTGGCCGCCAACCGAGAAGGCATCGATCAAGCGTTGTATCGCCATGGCGCGGTGTTGTTCCGCGGCTTCGGCATCGACTCGGCCGACAAGCTCAACCAAGTCGCCGTGGCCCATGCCGGCGAGCTGCTGGGCTATATCGAACGCGGCGCACCGCGGGTACAGCTCGGCGACAAGGTGTACTCCTCCACCGAGTATGCCGCCGAGGAATCTATCCCTATGCACCATGAAATGTCCTACTCGCACCAATGGCCGAGCAAGCTGTACTTCAGCAGTGAGATCGTGGCCGAGGAGGGCGGCTTCACGCCGCTGGCCGACGACCGCAAGGTGTTCGCCGCCATTCCGGCGGACATCAAGCAGCGCTTCATCGACCGCAAGGTGATGTACGTCCGCAATTATGGGCTGGGAGTGGACATGGGTTGGCGCGAGGCCTTCCAGGTTCAGACTCGCGAGCAGGCCGAGCAGTACCTGCTGGAGAGTCGGACCCAGTTCCAGTGGCTGGCCGGCGACGTGCTGCGCACGCGTGCCATCCGCCAAGCCACCGCAGTGCACCCCGTCACCGGCGACACAGTCTGGTTCAACCACGCCCACTTGTTCCACAGCTCGAACATGCCGTCTGACGTGCGCGAGTTCCTCCTCGAGGAGTTCGGCGCCGAAGGCATGCCGCGCAATGCGTACTACGGCGATGGAACTACCATCGAGGATTCGATCGTGGAGACCATCCGTGGCCTTTACGAAGCGAACTCCACACGATTCCACTGGCAGCGTGGCGACCTGCTGATCGTGGACAACTTCCTTCTGACACACGGACGCTCGCCCTTCAAAGGTCCGCGCAAAATCTGCGTTGCCATGTCCCAGCTCTACACCAATTCCGCGCTCTGAAGGCAAACGAGGGAACAAGGATATGTTCGACTACCCCCAATCCAGCGCCACTTCGTTGAACGGGTGCCGCTTGGCCACGTTCGCCCCCGACCGTCCGCTACCGTTGGTAATCACCCCGCTGTCGGGGCATGCCGGGAGACTTTTGGAGATAGCCAGCGCCGGCCGTATCGAGCTGGATGTGCTGCTCACCCGGCATGGTGCGATTCTGTTTCGCGGGTTCGACGTGGACTCACCGGCCGTCTTCGACGACTTCATCTCGCGCGTCTCCTCAGAGGCGCTGTTCTACAGCGAACGCTCTTCCCCCCGGCATGCGGTCTACCGCAACATCTACACCTCCACCGACCATCCGGCGGACAAGGAAATCGCCCAACACTCCGAGCAGTCCTACAACCAGTCTTTTCCCCGCAGGATCTTCTTCTACTGCCAGACACCCTCCAGCCAAGGGGGTGAGACTCCACTGGCCGATGCCCGCCGCATCCACCAGCGCCTGTCGCCGGCGCTGGTGGAGCAGTTCCAACGACGCCACTATCGCTATTCTCGCTACTTCTGGCAGGTCATGGGCACCACCTGGCAGACGGCGTTCCAGACAGAGCACAAGGCGACGGTCGAGGAATATTGCATGCGCAACGATATCCACTTTCAGTGGGGTGCCGGGGATGTGCTGAAGACTCACCAGGTGCGTCGAACCACCGCCTATCACCCGGTCAGTGGCGAGCCGTGCTGGTTCAACCACTGCGCCTTCTTCAACCTGCTCTCCCTGGATGAGGAAACTCAGGAAATCCTGCGCGACTCCTTCGAACCCGATGAGCTTCCCAACCAGACCTTCTATGGCGACGGAGATGCGATCGAGGACGATGTGCTGCGCGAACTGCAGCGAGCCTACAGTGAGGAACGCACCCAGTTCAGCTGGGAACAGGGAGATCTGCTGATGATTGACAACATCCTCACCACGCATGGTCGTCGAAGCTTCCAGGGAGACCGCTCGATCCTATGCGGAATGAGCGACGTCACCCACTGGGCAGATGTGGCGGCACAGCCGCTGGAAAAGGCGGAGGCGTGAGATGACTCCCCACTACAAGACCGACTATTCGTTGCTGGGAATCTTCCTCCGCTTTCGCTGGTCCATCCTCGGTACCTTCAGCTTGGTTGTGATCGAGAACGTCATCTTCATTGCCCAGCCACAATTGATCGGCCGGACCGTGGACGGGCTGATCGCCGGAGACTTCCACAACTTTGCCATCTACCTCGGCGTAGCGATGGTATACGTCTGCGTAACCACCGCCCGGATGAGCTACGACGATCGAACCTACGCACGGATCCGCTCGCAGTTGTCCATCGAAACGGTTATGCACCAGCGGCGTGCGCAGAGCTCGCTCTCCGAGACCGCTGAACGCACCGCGCTTTGCGATGAGATCCTCGGCTTCTTCGAAGGCGGACTCTTCGTGATCGTCAAATCGTTCGTCGAGATCGTTGGCGCAATGGTGATGCTGGCCTTGATCGACTGGCGCATCTGCCTGGTCGCGTTGTGCTCGATGACCATCAGTCAGTGCATCTGGCTGGCAACCCGATCACGGGTGAAAGCCTTGTTCACAGAGCGCAACAACCAGCGCGAGAAGAAGGTTCAGGAAATTGAATCGGGCGACCATGCACGGATCGCAGGGCACTTTGAAAAGATCGCACGGATCAAGGTGAAGCTCTCCGACTTCGAGGCTTTCAGTTCCGGTGCGTTCGAGCTCATGGGCGTAGCCGTGTTCTGCTTTGCGGCGCTGGCGGCAGTTACCCAGGACAACGTAACCGCGGGCGTGCTGATCGCCTGCTTTGGTTACGTCAAATCACTCAACAACGCCACTACACGTCTGCCGAACATTTTTCACGCCATTGTCGGAGTTAACGAAATCACCGGACGCCTGCAGACCATCGCCCGCCACGAGGCCAGCGCCGAACCCGAGCAGATCGGGATTGCGGCCACCAACGAAGCGCAAGCCCGCACGTAATACGACAGGAAGAAGATCATGGATGTACAGAAGCAGCACACTCCCACCGCGTTCTGGCGTTCCAAGGGCAAGCTCGCAGGCGCTGGCGCAGGCTTGGTTGCAGTGGTAGCCCTCATTGCATCTTTGACAATGGGCAGCGCCATGGCCGTCAGTGAGCGTGACTTGATCATCGAGCCGGTCAAGCAGGGAAATCTGGACGTGACCGTGGAAGGCTACGGCGAGCTGGTTTCAGCGCGCCAACAACTGTTGACCTCGCCCTCCCAGGCCACTGTGACAGAGATCCTGATCAAGCCCGGTGCTGTTGTTACGCCGGAGACGGTGATTGTGCGACTGGACGATCCTATGCTGCTCAAAGAGTTTCAGACGGCTAAACAGGAATTGAACGAGTCCGAATCCACGCTACGCCAGCTGCGCCTTACCAACCAGCGCGAGAAGCTCACCGAGCAGAGCACGCTGGCTGAGTTGGTGGCCGATCATGCCACCATCTCCGCCCAGCGCGATGCCGAGCAGAAGCTGGTGACCAGCGGCATCGTGTCGCGCATCAGCTTTGAGAAGACCGTGCAGACCGAGCGCCAACTGGGTCAACGCATCGCGCTGGCCCGCAGTGGCATGAGTCAGCTTGAGCAGTTGCAGCATGAGTCGATGGAAGTGCAGGACGAGCAGGTCGACCAGAAGCGCGCCAACCTGGCGCTGGCCCAGGCGCAGTTGGACCGTCTCACGGTAAAGGCCGGCATCGCCGGCGTGCTGCAGAAGCTGCCGGTCGAAATCGGGCAGAGCCTGCCTCCGGGTGAGCAGGTTGCGATGGTCGGCAGCGCGACGGATCTGATCGCGCTGATCAAGGTGCCGCAGGGCCAAGCTGAGCTGGTACGGGTTGGCAACAAGGTGGTTATTGACACCCGTCGCGAGAAGATTGACGGCAAGGTGACCCGCGTGGTGCCGATCGTGGCCAACAATACCGTGGAGATCGAGGTTGCCCTTGCTCCGATCACGGGCACCAGTGCACGGCCCAACTTGAGCGTGGATGCGACCATCGTCGGCGATCGGTTGGAGCGGCTCACCTACGTAAGGCGCCCGGCCGGCGTCGCACCAGGGACTTCCGCCCAGGTGTATGCGCTCGAAGATGGGTCCAGCACCGCCGTCCGGCGCGTTGTGAAGTTCGGCCGCAGCGCGGGCACGTATATCGAGGTGGTATCCGGTATCAAGCCAGGTGAACGCCTCATCGTGTCGGATCTGTCCAAGCTTAAGCTCGATGGCGAGCGCATCAGCCTTCAGTGACGTGCGTGCTGCCTTCCTGGGGAAGGGCAGCAACGCACGCTGGTGGGGGCTGGCCGGGATCGCCCAGTTCGCGATTCCATTTGGCGTGGACCAGTATCAGGACACCCTTTACGACGTACACAACATCCAGCGACCGGTGGGCTTCGCCGATGCGGTGCTGTCGCGTCGCGCCGAGTTCCTGGCGGGGCGCTACTGCGCTGCCCGTGCGCTGGCCGAGTTCGGTGCCCGCACTCACGTGGGCGTGGGCGAACACCGCGCCCCCCTCTGGCCTGCCGGCATGCTGGGCACGATCAGCCATACCAGCTGCCTGGCCGTTGCCCTGGTTGGCAGGCGGGGCACCATTGACGGCCTCGGGGTGGACGTAGAGGACGTCTCCCACGACGGGATGGTTGAGGACGTGCGTCAGCATGTCCTGGTCGGGCAGGATGAGCAGAGGGTTCGCGTGTCCGGCCTGCCGTTTGCTGTGGGTGCCACGCTTGCGTTCTCGGCCAAGGAAAGCCTGTTCAAGGCGCTCTATCCCCACGTGGGGGCGTACTTCGGTTTCGATGCGGCGCGGATCGTCGCCCTGGACCCGGATACGCAGACCATCGAGCTTGCGTTGGCCCACGATCTAGCACCGGTACGTTGGCGGGTTGGCGCGCGCGTGAGGGCAAGCTATCGATTGCTGGATGCCAGAACGGTGGCGACGGCCGTGGTGCTGGGCGCAGAAGCGAACGGCGACTGCTGAACCGATGTCATCGGCATCTCACCGTGCATGACGGACGCGGTGCTCACTCCCCCTGCGTAGCAAACCGCAGCCGGTTGTGATCCGGATCCACCACCATCATCTCGCGACCGCCCCACGGCACATCGGCCGGCGCGCGAAACACGGCCGCTCCGGCGGCCACAAACGCGGCATGCAGGGCATCCACGTCCGGCACATGGAAGTACACCGCACCGCCGGGTTCGCAGTCACCGGCATGTTCGGTCAGGAACAGCAGCTGGCCTTCGCGGCGGATCTGCACGAACAGCGGCATGTCG
>LNAP01009234.1_pt1 | contig 10838 bp, 7 predicted proteins | sample 602601 | NCBI WGS metagenome assembly LNAP01 (sample SAMN02440304, study PRJNA202911) | soil metagenome | biome: Subtropical and temperate rainforests or woodlands; isolation source: soil samples (1 kg each in a 20% v/v slurry with milli Q water) were... ...
CACCAGAAGATCGGTGAAGATCCCACGCAGTGGGTGGTCATTCCTGCCGACGGCAAAGGCCAGCTGGACTACAGCGCGTGGTACGCCTCGCCGGGCCAGAACGCTACCGCCGGCGCTGCCAATGCCTCCGGCGATTTCGTGGTGCTTTACAAGTAAGTTCCTTCCGCGTGCCGGCCCAGGGAAGGGCTGGCGCACCCAATCGAGGTGTTCCCTATGACATTCCGTGCAATGACGTGGATGACCGCGCTGCTGGCAGGCGCTCTGGCGCTGCCTGCATCGGCAGCAGTGACGCTGCAGGGCACGCGCATCGTGCATGACGCGGCCAAGGGCCGCGACGTGACCGTAAAGGCGACCAACACCGGTGAGCAGGCGGCGATGGTGCAGGTCTGGATCGACGATGGCGACAGCCATGCACGGCCGGAAAATGTGCGCACGCCGTTCCGGCTGACTCCGGCCGACCCGCGCCTGCTGCAGGCGCACCAGGGCCAGGCCTATCGCATCACCTACGCGCCGCGTCCGTCGGAAGCACCGTTGCCGACTGATCGCGAATCGGTGTTCTATTTCAATCTGCTGGACATTCCGCCCAAGCCCAGCGATGCCAGCGGCAAGAACCTGCTGCAGTTCGCAGTGCGTACGCGGGTGAAGCTGTTCCATCGCCCCGCTGGCCTGCCCGGGCATGCGCGTGACGCGGCGGCCCAGCTGCAATGGCGCGCGGTGGGGGGCGCACTGCAGGTCACCAATGCCAGCGCCTACCATGTGACCGTCAGTACGCTCACCCTGCCCGATGGCCGCAAGGTGGAAGCGGACATGATCGCACCGGGTGCGCAGGTACGGCTGCCGCTGCCGGCTGGTGCGACGATGCCCACCACCGCCAGCTTCACCTGGTTGGATGACTACGGTACGCCGCGCGAGGCCGAGGCGCGTATCGAGCGCTGAGCACGGTGTTGTGCTACGTGCTCTCTGTAGAGCCGAGCCATGCTCGGCTGTTGTCCCGCCAGATCGCGATGCACCACGGTGAGCCGAGCATAGGCTCGGCTCTACAGGGAAGCCGTGCGAACTCTGACGCAATCGCCTCACTCTGCATGACCGCGCAACGCGTGGATGCAGATTGCAACAATTTTGAATTTGAAACTTATCTGATTGGTACAGCGACACCTTCGTGCGCATCATCTACCTGCCACCAACAACGGGTGGCACGGGCTTGCAATCCCGTTTGATCGATGTTGTTTACGCTTGCCTGTCGGCGTCGTCTCCTTCCCCTGTGCTTGGACGGCGTCGGCAGGCAATCCGTCTATGCCTACATGGCGGGCGGTGCGCGGGGGCCTCGTGCCCGCCGGCGTTTCTACATCGGTCACCGGTATTGCAACCACGCACCGTCCGCCACCCTCGCTGTCAAGCGGGGTGGCCCCTTGCTTCGCACACAAGGACGCGGCCATGACCACGTCGCACTACCCCCACCTGTTTGCCACCTTGGGCGAGGCCGCCACGCGCCTGCCCGACGATCTGGCGCGTACGCTGGAAAGCACCTTCGCCGCACTGCAGGAAGGCGAAGCCCCCGGCACCATCACGCTGCTGCACTGCCTGCAGCACATCCGCCAGGGCGACGCCGCCGATGGGCAGCCGTGGCCGGGTAAAGGCCGCACGCCCGGGCAGCGGCTGACACTGGCACGCATCGACCGCGCCAATGCCGGGCTGACGTTTCTGTTGGAGTTGCTGCACGCTACAGAACGCGTGCGCGTGGATGGCGAGGTCAGCCAGCAGGTAGGCGATGACGCACGCGAGGGGTTGCTGCTGGCATGCCGCGGGCTGGCCGAGTATGTGGATGTGCAGCTGCACGCGGCATAGACCCGGCCTGCTGCAAAACCGGGCATGGGCTCGGCTCTACAGGAGGTGGCGCGCCAGAATCATCACCGAGGCCACGTGCTCGTCCAGCGCCTGCCCGCATGCATTTCAATCGGTGCGGCCCTCGCGCGCCACCAACGACTTGCAATGAGAGAGGCATGCGCGTCACGCTGCAGGCCACAGCCTCACAACGCAGGTTCGCGCCATGGCGTCACCCCCGGGCTCCGTGCTTGCCACCCTGCAACGACTGCAGCGTCGACTGCTGTTCGGTGGCGGCGCCATCCTGACCCTGCTGCTTCTGGCAGCAGGCGGCGCGGCGCTGTGGCTGCGGTTGGAAACCGTACATCTCAACGAGCGCGAGGCCCTGCAGCGCGGCCAGCAGACGGTGGATCGCTACATCGGCGAGCGCAGGCGGGCCTACGTGGCCAGCTTGAACACCAACGCCACGTTGTGGGCCACCCAGCAGCCCGCGCTGGTGGCCGGAGGCATGTCTATCAGTGAGCGCTTTTCGGCACAGGAGGGCGCCGCAGGAGTCATGGCGCCAGGCGCCCTGTCCGTCCCCTGGCTGGCGCTGTCCCCGCGCGACGGCCGTCTTCCGCCCCAGGCGGAGGCGGCGTACCTGGGCATGGTGCAGACCTATTCGGCGTACATGGCCGCAACCGTCGCAGCGCAGGATTCGCCCACCTCACTGATCTCCTTCGCTTTCGAACCGGAAGGGCGCCTGTTCGCGATTGCCGGGCTGCATGATGAAGCGCAGCTGCTACAGCTCATGAAAGTGCAGACCCGTGAACAGGCGCTGGCCGCGCTGGCGCAGACCGCCGATGCGGGCTGGCGGGCGGCGGGGGCGGACTCCGAGCTTCAACTGGCCAGCGGCCGGCTGCGCGCCTACTTCGGCCGCAATCCTTTCACCGGCGAGGATGCACTGGTGACCCAGATGCGCCTGCGCAGCAACGGTACCCCCTTCATCAACCGGCTGACGTTTGAACCTCTTCAAGGCCTGCGCGAGCGGTTGGAGGAGGCCAGCCCGGGCACTTGGGTGGTGTTGGACCGCCAGCAGAACGATGTTCTGCGCAGCGCGGTGGACGCTGCGATTTCCGGACCTGCGCTGCGCGCCGTGCCATCGCCCCGGCCTACGATGCTGGCACTGCCTGACGGCCGTGCCTTCGTGGTGTCCACGCCATTGCATGGCATCGACTGGACGCTGCTGCGGCTCTACCGCTGGAGCGACATCTGGGCGGCGCAGCGGATCTATCTGCTCGGCGGTGGGCTGGCCCTGGCAGCGTTGCTGGCCGCGCTGTGGACGCTGTTGCTGCTGGTGGACCGGCGGGTACTGCGGCCGGCACTGGAGGAAGCCGCACGGGTCCATGAAAGCGAAGCACTGAGCCGCACACTGATCGAAACGTCGCCGGTGGGCCTGTGCCTGCTCGACCAGCAGAGCGGGCAGGTGATCCTGCACAACCAGGCACTGGAGCAGCTGATTGGCGACACCGCCGGCAACCTGATGGACGTGCTGGTCGGCCGCCTGGTGCAACGCGTTGACGGCCAGGTACACGGCCAGCTGTTCGCGGTACCCTCCTCGGACGAGCAGGGTCCCGCGCGCTACCTGCAGCCCATCGTGGCCGCCTCGCGCTATCAGCGGCGGGCGATCTGGGTCTGCGCGGTGACCGATGTGACCGCACAGAAGGAAACCCAGCAGCGGCTGCTGGATGCACGGCGGCATGCCGAACAGGCCCAGCACGATGCCGAGGCTGCGGACCAGGCCAAGACCGCCTTCGTGGCGATGATCAGCCATGAAATCCGCACCCCCTTGAGCGGCGTGCTCGGCCATCTTGAACTGCTTGCGCACCAGACCATGCCGGCGGCATTGCACACGCATGTCACGCGTGCGCGCAGCGCGGCCGATGTGCTGCAGGGGCTGGTGAACGACACCCTGGACCTCTCCCGCATCGAAGCGGGGCTGATGACGCTGGAGCAGGCGCCTTTCGATCCGCGTGCGCTGCTGCAGCAGACGGCGACACTGTTCGAACCACAGGCCAACGCGAAAGGGCTGCGCCTGGAGCTGCACACGGGCGAGGCGCTGGGACCGGCCTACGTGACCGACGCAGGCCGCTTGGCGCAGGTGATCAACAACCTGGTGGGCAACGCGGTGAAGTTCACGGCATCGGGAATGGTGGCGGTCAGCGTTGATGCCTCGGTGCGGCCTGATGGCAGGGAATGGCTGCACGTGGAGGTGCGCGATACGGGCCCGGGCATCGATGCCGAGGCGCAGGACAAGCTGTTCAAGCCGTTCGTGCAGGTCGGTGCCGGCTCGGCACGGCAGCACGGCGGCAGCGGCCTGGGGCTGGCCTTGTGCCAGCGCTTTGCCGAACTGCTGGGCGGGACCCTCGGCGTACGCAGCACGCCGGGGACCGGCAGCATTTTCCACTTGGACATTCCGGCACGCCGGACCACGACCGTGGCAGACGCGCCGCCACAGCGGGCGCCTGTCGAGCACATGCATGCCTCGCGCGGTCACGCATTGCTGGTGGATGACAGCGTGATCAGCCGTGACGTGACGCTGGGGCAGCTGCACGCACTCGGTTGGCAGGTCACCCTCGCGGCCGACGGCGATGAGGCGTGGCAGCGCTGGCGCGAGGGTCGGTTCGACATCGTATTGACCGATCTGAACATGCCGGGCCTGGACGGATACGGGCTTGCCCGGAAGCTGCGTGCGGACAACCCTTCCATTCCCATCGTGGCGCTCACCGCCAATGCAATGCCCGAGGACGGGCAGCGCGTACGCGAGGCGGGCATGTCCACGCTGCTGCTGAAGCCGCTCGACCTGCCGTCGCTGGAGGCCGCGTTGCATGGACTCGACCTCGATCGCTCGGCCCGGCCACCGTTACCTCCGGTGGTGAGCGAGGCGGTTCAGCGGCAGATGCGCGAGGCGTTCCTGGAGACCGCGCATCGTGATTACACGACACTGACCCAAGCGCTGGACAGCGCCGATGCACCGGCCATGATCGATCTGCTGCACAGCTTTGCCGGCGCGTTGGCATTCCTGGGAGAAACCCGGGCGGCGCGCAGCTGCCAACAGGCCGAGCAGGCCCTGCGCAGTACGGGTGAGACAGATGCGATGTCGAAGGCGACAGTCATTGAGGCTGTCGCGTTGATTGCGGCAAGCATCGAACGCCAGGTTGCCGCGCAGCAGCAGGCATGACTCCGCGCGCTCAGCCGGCGAAGTGCTCGTACCCGCTCGGGCCGTCGTGGCCTTCGGTGTGCACGCCCTGCCCTTCCATGATGCGGCCGATGCGGGTGATCGGCAGATCCAGCGATTCGGCAACGAAGTGCAGCGCATCGCGCTGGTCGGCGGCGGCGGTGAAGCACAGTTCGTAATCGTCGCCGCCGCGCAACGCGCACTCACGGGCAGCATCGCGGCCCAGCAGTTCGCGCAGCGCCGCCGACACCGGCAACGCGTCGGCATCGACTTCGGCGCGCACGCCGCTGCGTGCCGCGATGTGGCCAAGGTCGGCCAGCAACCCATCGGAGATATCCACGGCCGCATGCGCGAATGCACGCAGGCGCAGGCCGAGGGTGACGCGCGGGGTGGGACGCAGCAGGCGCAGGCGCAGGGTTTCGTAGTCGGCCAGCAGCGTGGCAGCGGTGACGTTCAACGCGCCCTGCTGCCACAGCCGCAGCGCACCGGCGGCATCGCCGAGGGTGCCGCTGACCCAGATGTCATCGCCAATCTGTGCGCGATCACGACGCAGCGCCTGGCCACGTGACACCTGCCCCATCGCGGTGACCGACAGCGACAGCGGGCCACGCGTAGTGTCGCCACCAATAAGGGCGATGTCGTGCTGGTCGGCCAGTGCGAAGAAACCATCGGCGAAGGCCTCGATCCAGTCTTCGCTGGCCTCGGGCAGTGACAGCGCCAGCGTGCACCACGCCGGGCGCGCGCCCATCGCGGCGAGGTCGGACAGGTTGACGGCCAGCGTCTTCCAGCCGATGTCGAACGCCGGGGTTTCGGCCGGGAAATGCACGCCGCTGTTGAGCGTGTCGGCGGTGACCACAAGCTGTTCGTTCGGGCGCGGCTGCAGCAGTGCAGCGTCATCGCCGATGCCGAGCACGATGTCATCGCGCTCGACGGTGCGGGCGCGGATACGGTCGATGAGGGTGAATTCGGCCAGGGACATGGGGTGCTCCCGCGGGTTGCATGGATGGGCGGCGGGCGCGGATGCCGACCAGGTGGAACCGGCTGAGGAGTAGAGTCGACTGTCAGTCGACTGCTCTCCCCTCCGGCACCACGACTGCTGATCGAAAAGCAGTCGACTGACAGTCGACTCTACCGAAGCAGGTTCCCGCGTCGTTCAATGAACGATGCGGGACGCAGCGGGTCAGTGACCCGATTCGACCTTACGCCATTCCACGGCGGCACGATCCAGCACGCCGTTGACGTAGGTGTGGCCATGCTCGGAGCCGAAGCGCTTGGCCGACTCGATGGCTTCGTTGATCACCACGCGGTACGGCACGTCCAGGCGGTAGCGCATTTCAAAGGCGGCCACGCGCAGCGCGGCGCGTTCGATGGCATCCACTTCGTCGATGCTGCGGTCCAGGTACGGGGTCAGCGCCTCGTCCAGGTCCTTGCGGTTGTCGAGCACGCCGTGGATCAGCGCTTCAAAATAGGCCAGGTCGGCGATTTCACGCGCCTGCTCGTGCGCGAACTGGGCAATCACGGTCTGCGCGTTGCCACCGGAAATCTGCCACGCATAGATCGCCTGCAAGGCCCGACGGCGCGCGCGCGAGCGCAGCACGGGGTCGATGCCATCACGGCGGACGGGTTTACCGGAGGGCTTGCCCGGGTTCGACTTGTTCACGGCAACTGCTCCAGAAGATTGACCATTTCCAACGCCGTCAGTGCGGCTTCCTCACCCTTGTTGCCATGGCTGCCACCGGCGCGGGCCTCGGCATCCTCGGCGCGTTCCACGGCGAGCACGCCATTGAGCACCGGCACGCCGAAATCCAGCTGCACGCGCATCAGGCCTTCGGCACAGCCATCGGCCACGTGCTCGTAGTGGCGGGTGTCGCCGCGGATCACACAGCCCAGGGCGATGATCGCGGCATGTTCATGCGCGGCAGCCAGGCGGGCGGCCACCAGCGGCAGTTCCCATGCGCCGGGCACACGGATCACGTCGATGGCGGCTTCGTCGATGCCGTTGCCGGCCAGGCTCTGCCGCGCGCCAGCGACCAGGACGTCGGTGATGCGGGCATTCCAGCGGCTGGCAAGGATGGCAAAACGGGCCTTTTCCGGAGTACGGAGGTCGCCTTCGTAGTGGCTCATGTTCGGCGTGGGGTCCAAAAGGTTGACTAGTTTAACGCGGGCGGGCCGGTTACGCCGGACACGGGCCGGCGGCCATGGCCGCGTAGCGCCGGGCTCTGCCCGGCTGCGTCACAGGCCAGCGCCGAAAACCAGCCGGGCAGAGCCCGGCTCTACGGGCGGGCGCGCTGTCATATCCCCGCCATTCAGCCAGTCCATCCTAAATGTGAAGAAAGCGTCACGATACCGTTGTGATGGCGTGTGTTTTGTCGCCAAACCGTCACAATCCGAAGCTACCGTGTTAATCTAGTGTTAACCGTTGCGGCTGAAACCAGCCAGCGGCTAGGGAACCCAGATCAAAAGTCCAGTCAGCCGCCAGCAAGGCTGCTTGGGCGCGTTTTTTTCTCCGCCATCCCCAATCTCGCATCGAGGCTATCCCCAAAATGACCCACCTCCGGATGTCCAAGCTCACTCTTGGTCTCGTGGCTGCACTTGCCGCCGCTCCCGCCTTCGCCCAGAGCACCTCTGCCGGTGTCGGCGGCCAGGTCACGTCCGCCGCAGGTTCGCCTGTTGTCGGTGCCGAAGTCACCATCACGCACACCGAGTCGGGCACCGTCAGCCGCGCCACCACGGATGCGTCGGGTCGTTACAACGCGCGCGGCCTGCGCGTGGGTGGTCCGTACACCATCACCATCAACAAGGCCGGTGAAGGCACCAAGACCGAAGACCTGAACCTCAATCAGGTAAACACCGTCAACGCCAACCTGGCTGGCGACGTCGCAGCCACCAACCTCGATGCCGTGCAGGTCGTCGCCATTGCGGGCGGTCTGGACATCTTCAGCGCCACCAAGATGGGCACCGGCACCAACGTGACCCGCGAAACGATGGATGCGCTTCCGTCGGCCAACCGCAACATCCAGGACTACGTGCGTCTGGATCCGCGTATCTCGCAGGTCAGCAAGGCTGACGGCGCGATCTCGGCTGGCGGCCAGAACACCCGTTACAACGCCATCCGCATCGACGGCATCAGCGCCTCCGATCCGTTCGGCCTGGGCTCCAACAACCTGCCGACCGAGCGTCAGCCGGTGTCGATGGACGCCATCCAGGAAATCAACATCGACCTGGCCAATTACGACACGACCATCGCCGGCGGTACCGGTGCGGTGATCAACGCCGTGACCAAGTCGGGCACCAACGAATTCCATGGCACCGTCTACGGCTCCTACCGCGACAAGGACATGGTCCGTTCGCGCCTGGAAGGTGACAAGCAGGACTTCAACGGGTTCGAAGACGAGAAGACCTATGGCATGACCTTCGGCGGCCCGATCGTCAAGGACAAGCTGTTCTTCTTCAGCAACTACGAAAAGTATGAGCGTTCGGCCGCCGGCATCAGCCTGAGCGATACCCCGATCGGCAAGGGCACGATCAGCACCGCCGATGTCACCCGCGTGCAGGACTACCTGAAGGGTCTGGGTTACGATCCGGGCACCCTGTCGGCGCCCAACAGCAAGACCGAGATCGAGGAATACGCGGTCAAGCTGGACTGGAACATCAACGAGAACCACCGTGCCGCCCTGCGCTACAACAAGATGGAGCAGAACGTCGTTCGCTTCCCGCAGGTCTCCACCAGCGCCATCTCGCTGAGCAACTTCTGGTACCAGCAGCCGACCCAGTATGAAACCTGGATGGGTGAACTCTTCAGTGACTGGTCGGAGAACTTCTCGACCGAGTTCAAGATCTCGCACAAGGACTATTCGGCCAACCGCGTTCCGCTGGTCGACATGCCGCAGATCCGCATCCGCTCGGGCAACGACTCGCTGTACGTCGGTACCGAGCAGAACACCCACGTCAACATCGTGGAATCCAAGGAACTGAGCGCCTTCGGTGCCGGTACCTGGTATGTCGGCGATCACACCGTCAAGTTCGGCTTCGATTACTCGAAGAACGACCTGATGAACTTCTACGGCCGCAACCTCAACGGCGTGTACGAGTTCAACAGCGTCAACGATTTCCTCAACGGCACCGCCTCGCGCTACCAGCTGCGTGCGCCGCGCGCCGATGGCAGCCGCGACGATATCCCGGCCGACTTCACCCTGAAGAACACCGGCGTGTTCGTGCAGGATACCTGGGCGATCAACTACAACCTGAGCCTGATGTTCGGCGTCCGCGTGGACATGCCGGACTTCAGTGACCAGCGTCTGTACAACCCGCGCATCGAGCAGCTGTACGGCTTCAACAACACCCAGCTGGTCGACAAGTCGCTGGTGCAGCCGCGTGTCGGCTTCAACTACACCTTCGACAGCGACCGTCCGACCCAGCTGCGCGGTGGCGTGGGCCTGTTCGGTGGCGCGGCGCCGAACGTGTGGCTGGCCGGTGCGTACCAGAACACGGGTCTGAACTACATCGAGTACGACCAGCGCAACCCGCCGGTGGGCACCTTCACCCCGGACGGCAACAACCCGTACGTGCCGGCCGGTGGCCCGGCGTCGGCGCGCCAGAACGTGGACATCATCGCCCCGGGCACCCGCCTGCCGTCGGTGTGGAAGGCCAACCTGGCGTTCGATCATGAGCTGCCGTGGTACGGCATCGTGGCGTCGGCGGAAGTGCTGGTGACCAAGGTCAAGGACGGCATCTACTTTGACCGCCTGGACGTGGCGGCACCGACCACCTACGGCCCCGATGGCCGTGCGATCTACTGGAACGCAGCGGGTCGCAACCAGGCCAACACCCGTGTCGACAAGGGTGTCGACTTCGGCATTACGACCGGTACCAAGTCCGCTGTCGACCGCGCCAACCGTCCGAGCGACATGGGCGATGTGCTGGTCATGCGCAATACCGACAAGGGCCGTGGCAGCCAGGCGACCTTCTCGCTGGCCAAGCCGCTGACCGAGAATTGGGGCTGGTCGCTGGGCTACACCTACACCCAGTCCAAGGAAGTCAGCCCGCTGACCAGTTCGCAGAACACCTCGAACTGGAACAACACGCCGATCTTCAATTCCAACGAAGACGTGGCCTACAACTCGCGCTACGCGATCAAGGACCGCATCACCGGCACCCTGGAGTGGAAGCACAACTTCTTCGGTGACAATGCCACCCGCGTCGGCATGTTCTATGAAGGCCGTTCGGGTCGTCCGTTCAGCTACATCTTCTACAACGATGCCAACGGCGACGGTGCCACCACCAACGACCTGTTCTACGTGCCGAGTGCTCCGGGTGACGTGCTGTTCACCGGTGGCGCGGCGATGGAGAAGCAGTTCTTCGATTGGCTGGCGCAGAATCCGGAGCTCGATGCCTTCCGCGGCGGCGTGGTTCCGGCCAACCAGCACCGCTCCAAGTGGACGAACTCCTTCGACGTGCGTATCAGCCAGGAGTTCCCGGGCTTCATGAAGGAGCACAAGGGTGAAATCGCCCTGGACATCATGAATGTCGGCAACCTGCTGAACAAGAAGTGGGGTCTGATCGACGACTACGGCTTCTACTCGACCCGCCGTGTAGCCAACTACGCCGGTATCGATCCGGCCACCGGCAAGTACGTGTACTCCTTCACCGGTGCGGACAGCTCTGCGATCCAGGAAAACAACAACGACAAGGGCAACACCGCCGTGTCGCGCTGGTCGATGCAGCTGACCCTGAAGTACAAGTTCTGATCCATCGAGCTTGATGCATGATTGAAAACGGCCGGGGAAACCCGGCCGTTTTT
>LNAP01005808.1_pt1 | contig 10837 bp, 9 predicted proteins | sample 602601 | NCBI WGS metagenome assembly LNAP01 (sample SAMN02440304, study PRJNA202911) | soil metagenome | biome: Subtropical and temperate rainforests or woodlands; isolation source: soil samples (1 kg each in a 20% v/v slurry with milli Q water) were... ...
CTGCAGTCGATCGTCGCGCGCAACGTCGACCCGTTGAAGTCGGCGGTCATCTCGATCACGCAATTCCACTCCGGCACGGCCTTCAACATCATCCCCGAAATCGCCGAGCTCGGCGGCACCGTGCGCACGCTCGATCCTGAAGTGCGCGATCTCGTCGAGCGCCGCATCGGCGAGGTCGCCGATAGCGTTGCCCGCGCCTATGGCGGCTCTGCCGAGACGAAGTACACGCGGATGTATCCCGTGACGATGAACCATGCGCGCGAAGCCGGGCTTGCCGCCGACGTCGCCCGCGACATCGTCGGCGCCGATCGCGTCAACGACAAGTTCATCCCGATGATGGGCGCCGAGGATTTCTCCTTCATGCTGGAGGCGCGCCCCGGCGCGATGGTGCTGGTCGGCATGGGCGACGGCAACGAGTGCCATCACCCGGCCTATGTCTTCAACGACAACATTTTGGGTCACGGCGCGTCCTTCTGGGCGCGTCTGGTCGAAACGCGGATGCCGGCGGGATAGAACCTCGGAAAGGGTGAGTTAGTCGCCCCCCACACGCTCATAGTCCCGGACGTCGCTTCGCTCATCCGGGCTACGAGACAACGTAAACGCCTTACGCCTGTACGACTTCATGCCGCATCACGAACGGCGCGAGCAGCGCATGCACCTCGCCGGCAACGAGCTCGCGCTGGTCCATCGGCAGGCCGGCAAGCGTCACGGTCGCGATCGATCCGTGACTGCCATGAGCGCCCACCTCGACCTTGCAATCGATGCCGCGCGCGACCAGCGGCGACAGCACCTTGGCAAACACGCGCTCGGCCGCGTCCCAGCGCAGCTGCGGCTTGAACACCTTGCCGACCCCGGTCACCGGCATCGGATCGATCGGGATGACCTGCACAGGCACCGCGGCGCGCTCCGGGGTGCGCTCGCGCACCCACGTCTCCAACTCGCCCGGCTCGACCTTGGCGCCCGGCTTGAGCTGCACGTATCCTACCGGCAGCTCGCCGGCATAGGCGTCAGGCTGGCCGACGACGGCGGCGAAGCCGACCGCGGGATGCCGGAACATGATCTCCTCGATCGGCGCGGGATCGATGTTGTGGCCGCCACGGATCACGAGATCCTTGGCGCGACCGGTGATCCAGAGATAGCCGTCGGCGTCGAGCCGGCCGAGATCGCCGGAATTGACCCAGACGTCGTCGACGAAGGCGCCCTTGTTGTGCTCGTCGTTGAGATAACCGCCGAACACGCCGGGCCCCGCCATGATGACAACGCCGATCTCGTCAGGCTTGCAGTCGCGGATCAGGCGGCCATCGGCATCGAGCTGCACGATGCGCACGCGCGCATAGGGCATGGGAAGGCCGACCGAGCCGAGCCGGATCGGTCGCGACGGATAGGCCAGCGTGTGCACGCTCGACGTCTCGGTCATGCCGTAGACCTCGACGACCGGTAGCTTCAGCTTGTCCTGGATCGCCGAGCCCACCGCGACGGGGATCGCCGAGCCGCCGCCGGCGGCATATTTGAGGCTGGAGATGTCGGCATCGCCGGGCGGCACCGCGAGCGTGGCGGCGAGCACCGTCGGCACGCTCGACAGCGCCTCGGGCTTGAACCGCTCCACCAATTTCCAGATGTTCTTCACCGCATTCGGGTTGCGCCAGCCACTCGGCGACAGCACGACCAGCGAGCCGCCCGCCGACAGGGTCAGCAGCACTTGCGTCAGCGATCCGCCGACGTGAAACAGCGGCATGCCGAACAGCATGTTTCCGCCCGGCTTCGACTTCAGCAGAAGATTGAGCGCCCACGCCTGATAGACTTGGTTGGTATGCGTGTGTCGCACCAGTTTCGGCGTGCCGGTGGTACCCCCGGTGTGGAAATAGGCTGCGATGTCACCGCCCGAAATCTTGCGCCCGCTGACAAGCCGGTCCGACGGCTGCTGCCTGATCAGGTCGTTGAAGGCGAAGATGCCATTCGCGGGATCGCCACCGCCGAACACTTGCACGATCGCCTTGAGGTGCCTGAGTTGCGGGCGGATCTGCTCGACCTTCTGCCAGATGTCGGTGCCCGGCATCGGCCCGAGAGCCACCAGGATCTTGGTGTTCGCAGCTTCCAGGATCTCCGCGATCTGGTGCGGCTCCAACAGCGGATTGACGGGATTGGCAATGCCGGCGGCCTCCGCGCCGAACAGCGTCACGAAGGCATCCGGCACCAGCGGCAGCATGAAGCTTATGACGTCGCCCTTCTCCGCGCCGAGCGCGTGAAACATGTTGGCAGCCTGCGTGACGCGCGCAATGAAATCGCGGTACGTGACCACCAGCGGCGTGTCGGCGGGATCGGCGTTTTGCAGAAACTGGATCGCCGCCCCGTCGGGATTGCGCGCCGCACCGAGGTTGATCGCGTCAAACGTGCTCTCGGCGGCTATGCGGTCTGCATAGGGGACTTGCTCGAACGCACGGACCTCCTCGTCTGTCAAAAGATCCGGATAGTCTTTGCCGATAAGCCGATCGAGCGCGTGGATGCCCACCATAAAATTCCGTCCTCCCTCAGATGCGTGTCCCCGCCCCTGTCTTTTGACATTTCTGGTTCGGCGAGGCCTCGGCCGATGGCCGGCCAGGCGCGGACAGAATGATGGATGATTTGGCGTTCGTCCATGACCTAACGGCCGCGGCGATCAAACTCGCCTGAGCGGCCCTTGAACCTCCGCGCCCAGACCGGGGACCAAGAACAAGCATTGGATTCGTCTGTCAGCGTCCTGCCGCAAGACTTGAGGTGATCATGACCACGCCCCTGCGGGACTGCTCCCCCCGACTATTCGCCGCGATCGCGATGACATCGTTAATCATGGCAATCGCGATGGCGCTGCCCTCTGGCGCGCTCGCCGGCGATGGCCAGCTCGACAAGATGCGCGCCAGGATCGCGGCTTTCGTCGCCGACAAGATGGAGAAGCTGGGTGGCTCGCGCATCGTCTACAAGGTTGACAGCGACGGCCTGCGCGAGACCGTCGTCGCGGACCTGCGCGACGATGTCTACAAGATCTTGCGCGAGGACAAGATCGCCTTCTCCGGGCTTGCGATCCGCGATGGCGGCGTCGAATTGAAGATCGCGGACGCCAAGGGCCGCGGACAGCTCGAGCGCAAGCTCGCGTCAGCCGCGGAAGGATTGCCGTCGCATACGCTCGCCGTGACCCCGGGCGGTGACGGACTGGTCAGGCTCGCGCCGACCGACGCCGCGTCCGCCGCACGGCTGCGCGATCTCGTCGAGGATTCCATCGCCATGATCGAGCAGCGCCTCAAGGACGCCGGCGTCACGCTCGCCAGCGTCCTGCCTGAGGGAACGGACCGCATCCGTATCTTCCTGCCGGGCGCGATGCAGCCCGAGGGCATCACCGCTATCTTCGCCAGGAAGGTCAAGGTCAGCTTCCGCCTGGTCGATCTCTCGATGCCGCCCGCCCAGGCGCAATCCGGCACGCCCCCCACGGGCACGGAAGTCCTGCTCGGCTTCAAGGACAAGCTTCCTTATCTCGTCGCCAAGGATCGCGCGCTTGAGGGCGACGACATCAGCTATGCAGGCCCGGGATTTGCGAGCGGCACGAAGGAGCCGATCGCCTCGTTCCGCTTCAACGGCCGCGGCACGCGGCGCTTCGCCCACATCACCGCAGAGAACGTCGGAAAGCCCTTCGCCATCGTGCTCGACGACAAGGTGATCTCCGCGCCCGTGATCCGCGAGCCCATCACCGGCGGCTCGGGCCAGATCTCCGGCAATTTCACCCTCGAGGAAGCGAGCAGCGTCGCCATGATGCTGCGCGCCGGCTCGCTGCCCGGCCGTCTTGGCCTCGTCGAGCAGCAGGTCGTGCAACCCGCCGCCAAGCCGTAAGGCAACGAGCGTCCGAGGCCCCCCGCTCTTGGGGGCATCCGGGCCTTCCGTGGCGCCGAAGCCTCCTCGAATCACCAGTCGCGCTGCTGCCGGACGCACGACCAACGAGCAATTGCCGAAACGCCCGATCAGGCTAAAATTTGCCTCTTGCGGCATGACGGCCGAAGGCTTCATTCAAGCGGTCGTCATTCGATTTCGGCTATACGAAGACCGACCATGACTGAAAGCCTTACGCGGGGTTAGTACCATGCCGTCCGGCAGCGCAGACATTTCCTCGATCCTCGACCGCATTCTCGATGCGGCAACTGACAATCTCAGGATCGCGAAGATCCTGGTCCAGATGGGCCTCGATCCGAACAACGTCACCTACGACGCGATCTTCAACCGGATGCTGGAGATCTTCGTCCACAATATCACGCTGGCCAATCTGTTCGCCGCGGTCGGCGCCGGCTTCTTCGTCGCCACTCTCTTGATGCGGACGATGGTGCCCCTGCGCGTCGCAAACATGATCGGCTGCGGGTTCTTCGCCGTGTTCGGCGCGCTCTCCGCCAACGTCGCGACGTTCCTGCTGTATCTGCTCCTGCTTCCAATCAACGCGCTGCGCCTGCGGCAGATGCTCAAGCTGGTCAAGAAGGCGCGCCATGCGGCCGAAGGCGACATGTCGATCGAATGGCTCAAGCCGTTCATGACCGAACGCAAATATCGGCGCGGCGACACGCTCTTCAAGCTCGGCGATCCCGCCAAGGAGATGCTGCTCACGGTCACCGGCAAGTTCCTGGTCAAGGAGATCAATGTCGAGATCGGGCCCGGCGCGCTGATGGGAGAGCTCGGCTTCCTGACGCCGGACAACCGGCGCACCGGGACGATCGAATGCATCGAAGACGGCCAGGTCCTGACCATCACCTATGACCGGCTGCTCGAGATCTACTTCCAGGATCCGCAATTCGGCTATTATTTCCTGGTGCTGACCAGCCAGCGCCTGCTGCAGAACATCGATCGCCTGCAGAAGCAGCTGGCGACGGAGCGGGCGGCCACGACGAACAGGATCGCGTGATCGCCGCCGCTCAGTCCAGTAGCAGCGCCATGCCGGGATCGCCCTTCTCCATCGCGCGCCGGTAGGCCGGGCGGGCACTGACGCGGCCGAGATATTTGACCACGTTCGGGCAGCGCGCGAGCTCGTAGGGTTGGAAGTAGCGCATCGTCGTCAGCGAAAATCCCATCATGATGTCGGCGGTGGTGAAGGCCTTGCCCGCCAGATATTCGGCGTCGCGAAGGCGCGCATCGAGCAGATCGTAGGAGCGATCGAGCCGTCCCTTCATGGCAAGCAGGGTCGGGTTGTCCTTTGCAATACCCAGCCGATTCAGAATCATCATCCGCCCCATGCCGGGTTGCAACGTGCCATTGGCGAAGTGAAGCCAGTACAGGAACTGCGGGAAGCCGGGGTCATTGGGGCCCAGCACCAGGCGGCCGCTGCCGTACTTTGCAATGATGTAGTCGACGATGGCGCCGGACTCCGCGAGCACGAGATCGCCGTCGGTCACGACGGGCGCCGCCCCGCTCGGGTGCAGCGCCTTGTACTCGGGCGGCGCCAGCATCGTGACGGGATCGCGTGCGTAGCGCTTCAGCTCGTAGGGAAGCCCCAATTCCTCGCACAACCAGACAATGCGCTCGGACTGAGACTTGCCGAGATGATGGACGGTGAGCATGAGGCCTCCTGCAGCGGTAGTTTGGGCACCTCGTGATGACGTATATGGCCCGCCATAGCCAGGGGTGGATTTGGGTCGTGTGCCCGGGCGGCGGCGCAGCGTTTCTTCGACGGGGCGCTGCAGAGCCGGAGCTCCATGCGACCGGGTATTTCCCGGCCGCAGCGTGTCCAGCCTTCTCCCTTAGCAGCCCCGCCGCAAAATCGCCCTAAAAACCGAATGGTAACCATGACGGGCTAGGGTAATGACGTGACCAATTCTCCGACGATCCTGGTGTTCGATTCCGGCCTTGGCGGGCTCACGGTGCTCCGCGAAGTTGTGGCCGCGCGTCCGGACGCCCATTTTGTGTACGTCGCCGACGACGCCTTCTTCCCCTACGGCCATCACAGCGAGGACGAGATCATCGCCCGCGTCGTGCCGCTGATGGGTGAACTGATCGGCACGCATGATCCTGATATCGTCGTCATCGCCTGCAACACCGCGTCTACCCTGGTGCTGTCTCACTTGCGGGCCGCTTATTCGGTGCCCTTCGTCGGCACCGTGCCGGCGATCAAGCCGGCCTGCGCGCAATCGAGGACCCGCCGCGTCTCCGTGCTCGGCACCAAGGGCACAGTGAAGCGCGAATACACCAAGGCCCTGATCCGCGATTTCGCACAAGGATGCGAGGTGACGCTGGTCGGCTCGCCCGAGCTCGCGTCGCTGGCTGAAGCTGAGCTGAGCGGTGCTTCCGTCAGCGACGGCGACATCCTGGCCGAACTCACCCCCTGCTTCGTCGGCGAAGACGCGACCTCGCGTACCGATACGGTGGTGCTCGCCTGCACACATTATCCGCTGCTGCTCGACCGGCTGAAGCGGCTGGCGCCCTGGCCGGTCGACTGGATCGACCCGGCGCCGGCGATCGCCCGCCGCGTCTCGGATCTGCTCGGCCCGCCGACCGATGGCATCGCGCAGTCCGGCGCCGAGATGATCTTCACCTCGAACCGCGTGCACGGCCTCTCGGCCACGCTGACGCCGTTCTTCGGCGGTCGCGCGCTGGCCTGACTTTGCGCCTCGGCGCCGCGCTGCTAGGCTTCGCCGTCGTCACTGCCCGCAGGCCCCTCCATGTCGGTCCAGACCCCGCCGCTCAACCGCCTCCGCCAATTGTGGCGCGAAGGCCGTCCCGCCTTCGGCGCCATTGCGACGATCCCGAGCGTGCAGACCGTGCAGATCATGGCGCGCTCGCTCGACTGGATCATCGTCGATCTCGAGCATGGTCCGATCGGGCTCACTGAAGCGCACGCGATGATCGCCGCGACCACGGGCACGCCGTGCACGCCCCTGGTGCGAATCGCGGCGAACGAGCCGTGGCTTGCGAAGGCGCCGATGGACATCGGTGCCTTCGGCATCAACTTTCCGATGATCACCAGCCGCGCCGATGCCGAGAAGGCGGTCCGCAGCGTGCGCTACCCGCCGCGCGGCGACCGGCTCTGGGGACCGTTCCACGCCCCGTTCCGCTGGGGTCAGTCGATGCCGGACTACATGGCGAGCGCCGACGACGAGATGATCTGCATGGTCACCATCGAGCATGTCGATGCCGTCAACCGCATCGACGAGATCATGGCGACGCCGGGCATCGACGTCGCGGTGATCGGGCCCGGCGATCTCGCGACGTCCATCAACAAGCGCGGCCAGATGGACGATCCGGAATTGCTCGAATTGGTCGCCCGCGCCGAGGCCGGCATCCTCAGAAGCGGCGTGCCGATCGGCGGCGTGGCCCGTACCGCCGACCAGGCCAACGCCCTGGTCGATCGCGGCTACCGCGCGATCGCGCTCGGCTTCGACTGGTCGCTGTTCCAGCGCGGCATCATGGCCGCGTTCGAGGGCATCAGGCGCTGAGCAGGCGATGCCACCTTGCCGGGAACTGCGGCCCTGCTAGGGTCGGCACCAAGGAGGAAACAATGCTCAAAAAGACTTTGCTCGCTCTTGCCTTCACCGGCCTCGCCTTTGCCGCCTTCGCCCAGCAGCCCGGAATCAAGCGCACGCCGCTCCAGAAGGTCGAATTTCCGGACGGCTACAACACCATCACCGCCATCGCGGAAGTCCCGGCGGGAGGCTCGGCCGGACGCCATACCCACCCGGGAATCGAGACCGGTTACGTGCTCGAAGGCGAGCTCAATCTCCTGATCGAAGGGCAGCCGGAGAAAACCCTGAAAGCCGGCGATTCCTACCAAATCCCGGCCGGCGTCGTGCACGACGCCAAGGCCCATGGCGATAAGGCCATGAAAGTGCTGGGAGTTTACGTGGTCGACAAGACCAAGCCGCTGGCGTCACCGGCGCCTTGATGCCGCGAACCGACCGGCTGAGGAAATTAGTATCGGTTTTTCAGGGTTTTAGCCTTGAAACGACCTAGGGAGGCTGGGCTTCACCGCGGCCGGGCGCTACACGCGGTTGCTTGTCTCCAAAACTGTGAATAGCCGAACGAATTTCGACCGTGGCTTAGGGCCGTCTGCCGTCGTGTCACCCTTATCGCCGCCAATTCAGCAGGAGCAAGCATGTCCTCTTTGGACATTTGGATAGATGATCGCCTCGGTAGGCACGCTGATGCCAAGTACTTGGAATCGTTCCTTCTCAACCGGATTCGGGAACGAAAAGATGCCGGTCAGCCAGCATCCTACGTTCTCAACATCGATGCGAAATGGGGAGAAGGTAAATCCTTCTTTCTTTCGAGATTGGGCCAAACGCTGCGGGCAGATGGCCTCGTCGTTGCTGCAGTCAACGCTTGGCAAGACGATCACGCCGAAGATCCCCTTCTTTCCGTGATGGACGCCATCGATTCGGCGGTGGCTCCCTTAGTGAAAAAGAAAAAGCGCGCACGAGATCGATGGAATGAGGCTAAGCGGACAGGCGCGGCGATCGTTGTGGCAGCAGCGAAAGGCGCGACCGTTCAAATCGCAAAGAAAGTCATCGGCGCCGGCGTTGAAGACATCGGATCCATCTTGTCAGCGCCCCCTGATTTGGTCGACGCCGAGAAAACTGCGGATGCACTCGCTAAGACTCTGGGCGAGATAGTCGACGCACAGGGAAAAGCTCTCTTGGCCAACTTTCGAGAGGGGAAACGAACAATCGGTAAATTTCGCGACAGCCTAAGCGAGTTCTTGACCGCTGCTTCCGCAGAAGGACAGCGATTACCTCTCTTCGTGCTGGTAGACGAACTCGATCGATGCCGACCACCATTTGCGATTGCGATGCTCGAGCGAATGAAGCACTTGTTCGAAATCGATCAGGTCGTTTTTGTCGTCGCTACTGACACAGAACAATTGAGTCATTCCGTAGGAGCGGTGTATGGTGCAAAATTCAACAGCACCGGCTACCTCGCTCGCTTCTTTAATCGAACGTACTATTTTGATCGCGTTTCCAGACGCGACTTTGTCGCCGAACTCTTTACCAGGTTGCCGATGGATGACGCGAAGATTTCGCTACCCCCGTCTGTTGATTTGGAAACATATTTGACGGGCGGATTCGATTTCTTCGCACTGCCGCTCCGCGATATCGAGCAAGTGTACGACATTCTGCGTAGTGTTGTGACGGCTTGGAGCGGGTCCTTGAAACTAGAAATGGCCGCACTTTTTCCTCTCGCGATCGCACACCAGCAGAAATTCGAACTCCCGATCAACGGCGATCTTGCGAGCATACTTCACAAGCATGCTCAGCGCCTGGGCGGTTGCGACGAGGAAGTTTGGAAAGTGAAATTCGGTTCAGACGACCGTTATGGAAGAAGGCCATCTGAAACAGTGAGCGGAGTTGTTCTCGCTCAAGATTTCTTCCGACACGCCGCTAAACCTCTAAACGATCTCAATCATGAGGTCGCGGCGCGATATTCCCAATGGATCGTCCAAAGGTTAGCGGATGAATTTGCGATCGTGCATCGAAACTCATATGCCATGGGGGCGCCCCCTCCGCGGTCCGGGATTATGCAATATCCCGAGATGGTCCGATCCGCTGGCAGGTTGGTGCCTCGCACAGCCTACGATGCCCGCAGGTAGTGTTCTCTGGCCCACCGGCGGAAGCCACTGTTGATGCTCCTCTACCATGATCAATGCAGTCCGCTGCGGCGCATCCGCTAAGAAACCATAAGTATTTCAGCTGCTTGAATGGAACAATCGCGCACTATGCCGGATATATTCGCCAGCCTGACCGGTTGGTTCGTGCTAGAGCAAGCGGGAGGCAGGACAGCCGCTTGCCGCCTGAATTTTTAATCTCTAGGAAGCGAAGACCGATGCGCGGGACGCCAAAGCCCATTTCGCTGCCGCGCCGCCTGATTTGCGACCTCATGCGCGCGTCGATGGACGTGCCGTTCGTCTCGCTCTCCCGTTCGCTGAATATCCGCCCCCTGCTCGAGGCACGCGCCAGCGCCGCCGCCCCAGCGGGCTGGGCTGCGACTTTCGTCAAGGCCTTCGCCCTGGTTGCCAAAGACGAGCCGATCCTGCGCACGGTCTACGCCAAATGGCCTTGGCCGACGTTCTACGAATTGCCCCACAGCGTGGCGTCGGTGGCGATCGCCCGGGTCGAGGACGGCGAGGAATGCGTGATGCCGCAGCGAGTCGCGGCCCCCGAGGCCATGGCGCTGGCCGCGGTCGACGCCGAGATCCGGCGCTGCAAGACAGCTCCGATCGCAGACGTCCCGATGTTCCGCAAGATCATGCGGGCAACCCGCCTGCCGCTGCCGCTGCGGCGGCTGTCCTGGGCGATTGGCCTGAATTTCGGACGCCAGCGTGGTAACTGGTTCGGCAGCTTTGCGGTGAGCTCGGTAGCCGCCTATGGCGGCGGCGAGCTCCATCCCATTACGCCCGGCCCCTTCATCGTCAGCTACGGCCTGGTCGAGCCCGATCAGACCATCCAAGTCGTGATCCGCTGGGACCACCGCGTTACCGATGCGGCGCCGATCGCCCGGGTCCTGACCCGGCTGGAACAAGTCCTGAACACTGAAATCGCAGCCGAATTGCGCGCGGCGGGCTCGAAGCCGATAAGAGTGGTCGGGACATGATTCCGGGCCCATTTGCATTGACAGAATAGCCCAAACTCCCCTAAAAGCCGCCTGCTCGCGGGCCGATTTCGGCCCGCGAAGCGTTTCGCGACCCGTGGTCCACTCCCTTAAGCTTTGGGGATCGGACCTGTCAGTGCCGGGCTAGCCCGTCACCCAGGAGGGCGCGTTTCCTCAAACCATGTACCTGAAGAGGACGCGATGACTAAGCGCAGTGAGGCGAAGTACAAACTCGATCGCCGTATGGGCCAGAACA
>LNAP01012290.1_pt1 | contig 10835 bp, 6 predicted proteins | sample 602601 | NCBI WGS metagenome assembly LNAP01 (sample SAMN02440304, study PRJNA202911) | soil metagenome | biome: Subtropical and temperate rainforests or woodlands; isolation source: soil samples (1 kg each in a 20% v/v slurry with milli Q water) were... ...
AATAAGAAAGGACTTCATGAAACGTCTGCTGCTAACTGCGGTTCTCACCGTATTGATGATCGCCGAAGTTCACGCCGAGTCCTTCACTATCTCCGATATCCGCGTCAATGGCCTCCAGCGGGTCTCCGCGGGTAGCGTCTTTGGGGCCTTGCCGCTGAACGTCGGTGAGCAGGCGGACGATCGTCGCCTCGTGGAATCCACTCGTGCGCTGTTCAAAACCGGCTTCTTTCAAGATATCCAGCTGGGCCGCGATGGCAATGTCCTGGTCATCACGGTAGTCGAGCGTCCATCCGTCGCCAGTATCGAAATCGAAGGCAACAAGGCGATTTCCACTGAAGACCTGATGAAAGGCCTCAAGCAATCCGGTCTAGCGGAAGGTGAAATCTTCCAGCGCGCGACCCTTGAAGGTGTTCGTAACGAACTGCAGCGCCAATATGTCGCTCAGGGCCGCTACTCGGCCACCGTCGATACCGAAGTGGTCCCGCAGCCGCGCAACCGTGTGGCGTTGAAGGTCAATATCAACGAAGGCACCGTAGCGGCCATCCAGCACATCAACGTCGTGGGCAACACTGTATTCCCGGACGAAGACCTGGTTGATCTGTTCGAGCTGAAAACCACCAACTGGCTGTCGTTCTTCAAGAACGATGACAAGTATGCCCGTGAGAAGCTGTCCGGTGACCTGGAACGCCTGCGTTCCTACTACCTGGACCGTGGCTATATCAACATGGATATCGCTTCGACCCAGGTTTCGATCACTCCGGACAAGAAACACGTCTACATCACTGTGAACGTCAACGAAGGCGAGAAGTACAGCGTTCGTGACGTGAAGCTCAGCGGTGACCTGAAAGTGCCTGAAGACCAGGTCAAGTCGCTGCTGCTGGTCGAGAAGGGCCAGGTGTTCTCGCGTAAATTGATGACCACCACTTCCGAGCTGATCACCCGCCGCCTGGGCAACGAGGGTTATACCTTCGCCAACGTCAACGGTGTTCCGCAGCCGCACGACGAAGATCACACGGTCGATATCACTTTCGTGGTCGATCCCGGCAAGCGTGCCTACGTGAACCGCATCAACTTCCGCGGCAACACCAAGTCCGAAGACGAAGTGCTGCGCCGTGAAATGCGTCAGATGGAAGGTGGCTGGGCTTCGACCTACCTGATCGACCAGTCCAAGACCCGTCTGGAGCGCCTGGGCTTCTTCAAGGAAGTCAACGTCGAAACCCCGGCCGTGCCAGGTGTCGACGATCAGGTAGACGTCAACTACGCAGTAGAAGAACAGGCTTCCGGTTCGATTACCGCCAGCGTCGGTTTCGCCCAGAGTGCGGGCCTGATCCTCGGTGGTTCGATCACCCAGAACAACTTCCTGGGTACCGGTAACAAGGTCAGCATCGGCCTGACCCGCAGCGAATACCAAAGCCGTTACAACTTCGGTTATGTCGATCCCTACTGGACTGCCGATGGCGTGAGCCTGGGTTACAACGCGTTCTATCGCACCACCGACTACGACGACCTCGATGTCGACGTGGCGAGCTATGCGGTAGACAGCCTGGGTGCCGGCGTCAGCGTTGGTTACCCGATCAGCGAGACTTCGCGTCTGACCTTCGGCCTGACCGCGCAGCAGGACAAGATCAAGACCGGTCGTTATACCGTCGACGAGATCTTCGACTTCGTGAACCGCGAAGGCGACAACTACCTGAACTTCAAGGCTTCGGCCGGCTGGTCCGAGTCCACCCTGAACAAAGGCGTCCTGGCGACCCGTGGTCATTCCCAGAGCCTGGTGCTGGAAGCCACCACCCCAGGTAGCGACCTGTCGTTCTTCAAGCTCGACTACCGCGGCCAGTTGTTCCAGCCGCTGACCGATACCTACACCATGCGCCTGCATACCGAGCTGGGTTATGGCGACGGTTATGGTTCGACCGACGGCTTGCCGTTCTATGAAAACTACTATGCTGGTGGTTTCAACTCGGTCCGTGGTTTCAAGGACAGCACCCTGGGTCCTCGTAGTACTCCGAGCCGTGGTGCAGGTGCGACGGGCAACGCCGGCACGACTCGTGATCCGGATCAGGATCCGCTGCCATTCGGTGGCAACGTGCTGATCCAGGGCGGTGTCGAGGTGCTGTTCCCGATGCCGTTCGTCAAGGACCAACGCTCTCTTCGTACCTCCGTATTCTGGGACGTGGGTAATGTGTTCGACTCCAAATGCGAGCAGGTCAGAAACCCTAGTGGTTTGCGTTCCGATACGCAGTGTAATGACGTCAGTCTGAGCAACCTGGCCAGTTCCGTGGGTGTCGGCGTGACGTGGGTAACCGCTCTGGGGCCGCTGAGTTTTGCTCTTGCAATGCCGGTCAAGAAACCTGACAACGCTGAAACCCAGGTGTTCCAATTCTCCCTCGGCCAGACTTTCTAAGAGCCTGACCCAAGATAACGACAATGGATTTTGTAGGAGTGCATCGTGCGTAAGTTGACTCAATTGGTTCTCCTGGCGACTGTCCTGGTAGCAGGTCCGGCCTTCGCCGACATGAAAATCGCCGTACTGAACTATCAGATGGCACTGCTGGAATCCGATGCTGCGAAGAAATACGCGGTGGATGCCGAGAAGAAGTTCGGCCCGCAGTTGAACAAGCTGAAAACCCTGGAAAGCAGCGCCAAGGGCATCCAGGATCGTCTGGTTGCCGGTGGCGACAAGATGCAGCAGGGCGAGCGTGAGCGCCTGGAGCTCGAATTCAAGCAGAAAGCCCGTGACTTCCAGTTCCAGTCCAAGGAACTGAACGAAGCCAAGGCCGTTGCCGATCGTGAAATGCTCAAGCAACTGAAGCCGAAACTCGACAGCGCCGTGGAAGAAGTCATCAAGAAAGGTGGTTTTGACCTGGTGTTCGAGCGTGGTGCAGTGATTGATGTCAAACCTCAGTACGACATCACTCGCCAGGTTATCGAGCGCATGAATCAGCTGAAGTAACCCATGACAGCGACTATAAAGCTCGGCCAGCTGGCCGAGTTCCTCGGAGCCACCCTGCGTGGCTCCGCAGAGAAAGAAATCACTGGGCTAGCCACCTTGCAGGAGGCTGGCCCAGCTCAGTTGAGCTTTTTGGCAAATCCCCAATACCGTAAGTATCTGGCTGACAGCCAGGCGGGTGCCGTGCTGCTGAAGGCGGCGGATGCCGAAGGTTATGCCGGTGATGCCCTGGTAGTGGCCGACCCCTACCTGTCGTACGCACGCATTTCCCACCTGTTCGATCCCAAGCCCAAGGCTGCTGCCGGTATTCATCCGACTGCGGTCATTGCCGAGGATGCTGTGGTCGACGCGGCTGCCAGTATTGGCGCGTTTGCGGTCATCGAGAGCGGTGCGCAAATCGCCGCGGGTGTCACGATCGGTGCTCATTGTTTTATCGGTGCCCGTTGCCAGATTGGCGAGGGCGGCTGGCTGGCTCCACGTGTGACGCTTTACCACGATGTGCGTATCGGCAAGCGTGTGGTCATTCAGTCTGGTGCGGTACTGGGCGGTGAAGGTTTCGGTTTCGCCAACGAGAAAGGCATCTGGCAGAAGATTGCGCAGGTTGGTGGCGTCACCATTGGCGATGATGTCGAGATTGGCGTGAATACCGCTATCGATCGCGGTGCGCTGGCCGATACCGTCATTGGCAATGGCGTGAAGCTGGATAACCAGATTCAGATCGCCCACAACGTCCAGGTCGGTGATCACACCGCCATGGCGGCCTGTGTCGGTATTTCCGGCAGCACCCGGATCGGCAAGCATTGCATGCTCGCCGGCGGTGTCGGGCTGGTCGGCCACATCGATATTTGCGACAACGTTTTCCTAACCGGGATGACCATGGTGACCCACTCGATTACCGAGCCGGGCTCCTACTCTTCCGGTACAGCCATGCAGCCTGCTGCCGAGTGGCGCAAAAGCGCGGCACGCATCCGTCAGCTCGATGATCTTGCGCGACGCCTGCGACAACTGGAAAAGCGCGTAGGGGACGTGACCCCCGACGGTAAAGCTTCATCAGATGGCTGATACCATTTCCATATCAAGTGTGCACAGCCGTTAGACTGCCTCCTTGATTTGCTAGAGGAGTGTGCGTTAGTCGCGCGCTCCCAATCTTTACTACAGGCTTCCCCCCGAAATGATGGACATCAACGAGATTCGCGAATACCTGCCTCACCGTTACCCGTTCCTGTTGGTGGACCGGGTAGTGGATCTGGATGTTGAGGGCAAGTGCATTCGTGCCTACAAGAATGTCAGCATCAACGAACCTTTCTTCAATGGTCACTTCCCCGCGCATCCAATCATGCCGGGCGTGCTGATCATCGAAGCCATGGCTCAGGCTGCGGGCATTCTTGGTTTCAAGATGCTGGACGTGAAGCCGGCCGATGGCACCCTCTACTACTTCGTCGGTTCCGACAAGCTGCGCTTCCGCCAGCCGGTGCTGCCGGGCGACCAGTTGATCCTGGAAGCCAAGTTCATCAGCTGCAAGCGCCAGATCTGGAAATTCGAATGCCAGGCTTCGGTCGACGGCAAGCCAGTCTGCTCCGCTGAAATCATCTGTGCGGAACGCAAACTATGAGTTTGATTGACCCTCGCGCAATCAGGCCATTCTGGCCGACGACGTTGAGGTTGGCCCGTGGTCGATCGTTGGCGCCGGTGTGGAAATCGGCGAGGGTACGGTGATCGGGCCGCATGTGGTGCTCAAAGGCCCGACCCGGATCGGTAAGCACAATCGTATCTACCAGTTCTCCTCGGTAGGCGAAGACACTCCCGATCTGAAATACAAAGGCGAGGAAACCCGCCTGGTGATTGGTGACCACAACGTCATTCGTGAAGGCGTGACCATTCATCGCGGCACTGTCCAGGACCGTTCCGAGACCACTCTCGGTGATCACAATCTGGTCATGGCGTATGCCCATATCGGTCACGACAGCGTGATCGGCAACCACTGCATCCTGGTCAACAACACGGCGTTGGCCGGCCATGTGCATGTGGACGATTGGGCGATCCTGTCCGGCTTCACCCTGGTTCACCAGTACTGCCATATCGGCGCCCACAGCTTTTCCGGCATGGGGACGGCGATCGGCAAGGATGTTCCGGCCTTTGTCACAGTGTTCGGCAACCCGGCCGAGGCGCGCAGCATGAACTTCGAGGGCATGCGCCGTCGTGGTTTCAGCGAAGACGCGATTCACGCCCTGCGTCGAGCCTATAAAGTGGTGTATCGCCAGGGCTTGACCGTCGATCAGGCACTCGTCGAGCTGGCAGAAGCTGCTGCACAATTTCCCGAAGTCGCGGTATTTCGTGACTCGATCCAGTCTTCGACTCGCGGCATCACCCGTTAATCATGAGCAAACTGCGTATTGCGCTGGTGGCTGGCGAAGCTTCCGGTGACATTCTTGGCGCCGGTTTGATGCGCGCGCTCAAGGTCCAGCATCCCGCCGTTGAGTTCATCGGTGTCGGTGGCCCGCTGATGCAGGCCGAAGGGCTGGTTTCCTACTTCCCGATGGAGCGCCTGGCGGTCATGGGCCTGGTAGAGGTCCTGGGACGCCTGCGCGAACTGCTGGCCCGGCGCAAGAAGCTGGTGCAGACCCTGATCGCCGAAAAGCCGGACGTGTTCATCGGCATCGACGCCCCCGATTTCAACCTGAACATCGAACTCCAGTTGCGTCAGGCCGGCATCAAGACCGTGCACTACGTCAGTCCTTCGGTCTGGGCCTGGCGGCAAAAGCGCGTGCTGAAGATCCGCGAAGGTTGCGACCTGATGCTGACGCTGTTCCCGTTCGAAGCCAAATTCTATGAAGAGAAGGGCGTGCCGGTGCGGTTCGTCGGGCACTCCCTGGCCGATGCTATTCCGCTGGAGGCCGATCGGGCCGCGGCTCGCGCTGAGCTGGGCTTGCCCGAGGGGCCGCTGGTGGCCCTGATGCCGGGCAGCCGTGGCGGCGAAGTCGGGCGCCTCGGGGCCTTGTTCCTCGACGCGGCACAACGCCTGCGCGCCTTGCGTCCAGGGGTGCGTTTCGTCATGCCTTGCGCGAGCCCCGAGCGGCGTACTCAGCTGGAAGAGCTGCTGGCCGGTCGCGACCTGCCGTTGACCCTGCTCAACGGCCAGTCGCATCAGGCGCTGGCGGCTTGCGATGCGGTATTGATCGCCTCCGGCACCGCAACCCTTGAGGCGCTGCTCTACAAGCGCCCGATGGTCGTCGCCTATCGCCTGGCGCCGCTGACCTTCTGGATTCTCAAGCGTATGGTCAAGAGCCCTTATATTTCCCTGCCGAACCTGCTGGCCCAGCGCCTGCTGGTTCCCGAACTGCTGCAGGATGACGCGACTGCGGAGGCCCTGGCCCAGACCCTGTCGCCCTTGATCGAAGACGGCCAGGAGCAGACTCGCGGTTTTGACGAGATCCATCGCACTTTGCGCCGGGATGCCTCTAACCAGGCGGCTGAAGCGGTGTTGAACCTGATTGGCAAACCGGCATGAGTAACGAAAAGATGCAGATGGGACTGGATTTCTCTCTGGTGGCCGATGCCGAAGACCTGGTGGCCGGTGTCGACGAAGTCGGGCGCGGCCCGTTGTGCGGCGCAGTGGTCACGGCTGCGGTCATTCTCGATCCGAGCCGGCCGATTCTCGGCCTGAACGACTCGAAGAAGCTCACCGAGGCCCGTCGCGAAAAGCTCTACGACGAGATTTGTGAGAAAGCCCTGAGCTGGTGCATTGCCCGCGCCGAAGTCGAGGAAATCGACGAGTTGAATATCCTGCATGCCACCATGCTGGCGATGCAGCGCGCGGTAGAAGGGCTGAGCGTGACCCCGAAACTGGCGATGATCGATGGTAATCGTTGCCCGAAATTGTCGATGCCTGCCGAAGCCGTGGTCCAGGGCGATAGCAAGGTGCCGGCGATCGCCGCGGCGTCGATTCTGGCCAAGGTCAGCCGGGATCGCGAGATGGCGGCGTTCGAGCTGATCTACCCGGGTTATGGCATCGGCGGGCACAAGGGCTACCCGACGCCCGTTCATCTGGAAGCGCTGGCCCGCCTGGGGCCGACGCCGATTCACCGGCGCTCGTTCGCGCCGGTGCGCCAAGCCTACGAAGCCCGTGAGAACCTGGGCGAGATTCAGTCCTGAGGCTGATGTTTTAGTGAAGGCCCGGTACAATCCGGGCCTTGTTGTTTTTGTGCTCATTACAGGATCACTATGCCGGCTTCATTCGTTCATCTACGCCTGCACACTGAATATTCCCTGGTTGACGGTCTGGTGAGGATCAAACCGCTGGTCAAGACATTGGCCGGCATGGGCATGCCCGCGGTGGCGGTTACCGACCAGAACAACATGTGTTCCCTGGTCAAGTTCTACAAGGCGGCCATGGGCACCGGGATCAAGCCGATCTGTGGCGCCGACCTGTGGCTGTCGAACAAGGATCCCGAGAATCCACTGAGCCGCATCAGCCTGCTGGTGATGAACGCCGTTGGCTATCGCAACCTGACCGAGCTGATTTCCCGCGGCTTTATCGATGGCCAGCGTAATGGCCAGATCATCATCGAGCGCGAGTGGGTGGCCGAGGCCGCCGAAGGCCTGATCATGCTCTCGGCCGCGAAAGAGGGCGAGATCGGTCTTGCCCTGCTCTCTGGCGACCTGCAAGAAGCGGAAACCCTGGCCCGCGAGTGGATGGCGGTATTCCCGGACCGTTTCTATCTGGAAGTGCAGCGTACCAACCGTCCCAACGACGAAGAGCAGTTGCACGCAGCCGTGGCCCTGGCGGACAAGATCGGCGCGCCGCTGGTGGCGACCAACGATGTGCGGTTCATCAAGCGCGAAGACTTTGAGGCCCATGAAACCCGGGTCTGCATCGGTGAAGGCCGCGCCCTCGACGACCCGCGTCGCTCGAAGAACTACAGCGACCAGCAGTACCTGAAAAGCGCCGAGGAAATGGCCGAGCTGTTCAGCGACCTGCCCGAGGCCCTGGAAAACACGGTCGAGATTGCCAAGCGCTGCAATATCGAAGTGAAGCTGGGCAAGCACTTCTTGCCTGACTATCCGATTCCCGATGGCATGACCATCGATGAATATTTCCGCAAGGTCTCGTTCGACGGGCTGGAAGAGCGCCTCAGCGTGCTGCTGCCCAAGGACACCACCGAGGACTATGAAGCCAAGCGCCAGGTGTATGTCGACCGGCTGAATTTCGAGCTGGATATCATTATCCAGATGGGGTTCCCCGGTTACTTCCTGATCGTTATGGACTTTATCCAGTGGGCCAAGAGCAACGGCGTGCCGGTAGGTCCTGGCCGGGGGTCGGGTGCCGGTTCCCTGGTGGCCTACGTGCAGAAGATCACCGACCTCGACCCGCTGGCCTACGACCTGCTGTTCGAACGTTTCCTCAACCCGGAACGGGTTTCCATGCCCGACTTCGACGTCGACTTCTGCATGGACGGTCGTGACCGGGTTATCGACTACGTGGCCGAGAAATATGGCCGCAACGCCGTAAGCCAGATCATCACCTTCGGTTCCATGGCCGCCAAGGCTGTGGTGCGGGACGTGGCGCGGGTGCAGGGCAAGTCCTACGGCCTGGCTGACCGTCTGTCGAAGATGATCCCCTTCGAAGTCGGCATGACCCTGGAAAAAGCCTACGAGCAGGAAGAAATCCTGCGCGACTTCATCAAGGTTGATGAAGAAGCGGCGGAAATCTGGGAGATGGCGCGCAAGCTCGAGGGCGTGGTGCGTAACGTCGGCAAGCACGCCGGTGGCGTAGTTATCGCCCCGACCAAGCTGACCGACTTCTCGCCGATCTATTGCGACGAAGCCGGCGACGGCCTGGTAACCCAGTTCGACAAGGACGACGTCGAGGCTGCCGGCCTGGTGAAGTTCGACTTCCTCGGCCTGCGGACCCTGACCATCATCAAGTGGGCGATGGAGACCATCAACCGCGAGCAGGTGAAAAAGAACCTGCCCGACGTCAACATCGACTTCATCCCGCTGGACGACAAGAAGACGTACGAGCTGCTGCAGAAGGCCGAGACCACCGCGGTGTTCCAGCTCGAATCCCGAGGCATGAAAGAGCTGATCAAGAAGCTCAAGCCCGACTGCCTGGAAGACTTGATCGCACTGGTAGCGTTGTTCCGTCCCGGTCCGTTGCAATCGGGCATGGTGGACGACTTCATCAACCGTAAGCACGGTCGCGCCGAACTGGCCTATCCGCATCCGGACTACCAGTACGATGGCTTGCGGCCGGTACTGGCGCCGACCTACGGCATCATCCTGTATCAGGAACAGGTGATGCAGATTGCCCAGGTGATGGCTGGCTACACCCTTGGTGGGGCCGACATGCTGCGTCGTGCCATGGGTAAGAAGAAACCCGAGGAGATGGCCAAGCAGCGCGGCGGCTTCATCGAAGGTTGCGCCAACAACGGTATCGATGCCGACCTGGCGGGCAACATCTTCGACCTGGTGGAAAAATTCGCCGGCTACGGTTTCAACAAGTCCCACTCGGCCGCCTACGGGCTGGTGTCCTACCAGACTGCATGGCTCAAGACGCATCACCCGGCGCCTTTCATGGCGGCGGTACTGTCCGCGGATATGCACAACACCGACAAGGTGGTGGTGCTGATCGAAGAAGTGCGCAGCATGAAGCTGCGCCTCGATGCGCCGGATGTGAACAGTTCCGACTTCAAGTTCACCGTCAACAACGACGGCCGTATTGTCTATGGCTTGGGAGCGATCAAGGGTGTGGGCGAGGGGCCGGTGGAGGCGATCGTCGAGGCCCGTGCCGAAGGTGGCCCGTTCAAGGACCTGTTTGACTTCTGCAGCCGGGTCGACCTCAAACGCATCAACAAGCGTACCCTCGATGCGCTGATCCGCAGTGGTGCCCTGGATCGCCTGGGCCCCTACTTCCACGACGAACTCAAGGCCTACCAGGCCAACATCGACCGCAACCGCGCGGTGCTGTTGTCGGCCCTGGAGGAAGCGGTCAAGGCGGCCGAGCAGACCGCGCGAACCGCCGACAGTGGCCACGCCGACCTGTTCGGCGGGGTCTTCGTCGAAGAGGATGCGGATGTCTACGCCAATCATCGCAAGGCCAAGGAACTGACCCTCAAGGAGCGCCTGAAAGGGGAGAAAGACACCCTCGGCCTGTACCTGACCGGGCACCCGATCGACGAATACGAAGGTGAGATCCGGCGTTTCGCCCGCCAGCGCATCGTCGACCTGAAGCCGGCGCGCGATACCCAGACCGTCGCGGGCATGATCATTGCCCTGCGGGTCATGAAGAACAAAAAGGGCGACAAGATGGGGTTCATCACCCTTGACGATCGTTCGGGGCGGATCGAGGCCTCGCTGTTCGCCGATGCCTTCCATTCGGCGCAGTCCCTGCTGCAGACCGACGCGATGGTGGTGGTCGAGGGCGAGGTCAGCAACGACGACTTCTCCGGCGGCCTGCGCCTGCGGGTCAAGCGGGTGATGAGTATGGAAGATGCCCGCACCAACCTGGCGGAAAGCCTGCGCCTGAAGGTGCATACCGAAGCCCTCAAGGGCGATCAGCTACGCTGGCTGGGGGAGCTGTGCAAACGCCATCGCGGTGCTTGCCCGATCTCCATGGAGTACACCAAGGAGGACGCCAAGGCCTTGCTGCAGTTCGGCGAAGCCTGGCGGATCGATCCGGCGGATGCCTTGATTCAAGCCCTGCGTGACCAGTTCGGGCGAGACAACGTCTTCCTCCAATACCGTTGACGGTCAGGCGCCATGAAAGTGCGCCGATCTCGACCCGAACTTTTAATCTCGACCTGAACGCGCCTCTCCCTTAAGGTAGGGCGCGAATAGACAACCGGCCGGCCCAAGCTCTCTTGGACGTCGACCCAAGACGGACGCC
>LNAP01008337.1_pt1 | contig 10834 bp, 7 predicted proteins | sample 602601 | NCBI WGS metagenome assembly LNAP01 (sample SAMN02440304, study PRJNA202911) | soil metagenome | biome: Subtropical and temperate rainforests or woodlands; isolation source: soil samples (1 kg each in a 20% v/v slurry with milli Q water) were... ...
TTTCTTTGCGGACGGCCACCATGGTTGATTCTTACGACGACTCCCTCGATACGGGAGAAAAAAGCAAATCCCAGGTTAAACGCGAGCTTCATGCTCTGGTTGACCTCGGCGAGCGCCTTACAACGCTCAAGCCTGACTTGCTGGCAAAACTGCCGTTGACCGACGCTATGCGCCGGGCACTGGCTGATGCGCCCAAGCACACCGCGAATATCGCGCGTAAACGGCACCTTATGTTCATCGGCAAACTGATGCGCGATCAGGACACTGACGCCATTCTGACGCTGCTCGATCAACTGGATGCCTCCACTCGGCAGTACAACGAACGCTTCCATGGCCTGGAACGCTGGCGCGATCGCTTGATCGCGGGCGACGATGCAGTCCTGGAGAAGTTCGTGCTCGACTACCCGGAAGCTGATCGTCAGCAATTGCGCTCCCTGATCCGTCAGGCCCAGCACGAACTGGCGACCAACAAGCCACCGGCTTCGAGCCGTAAAATTTTCAAGTACATCCGTGAGCTGGACGAGACTCAACGCGGTCTGCGTTAAGTCCCGAATCGGGTGAGTTGCCAAGCGACTCACCCGAAGCTCCATCCCTTCTTACGACCCTGTGCCACCCACAGTAATCGCATCAATTTTCAGCGTTGGCTGGCCGACACCCACCGGCACCGACTGCCCATCCTTGCCACAGGTTCCCACACCGCTGTCCAGCGCCAGATCGTTACCGACCATCGACACCTTGCTCATGGCTTCCGGCCCGTTGCCGATCAACGTCGCACCTTTGACCGGGGCAGTAATCTTGCCGTCTTCGATCAGGTACGCCTCGCTGGTGGAGAACACGAACTTGCCGCTGGTGATGTCCACCTGACCGCCGCCGAGGTTGGCGCAGTAGATGCCTTTTTTCACCGAGGCGATGATTTCCGCCGGGTCGCTTTCGCCCGCCAGCATGTAAGTGTTGGTCATGCGCGGCATCGGCAGATGTGCATAGGATTCACGACGACCGTTGCCGGTGCGGGCCACGCCCATCAGGCGCGCATTGAGCTTGTCCTGCATGTAACCTTTGAGCACGCCGTTTTCGATCAGCGTGGTGCACTCGGTCGGAGTGCCTTCGTCGTCGACGCTCAACGAACCACGGCGCCCGGCGAGGGTGCCGTCATCGACGATGGTGCAGAGCTTCGAGGCAACCATCTCGCCCATGCGCCCGCTGTAGGCCGAACTGCCCTTGCGGTTGAAATCACCTTCCAGGCCATGGCCGACGGCTTCGTGCAGCAACACGCCGGACCAACCCGAACCCAACACCACCGGCAACGTACCGGCCGGGGCAGGGATCGCTTCCAGATTCACCAGCGCCTGACGCAACGCTTCGCGGGCATAGCCCATGGCGCGGTCGTCGCTGAGGAAATAGCGGTAATCGGTACGACCACCACCGCCATGACCGCCGCGTTCACGACGGCCATTCTGCTCGACGATCACGCTGACATTGAAACGCACCAGCGGTCGCACATCTGCCGCCAGGCCGCCATCGGTGGAAGCAATCAAAATCCGCTCCCAGACCCCGGCCATGCTCACAGTCACTTGCTGGATACGCGGGTCGAGGGCGCGAGTCGCCACGTCGATACGCTTGAGCAGCTCGACTTTCTCGGCACGGGTCATCACTTCCAGCGGGTTATCCGGCCCGTACAATTGGGCGACATCCTGGGTGGTGAATGCCTGCACAGTGCCGTTCTGCCCGGCCCGGGAGATCGAACGGGCCGCACGGGCCGCCGCGCCCAGCGCTTCGAGGGTGATCGCATTGCTGTAGGCAAAACCGGTCTTCTCACCCGATTGCGCACGCACGCCGACACCCTGGTCAAGATTGAAGCTGCCTTCCTTGACGATCCCGTCTTCCAGCGCCCAGGATTCGGAAATCTGCCCTTGGAAATACAGGTCGGCGGCATCAATGCCCGGGCCGGCCAGATCGCCGAGCACACCTTGCAGGCTCTCGATCGTTACGCCGCCGGGCGCCAGGAGGTGTTCACTGACGGAGGACAACAACTCGCTCATATGCTTTACGCCTTAAATTCGTCGTTCTGATGCAGGTCGCTGGGCGCCCTGCGAGAAAAAGCGCCGGTGAGTGGACACCGGCATCCGCGCCCTGATGGACGCCTGTTCGCTGCTGTCGCGTTGGGCCAGCAGCACGGCCTCGCCTTGATCCTGTTGCGCCAGCACACGCCCCCATGGGTCGACGATGGCGGCGTGACCAAAGGTTTCTCGTGGCCCCGGATGCGTCCCACCCTGGGCGGCCGCGAGCATGTAACACTGGGTCTCGATGGCCCGCGCGCGAATCAGCACCTCCCAATGGGCCGCGCCGGTCACCGCGGTAAAGGCCGACGGCGCGGTAATCAATTCCGCGCCGGCCGCACGCAATTCGCTGTACAGCTCCGGGAAACGCAGGTCATAACACACCGTCAGGCCGACTCGACCGACCGGAGTGTCGGCAATAACCACACCACTGCCATAAGCATAGTCATCGGATTCGCGATAACGCCCGCGATTATCCGCCACGTCTACGTCGAACAGGTGCAGCTTGTCATACCGTGCAACGGTTTCGCCGCGGTCATCCACCAGCAACGAGCATGCGTGCACTTTGGCCGTCGGTTGGTCCTCCGGCGGCAACGGCAATGTGCCGGCCACTATCCATAACTTGAGGTCGCGGGCGGTCTGTTTCAACCACGGCAGGATCGGGCCTTCGCCCAAGGCTTCGGCGCGGCCGATGTCGGCAATGTCGCGCCGGCCCATGGCAGCGAAGTTTTCCGGCAGCACGGCAAGCCGCGCGCCACCGCTCGCCGCCTGCTCAAGCAGACGACGGGCCTGGGCCAGATTGACCAGCACGTCGCTCTGGCTGACCATTTGAATCACCGCTACAGACATGGCCATTTCCTTACTCAAAACAACACATGACCTGTAGGAGCGAGCGGTGCGGCGGTCCGACTTGCCCGCGAAGGCGTCTTTCCTGACGCACCGCAGTGCGTCGGTTCGCGGGCAAGCCTCGCTCCTACAGGGATTAGCGTCGGCGCATTCGAACGTACGGACATGCTACTCCATAGGCCCAAAGAGTGCTTTTTCAAAAGAATTCAAAAAGGCTTGTCGAAGGTGATTTTCGGATCTTTCCATGGGCCTTTGACGGTGTATTTGACGCTGGCATAGCGCGCCACGCGGTCACCGATCAGCTTGTCGATCAGGAACAGCGCCCCGCCGACGGCCGGTGCACCGACGATCAGCGCGGCAATCGGCAGATTGTTGGTCACCGGTAAAGTCACCAACAACTTGGCATCGATCTGATCACCCACCAGGTCCAGCGTGCCATTGAGCTCCACATTGCTCGACGGCCCGGTCAGCAGAATGGGTTCACGGGTCACGTAGACGCCGTTACTGGCAACCAGCAAGCCTTTGACCCGGTCATAGCTCAAGCCTTTGCCGAACAGGTCGGAAAAGTCCAGGCGCAAGCGGCGGCCAATGGAGTTGAAGTTGAGCAGGCCAAATACCCGCAGCGCCTGAGCCCCGCCCTCGACTTCAATGAACTGACCTTTATTCAGCGACGCATCAAGGCTGCCGGAGAAGCGTTTGGTGGCCAGCCACGCGGGTGACCCAGGCCAACGACCATCGACGTCCATGTGAAACTCTTCGCTGGTGACGCTCGGTGCAAATCCCCAGCCCTTGAGCACGTCGGCAAGGTTCTTGCCACTGACTCGGCCCTTGTACCAACTGCTGGAGTTACCCGGCACGCCTTCCCAGCCACCGCTGCCCCGCAAGAGAATGCCCTTGAGGCCCAGATCAAGGGCATTGAAGGCGACGCCCTTGTCGGTCGGCCGAACCTTCAGGTGCCACCCGCCCACCAGATCCGGCCCCTGGAACAGCTGATTAATAGTGACATCCAGCGCCGGGATCTTCGTCGGGTCCACCGTGGCCAGCGGATCCGGCGAATTCTCGTCAGCCAGCGCGGTAGGGTCTCGTGCCGGCAAACGTACGTACTGCAGATTGACCGCAATCGGTGCGGCTTTCGCATCGGGAATTCCCACGCTGCCCTTGGCCTGCTGACTGTCGAGTTGCAAGGCCCACGCGGTCGGTTTACGCGTCAACTGCACCGACGCCTGATCGAGGGTGGTGCCGAAACCAGTGAGTTTTCCAACCTTCAAATCCGCGCCACTAAGCAACTGTTTGGCACTGCCGCCAGGATCCTGGCCAGCATATTTTGTCACCAGATCCTGCCAGGGGGCGACATCCAGCTCGGACAGTACCCCACGCACGCGCAAGCCTTTGGCGCCGGGCAACACGGCACTGCCGCCACCGAGAAACAACTCGCCGCGACCGTCGGCGAAATTGCCGGTCGGTGCCGCAAACGTGAAACTCGCCAGTTCACCATAGGTGGCCCAGTAACGCCGCTCCGGCCCCTGCAGGGTCATGCGGAACACGGTGTCGCGCCCGACATCGGCCGCCATGCCGAACGGCGCCGGCAAATCCACCGCCACGCCTTTGAGGTTGGAGCTGACCATCAATTGGCTGTCGGCGCCATCAAGGTTCAGTTGCAGCTGATAAGGGATCGTCCCCGTCACCGGCAATGGCTGAGTGACATTCAGCCATTCAGTCAGTTTTTTCACCTCGACCTCACTCGTCGCCGCGACCCGAGTGTTGAGCTTGCCCGGGCTGCCTTCAGCGAATATCTGTGCGGTCACCGGCTTGTCGAAGGCTCGCGCCGTGATCTTTTGCCCGCTCAGCCCCTTGGTGCTGTCGAAACGGAAATCACCCTTGAGTTGTGTCAGTTCGAGGGTGGGTTCACTGAGCTTCAAACGGGCCTTGGCGGTCTTGAAGTCGACGAGGATTTTCGGCTGCTCGCCTTTGACCAGCGGGATATCGAGTTTGAGCTTGCCTTGCAGATCGCCCTCGCCTTCCCAGCCAGCGAACGTCTCGGCTGTGCCAATGGGCGCTTGCTGCAAAATCTTCAGGCCATCGCCCAGCCCGCCAGCGAAGGCGCCGTCGAGAAATAGATGAGTGCTCTGCCCGGCAGGCACACGAGGAATGTTGACGTAAACGTCACGGACCTGAGTATCGAGCAATTGGCCCTCGCTCGCGAGGATCCGCACGCCGCTGTCTTCGATGAACACATCGCCGCTGACCTTGTTGACATGCGGCCAGCCTGGCTGAAATGCCAGTTCGGCATCGTGGACCTTGAAGAACAGGCTGATGCTGCGAGCCGTTTCGGCGGCGCCGTGGTTCAGCGAACCCTGGTACTGGAAGAAGCCTTCATCCACGGCGCCTTTGAGAATCGCGGTACGCAGCCATTCGTCCAGCCCCGGGCTGAGAACCGTCGGCAGGTACTTGGCGGTGTAGCGACCGTCGCCGTCGACCAGGCCGACCCGCAGGTCCATGTAGTCTTCCTGGGCGCGATCGAAATGCAGGCGGATCAGGAAATCGCCGGCAATCTTGCCTTCCTCGCCCAGCACCTTCAGGTACGGTGCGATCAGGGTGAAAGCTTCTTTATCGAGTTTCCAGGTCAACCGGGCGTTGGCCTGAATGTATTGCCATGGCTTGGCGAAAATCGGGTCCAGGTGCAGGGAGAAATCCTTGCTGTCCATGCGCAGTTCGCCCTGCCCGAGATCGCCGCTGATGCTGCCACTGACATTTCGCACCGCCGGTGCACCGCGATAAGCGTCGAAGCCGACTTTGTCCAGGTTGGCGGCAAAGCTGAATTTGCTGTCATCGGTAGCGGCTGGGCGGAAGTCGATCAGCACATTGCGCAAGACGCCGGTGACCTTGAGCCGCTCGACCGCCGTGGCGACACCCTCAGGCAGTGGGCCCAGTGCGTTCAGCAGCGGAGTGAGCGGTGTGAGATCGAGACGGTCGGCTTGCAGATGCAAGAGCTCTGGCGCCTTGTCCGTCGCGGCAGTTTGTTGAAATTGCAGTTTCGATTCCCAGCGACTGTCGCCCAGGCTCATCGCCAGAGAATCCAGAGTCACCAGGACGCCAGTGGAACTACGCTGAAAATACCCGTTCAGCGCCAGATTGTTGATCTGGATCGGCTTGCGCTCGGCATAGGCGCCCTTGAGTTGCGGCGCGTTCAAGCGAATCGCGGCGCGTTGCACGGTGCCCTTGCTCCAGTTCATCCAGAACTCGCCACCGGCCTTGATCTCGGAGAAATTCCATTGCTGGGTCAGGCGCTCGGGCAACCATTTCGACCAATCGCTTTGCGGCAGGCTCAGGTAAGCGTCCGCTTCGCCGTCCTTCCATTGGGCAGCGCGCAAACGGGTGCGCAGGCTCATCGCAACCGGCTGGCCGTCGGGCAGGGTCAAACGGGCATCAAGCCGCTGGCGGGATGGACCGGTTTTCAGATTCAGGCCGACATACGTCAGGGTCAGCGGCGACTCCCCCAACGGCTGCAAGGTGATCTGGCTGTCGAGTACCGACAGCTGCTGGACCCTCTGCATGCGATTGAGCAGTTGCTCCGGGTTCAGCGGCTGGTCCTGCTGCACCGGCAAACCTTCCAGCGCCCAATGACCGTCCTCACCTTCCTTGAGGCTGATCTTCAGGCCGTTGAGTTCCAGGTGTGCGATGCGCACTTCGCGCGCCAGCAGGCTGGCCCAGAGATCCGGCACCGCGCGCACCTGATCCAGGCGCAAGGCATTGGAACCCTCGCCGACCATCACGTCATGGGCCAGCAGAACCGGGGCAAGGCCGCTCCAGTTGCCTTCCAGCTTGCCGATCTGCAGGGGCATGCCCAAGGCATCGCTGGCTTTGTCTTCGACGTCGGCACGGTACTCGGCCACCAGCGGCGTCAGCTCTCGGCCGAGGCTGACGAACAACGCCATCAGCACTAAAACCAACGCACACAGGCCCAGACCCCAGCGGGTCAGTGCGGCCAAAATGCGTGTCAGACGGTCCATGTCAGTTGGCTCCCGTGGCAAAAATACTGCAAAAAGCTGAGGCCAGCCGTTCTAGTGGAGGTAAAACACAACGATTCAGAGCAACACCACGTCGTATTGTTCCTGGGAGTACATGGTTTCCACCTGGAACCGAATGGTGCGCCCGATAAAGCCTTCGAGCTCGGCGACATTGCCCGACTCTTCGTCGAGCAAACGGTCGACCACTTTCTGATTCGCCAGCACCCGATAGCCTTCGGCCTGATAGGCCCTGGCCTCGCGCAGGATTTCGCGGAAGATCTCGTAGCACACGGTTTCCGGCGTTTTGAGTTTGCCGCGACCCTGGCAACTGCTGCACGGTTCGCACAGCACTTGCTCAAGACTCTCGCGGGTGCGCTTGCGAGTCATCTGCACCAGGCCCAACTCGGTGATGCCGATGATGTTGGTCTTGGCGTGATCGCGTTCCAGTTGCTTCTCGAGGGTTCGCAACACCTGACGCTGATGTTCTTCATCTTCCATGTCGATGAAGTCGATGATGATAATCCCGCCCAGATTACGCAGGCGCAGCTGACGGGCAATGGCGGTGGCGGCTTCGAGGTTGGTCTTGAAGATGGTTTCTTCGAGGTTGCGATGACCGACAAAGGCCCCGGTATTGACGTCGATGGTGCTCATGGCTTCCGCCGGATCGACCACCAGATAGCCGCCGGACTTGAGCGGTACCTTGCGTTCCAGGGCTTTCTGGATTTCGTCTTCGACACCGTACAGGTCGAAGATCGGCCGTTCGCCAGGGTAATGCTCCAGACGGTCGGCAATCTCCGGCATCAATTCGGCGACGAATTGCGTGGTTTTCTGGAAGGTTTCCCGGGAATCGATGCGGATCTTCTCGATCTTCGGGCTCACCAGGTCACGCAAGGTGCGTAGCGCAAGGCCGAGGTCTTCGTAAATCACACTCGGCGCGCTGATGGTCTTGATCTGTTCGTTGATCTGGTCCCAGAGCCTGCGCAGATAGCGGATGTCCATGAGAATTTCATCGGCCCCGGCCCCTTCGGCAGCGGTACGCAAAATGAAACCGCCGGCCTCCTTGATGCCTTCTTTGGCCACGCAGTCGGTAACCACCTGCTTGAGACGTTCGCGCTCGGCTTCGTCCTCAATCTTCAGGGAAATGCCGACGTGGGCGGTGCGCGGCATGTACACCAGATAGCGCGACGGAATCGACAGTTGCGTGGTCAGGCGTGCGCCTTTGGAGCCGATCGGATCCTTAGTGACTTGCACCACCAGGCTTTGACCTTCATGAACCAGCGCACTGATGCTTTCCACCGTCGGGCCTTCGCGAAGAGAAATCTCCGAGGCATGAATGAACGCGGCGCGATCCAGACCGATATCGACGAAGGCGGCCTGCATGCCTGGCAATACCCGCACGACTTTGCCTTTATAGATGTTGCCGACGATCCCGCGCTTTTGCGTGCGCTCGACATGGACCTCTTGCAGGACACCGTTTTCGACCACCGCCACGCGCGATTCCATCGGCGTGATGTTGATCAGGATCTCTTCACTCATGGCAGGGTCTCGTTCAGGCATGAATGGCCGCATCTTGTCAGTACGACGCTCAACGCGCGTTAAAGGTTTGCCAACAGGGTATGCCGAAATGGCCGAGCAGCTCGCAGGTTTCGCACAACGGCAATCCGACCACCGCCGAGTAGCTGCCATTAAGCCCGGCGACGAACACCGCGCCCAGCCCTTGAATCCCGTAACCGCCCGCCTTGTCCCGGGGTTCACCGCTGGCCCAGTAGGCCACGGCTTCGTCACGGTCGATGGTGCGAAAACGCACCAGGCTGCGCACCACCGAAGACTCGCAACGCTCGCCATTGCGCACCGCAATCGCGGTCAGCACTTCATGTTCGCGCCCGGACAACAGCATAAGCATGGCGCATGCGTCGGCTTCGTCCACCGGCTTGCCGAGAATTTTCCCGTCCAGCACCACGGCGGTGTCGGCACCCAGCACGCAGAAATCGGCGTCGGACACGACCGTGCCATGCCCGGCCTCGGCCTTGCTGCGCGCCAGACGCTCGACATAGGCCGAGGGGCATTCTTCAGGTAAAGGGGTTTCATCGATGTCCGCGCTGATGACGGAGAATGGCACGCCGATCTGCGTGAGCAGTTCACGCCGACGCGGCGAGCCTGAGGCGAGGTACAGCTGTTTCATCAAGACATCTCCCTGTCGAGGTTATGGGCAAATGCCTGACCGAATTAATTGATTTTGTAGCGTCGACGCAAACCGCGCAAACCGTAGCTGATCCAGGGCCAGAGCAACGCGCTGACCAGTGCCGGTAACACCAGGGCCAGGGTCGGCTGGCGATTGCCGGTCAGGGCGCTCAGCCACAACTGCACCAGTTGGGCGAGGCCGAAAATCACCAGGATCACCAGGCTCTGTTGCCACATCGGGAACATGCGCAGGCGCTGTTGCAGCGATAGCACCAGGAAGGTAATGAGTGTGAGGATCAACGCATTCTGGCCCAGCAACGTGCCATACAGCACATCTTCGGTCAGCCCCAGGCACCAGGCGGTCACCATGCCGACTTTCTGCGGCAGGGCCAGCGCCCAAAAGGCCAACAGCAAGGCCAGCCATAGAGGGCGCAGGATTTCCATGAACTGCGGCAGCGGCGAGACGCTGAGCAGCAGGCCGATGGCGAAGGTCAACCAGACCATCCAGTCATTTCGGGATGAAGTAGTACCGCCCATTATTCTCTTCCCCCAGTGGTAGCCGGCGCAGAAACAGGCGGTTTGGCAGCTGGCTTCACGGCAGCGGGTTGGGCCGCCGGTGGTTTGACGGCGGCCGGTGCCGACGCGGGTGGCTTGCTGGCAGCATGAGCAGCGGTTGCCGGGGTTGCGGCAGCAGGTGCAACCGCCGGAGCAGCCGGAGCAGCCACGGCAGCCGGTATCACCGACACGGCCGGTTTGGGCACGGTTGCGGGAATGATCGGCCCACCGCCATGCTGGTCCAGCGCTTCCTGAGCCTGAGCGGCGTCGTTGGCTCGTTCCTCAGGGGTGCGTCCATCACTGAACACCAACAACAGATAACGACTGCGGTTCAACGCAGCGGTCGGCACCGCACGGACGATGGCGAACGGTTGACCGGAATCGTGAATCACTTCCTTGACCGTCGCCACCGGGTAACCCGCCGGGAAACGCTGACCGAGGCCGGAGCTGACCAGCAAATCGCCTTCTTTGATGTCGGCGGTATCGGCCACATGACGCAGCTCAAGGCGCTCCGGGTTACCGGTGCCGCTGGCAATCGCCCGCAGACCGTTACGGTTCACCTGCACGGGAATGCTGTGGGTGGTGTCAGTCAGCAGCAGTACGCGAGAGGTATACGGCATCAACTCGACCACCTGCCCCATCAGGCCGCGGGCGTCGAGCACCGGCTGACCGAGGATCACACCGTCGCGCTCACCTTTATTGATGATGATGCGATGGGTAAAGGGGTTGGGGTCCATGCCGATCAACTCGGCCACTTCGACCTTTTCGTTGACCAGCGCGGAAGAGTTGAGCAGCTCGCGCAGCCGAACGTTCTGCTCGGTCAGGGCGGCCAGCTTTTGCATGCGCCCCTGCAACAGCAGGTTTTCGGTTTTGAGTTTTTCGTTTTCAGCGACCAGTTCGGTTCGGCTGCCAAATTGGCTGGCCACACCTTGCCATAGCCGCTGCGGCAGGTCGGTGATCCAGTAAGACTGCATCAGCACCAGCGACATTTGGCTACGCACTGGCTTGAGCAGTGTGAAGCGGGCATCGACCACCATCAGCGCGACCGATAGCACGGCCAGCACCAACAAGCGCACGCCCAGTGAGGGGCCTTTGGTGAAAAGCGGTTTAATAAGCCGCTCCTCCCAGGCAAATGTTCTCTTTATTCATACGGCATCAAACCGGCCTGGATGCAGACTGACAGAAGAT
>LNAP01005809.1_pt1 | contig 10833 bp, 10 predicted proteins | sample 602601 | NCBI WGS metagenome assembly LNAP01 (sample SAMN02440304, study PRJNA202911) | soil metagenome | biome: Subtropical and temperate rainforests or woodlands; isolation source: soil samples (1 kg each in a 20% v/v slurry with milli Q water) were... ...
ATGCGTCGTGGGGGCACCACGTCACTCGCTTTCGGCAAAGGCACGCCGAGGATAAAGTCAGCTTTTCCAAACGACCACACAGCGCTTGACTTCATATCGATTCGACTTCTTTGCAAAGTGTTTGATGATTTCAAAGAGAGAAGATCCATCGGAGTGAGTCCTTCTTTGTCACGGATGGTATAGTCTTTCATATCTTCACAGTCCAATTGTGCACCACACTTTACAAGCAATAAAGATATCTTCAGGTGGCCACCGTAAAGCGATCGATGAAGTGCGGTCCAACGAGACTCTTTATCAGATAGCACGACGGAAGCGCCACTTTTAAGATACGCACAAGCCGAACTAAGAGAACCATGTGAGGCACAAATATGTAACCCCGTTAAGCCAACATCGCTTTGCTCGTCTGGATTGTTATCTTCTAACAACGCCTGGATACTATCAGCGTTGTCATCTTTAGCATCGTGGAATACATTGCCGGTCGCCATCATTGGTTTACGCTGGGCTATAAGGCTTTTTAGTGTGCTGAATTGCGTCGCACTTTCATTCTCTTCGGATTCCCAGGTGCTCATCAGATTGATCGAAACTATATACGTTTTATATAAATTAATGTACATCTAATACGACCATCATTGTGATGCGCAAATGGCGAGAGAGGGTTATGAAGAACCGGGTCGCCCAGCCACTCAAAGCCGTCAAGTCTTGCAAACAGTTTTTGTCAAGATATCTTCGTGTGAAACCATGTCTGTCAACAAAAAGAAGCAACAGAATGTGGATGTGGAGAATATTCCGCGCACATCTTTTACCCCCGGGTGGTCCCGATCTATTTCCGAGGTGGATGCGTTGCCTGTCAAGCGGAACGGCAAAGTTGTACGTGTGACCAGAGTTCAAGACGAAGAGGCAGCTTCCGAAAGTGACCACGAAGAAGAAGAAATTGTGGAGAAGAAGAAGAACGCAAAGAGGCGCAAAACGGAAGAGCCAAAAGCTCCTCTCACTGACGAGGAACTTGCAGAGAGGCAGCGCGCGATCAAGAAGGCACGAGCAGAAAAGAAAATTGAAGTGCCAATGCAGATTATTAAAAAGACTAGCATGGAGCTGCATAAGATGCAGCAGAAAATTGCAGAAATATGTAATGCTATTGTTGCAGACCCCGAGAAGAGTTTGAAGCGGAGGGCTACGAATGACGCGGTAGAGAAGGACAGTGAACACTTCGGCTTTGGTGACACAGCTCCCAAATACCGCATGGTCGACCTGTTTGATTGCTTGCGCAGCACCGACGCACAAGAGTTTGAACTGGCGATGCTTTCCGCTTTGGTTGTGTTCAAGGATATCTGCCCGAGTTACCGAATCCGTTCGGTGGAGGAGTACGACAGGGAAGTGCAGCTGAAAAAGGACACCAAGAGCTTAAAGGACTTCGAGCTTTCACTGCTGGGTGCATACCAGAAGTACGTGAAGATTTTGGAGACCAAAGTAGAGAAAGGACTGGGCAGTGCTAAGAAGGAGATTGAGCACTGGGGCCTGGACGAAAAGTTAGGTTTAAGTGCGCTACGGTGCCAATGCGAACTGCTGCGGTCTCTTTCACATTTCAACTTCCGCACCCAAATTTTGGCCAATGTTACCATTCGCGCAACGCAACCGGACACCAACGTGGAGACATTGTGCTGCGACACCCTTACGAATCTGTTGATCAACGACAATCAGAGTGAATTGTCCTACGAAATCGTGAAGGACATTGCGAAGGTGCTGGCGCTGTGCAAGTACAACACGACCGAGCGCGTGGTGCGCTGCTTGAACCATGTCAAGCTCACTGTGCATGCGGACGACGCGAAAGATGTGCATCGCAAGGCCAAGAACGAGCGCAAGAAGCGCAAACAGAACCAGGACGAAGTGGAACTGGGTCTGCTCGAGTCCAACGCGCAGGCCGACGTCAACAGCAAAAAGAGATTCCAGGCCGACTGTCTGCACGAGATTTGCTTGATTTATTTCCGCATTGTAAAGGGCAAGGTGGGCTTTGCTCTACTTCCTTCGGCCTTGGAGGGACTCAGCCGAATCACGCATCTGATCAACATCGACACCGTGCAGGACTTGATGACCTTGCTGAAGGGCATCCTCGAACAGGTGATTCCCGCGCCAGTGACGATTCAATTGCAATGTGTGCACTGTGCGCTGCGCACTCTGTCGGGTCCTGGCGCAGAGCTGAACCTGGATGGCGACATTTACCTGCACAAGCTGCGCACGCTGATCCGCGATCTCCCCGCAGGATTCACCGCGTGGGACTCTGTGCTGGAGTGCATGGATCTGTGCTTTTTGAAGAAGCGTGAGGAGCGTGCCCACATTGTACTGTCATTTTCGCGGTTGCTGTTGATGTCGGCGGTGCATCTGAGCAGCACCGTGGGACCCACGATCTACGCCATGGCGCACGCCATTCTCATGCGCTATCCGCGCGTGCGCCAGGACATGCTCATGGTGCAGCACCCGATGGCCGTGCGGCTCAAGTTTGGTGCCCCGCGTGCCCTGGAGAGCCTGCCTTTGAGTGGCAAGGCCGCCAAGAAGGTGGCAGTGCTGTTCACCGAGGACGAAGTGGTGGAAGACCTGGCAATGAAGACGCTGCGCGAGGAATCGGTCGGCGAGTCAAATATGGACCATGTGAACTGGGACTTCAAAGAAGACAAGCTCGGTGATGGCTCGTGGATCCTGCCGTTGCAGCGCTTGCACGTGGACCCGAGGTACGAGAATATTACCTACACGTTGAGCAACCGCGAGCTGCTTCCCATGCCAATGCGTATCTCCGATGCCGTCGTGGACCCTGCTGAAATCATCACGCAGCGGCTGACCTACAGTCTCCAGGCACTGCCGGCTACATTAGGTAACAAGCAGGGCAACAGATCGAAGGAGGACGGGGACAATACATCAGGCGCGCGTGGATTCCAACACAACAAGCCTCAGAACAGTTCTGGAGGACGCTTTGACAAGCCAAAAAAGCCGTTTTTCAAGAAAAATACGAAGAAATAAGCGTTGTGCATGCTAGTGTTATTCTTTAACGAAATTGTTGTCGTCTTCATTCTTTTGGGAAGTGATTTGATCGGAAAAGAAAAACTGTTACTTCAAAGGCGTCTCTCATTTTCGAGTTTAATTTTGAACGTCTCTCAGGTCCCAGTGTTAACTACACGTGAATTTTGCTCGGATGGATAAATATTTAACACCTAAAAGTACAAGCTCTGCTGCTGGTGCAAAGGGAACATGCTCAGATCTTTTGTCGATGATGAAAAACTCCAACGCTCCAAAGGCGCCACCTTGGTCCGTTCCTGCTGCAAAAGAAAATGATACAATGAACAAGAAAGCGGTTGGTAATGGTTGGGCTCAACGAGAAGCGACGATAAACTCAACTACGATAAAATGTAACGAAAGGACCAAGAGTTTAAACACAGACATCAAAGGTTGGAAGGTGGTTGATAATCAAAAAGTGTACACAACGTTTCGCAATGGAAAAGTGGTATCAGCTTCCGGATTTGAAGGGTTCAAGCTTTCCAGTGGTGATAAACCTAAGATGAAGCCTACTCAAGATACCTCGAAAGATCAACAAAGCCTTGGAACAAAGCGAAAGGCATCACTCGACGGTGAATGGAACGCTGAAAATACTGGGCCTAATAAAAGTTCAGCACGTCCAAAGCAGCAGCAACAACAAGAATTGAAGTGGTGACACTTCGACTTTATACGATGGTTCCCTTTCTTTTCTTTTTGAAATTAAATAATGAATAAGAATTTGCTTTGCTTCTAAATCACTTAAAAAAATTCTATCAATAAGCTCAAGAGAATGTCTGTTAATAAAAGCGGTATCGTTGGGCAGTTAAGCATCTCGCATTAAACATTGTTTTAATTTCCACACAAGGAAGATGTAGAGCTGGCAGAACCGGGGTTAGTCTGCATCTCAATCAGCGTAAAGACGCTCTGCACACCCATAAGCAGCGTGGACAATGCCACTACCGCACCGATCGAGAAGGAAATCAAAGAGACACGCTTGTATTTGACCACCAAGTAGCTCACGCCAAACTGACCCACCACGGTCGCGGCGAGGCCCAGCACGAACAAGAAGATACCATAGTCCCAGGTGAGCGTGCCGAACGCCACAAACATCGTCGTGGCGGCCACCGAGGTGTACATGATCATCACGGCTACCGTGGCAGAGGCGACCATCGGGTTGACTCCCATCTGAAGCATCAGCGGCCCCTTGACGATGCCTCCGCCGACGCCAAATAGGCCGGCGAAGAAGCCCGCGAAGAAGCAAATGCACGGGTAAATAATGGTGTTGCGGTGGTTCCACTCGACATCGCCCTTCTGGTACTTGTAGCCGAGGCGCTTCTTCAGAAGCCACTTGTCAATGAGCACCTGGCGCATGTAGAAGGAAATCGACAGCACCCACACAAACACGGTGGCGGTGAGGAACCAGTAGCCATTGCCGCCGCACTCAATGCCCAGGGGACTTGGGAACGCCGCGCCACCTCCTTTCAGCAGGTTCAGCGCCATCACCACAACCACCATGAAGGTCACCATGTGCACTTTGTCCCAGGGGGTCGCACGCTCGGACTCCAGCAGAGCCAGCAGCTCGGGGTTGGTGTCAGCAGGCATCGCGATGGCTACAGATGGTTTCTCGGCAGCATCGCGAATCAGGCCAGCCTCGGCAGCAGCAGGCTTGCTGTCTTCGTTCTCTTTCACCCGGTCGATCAAGGATTCACGCTCGCCGTGATCCTCGTCCTCTTCAATAGCCTTGGTGAGAGCACTCTTCTTCAGTCCCTCGAAATATTTTGTTTCGCTCTTGAATTGCGAAATTCCCTTCTCCAAAGTGCCGTGTGTGGTGTAAGCAAGGAGCAAGACTAACGAGATCACTAATATCCAATCGGGAATAACTTTGCTGACAAATGCACCAACGATCTGGAAGGGCGAAAGAGTGAGAAGTATCGTCAATACACGCTAGGGCACTAAAATATGGAAATGTGATTTACTTACAGCCCCAGCCATCGTCAACGGCTCCATAACTAAGATCAGATCCCAATCAACTAAAGGTCGGTCACAATCTGGGTGTCTCTTTGGAATATTGAGCACCATGTTTGTAATAGAAGATCCAACAATAGTGAAATTACTGAGAGGCACAGCGAACTTCGGCGAAAAGTTGAAAATCAAAATCAGAAGGGGGACCAAAATGCCCCCACCGCCGATACCACCAGCCGCTGCAACTAACAAACCCAATGTTACGGTCAGCGTTCCCCAAAAGTCACTGGAATCCATTGGAAACAGATCCTTGTGATGCTGGTAAGTTTCACTCAGTCTTCGCCCTAGATCCTCCCCGCTTCCACGGCCATAGTCCGTCACAAAGAAAGCAAACAAAACTGCACCAGTAGCAACATACACGAGCAATAAATGACGATCTATCATCCTTCCTGTGCGACTTAAAAAACTGTGATGAGCGGTGGAATGCATTTGACCAAGCATGTATTCCCAGGATCCCTAGTGTACCGCCTGAATAAATGAGTTCTCAACATTTTTTATTGTTGTCTTTGCTTGAGTCCCAATTTTGCAACCTTGCATAAACCCAATACTTAATTCAATTTGTGATTATACTAGAAAATGGTTCTCCCGTAATACATTAATCTTCCAATACGGTGAGTACTTCCGCTCCATCTTCGGTAATCAAAACTTCGTGCTCGATCTGCGCCGACCTGCACAAAACATCAAACCAAATCACCCACAATGTCAGAAAAATAAACAGTGACTATTTTGATAACGGACAAAAGAGCATTTCCAACTCAGACAAGGACAATGACTAAGACTGTTGACTTACCAGCCTCCATCTTTGGTAGCCGCGGTCCACCCGTCGCTCCAGGTGACGACCTCTCCGGAGCCTTCGGCCAAGATAGGCTCAATCGTGAACACCATGCCGGGCTCCAGGGTCATCGCCTCGTTGTTAACATAATGCAGCACCTACACGGGCAAAAAAGGGGTGAATAATAGAAGTCAAAGTGGAAATATGACAAGAACCAAAGAAAAGTCTACCACTGTGTGTCCAACATTAACCAACACACATTTACAATACATCAGAAACAAAAATACAGTCCACACTGCACATATTGGGTTCCACGTTAATAAAAACAATATGGAGTAAAAACGTACCAGAGGGTCCATATGAATAAACTTGCCCGTACCGTGACCACAAAAATTCTTCACCACTTCATACTGGTTACTTGTCGCCACCGCCTGCATTATTAATAAAGTGACTTTATAATTGGGAGGGAATACTGTATATAATGGTGCGTATGTTTCGAACCTCAATGGCGCTGCCGATCTCCGTGATACACCTGTAGAGGAAGCATGGTGTAACAGAGATACCGGTAAGGTATAAGTGAAGCAGTCCAGTAAAGTAACAAGAAATACATTACTTACGATCCAGGACGACACGTCTTGATCGCCTCTGCGACAGATAGCTTGGTTGTGTCGATTAAATGTTGCAACTTTGCATCTCCTTTGCCCACCACCACTGTACCGCAGTTGTCACCGTGATAGCCATCAATAAACAGCGAGACATCAATCTTAATAATATCACCATCTTGTAAGATCCGATCGTCGGGAATTCCATGACAAGCGACCTCGTTGACAGACGTGCATATTGATTTTGGGAAACCATAATAGTTCAAAGGAGTGGGGTATGCACCATTTCTAACAATTTCATCGTGCGCAAGTCGATCGATGTCATCTGTGCTCATACCCGGCTGAGCTAGCTTTAACGAGAACTCCAACATTTTTCGGGCAAGTTTTGCGGCTTGGCGCAGCTTGGGGAAATGCGAGTGATGATACTTCGCCAGAATGTGGGAAGTGTTCAAAGGCTTTCCTGTCTTGGCAAACTCGGGTAAAATAATGTTCGGAGGGACAGTCAGCATTGGCGACACTTTGCCTTTGAGAACAGCCCCTACTGGGCGTATAAATTTATGTTGATACATGGAAGTCTACCTATTTCAGGGTTTCACCGCTCAGTTCTACAAACACACCACACATCGTCAGCGGTGCAATACGGAGAAACCGATTAAATAATTGCGCTTGTTCATACTCGCGCAAAACGTTTCATTTTGACGAAAAGTTTGGTTTCACCAATCCAGGCAATCACGGCAATTACCAACATACAAGTATCAACTGCGACCAGTCATCATGGCGGCGAAAGTCAGTACAACCCTTAGTGATTTAAATGAACACACCGCAGGGAAAAACGCTACTAAAGAACTTGCTGGCGAAGCATATGTTTTGAATGGAGCTTTAATCACCACCTGGCAAGTGGACGAAGTGGCAAACTGGCTCGTTTCTATTGGCTACAACGACCTTGTCCCTGTATTTCATCGGGCAAATATAAATGGCTTGGCTTTGACTCGCTTAAATGACAGCTTGCTAAGAGAGATCGGTGTCGCCAACGTGGGTACCAGGTTGCAGTTTATGAACGAAGTCCTAAAGATACAAGCGATTGCACGATCGGACTGGAGAAATCGCATGTTGTGGACAGAAACGGAGTACAGACCAAGCTACTGTTGCTTTATGATTCCGTACAGCTTTCCTTGCTGCTGCTGTGCGGACACGTGGTGTGGCAAAAGCGACGTCTATACTCTCACGAACAGCCGCATCAATATTCTTCACGAAAAGAAGAAATGGAACACACCCTGCACCGGCTGTCTCGGCTTTGTCATAAAGAGTGACAATATCGATCTGACCCTGATCGCAGACATCGACAGTGGTGCCGAGACGAGTGCGTGTGGCGACCCCCTCGGCACAGTGATCATTTCCCTGATGACCGGAGAGCAGAAAGAACTCAAGCTTAGGTCTTCTGAGTGCCAGAAGGTCGCGGCCATCTTTAACAATGTTAGAGAGGAAGCTGTCGTCTCGGCGCACCTGGTGTGCCCTGGCATAGTGCGTTAATTTAAGTGTGTAAATGACACCTGTATATACGTTTGTTGGGAAGTAACATTAAGTTTGCTGATAGATAGTGTATTGCATGTTTGTCGTAACCTTTCATTTCTTGTGCATAGGTTCTATTTTTATGAACAGTACAATTGTATTCAGTAACTACGACTCGTAACTAAATAAGGCCCCAATAACTTGCCAACCGTTTCGTCTAAAGTGTACCATAGTTAACGGCATTGTTTATATTAAAGAAAACATATAACACGCATAATTAGTTGAGTTCAAGTGCTTAACCCGCATTTTGTGAACGGCCACTTTGAACGACCAAACAGTCGTAGTCGCAGTTTTTTTTCTTCTGTTATTCCGATACTGTAAGGATGAGCGCTGCTTATGAAAACCTGAACGAGCAACATGCGTCAAAGAAGGCCACCAGCGAACTCGCAGGAGAAATATTCGCTCTGAATGGAAATCTTGTTACGAAATGGGACGCAAGCGAGGTATCTAAGTGGCTGGTCACAATCGGTTACAATGACCTTGTCCCTCTTTTTCACCAGTCCAACATAAATGGTGCCGCCTTGACGCGACTTGACGATCGTTTGCTGAAGGAGATTGGTGTTCTGAATGTCGGCACCCGTCTTCAATTCCTGAATGAAGTTATCCGCATTCAGGCGATCTCCCGCGCGGAATGGAGAAACCATGTTGTTTGGACGGGCGAGGAATATCGCCCTCCAATCTGCTGTTTTTTGCTTCCCTGGTCATTCCCTTGGTGCTGCGCAGAGGAGGTTTGCTTCCCGAAGAGAGATCAATACACATTGACCAACGGCAGACTTAACATCCTCCGCACCCTGCGTCCTTGGTGTGGTATCTGCACCACGATGTGCTGTGGCTGGGGTATTGTGAGTGACAACATTGACCTAACTCTGATCAACGACATCGACTGCACGGCCAGCTCGCACTGCTTGGGCGACCCCCTGGGATACGTGTCCATTCAGTCGTTCGATGGTACTTCCCACACTCTGCATCTGGCTTCCTCCGAGGTCCAAAAGGTCACCGCCACGTTGAACAACGCCAAGGAAGAAGCCATCGTGACAGTCCAGATCCTCTCCCCTCCTGTGGATCTGTAAACTTTTCTTGAAACAAAGTAGGAAAAAGTAACGATGAAGAGCTCTATGGGTAGTGGTCTTCTTTATATAATACCAGGTAAATGGTTTAAATACATCATTCTTAACCTTTATCGTTGTCCCACGAACAACTGCGTAGATATTAAGTTGTATGTTTTTGTAGTTAAGCACGCTTAAATTAAAATCAGCGGTAAATTTTATTATGCGTTTTATTTCGTTTCGAGAATGAAACTCAAAAAATTAAAAGCTAAAGCTAAACAGATGAGACGAAGCGGGTTCCGCCTCTTCCCCAGTCGCACTGCTGCTGGGCTGGCTCTTCCAGCACACATCTTTGAATCCGGCCGTCAGCACGCGTTGCTTTTTAGTCACTTCCTCACTGGCCTCACCGTCTTCTCTGTCCAGAGGCATTTTGATCAAAGAAGAAGACGGGAGAGAAGAAGTTGTGGTATGTAACACGGGGGCGGGACTGCCCGCAATGTACGCAAAGACTGCGAGGATATAGCGGGCGCCGCGCACAATGGGCTCTCCACCGTGCAAAATACTCCCACCCGGAAAACTCAACACTTGACCCACATCTGTGACGCATAAATAAATAAAGAAGGTAAAACAAAGCAAGCCAAGCAAAAAATTATCAAACCCTTTTGTTAAGACAATACATTCATTTATACCTGGTCGCATTACCGCGCCTAAGGAAGGAAAATATGTCCCTCCTCCTTCGTACTCTTCGGCTGCATTGAGCGCGATCGTAAAAGAGTGTGAGCTCTGGTCACAATGGAGAGGGAGATACGTCTGCAAAGGCACTGCCGCTGCCGCTGTTTGAGAGGAAGTCACTTCTGAATTGGCAAGAGCTTCGGGTGCTGTGGGATTAACGGGCACCCCGGTGTCATATTTGACCACAAACGCGTCGTGGATCGCCACCGTAATCGGGTCCTTTATGTCGAACATATCTATAAGAGCATGTAGTGAGGGCCATTCAAGACACAAAGTAAAAAAGAAAAGAAGTAATACCTTGAAATTGTACGGCAAGCAGTGGGGCCAGGCGCTGCAAGAACACCTCTCGAAACCAGTCCAGCAGAGAGTTTTCTTGCCCGTGCAGGCCCCCTGCACCGATCTTATGCGTTGACTTCACCACATGTACGGGGATGTCGGTAGTGGGCACGGCATAGTGACGACTGGTGCTCCAGCCCCCAGCCTGTGCGGCGAAGGATTCGGTGGTGTTGATGACGTACTGGCACTCCGGGGCGCTCAACAGAGGCTGCTGCGCAGAGGTGAGAAACACGCGCTGTTCGATGGCTTTCCCACTGGAAACCGCGGCGAAAGGAACCAAATCGGTGGAAACTAAGTGTATTCCTGTATTGTCGGTCGTGGGATGAAGTAGAGAATAGTCTGCGTTTAGGCGTGGTGCGTCGTGTTCAATACAATCCAGACTCTGCTGGGCTGCTTTCTTGGACACAATGTGCGGCAAATATGTCGTGAGCGCAGAAGCGTCAAGCACGCGGGGTGGGTGGTGGATGGAGACTTCTGCGCAGGGATAGCAGTCTATCTTGGTCACTTCACCTTGCAGCTGTGCGTGGACGTGTTCAGGACAGACTTGCAGGCCGAAGCGCCACACCAGCCGAGACCGCCGCCAGTCGCCACTCTCCAGGTATGCCGCGCCCAGCGCATGAAACGTGTCTGCCGCCAGCCCCCAGTCGTCTGTGTCACGATTTTCATTGCTGACGTCAGTGTTATGGGTCGTAACCAGCGAGATGCTCGTCGAGGTGAGTTCCGGCAACAAACC
>LNAP01005810.1_pt1 | contig 10832 bp, 4 predicted proteins | sample 602601 | NCBI WGS metagenome assembly LNAP01 (sample SAMN02440304, study PRJNA202911) | soil metagenome | biome: Subtropical and temperate rainforests or woodlands; isolation source: soil samples (1 kg each in a 20% v/v slurry with milli Q water) were... ...
CGTCGGGCTGCCCGATGCGGCGGCCTGACCGATCCGGCTCACCCCGGAGATCGTCGTACTGACCAACCGTCAGCTACACCACGCCTCGGGGCACGATCCCTTCACCCCCAGCTGAAGACCGAGTTCCCCGGTTTGTCTCGCACTTGGTGTTCACTTGCCTTGCCGCATCGGAGTCTTCGGATGAACTCGCGAATGAGGGGTCGTATCTAAAGCGGCTGCGGGAATTTTGTGGAGGAGCGCTGCCTGATCACTCGATCCAGTGGCTTCCAAAGTTATGGGAGAATCTTGCCGCGTGGCTCAAAGCCAACGCTCGGAGCTATCGGTCGCTCAGGCTGCCGGATCAGGGCAACTACAAGCGCATTGGCTACACTGTGAAGCTCGCCTTTCCAGATCGTCGCGATCAGAAAGAATTGTCAAAGGTGTTGAGCAAGGCTGGTTTCTTGGGCCAGGAGCCACCTGCCGGCAGGGTCCTTTCCCTTGTTGCGGCTGCGCGTGATGAGTTCCGACAGCCCTTTTTGGACGCATTCGACGACTTTCGACAGAAGCTTGAGAAGCAATCTCTTCACTCAAGTGACATTGTCGAACATCGATTCTGGTCAGCGGTGCGCACCGCTTCGGCCCGTGGGCGCGGGGGCGCCGACGAAATTCTGGCCGAGTCGTCCGGGCATTTTCAGATGCTTTGTGAAGAGCAGGACGAACGGTTACATCCGTTCATTGTGACAAATGACGTGCTCCCGGTAAGAGCACGCCTCACTGCTATTGATCTACCGGTACCGTTCGATGTTTGGCGATACGCAGTGGTAGCGACCGAGACGGGAAATGCGAGCCCAGAAGGCGCGTTTGCTACAGCACGTGCGGTGTTACAGGGGGACTTTTCACTTCCGGGGATGAGTAGTCTGGTGTCGCAAGGGCTACTTCCCTTCGTCGCTGGCACGCACGGTTGCTTGGAGTTGGCGACTTCCGATCGATTGGAGGAATCTCGAACCATTTTGGCGCGTAGTGAGATGGCTCCAGAACTTCTGAGGCGATTTGGAGATAGCACGGCGGAAACCCGACGATCGATCATTCCAGGATGGGTCGAGATGCACCAGCTAAGGCTACGGCGCCTTCCGCCTGGAGCAGTTGAGAACACCGTGCTCGGCGACTGTTGGCAGTTGCAGGACACCGTGTCGCCAAACCGGATAAGAATTGCAGGAGGTGTGTGGGCCGGCGATGGTTGGCTGGGTTTTCGTGAGGTCTTGCCTCACGTACGAGCTTCCGGAGCAACGGCGGTCGAGCTTCGGCCTCCGACGGGGAAGAGTTGTGTTTTGGAGGCGAACGACGGAGGCGTGTGGCTTCTACCTCAAGTAGACCACAGTGGTGAGTACGGCATTACGGCTTTGATGGAGGACGGTTCTGCCGAGCGAGCGTCAATCCGCTTCAATCAAGTCGTCGGCACAGGGGCCTTCCGCACATCGGCGGAGCCGGACGCTTGGATCGTAGAAGGCGTCGGAGGCACCACAACTCTATCTGCTGAGGCACCTGCGACTTCGTCCGCCACTGATGCGATTGCGCTCTGTGCGGAACGGACTGTCTACCTGGGACCAATCGTTGGCCAATTCGTGGAAGGTCCCAAAGAAGCTGCTTGGCGTGTGACGAGCTTCGCAGGAAAAATGAAAGGGGCGCGTTGTCGCCATGATCTTGCAGACGGGACGGGAAGTGCCCGGGTAGATACATATCCGGAGCGCCGGAAATGGCGCCGCCTGTTGCTTCGCTGTGAGCCCGATCCAGCAGATGCCGGATTCAGAGAGGCACGAAGCCGGATTAGTTCTCGAGCCAGATCGGGAGGATTGCCAGTCGTAAATATCCCCTTGCTCACGGGCACATCAAAGGCTGTTCAAAATGAAAATGTTGCTCCGGAAGTCGACAGATTGTTCACGATCTTGGCAGCTCGAGCTGGCAATCGAACTGGCATCTCGTACTCAGAGTGGGCGAGGTTGCTAGCGCAAGTTATGAATGCGACCCGAGAACGGGCGCGTATGATAACCCGCAGCTGGATCGAGGCAGGGATTGTAGACATCGCATTCTATTCGCGGTGGTCGCATTGCAGCATATTTCCCCGGATGCCTCAGTTGGTCGTTTTTCGAACCGAAATGGGGCTAGGAGCGACCATACTCGGGTTGGTGTCGCCATCCGCCAAACGCGATTTTGCCGTTGCTGCGAGATTGAATGGAGTAGATGTCGAAGAGCGAGCAGGCATCACTCAGTTATCGCCGCCGCTTGTAACGGTGCGGTGCCACAAAATAGAGCAAATGGAGAAGCTCGCGGCGTCATTGGGGATGGGTTGGACTTGGCTCGATCTGAATCTCGATCAATATGCTTCCCAGTGCCGACACGATGGCCTGCATGAACCGCCACAGAACTACGAGGAGCGCGTAGTTTGGAAGCGATGGTCACTTAGTATGCTTGAGGACGCGCGGGAAGTATCGTTCGAGCACTTTTGGAGACGCGGTCGTCCAGACTACTGGCTCGTCAGCCATCGAGGGCGTTCGGTTTGGTCATACGATCTCAACACAGCAAGGTTGTGGGCTAGCGCAATGCTGGTCGAGAAACCGATCTGCGACTGGGAGGACAATGGCCTGACGGCAGTGAACGCCTATTTGCCAATACCCATTGCCCGGTATTTGAGCGTCGTCGAGGGATCCGCTCCCGGCGTGGATTCTTTCGCCAAGTATCGTTATCGCGTGAGCAACCAATCGCTGCGAAGGCGGCTATTAGAGATCATCGATAATGTCTTCGATACACAGCGGATTCCGAGTCTCGAAGCCATAGCAGGATAATCATGTACGATCCGATCGGCGGCTTTCTCAGAATACGGGAACTTTACACAACCTATCTAGAGACGGCTTTTCGCATTGGCGATCCGAAGATCAGTGCTGAAAGGCGCGCCTTGATCGAAAGGACCGGCGCTCTTTGCACTGATCCTCTTCTGGAGCCGGTGCCCCGCTATCGAAGCGTGGATTGGAAGTTAAGTGACCTCATCGGTCTCAATGGTCCCAACCAGGTCTTGGAGCATTTTTCGCGAGATGAACGAGAGGCGTTTATCAAGGTAATTGCTTCGGGGCTATTCGACGGCGATGACATCTCTCTTTATCGACATCAAGCAGAAATGCTTCGACGCGGAAGTCGAGAGGCCCACCCTGGCATCGTCACCTCCGGAACCGGTTCCGGCAAGACTGAATCCTTCCTCCTGCCAGTTCTAGCCAGTATCGCCCGTGAGGCCCGCAGCAATTGGCAAGTGCCACCGGCAAGCTATCTGAAGCACGCATGGTGGAAGGATGCGAACGGCCGCAGTTACGAAAGCTACGGCGGAAAGAAGGGCATACCTAAGGAGCTACGGCCCCTGAAGAGCAATCCAGCAGGCAACCCCTTTGCCCCTCATCGCAGTGGTGAGCTGCGGCCTGCGGCGGTTCGGTGTCTCGTCCTCTATCCTATGAATGCACTGGTGGAAGACCAGTTAGCTCGCCTGCGCAAAGCCTTGGATTCACCGGAAGCGCGCCAAAGCATGGAGCATTGTTTCCATGGTAACCGCATATTCTTCGGCAGATACACCAGCGAGACACCAGTTACGGGGTTCAATCTGCACCCCCGCAAGGCGGCGGAGGGCGACTGGTCTCGTCGCGCAAGACAATTGGCGAAGCTCTTCGCTGAAATGCGAGAGTTTGAGGACACCCAGCGCCATGTGCAATCGCTGATCTCGGAAGGTCGCGCGGACGAAGACGATCGCTATCTCTTTCCCGCTGTCGATGGATCGGAATTACTTTCGCGGTGGGACATGCAAGCATTCCCTCCTGACATCTTGATCACAAACGTGAGCATGCTTAGTGCGATGTTGAATCGAGAGGTAGATTCTCCGATTTTCAATCGGACACGAAAGTGGCTTCAGAAGGATGACTCATATTTTTATCTGGTTCTTGATGAACTCCATCTACAGCGCGGCGCGGCAGGCACGGAAATCGCGTATCTAATTCGTACTTTACTCGCGCAACTCGGTCTCACGGAACCCAATCAACGACACAAGCTTCGAATCTTGGCATCAAGTGCGTCCTTGCCAACGGAGGGCGCGGAGGGAAATCGAAGTCTTTCGTATCTTTGGGACATGTTTGGACGGTACGGCACCTATTCAGGTACTGGTTCCAGCATTGATAGTAAGGAGGGATGGCGTTCTTGCATCGTAACTGGCGAGACTGAGCCGGAACGCCCGTCAGGAAAGCATCGCCTCGAAACCGAAGCATTCATCTCCTTTCTCCGAACCCACGGCGGGGAAGCAAGCGAACCCGCATGCGCGAGAGGCGCATCGCTTATGGAGGAGCCCTGGCGGCATGTGGCTTCCGCATTGGGTGTCGACTCAAAACGTTCATTGAAGGAGGTGATTCGTTCTGCGGTCGAAGAGTCGGGCAGGCGGCTTGCGACAGCCTGTTGGTCCGAAGCCGATGGTCGAGTTCGAGCGACCGAATGGGCAAAACTTAGCGAATCGCTATTTGGCGGCCAAGGCGCACTTGAGCGTGAAGCTCTACGGGGCTTTCTGCTCGTTCGTGGATTGGGTGACGCATTTGCAGGATGGTTTCCGGAGGACAAGCAGGCTATCGCGACCCCATCTTTTCGCTTGCATACGTTTTTTCGAAGCATTGAAGGGCTTTATGCGCCACTCGATCGCGGAGAAGGGGTGGCTGCAGAATTCCGGTCAAATAGCCGCCTTGTCGGCAGCTTGTCCATCGAGCGCACGATCAGCGAGGAGCGAGACAAAGACAGCGATCAGACATTGCCGCCCCGGCTGTTCGAGTTGCTGTATTGTGAGTGCTGCGGAGAACTTTTCGTTGGCGGAATGCGTCGGCAGCGAGGGCATAGGGAGAGGGAACTCCTACCGAATGATGCAGACTTGGATGGTCTCCCCGATAGTTCTGCCAGCCAGCGATTTGAGGATCTTTCCTACAACCAATACGCTCTGTTCTGGCCGACTGAGAATCTCCAGCAGCCTAGGACAGCAGATATAAGGGGAGGCTCACCTGAGGGGTGGGCGGCGGCACATCTAGATCCTGCGACTGGTGTCGTTCGGAATCTTGGCATAAACGGCCAGGTGCCGACTGCTGACGTCAGGGGCTGGCTGTACGTGCGGACCGACCGCAAGGACAAGCATAACCGGGGAAGTTCGTTGGCCGGAACGAACGTGCCCTACCAATGTCCAAGCTGCGAAACCGACTATTCGCCACGCCGCATTGCAAGTGGCGCTCGACTTTCGCCTATTCGGCACTTCCGAACAGGCTTCGCGAAGACAACGCAACTTCTTGCGACCGAACTATTCGATCTGCTCAAGATGCATGTGGAAAAGCCAAAGTTGGTTTCGTTCTCCGATAGTCGTCAGGACGCAGCGAAGGCCGCCTTGGATGTTGAAAGTCGTCACCATGAGGATTTGCGTAGGGAGATTCTAATCAGGGCCTTGCGAAGGCTTCAGGGTGACAAGCCGCCGTTAGCTGAGATCGACGCTCGTCTTCAAGACTTGCGCGCCAAGCGCCGCATCGCCGAGGAAAACAACGATCTACAAGAAGAGCAGCGCCTCACGGCGCAGATGGGCCCGCTAATTCAGGCGCGCGCCGAGGCACCGGAGGAAAGTGTCTCTATCGGAGCCATCCTAGAGGACGCGCGGGACCTAGCAGAGTTCTCAGGGACACGAGAGGGCACCAGAAAGCCGCTCAAGTCGTTGATCCGTGCCTTTGTGGAGCTTGGCGTACATCCGACTCGTCCATCCGGCGCTGGGGCCATTTCGGGTGAGGCCGACAATCAGACCCGCTGGTTCGAATGGAATCAGCTGTTCGAACGTTGCAACGACATCTTCGACTGGCGGGACGATGTGCAGGAACAGCAATGGCTGAATCAAGCGCGCCGCCACGTTGTTGAGGATATGCAAAAGTTGGTCACCGAGATCCTGGTAAGCCGCACCTACTTTTCGATTGAGGAAGCTGGACTTGGCTACCTTTCCTTGCCCCGACAGCTGTTCCCAGGCGATGACAAGGGACACGCTCTTTGTTCTGTCTTTCTGCGAGTATTTTCCGACTCTTATCGATTGTTGGACAGTCCCTACGATCAGACGCCCGCTCCCTGGACGGATGAACATCAGATCGAAGTAGGTAGCCGGGTGTTCAAGTTCGCTTCAAAGTTGTGGGGAGACGATGCACGCTCACGCCTACGCGATGTCCTGGAGAAATTAGCGCAGGCAGGACATAGCAACGGACTGCTGGCGACCTCGAGATTGCGGATCAAGCTTGCTTCGCAAGATGCGCCCTATTGGCGTTGTGAAAAGTGCTCGCGCGTACACTTGCATCGAGGGGCCGAGATCTGCACTCGGTGTTTCAACCCGCTTTCAGACGGACCAAACGGGACGACTAGTGAAATTGTGCAACACAATTTCCTAGCGAAGCGTTTGGTCCGGAGCGGCTCGGACCCCTTTCGACTTCACTGCGAGGAGCTGACTGGCCAGACCGACAACGGACCGGAACGGCAACGAAAGTTTCGTGGCATCCTTTTCCCTGAGGTGGGACCTGAGCGAGACGCGAATGGGCAGCTCGTCTACGACGAGGACGGCCAGGTAGTCCTTGGCCAAAAGGATCGCTTCTTCCTTCATGCGCGCGAAGAAATCGATGTGTTGGCGGTGACAACAACAATGGAGGTCGGAATCGATATCGGCCCGTTACAGGCCGTTTTGCAGGCAAATATGCCGCCTCAACGATTCAATTATCAGCAGCGCGTCGGTCGCGCTGGTCGTCGACGCCAAGCGTATTCAATGGTGCTGACTGTTTGTCGGACGAGAAGCCACGATCTGTACTATTTCCGAGAGCCACGAAAGATTACTGGCGACGTTCCTCCGCCTCCCTTCTTGACACGGAGTATGCCGAACATTGCGCGTCGCTTCTTGCGCAAGTGGTGGCTGAACACTGCATTCGCTCGGCTGAGAGATGAAAGTGCCGGCCAATGGCCGGCGGACGATATGCGGCCTCCCGACATTCATGGTGAATTCGTTGAAACGGAGATGTACTTCGAAGATCAGTGGCAAGAGAAGTTGCGAACGGCGCTCCAAAAAGAAGAGGGCTCAGCACGCAAATTTGCGGATCTTGTCTGCCAGGACTCGCCGTTGGACATCGACGAAGTGTGGGTCGACGCCGACCAGCTGATTGATGAAATCGACGCGCTTGAGGATCGCGTCGAATCGAGGCGGCACGGCCTGGCTCATTCCTTGGCAGAACAAGGAGACCTTCCGCTGTATGGCATGCCAACACGTGTGCGGGACTTGTACGTCGGACATAGGTACTCGACTGCAACTCGGGAGCAGGAATGGACGACTATCGACCGAGATCTCGATTTGGCGGTATTCGAGTTCGCGCCGGGCTCCATCATTGTAAAGGATAAGCGCGAGCACGTTTGCATCGGCTTCACCGGGCGGTTGAGCAATTTTGCCTTCAGGCGAAAGAATCCAATGCACGTCCCACTTATGTCAGGTGCGCTTGGCTCACCATTCTGGATGCTAGAATGCGCAAATTGTGGTTCGTGGTATCGGCACGAGCAAAAGCCGGCGGAAGGCTTGGCGAATTGTGCATCTTGTGGACATCCCCTCTCGCCTGAAAGATCAGCGGAATGTCGGGAGCCACTAGGATTTCGGACCAACTTTCGGCCATCACCTGACGTGGACAGCGATGGGCCAAGTGGGCGCCATAGGTCGATTCAGTCGGAAGCTGGCGCCTTGAACTTGGGTCCAAATGCCGGATCGAATTTATCTTGCCAGGTAGGCCGACAAATTAAGACATATCGTCTTAATCGTGGGTCGATCAATCCCGATGTCCCGGGCCAGTGGAAGGGATTCACGACCATTGCTGGCGAAGAAAGACTGACAAGGCGCGGTCAGGAAGCCTTCTTGGACTTCCAATTGATCTCTGAAGAGTTCCTTGGTGAGCGAACTGGCCCTGGCGAGTTTGCTGCCTACACAGGAGAGGAGCAGCAGCGGGTTGATGGAGTTTGGCTGGCTGCTCCAAAAACGACTGATGCCCTCTACATCGCACCAACGCGAACTCCTCCCGGCCTAAGCCTGGACCGCGTTGTTGGACGTCGAAGCCTTGAAGGATTGAAGGGGAAGGAAGTACTCGACGCGCTTGCCTCGACGAGCGTCCGAGCATCTGCGCTGTCCGCTACGTTCATCGTAGTGAACAAGGCATCTTTGTTGCTGGATATCGATCCAGAAGAATTTGATGTCATTGAGCCGAGGATTTTTCGCCCTGCTGGTGGGGCGGCGATGCCTATTCTGCAGATCGCGGATCACTTGGTAAATGGTGCTGGATTTTGCAATGAACTCGGAACGGCGGATCCGCTGACAGGAAAGACGCTTGTGGCGACGTTACTCGACGAAATTGTCACCGACCAAAATCAGTATCCCAACACAGAGTTGATGCGCGACAATCACGAGCATTCGTGCGAACAGGCCTGCTATCGCTGCCTGCTGCGTTACCGTAATCAACCATTTCATGGACTTTTGGATTGGCGCCTGGGGCTTGCATTCCTTAATGCCCTTGCCTGTGAAGAATTCAGATGCGGGCTTGATGGGCAATTTGAAGGTCTTGCTTTGAGAACCTGGGACAATCTCGTCGAACGGGATATCTCTCGTGTAGTGCGCCAATTCAGTGGCACGGAGACACGGAAGGTCGGCGGTCTCTGGGCGGTCAGGTTTGACCCTCAAACTCGATGGGGCATCATAGGCCATCCGCTTTGGGATCCCGATGCTCTTGATGGCTGTCTCGGAAAGGCAGTCGCGGCACTCGGGGACGAACCATTCACGGTTATCGATTCCTTCAATCTGGCGCGGCGCCCCGTCACGATCAGGCGTGCACTCCTCGAATGGATGTAAGTGTGCGGCAGCTTCCCGCGCCCTTGCAAACGATCGATGTGCCTACTCAGTTTGCGGCGTCAATATTGGGTGGGTGGGGAGGCTGTGTCGCTAAATTGGCGCTAGATTCTCAACGTCTTGGGACCCGATACGAACCATTGCCCGGTGGGCCAGCGGCAGCAAAAGGAATTTTGGCGCATAGGGTACTCGAAGGGTGGGTAAAGGGGAGCGATGCCCTCAACGCCAACGAACTATTTTCTGCGGAATATAAGCAGTTGCAAGATGAATTGAGGCGGGATCCGGCACGTGCCCAGTATGTGGAGCTTACCGAAGTTTTTGGTCCTGCAGAGTGGAATGCCTTTCGTGCATGGGTAGTAAGGCGTTGCGAAAGCGCGGGTCCGCGCGGAGTCAAACAGTCAGTGACAAAGCGTTCAACAAATGGCGCCGCAGCGTCAACTGGTGTTGAGATCTTGCTAACGAGCAGTGTCCTGCGCCTTCGAGGGCGGGCTGACAGGATCCGTCGTATCAGTGACGACACCTATGAAATTCGAGATTACAAGACAGGTGCGGTGCTGGATGAAGATGGTGAGGTGAAGGAAAATATTGCGCTTCAGTTGCAGGCTTATGGACTGATGTTTGTGGAAGCCCGGCCGCAGGCAACAGTTCAGCTTTGCGTCGACAACGGCACTGAGCTTCCCGTTGCCTTCGACAAAGCAGCGCGTGCTCAGGCGCGCGAGAGCATCTACAAGCTGACATCAGGATTGCCGGCAGCAGGTATCAGGACGGCAGGTGACTTGGCGAAGCCCGGCCCCGATTGCTTGGGATGTCGAATCAGGCATATGTGCTCAGCCTATTTGATTCAGGCACCAAAATGGTGGAGCGCATACCCCAAGCAAGAGGATCGAATCTCGAACGACATTTGGGGAACAGTCATTGCAGTCAGTGCGGATTTGAAAGACGTCACGCTAGCCGACGCGGCAGGCCGCCAAGTGCGCATAGATCGTGTGGGCCACCGGCACGGCATAGACCGAGGACAGGTCGGCAGGTGGCTCACCTTTTTTGATCTTGAGAGCAGCGGACCATCGCGGGACTTCAAGGGACAACGATTCCATCCTCGAGTATTTCATGAGCTCCCGCGTGATGGCCGAGAGCGTCGCGCTTGGGGGATGCAGTGCTTCGAGGGTTCAGCCCCTTGAGCAATCGTGAACGCGACTCTTGGCAAATGCTCCAAAAATGGGCCGGTGCAGAATGGCTGACCCTCGCTTCGAAGTGGATGGAAGCGCTGGCTCATGTTCACGGCACGCACCATTGGAACTGCGACAACTTCATGATTTGCAGCCCCAACCATTCGATCAATGAAAAGATGGAAATTGTTGATCACGAAATGATTTACTGGGGTGCATGGGCCAAGAAGCGGATTCACATAATGATAGGACGCACTGATCTAAATTGGGATTGCTACCGGTCCGGACCAAGACCGCGTTGAACCGTCAGCGAGCTCAAGCTTCCTCGTCATCCAAGCTAATCTCTCCACGCCCTTCAACTTCTATCGCGTTGCGCACGCGCAGGTCGGGGGCACCGGCGAACGTAATGTTTGGATCTCCAATAGGGCAGCGGAACAGCTCAAGAAAAAACCGGTGGGAACTCCAATGACAAACTCGGCCGAGGTTTCTGTCGGCTGAGCCTTGGACCAGTGTCGCGGAAGCGCAACCGATGCCCCTGTTGGTGTAGTGAAAGACGAACGCAGCTGGGGTGTACTGGAGCATTCGCCCGCACTGCTCCACTAGCTCCTTGTGCTCAACGCCACTTAAACTGGCCGAACTGCGTTGATCGTGCCCCGAGGCGTGGTGTAGCTGACGGTTGGTCAGTACGACGATCTCCGGGGTGAGCCGGATCGGTCAGGCCGCCGCATCGGGCAGCCCGACGA